>Ga0187783_10004545_pt1 | contig 10266 bp, 9 predicted proteins | sample 1015_SJ02_MP02_2_FD_132471 | JGI IMG/M metagenome (GOLD analysis project Ga0187783, IMG submission 132471) | Tropical peat soil microbial communities from peatlands in Department of Meta, Colombia - 1015_SJ02_MP02_20_MG | ecosystem: Environmental > Terrestrial > Soil > Wetlands > Peat | place...
CCTGCTACTCCGACCCTGCGTCGACCTCCGGCTACCTCTACCCGTCCTACGGCCTGCTCTCCGTGGGGATCAACCCGAACACCGGCGTGACCCCGGTCTTCGCCGGCAGCGACACGACCGCCCCGCTTGACGTGGCGAAGGGCAGCTGCCAGGTCGGCTTCAGCAACAACCTCGACCTGCCGCTGATCTTCACGCAGAACCACATCCCGCAATCCGACATCAAGATCGTCTGGACCTCGCAGGCGATTCCGGGCAGCCCGGTGGCCGCCAGCGACTCGCTCCCGGCCTCGCTGCGAAGCGCGCTGGAGAACGTGCTGGTCAACTACGGGAACTCGAACTACGAGGCGGCCCAAGGCTACTGCTCGTCGGTCAGCGCGTGCACCACCCTCACCGGGCAGTGGGGCTACGCGTCGCCGTCGGTGGCCAACTACAACGCGATCACGCAGATCTGCGCCATCACCAAGTCGCCCTCCTGCAAGCTGTGAGCGAGGCGAACATGCCAAGCCCGCCGGCCGTCTCACCCGCGGCCGGCGGGCCGGCCGTCCGGCTCGAGCAGCTGACCAAGGTGTTCGGCCAGACCACCGCGCTGGACCGGGTCGACCTTGAGGTGCCCGCCGGGCAGATGCTGGCGATCCTGGGACTGTCCGGGTCGGGGAAGTCCACCCTGCTGCGCACGCTCAACGGGCTCGTCGCGCCCACCTCCGGCACGGTGCAGGTACTCGGCTGTGACGTCGGTGATGCGCACGGTGCTCAGATGCGGGTGCTGCGCCGCCAGGTCGGGTTCATCTTCCAGCAGTTCGGCCTCGTCGGCAGGCTGACCGTGCTGGAGAACGTGCTGTCCGGCGCGCTCGGCCGGATGAGGTTCCCGCGCTTCGGCGTGCTGTCCTATCCGCGCGCCCTCCGGCTCGAGGCGCTCGCCCACCTGGAGCGGGTCGGCCTGGACGACCGGGCGTTCCAGCGTTCTGACACGCTGTCCGGCGGCCAGCAGCAGCGGACGGCCATCGCCCGGACGCTCATGCAGCGGCCCGTCCTGCTGCTGGCCGACGAGCCGGTCGCCTCGCTCGACCCGGAGACGTCGGTGGCCGTCATGGAACTGCTGCTGCGCATCTGCCAAGAAGAGCACCTGACGGTGATCGCGAGCCTGCACCAGGTGGAGCTGGCCCGCGGCTGGGCGGACCGGATGGTCGGCTTGCGCGATGGCCGGATCGTGATGGACGCCAGGCCGCAGGACATCACGAGCGAGACGGTCATGGAGATCTACCGCGGCGGCGCCCGGCCGCCCCAGAACGCCGCAGGCGCGGCAGGCGCGGGTGGCGGCGCGGTCGCCGCGCCCGGACCCCTCGGCCCGCCCGCTGCGGTCGCCGGGCCCCTGCCGCACTAGGGAGCGCGCGACATGGCTACCGTCCGGGCACCGGCAGCGGTATCGGCTCGCATCACGCCGCCCTGGACCCGCCAGCGCATCGGCCTGTGGGCGCTGGCAGGCACCGCGGTGGTGCTCGTGGTCCTGGGCTGGCACGAGATCGGCATGGGCGTGGTGCCGCTGTTCACCGGCCTGGGCAATATTGTCAGGTTCCTGGCCAAGTGCGTGCCGCCGCAGTTCGCCGGCTTCGGGCACACGCTGAACCTCGCGATCGTCACCGCATGCATGGCGGTCACCGGCACCGCGCTGGCGTCCGTGCTGGCGATACCCGTCGGCTTCATGGCGGCGCGCAACACCACCGTGCACCCGGCCGCCCGCTGGGTCGCCCGGGCACTCATCGTGGTCTGCCGGTCGGTGCCCGACCTTGTCTTCGCCATCGTCTTCGTCGAGGCGATCGGGATCGGCGTGCTGCCCGGCGTCCTGGCGCTGGGATTCCACTCGGTGGGCATGCTCGGCAAGCTGTACGCCGAGGCAATCGAACAGGTCCCTGAGGAGCCCAGGCAGGCCGTGACCGCGACCGGCGCGAGCCGGATGCAGAACCTGGCGACCAGCGTGGTTCCCCAGGTGCTTCCGTCGTTCTCCTCGATCACGCTGTACCGGCTCGACATCAACCTGCGCAGCTCGGTGATCCTGGGCTGGGTCGGCGCGGGCGGCATCGGCTTCCTGCTCAACCAGTACCTGGACACCCTGCAGTTCCGCGAGGGCATCGGCATCGTGATCGTGATCTTCGTCCTGATCGTGATCATGGAGGTCGTGTCGGCGGTCATCCGCCGGACGCTGATCGGCACCGAGGCCCCGATCACCTCGGCCGGAGCGCCGCGCCGTCCCACCTTCGGGGACCGCATCGTCTCCTCGATCGTCCGCGGCCGGCCCGGCCCGGCGACCGGTACCTTCGACCGGCAGCGGGTCCGCCCGCCGTGGACCCGCGAGCGGGTGCTGCGCTTCTCGTTCGCCGGCGGCGCGCTGGCGGCGGTCGTCGTCTCGCTGGTCGTGGCCAAGATCAACCCGCTGCAGGCGATCACGTCGCTGCGGCAGATCTGGGATACGGTCACGCTGTACTTCCCGCCGGATTTCAGCACCGACCGTGCCAACCTGATAACCGGGACGCTCCAGTCGGCGAGCGTCGCGATGGTGGCCACGTCGATCGGGTTCGTGCTCGCGGTGCCGATCGGGCTGCTGGCCGCCAGGAACGTGTCGGACACGTGGGTCTACCGCTGTGCTCGCGGATTCCTTGTGGTAGTCCGTGCCGTCCCCGAGCTGATCCTGGCCATCGTCTTCGTGGTGGCCGTCGGCCTGGGCCTGATCGCAGGGACGTTCGCCTTGATCGTCGGCACCGTCGCGTTCATGTCCAAGCTGGTCGCCGACGGGATCGAGGAGGTGGCGCCGATGCCGCGCGAGGCCGTGCTCTCCACCGGGGCGAGCAGGGTCCAGGAGACGGCAATGTCGGTCGTCCGGCCAGCCGTGCCCGCCCTGGTCGGCAGCGGCCTTTACATGCTCGACGTCAACTTCCGCTCGTCGACGATCCTCGGCCTGGTCGGCGGCGGCGGCATCGGCTTCATCTTGTTCCAGAGCGTGGAGGTGCTCGCCTACCGGACCACGGGCGCGGTCATCATCCTGACGTTCTCGGTCGTGCTCGTCATCGAGATCATCACCAACTGGGTCCGCAAGCACCTGCTCTGACCAGGTAACCCGCCGCGACCCCTGGCTCGGCTAAGTTCGTACTGGGAGCCGGTTCTCGCGGGAGGCGCCATGGCTAGTACTGGAATGAACGGGATCGACGGGATCCACCTGTCCGACGTGGCGTTCTGGGCCTGGCCGCCACCGGACCGGGCGGCCGCGTTCGCGCTGCTGCGCGCGCAGCAGCGGCCGCGGTTCTACGCCGAGCCCGAACTCCCGTTCGCCGAGCGGGGCCCGGGCTACTACGCTCTGGTGCGGCACGCGGACGTGGCCGAGGCCAGCCGCCACCCCGACGTGTTCTGCTCGGGGAGGGGCGCCACGAGCGTCGTGGACCTGCCGGTCGAGTTCAACGAGTACTTCGGGTCGATGATCAACGTGGACGACCCGAGGCATGCCCGGCTGCGCCGGATCGTCTCCCGCGCGTTCAGCCCGCGGATGATCGCCAAGTTCGAGGACGACGTGCGCCGCACGGCCGCCTTGATCGTCGACGACCTGCTGGCCACCGGGCCGTGCGACTTCGTGCCGCACGTCGCGGCCCGGCTCCCGCTGAAAATCATCTGCGACATGATGGGCATCCCGGACGACCGTTACGAGACGGTCCTGGCCAACACGAACATCATCCTGGCCGGGACCGATCCTGAGTTCGTCAGCGAGGACCTCGACGTGATGGCGACGCAGACCCTCGCCGCCGGACAGGCGCTGACCGAACTGGTCACCGGACTGGCCGCCGCCCGCGCCAAGGCGCCGGCCGAGGACCTGGTCTCCGCGCTGGTGACCGCGAACATCGACGGCGAGCAGCTGACCAGCGCCGAACTCGCCTCGTTCTTCATCCTCCTGGTCGTGGCGGGCAACGAGACGACCCGCACCGCGCTGTCGCACGCGCTGATGCTGCTCACCGAGTTCCCCGAGCAGCGCGCCCTGCTGCTGGCCGAGCCCGATCACCTCGACGCCAGGCTCGAGGGCGCGGTCGAGGAGATCGTCCGCTACGCCTCACCCGTCACCTGGATGCGCCGCACCCTCACCCGGGACTACACCATGAACGGCCAGGACTACCGCGAGGGCGACAAGGTGCTGCTTTTCTACTACTCCGCGAACCGCGACGAGGCGGTGTTCGCCGACCCCGAGCAGTTCGATATCACCCGCTCGCCGAACCCGCATCTCGGCTTCGGCGGGGCCGGCCCGCACTTCTGCCTGGGCGCCCACCTGGCCCGCCGCGAGCTGACCGTCATGCTCCGCGAACTGCTCACCCGCGTCCCCGACATCACCGCGGGCGAACCCGACCGCCTCCTGTCCAGCTTCATCAACGGCATCAAGCACCTGCCCTGCCAGTTCTGACCGCGTCCGGGCGCCGGTCACGCGGCGTCGGGGAAGACCAGGCCGAGCGTGAGCCGCTGGCCGGACCTGATCGCGGACACGCCGTGCCTGACCGGGGCGGCCGCCCAGCCGCGCGCGGACTTCACCGGCCGGTCGCGGGTGGTGAAGACGAGCCCGTGACCGTGCGGGATCAGGGTCGCGGTCGCCCGGGACTGGGCCCGCGGGCGCTGCTCGTAAAGCAGGAACTCGCCGCCCGTGTGGTCCACGCCGGGCTCGCTGAGGTTGATCACCACCTGCAGCGGGAACACGAGCTCACCGTAGAGGTCACGGTGCAGGGCGTTCCAGCCGCCCTCGCCGTACTTGAGCAGGATCGGCGTGGGCCGCTTCTGCCCGGCGGCGTGGCACATCCCCAGCCACTGCGGCAGGCTGTCCGGCCACGGTGCGTCCCGGCCGAGCCTGGCCCACCAGTCGCGGGCGATCGGCAGCAGCCTGGGGTACAGCGCCTGCCTCAGTCCCGCGACGGCCTCGGGAAACGGCTCGGCGAAATAGCGGTACTCGCCCTCACCGAACCGGTACCTGGCCATGTCGATGGTCGACCTGAAGCGTGAGTCGTCGGGATAGAGTCCCGCGATCCCGGCCGCCTCCTCCGGGGTGAGCAGCGGCCCGGTCAGCCCACACCCGTAACGCTCCAGGTCGGCGCGGACCGCGTCCCAGTCGACGGCCGCCACCCGATCCGGCCACGTCGCCGCGGGGGCAATGCCTGCGGTCCGGTTCATGCCGCCGCCTCCAGGGTGAGCAGGGTTCGCTTGGCCTCGGCGCCGCCGAGGTAGCGGCCGGCCCGGCCGTCGGAGTAGATGACGCGATGGCACGGCACGATGACAGGCAGCGGGTTGGTCGCGCAGGCGGTGGCCGCCGCGCGGACCGCCTTCGGGTTACCGGCGAGCCTGGCGACCGCGGCATAGCTAGCGGTCTGGCCGTACCCGATCTCGGTCAGGTGGCTCAGCACGGAGCGTCGGAATCCAGCCGATAGCCGCCAGTCCAGCGGCAGGTCGAAGCTGCGCCGAAGCCCGGTGAAGTACTCGTCGAGTTCCCGTGCGGGCGCCTCAAGGCGCGCGGGGGCGGCCAGGATGCGCGGGCTGATCCGGTCGGCCAGGTCCTGCACGACGGCGTCGAGGTCCTCGCTGGCGAAGGCGACGCGCACCAGTCCCGCCTCGGTCGCGGCCAGCAGCAGCGGGCCGACCGGGCTGTCGACGGTCCGGTAGGCGACGTCGAGGATGCCGTCCCGCTGTGCCTGCGCGGCCAGCCGGGCGTGCAGCCGGAGCAGGTCGCCCGGGTCGCCGGGGAAAGCCCGCTCGAGGTCACGGGTAAGTTCGTCCGCGCTCACGAATCTGTCCTCTCGTGCTTGGTTCCTTGGTAGGTGCGCCGCAGCGTCGCGATGCCGTCGGCGGCGGCCCGCCGGACCGTATCCGCGCTGCCGCCGACGATGCCGGCGATGTCGGCGTAGGGCAGCCCGGCCAGGTAGTGGTAGGCCACGGCCTGTTTCTGTTTGGCGGGCAGTCGCGCGACGGCGGCGGCGAGTTCGCCGTCGAGGCCGTCCCCCGAACCGTCCGCGGACGGCGATGCCGCGTCGTCCGGGGTCTCGGCGACAGGCACGGCCCGGCGGGCCGCCGCCCGGGTGACGTCGATCGCCTTGCGGTGCGCGATCGTGACCAGCCACGCCTCGACGTTCGCGCCTTCCGGCAGGTCCGGGTAGGCCCGCAGCGCGGAAAGGAACGTCTCCGACCACGCGTCGTCGGCGTCTGCCGGGCCGAGCACGGCCCGGCAGACGCGCAGCACGGTCGCACCGTGCCGCGTGACGACCGCCTCGAACGGCTGCTTACCCGTCATGCCCTGTAGACGTCCCGCCCTCCAGCATCGTGAGATGACCGTGACAGTCAATTGTCCGCCGGGAGTGCCGACTCGATCTCCAGCAGCGCGCGCTTGCGGCGCAGGCCGCCGGCGTAGCCGGTGAGCTTGCCCGTGCTCCCGATCACACGGTGACAGGGAATCAGGATGCACATCGGGTTCCGGCCCACCGCCGCCCCGACGTCCCTGGGATCCTCGCCGCCCAGGCGGCGCGCGAGGGCGCCGTAGGAGCTCGTCTGCCCGTAGGGCACCTGCCTGATCAGATCCCACACGCGCCGGTCGAAGTCAGCGCCCCTGGCCTCGATCGGCAGGTCGAAAGCGCTCCGGCCGCCCGCGAGGTACTCATCAAGCTGCCGTGAGACCTCCTCGAACCCCCGGTCATCGCGGGCCCCGAACGCCGCACGGTCAGGCCGGGGCCAGTGACCGGGGAAGTACAGCCCGGTCAGCGAGCCTCCCTCCCCGACGACCGTCAGCTCGCCCAGCCGTGTCGCGAGCACCGCGTGCCTGGTAGCCGCGGCCCCACCCGTATCTGCCGTCATCGTCTGCCTCCCGTCGCAGTAAGTCCTTCGTCGAGCAGACGCCCACCGCCGACCCGGCGTGAGATCTCGGTAGCCGTGAGACTTCAGACGTCCGGTGTGGCCGCGTTCGGATACTTTGACACCGTCTTGCCAAGTTCATTCTTCCGATGTTCCGCTCGTGACCCATCGACCCCCGGGAGGCTTGGCGTGAACGTCTCGCTGGATGAGCACAGTCTCGGCGGGCTGCGCTGGATTGTGCTGCGCGGCCGGGACCGCGACGCGTTCCGGGCGCTCGGCGAGCACATGCGTGACGAGATGGCCGCGATCGTCCGGACGTGGCCGCTTATAGCCAAGCTCCGCCAGCACGTCTCCGGCCTGCCCGGCCGCGACCGCCTGGCCGCCGTCCGCAGGGTCAGCGCGGCAAGTTTCCCCGAGGCCTGGGCCGAACTGGCCGCGTTCGCCGAAGGGTCCCGTGTGCCGCTCGACGACCTGGCGCTGATGAACTTCCGCGGTGACCTCGGCACCGTGGATGGCGGCTTCGGGTGCAGCGACCTGGCGTGGCGGCGGGAGCGATCCGTCATCGGCCACAACGAAGACGGCGCACCGGAAAACGTCGGGCACTGCGCCCTGCTCACGCTGGCCCTGGACGGCCTGCCCACCCTCACCGCCTTCTGGTACCCGGGCTTCCTGCCGGCCAACGCGTTCACCGTCACCGCGGATGGCCTGGTGTGGACCATCGATCACCTCCCGGTCGCGGCGCCCGGCGACGGGGCGGCCCGGCATTTCGTCGGCCGCGGGCTCCAGCGATCGGCCAGGACGGTCGCCGGCGCGGTCGACTACCTGCGGACCCATCCCTCGGCCGGCGGGTTCGCCTACACGATCGGCGACCGAGCCGGGCAGATCGTCAACGTCGAGGCCGTGGCGGGCCGTCACGCCGTCGTGGCAGCCGGTCCGGAATCAGGCCCGCTGCTGTGGCACACCAACCACGGCCGGTACCTGCCCGGCGCCGAGCCGGCACCGGGCGGAAGCAGCGCGGCGCGCGGCGAGACGCTCGGCGATCTCCCCGTTCCCGCAGACGAACCCGGGCCGGCTTGGTTCCTGCGCGCCCTGGCCGGAACGCCGCTGCCGCTCGGCGTCCGCTGCGACGGGCCACCCGCGGCCCAAACCGTGACACTGTGCACGTTCATCGCCGACCTCACCGCCGGCCAGGCCCTCATCGCCGCCCGCGACCACAAGCCGGTCACGATCCCCCTGTCCGACCTGGCCGAAGGCACCCCCCACCGTCAGCACCAGTTCGCCCAGCTCTGATCCGCGCCCTGTTCCTGTCGGTGACGGTGCCACTCAAATGCCGGCACCAGACATGACGTTTCCGCGGAAACGCTTTGTGAGATGCTTCACAAGCCCCCAGGCTGAAAGGCGCGCTCAGCCCGCCGGTTTTTCCCAGACCGAGACGTGCTGGCCGCTGTCGCCGGTGAACGGCTCCCGCGCCCAGCCGCTCCACCGATCCCGCAGCCGCAGCCCCGCGAGCCGTGCCATCAGGTCGAGCTCCGAGGGCCACGCGTACCGGAACGGGATCGTGGAATACTCGCCCCGGCCGTCGGCGAAATCGACGTAGTGCCCGCGCATCGCCTGCGTGGCGACGTCGTAGGAGTAGAAGACGACCCGTTCCTCGCTGACGTGCCACGGCAGGATGTTGCGTCCTGGCGGCAGCCTGCGCAGCTCAGGAACCCTGAGCTCGATGACGAAACAGCCGCCAGGCTCCAGGTGCGCCGCGGCGTTGGCGAAGCAGGCCACCTGCGCATCCTGCGTGGTCAGGTTCATGATCGTGTTGAAGACCAGGTACACGAGCGAGAACGTCCCGTCCACCCGGGTCGTCGTGATGTCGCCGATGGTCACGCCGACCGCGTCGCTGCCCGGCTTGGCCCTCAGCCGCGCCACCATGGCCGGCGACAGGTCGATCCCATGCACCGGCACGCCGCGGCCCGCCAGCGGCAGCGCGATGCGCCCGGTCCCGACGCCGAACTCAAGCGCCCTGCCACCTCCGGCCAATTCCGTCAGCAACCCGACCGTCGCGTTCACCGCCCCCGGCTCGAACACCCCCGTCGACCCGTCGTACGTCGCCGCGACCCGCTCGCCGAAGTAATCCTCAGGTTCGTCCATCGCCGCGACCGTACCCCACAACCCCGCATGACCGCACCCGGGTGTCCCAGGTGGCAAGGCTATGCCGCCAGCTGACCCGCCGCTTCCACCCCCCGCCGTCTTCTTTGATACAGAACGGGCCGTTGGTTCACGCTCCGCCACAAGCCGGGCCAGCCGGCCACGGCCGCGACCGGCCGGGGCGCAGCAAGGTCCCCATGCGAACCACCGGACTCAACCTACGGGGCCGGTGTGCCACCAGCCGGGTCCTGTAGGTCCTGAGTACCTGTGTCGGGTGCCGCCCGCGGGGTGCCGTGGTCCCGCAGTCCCCGCTAGTCCACCCGTTCCCCAATTGCACGGAGGATCCGGCTTTCGCGGTGGATCGGGGCTGCTATAGCGACCATTTTCCTCCGCACAAACCCTATCCTCCGCGTAAATCACGCCGTCCCGTTTCCTTGTGCGAAGAATGTGGCTGGCGTGGCCAGACGGGCAGGCGAACCCGCCGGTACCCACACGGTCACCGCGCCACCGGGCCGGGGATACGGGCGCTGAGGCTGGCCGGCCCGAGCCGGTCACCCGTCCATCGTGACCTCGATCCTCAACCGGCGGGCCGGCTCAGCCTTCACACACTTGGCGCGGTCGCTTCTACGGGGCCGGTGTGCCACATGTCAGGGGATGGGCTCCGCTGCGGAGGGCGGCTGTGCTCCTTCGCGCCAACCGCGTCGTTGTGGCAGCCATGTCGTCTCGTCCGCGTCGTTGCGGCAACGATGTCGTCGGTAGTCGACCGGTTATCAGCCCATCAGGGTCCTGCGATCCCGCCAGCCGGGCAATCGCATGGTCAGCGTGGCTTCGATAGTCAAACTGGCGAACAGGATGGCTTCCACAGTCGGCACCTGCCCTTGTGCCGGGGTGACCGCATATGCTCCTGTCCAGGGTGAGCCGGGGCCGAACCGACGGGCGGTAGCGCCATGGCAGATCTGCAGCGGGTGATCGGGCTGCTGTACCGCGCCGACTGGACCAGGCTCAGCCTGTCCGCCGACCTGTACTGCGAGAACGACACGGACCTCGCCCGCAGCAGGCTCCGTGCGGTGCGGCCTGAGCGGCCGGACACGCACAGGCGGCACGTTCGCTTCCGGCCGGGCCCGGACAGTGGCCCGGACCCAGAAGACGCGTCCGAGGAAGAGGAAGAAGAAGAAGAAGAAGAAGAAGAAGAGGAGGAGGAAGAAGAAGAAGGAGAAAAGAAGAGGAGGAAGAAGCAGGAGAAGAAGAAGAGGAGGAAGAAGAAGAAGCAGGAGA
>Ga0187783_10004546_pt1 | contig 10265 bp, 7 predicted proteins | sample 1015_SJ02_MP02_2_FD_132471 | JGI IMG/M metagenome (GOLD analysis project Ga0187783, IMG submission 132471) | Tropical peat soil microbial communities from peatlands in Department of Meta, Colombia - 1015_SJ02_MP02_20_MG | ecosystem: Environmental > Terrestrial > Soil > Wetlands > Peat | place...
GATAGGCGTCGAGGGTCTGAGAGTATTCTGGATCTCGGCCACTGAATCCGTTGATGAGGGCGAGAAGTTGAACAAAACGATCGTGACGCTCTCTGTGCTCCTTTTCTTTTTCAGCACTGCCGCGGATGAGTTGTCGCTGAAAACGCTCTACGACCAGCACCGCTGGTTCCAACTGCGCGACGCCCTCAAAGGTCGGGAAACTCCCCCGCTCTACAAGGGTGCCGTTGCCTCTGCCTTCAATGATCCGCAAGCAGCCGAGAAATACTTCAGCGAGACGATCAAACTCAATCCAGCCTCCGGTCTCTATGGACGCTCAGGCCAGTATCAGGAGGCGTTGCACAAACTCGATGAATCTCTAAGAATGAAGCCCGGCCGGCCCGACCTAGTCAATGCACGTCTTCTTTTCGCTGCATGGAGCAGGCATCCTGATCAATCCACCGCCAGCGATCGCCCTAGCCATTTTCAAGGCCAAGCCGCGCGCGATGGCATCGTTCTGCCTGTCTCTATTCACGGCAAGACCGCTCACTGGACACTGGATACGGGCGCGAACTTCTCGATGATCAGCGAGAATGAAGCCGCGATGCTTGGAGTCGCTGTGGACGAAGCTTCAGCCAGCGTCACGGATGCTGCCGGAGGTGCCGCACGGGTTCGCACGGCGGTCGTGGATGAACTGGCCATTGGCGATTCAATTCTGCGGAACGTCGCCTTCCTCGTCTTGCCCGATTCTCAGCAACCTATGAGCGATATGAAGCCCGGGAGCCGCGGCCTGATTGGCATCCAGGTTCTCGTTGCACTGCGCTCGTTTGCGTGGAAGGCCGATGGATCGTTTGAGTCAGGGTTTCGCTCGGCCGGCCGCGCATCCGGGGACGCGAATTTGTGTTTCGATGGACTTACTCCCGTCACACGCGTTCAATTTCAAGGCAAGCAGCTCGATTTCGTCCTGGACAGCGGCGAAGATGCCGGCTCGCAATTCTGGCCACGCTTTGCCGATGATTTTTCCGCGCTCTTAAAAGAGCGCGGAACCAAAAGCAAAAAGCGGGTGACGGAGACCGGCGGTTCGAACGAGCGCGAGATCACAGAGCTACCTGAGGTCCGGTTCCAGGTCGGCGGTTTCGATGTTACCCTGCGCCCCGCGAGTGTTTTTTCCAAGCCCGTCGGCGACAATTTCCATTACGGCCATCTTGGCCTGGACGTGCTCGCTCAGCCCCGCGAAGTCCGAATCGATCTGGCATCGATGATTCTGCAACTGGCCCCCTGATGTCCCTCGGCTCGTTCTTTCTCACAGCAAGCAATAAGCTTGACACACGCTCGGCCGGCCGTTAGCATTCCTGCTGTAATGAAGTGCACCTATCGCACCTGTCGCTTCACGCTGTGTTGTCGCGCGGCGAATGGCCGGTGTGCGGGTGCAATCCGAATCTAGCTCTCGTCAGTTCGGATACCAAGACGCCCGTCGTCGGCAGAAAGCCGATCGACGGGCTTTTTGCTTTTTGGGGCCTTCCGTCGCTCCCGAATGGGCGGCGTCGTATGGACCCACTGGCAAGCTCTGAAAGGGAGAAATCAAGTGCCGGACAATTCCCAAACCACAAAGGTAGCAAGAAAGGCTGCCAGCCTAGGGCTATCACTTGACGGCTGGGCGGTAGCATTGTCACTCGCATTGACGCTGCTGGTCTGGCTGGGTTGGATCAAGCGAGTTCCGTGGTAACGCAGAATGACGAGGAGCAATTCCATGGCAAGCTCTCTAGCTATACCCGCATCTGAATATCAGGGAAACCTCTTCAAGCGCGCGCTGCAACTTCTGCCTGGTCTGTTCTTGCTGATTGCCGTCGGATGGACCGGTAAATTCCTCGAGCAGTCGATCGGCCGCTACGGCAAGGCCCACCATTTGACGCTGCCGAACATCGAGTACGTCCTGTGGGCAATCCTGATCGGTTTGGTCATTTCCAACACCGTCGGCATTCCTGCGGCGTTTCGACCGGGTCTGGCTACGTACGAATTCTGGCTGAAGGCAGGCATTGTGCTGTTGGGTTCGCGATTCATCTTGGGCGACGTGCTGAAGCTTGGCGGAGTGAGCCTGATTTTGGTGGCCATCGAGATCACCGTGTCACTCCTGTTCATGACTGCCCTGGGCAAGGCTTTTGGGTTGAATCCAAAGCTGACCGACCTTCTCGCCATTGGCTCGTCGATCTGCGGGGTTTCGGCAATCATCGCGGCACAAGGCGCAATCGATGCAGATGAAGAGGATTCCTCTTACGCGATCGCCGCAATTCTGTCGCTGGGTGCGGTCGCACTGTTTACATTTCCTCTGATCGGTCATGCTTTAGGAATGAGCGACACCAGCTATGGCATCTGGGCAGGCTTGGGGGTGGACAACACTGCGGAGGCAACCGCTGCAGGCGCGCTCTTCTCCGACGCGGCGGGTAAAGTCGCTGTGCTGGCCAAGACCGCCCGAAACGCCATGATCGGCTTCGTGGTACTTGGCTATGCCATTCATTGGGCACGCAAGCAGCACGGCACGGGCGTCGCCAACAAGGCGGCGTTCTTGTGGCAGAAGTTTCCCAAGTTTGTCCTCGGGTTCCTGCTGATTTCCGGACTGGCCACGATCCGGGTGTTCAGCCCGGTGCAGCTCGCTAGCCTCGCGAATCTTTCGCGCTGGGCGTTCCTGCTCACGTTTGCAGGGGTGGGACTGCGGACGAACATCAGCGAGCTGCGCAAGCAAGGAGTGCGTCCGTTCCTGGTGGGTGCACTCGGGGAGCTGGTAATCGCGGTTCTGACGCTCGGGCTGGTACTCGGGGCCAGCCGGTTCATTCGTTAGCCAACCGGTCGCCGTGCTGTCAGCAGCGCTGGCGGATTTTCCGATTCCTCGGGTGCCGTCGCCGCCGCCATTCGCTGCGAGCCTCGCTAAGTTGAATCGAGAAGGCCGAGATTTTTGGCTTGCTATAGATTCCGAATGCAAGGGGATGGACCAACCCTGTCATCTCTTTGCCGAATTTCACAAGCTCGTCATCGCTCATGGCTTTGAGGCGGGCGCGCAGCGCGTCTAGATCAACAGAAAGTTCTAGCTCTCTCATGGTAGCTCGTCTGTTTGCCCATTCAGCGTAAGCCACAGACGAGCCGTGTCAACGGTTTCGCTCTGTGGAAAACAAAAGAAGTGTGGAAATTCCACGGGCCTGGCCTCGGTGCTTTTAGGACGGCTCCGAGACAGCCGGCAGGATCTGGTGCTAGCATTTGCTTGTCTCGAAGCCCGGCCGTGAGAGGTTACGCGATCATTTCGCGCCCGACGATGGCGCCTTCCCTTCTTCCGGCGCAGCGGGTATGACGATGATTTGGCCATAGACCCACGGGTGGTCCTTACAGAAGTAGGTGTACGTACCGGGCTTGTCGAAAGTCACCATGCCGATATCGAGAGGCTGAAGCGGTCCGGTCGTCCACGAACCATCGACGGCAACGATCGTGTGCGTGATAGTGCCATTGTTTCTCCACCTGACTTTTGTGCCGGCTTTGACTCGCGCGCGATAGGGATTGAACTCGTATTCGTCGGCGATGTAGTGCGCGCCCGAGATGCCACTGTCTCGCACAAGTGAGGTGGTCTCGATCGTGGCCGCGTCGGTGATCTGGCCTGAAAACTCCTCTTGAGGCGAAGCTGGCGGCGCTGGACGCGCGGGGAGCGTTCCGCCCAGTTTGAAGGCCCATACGGCGCCGCCAACAACCGTGGCGATGTACTGCTCGCCACCGTCTTCAAACGAGATCGGCGGGCTTCCGCCGGCCGCACCCGTTTGAAACTGCCACAAGAGAGATCCGGTCGCGGCGTCGTATGCCTGCATGTTCCCGTCGTCTGGCGGCATCAGGAAGACGAGACCGCCGGCGGTCGCGAGTGCTCCGCTCGGGGACCTGGCGCCGCGGAATTCCTTCTTCCAGGCGATCTTGTCGGTGCGGCCGTCGATCGCGGCGAGGACGCCGTAGCCCAATTGGGTCAGGCCCGGCACGCGGCTATTGAAGTTGACAACGTAGAAGTCTGGATCTTCGGCGCGCCAAAACCACTGCAGTGCTGCATGGCCGGTGGCATAAAAGAATTGCGTCTGGGGATCGAACGCCATTGGCGTGGCGCGCATGCCATAGACCGGTGCCAGGAGATTCGGCTTCTGGAACGATGCGGGCGTGAAGAAGCAGCCCAATTCGAAGCCCTTCGGCAGGGGCTGCGTTTTCCAGTAGTCGCAATCCGGCAGGACCGGTTCGGCGCCTATGGGGTAGGGCTGTGTGGGCGAAGTTTTCTGAAGCGCGTCCTCTGCCACGTGGCGCTCTTCCATGCGCCCGAGCGGCTTTCCGGTCACGCGATCCAGCATGAACAGATATCCATCGGTGCGCATGGCCGCAATGGCCTTGCGAGTTTGTCCATTGACTTGCGCATCGAAAAGCACCGGCGCTTCGGCAACATCGGCTTCCCAGATGTCGTGATGGACGATTTGGTAGTGCCAGCGAAGCTTGCCGGTCTTGGCCTCAAGGGCGACAAGACAGTCGGTGTACAAGTTGTCGCCGGGCCGGTTTTCGCCGCCGTATTGCGGGACCGCGTTTCCGGTCGCGTAGAAGATCAGGCCTAGGTCGAGATCCTTCGCCCCGACAAGCCAAACGGCGCCACCGCCGTGCTTCCAGGCGTTGTTATTCTTCGGCCACGTCTCAGACCCCGGTTCCCCCGGTGCGGGTACAACAAAAAAGCGCCAGGCTTCGTGTCCCGTCTTCGCATCAACCGCAACGATTTGCCCTCGATAGCCGTAGTCAGCATTCGTTCCGATGGAGACCAGTCCATCGGCATACAGAGGCGCGCCCGTGGGCGCTCCGGTCGGCTCGCCTGACGGCGCCGCGAGGCTCACTTTCCAGACGAGCTCGCCCGTCTGCTCGCGAAGCGCCATCAGATTCGAATCCGAAAGGCCGACGAACACGAGGCCCTCGCCGACTGCTACACCTTCTGGAGCGGGAGAGCCTGGGGGACCAAATAGGCCACCCTCGCCAGGTGCCGTTCGATATTTCCACGCGATCTGTCCCGTGCTGATGTTCACCGCATAAACGAACGGCGGCGCAGTGAGAATCATCAGTCCGTTGTCGATCACCGGCACGACGCGAGACCTCGGAGGCGGCGCGATCTTGTCCGACACCCACGCCGCACCAAGCTTCGTGACGTTTTGCGCGTTGATTTGCGCGAGCGGGGAATAACGCGTGTTGCCTGAATCACCACCGACAGTGGACCAGTCGCTCGCTGCAAAAACGGGGGCCGCGATCGCAACGAGTACGAAACTGGACCTTACAATCCTCAGCATAAAATTCCTCTCAACCTTGGCTAGCCGGACACTCGCCACGAATGATTGCATAACAATGTCGGCTCCCTCGACCCGAGTAAACTACGGTTGTACGACCAAAAAACATTCTGATTCGAACCCCGACCCGCTGTTTGTAAAGCAAGTAGAAATTCAGTCTAAGTCATCGCCTCGGTTTCGATTGCGCCAAAGGTGCTCCAATAACTGACATGCCACAAAAGAACCTGCCGATGCTGCGATGCTCTCGCCGCTTCTATCCGGTTGGTTCTAGCCGACAAGATGTGGCGCCACGAGGCTCAGGAACTCGCGGGACGTCACGACCTTAGTATTCTTCCAGAACTTTGGAAAGTGTCGCACGTTCCCCGTCACCAGGTAGTCGGCATGGGCAACATCGGCGCATTCGATGAATATATCGTCCTCCGGATCAATCGCTACTTGAATCGTCCGCACCGGATCTACCAGGCGTGCCCGTTTTCTAATCAAGTCGACGAGCTGGCGCTGAAGGCCCTTTCGAATCTGAAATTCTGAACGTGCCAATACCTCCCGATATTCAGTGAGAATAGCACTCGAGACATAGAGTCGTGCCGGCTTGGTGATTGCGAGTAGAAGAACGGTGCGTTGCAGTCCCTCGGGCTGAAGCGCCGCTGACACCACAATGTTCGTGTCAACGACGAGTCGGAGCGCAATCATCTGCGCTTCGTCTTATTGCGACGTGCAGCCCTTATGATGTTGTCAATCTTTTCTGAAGTGAGGACCTCTGTCCCTTTCACCTTCGATTCTTCACCGATGACCGTGAGAACCTCTGGCTCTGGAGCCGCAAGCCGCACATAGTCACGGATACTAAGCAGGATCGCGCGGGGCACCCCGCGCTTCTCGATCACGAGTGAGCGACGATCGTTTTCGACCCGTTGCAGAAGCTTGCCAAAATTGGTGCGTGCCCGCAAGGCAGACACGACGATACTCTCGTTCTTTTGCGTCTTCGCCATCGGAATTAACTGATCAGTTGGATTATACGAACTATGCAGTTCATTTGCAACGTTGGATCGCGATTTGCACGAGGGGGATACTTGAATCAATGGATTTCAAAGTTTCACGTCACGCCGAGCGGGCATTCATGGTGGCTGAGGCGCCTCTTGCGGGCTCTCCGCCGGCTGCTGTGCATATGCCCCTAGTTCCAGCGCTAGGAAGGCTGCCACTAAGACCGTCATTTGCCTCGGCTCAATTGCCACATACGGGCCGTTCTGGTCGGCAGCCGACCAAGAAGGAATGTGAGTCTTTCCCGTTCAAAAGTGGCAGACGTATATGAACGGTGTGTTAAAAGGTAGGCCCGCCCTCGGGCACGAGAAATCTTCCGATCCTACTCACCGATTCGGGCGCGCGCCAAGTTCATCAGCGTTTCATGCGTGCCGATTGTCTCCGGGCCCTCTGAATTTTCCTTTGGCTGCAATTGGGAATATTTCCCGTCCGGACCGAGTGTCCATGCTTGTCGCTGGTCACGGAGACAGATGTCCAAGACCTCCCAGAGTTTTGCCTTGGGACCGGGGGCCGTTACAGGGGTGATTACTTCTATTCGTTTGGACAAATTTCGATACATCCAGTCAGCTGAACCGATGAAGAATTCGCCTGCGAGCGCGTTCTCCTGGCCATTCGCAAAGTAAAAGATCCGTGAGTGTTCGAGGAATCGTCCGATAATGGATCGGACCCGCACGGTTTCGGTTCGGCCAGAGACTCCCGGCCGTAGGCAGCAGAAGCCGCGAACAATCAGATCGATCGGTACACCAGCCTGGGATGCCTGGACCAAGGTCTGGATCACGTCTGGATCTTCCAGTTGATTCATCTTGGCGACGATTCGAGCCGGTCGGCCGGAACGACGGTTTTCTGCTTCTCGACCGATCAGTTCCAACAGGCGTGGCCGCATTGTCTTGGGCGCCACCAACAGGGCGAAGCACCGGGGAGCCCGGGAACGGCCGGTCAGGTAATGGAAGAGGTTGACAGCATCCTGCGTAAGCAACGGATCGCAGGTCAGCAGCCCGACGTCGGTGTACAGCCGCGCGGTCTTTACATGATAGTTTCCTGTTCCGATGTGTACGTAGGAGCGCAAACCGTTCGCTTCGTTGCGGACTACCAAAGCAACCTTGGCGTGTGTCTTGAGACCGGTAACGCCAAAGGTGACATGCGCACCCACACGCTCCAGCTCCGCGGCCCAGTGCAGGTTGCGTTCCTCGTCAAACCGGGCCTTGATCTCCATCACACAGGCAACTTGCTTTCCATTTTCAGCGGCCCGGATCAGCGACTTGACAAACGGCGTATCGTCGCCGATCCGATAAGCGGTCATCTTGATGGAAACCGTGTGAGGATCATCAGCAGCCGTTCTGATGAAATGCTCGATGCTCCCGTCGAAGCTGTCGTAGGGATGATGGACCAACACATCGCCCGTCTGTATCGCGGCGAAGAAGCTGGCGCTAGCCTCGGGGAGCAATGGATTTTGAAGAGGGTTCCAGGGGTGATCACGAAGCTCAGCCAGAGGCAAACCTGCAATCTCAAACAGAGTCGTGTAGTCAACTTCCTCGGCCATGTCATAGACATCGCTCGGCGTCAGCTCGAACCTCTCGCGCAAAATCTGTTTGAGGGTAGGATCGGCGCCAGGCCCAAACTCGAGGCGAACGATAGGCTCATAGCGACGTTGTCGGATCTGCTCCCGCACTAACTCGCGAAGTTCCACGCCGGAATCGTCATCCATCTCCACCTCTGCGTCTCGCGTGATCCGCAAGAGGGTCATGCCGCTGATCGTCATCCCGCTGTACAGTTTGTGGATGTTGCCCCGGATCACTTCGTAGAGGGGGACGAAGAGTTTCTGGCCCGCCTGAAGTTCGACACCGAGCGGAATCCAATTTTTTATCACCCCGGGAACCTTCACTCGTGCGTACATGAGTTCGCCGCTTTCAGGATCTTGCAAACGGAACGTAAGCGAGGTGGACAAATTCGACAAAAAAGGGAACGGATGCTCAGGATCGATGACGAGCGGCGTGAGGGCTGCCGAGACGCAGGAGTCGAAATATTCGCTAGCTTCTTCCTGCTGGCGTACGGTGAGCTCGTCCCAGCGGCGCAGCAGAACTCCACGCTTCGCCAGTTCGGGAACCAGAGTATTTCGATAACAGTCGGCTTGCGCACAAAGCATGGGAAGCAACTTCTCCCGCAATTGCTCTAACAGAGAGTGTTGTTCCTCCGAGGCTCCCTTCCGCAGCGCCGACACACGCTTCATAAAGAACTCATCGAGATTCGAGGTGAAGATCGCGAGAAATTTTGCTCTTTCCAGTAATGGAGTGCGCTCGTCGAGAGCCTCGGCAAGGACCCGCTGATTGAAATCCAGCCAACTCAGATCGCGATCGATCCAGATGTCGGACAGGTCCTCTGGCAAACGAGTGTTTAGCACTCCATGATCCCCAATCGAGACGAGAGCAAGCCCAGTCATAAGCATCCCTCCTGGATGGCCGCGGTGGGCCCAAGCTGTAAGGCGCCGCTGCGAAAGATTATGATTTCCGATCGGAGCAGCACGGAAGACCCCGAACTGGCAGTTGCTCAGAGCTGGTCAAAGCACATCGCCTTAGCCGTGAGGAAAGGCAAGAGCATAAAGGAGTGCCGTCGGGAGATGCAATCGAGTCATCAAATTTTAACATTGTTGTAGTTGGCGGCTGCGAGATCGGAGGGTAGCCTCCGCCAACCGGGAGAAGCCGGACCCAATCCCATTGCACCACTTGGTGCCGCGGAAAACGCTGTCATCGTTCATGTTCGGCCGAGTTTGCTGCCTCTCTGCTGCCAATCCACGTGCCGGTGTCTCCGTTCGTGCATCCGCCGGCTGCGGCCGTGTACGATCCGCTCGCAGACGAGCCGTCATTCGTCACGGTGCCGGTGAAGATTACGTTCTGCCCATTCTCGCTTAGCGTCATGGTGATGGAATTTCCTTTGAGCGTTCCTGACGCGGCTGCGGAGTCGGCGCAGGAATCGCCGGCTAGGCTAAACGAACCGGAGATCTGCGAGCCATTCTGCGCGATCGTTCCTGTCGCCGTAATCTGATTGCCGAACTTCGACGAAGTGGCGGAGATAGTCCAGTTGCCGGCAATGTTGGGAGGTCCCGACGAACTGAAAGGGTTTTGGCAGCTAGAGAGGAGAAAGACGCAGATCACGATGGCAGCAACAGTTTTCATTGCATCACTGTGACACACCTTTTCGGAAACGGGAATCCAGAGTGTGAGAAATCCGCTGAGACGACCTAAGATAGCGTTCTAAGAACATCTTCTAGTGCGTTGCTGGCCCGTTCGGCGGCCAGTTCACCGCTTGCGCCTTATTTCCGTTCCCATCGTTGACACCGGCATACTCCTGACGCTTTTTGTCTGCTTCTTCCGACGTTTTGTAAGAGAAGCACTTGCCGGCATTAGGTTCATGGCGGCCGAAAGTTGAATCGGTCCATTCCCGAAATTCGTCCAAAAGTGTCTCTGCGCTGCCAGCATCGGGTCCTGCCGCTGGCTTCGAGAACAGTTTTGAGACATACAAAAGCGTTCGTGTCGGGGATACTGCCACAGAGGACCAGCAGAACCAGTACACTTCCTGACCACCACTCTTGCTAGCTGCGCCTGATGGCCTTGAGAGGCCGAACTGATTCAATTCATCGGGCTGCAGTCGTCGCACAGGCTGACCGTCGTTCGTCAAGCACGGGGCGGACTGTCCGGTAGCGATAACGCATTTCACGTCCACCCAAATACCACTGCCACGCCCGTAATCCTGGCTGCACGGCCCAATCAGAACTGCATAACCAGGGTCGCTCCTCTGCCCCGGTTGCAGCGTGTTCATGAAAGGTCCCGCCCAGTAGTTCTTCCATGCTGAAGGGTCGCCATCCGGCGCCTGGTAGACATAGTCAACGCTTATTGTGTATCGGCTTCGGAACTGGAAATCCCACCACGA
>Ga0187783_10004547_pt1 | contig 10260 bp, 7 predicted proteins | sample 1015_SJ02_MP02_2_FD_132471 | JGI IMG/M metagenome (GOLD analysis project Ga0187783, IMG submission 132471) | Tropical peat soil microbial communities from peatlands in Department of Meta, Colombia - 1015_SJ02_MP02_20_MG | ecosystem: Environmental > Terrestrial > Soil > Wetlands > Peat | place...
GCCTCTTTGGCGCAGGTGTAAGTCAATTTGATCGTATGCTCAATGCCTGTCGCGATTGCCTCGTTTTGAATGCGCGGCCAACCCACATCGCCCTCCGGCAAAGGGCAGTGCATGTCAGCGGAAAGGTTGACAACACTTAGATACGTTGCGCAGATCGCGTACCAATACTCGCCAATAACCTTCTGCACGTTATCGCAATACGGAAGGACCATCCGTAAGGCATGACATCCGGTCACGCCGTGCAACATGGTGAAGTGGTGGTTCTCGACGAACGCTTCTGCAATAGCGAGCGATATTTCCTGCAGAGGACGTTCCGCATCGAAACGGATCGGTCTAAGCAGACTTCGAAAGTCCTCGTGCGAGTAAAACTGCCTTATTCGATCCGCTATGCTTCTGCTCTCCGGTCTTATCGCTCTAAGCGACGGCGTGTTGGCGAGTGTATTCAGCAAATCGATAGGACCGGTGCCGGTCTGGCTCTCGGATACTTCGGGTACCGGGAGATAGGTCGCAGCCCAATACCCCAGAGCCAAGGCAATTTCCTCACGATCCATCAGGTCGACGCCGTAACCCAATCGAAGGAGCGGGTGGAATGCGTGCGCGGCGACTCCAGTCATCAGTGGGCCCACGTAGCAACGTAGTACGTCTTCGAGACCGCGCCGATCAATTTCCGACTTGAAAAAGCGACAATGGGAACCACAGGCACGGAAGTCTCCAAGACTTGTCATCCAGCGGGCAGCGACCATCGGCGGCGCCTGCTGGGAAACCGATTCCAAAGTCGGCGTACTCATCTGCAGGTTGTTGTAGTAGCGGCGAAGCTGGTCCTTGTCCGCACCCATTCTGTATAGCGCAATCAGCACCATCGGCGCGTGGTTGTGCTCGATGTCGTACCGCATCAGGTCCCTCTCCTGATGCCGCTTCAACAGTGCCCTAAATGCTTTCGTGGCTGACAAGGTTGCCTGTCACCGTTTCCCGTGAGTCTTCGCTATCTAGACCGGACCGAAATGAGCCATCAGCATACGCCGTCTCTCTCACGCAATCAGACGAGTGACGCCCTGCCGCAGGCTTCGAACGCGGGAGCGGCTGGCGTTAGTTGCGCTCCTCTCCATAAGGTTGCCGTTGGAACGCATTGCGCATCCGCTTCGCTCAGGGCATCCTTTCCCCCTTAATAGACGGGCGCGGCTCAAGATGGGTAGTCCCGACGACGGTGTGCCGCTCCAGGACCCGCCGCAAGCGGCGCAGGCCCCCACCCCGGTCGCGCAGGCCGTGACCCCTTCCCCGCAGCCCCCGGACTCCTTCTGGGCCAGGATTAAGCGCCACAAGGTCGTTGAATGGACGTTGGCGTACGTCGCATTTGGTTATGCGCTGCTGCACGGCGTCCAGATGCTGCGTGAGACGTTCGACTGGTCATTCGCAGTCCCGCGCCTCACGGTCTTCGGTCTGGTGCTCGGAGTGCCGATAGCGGTGACGTTGGCCTGGTATCACGGTCACCGCGCACGGCATCGGGTCAGCGGTCCGGAGCTGTCGATTCTGATCGCATTGCTAGTGGTGGCAGGGAGCGTGCTCTGGTGGGTCTCCCGAAACAGTCACGAGCGCGCAGCGGTGTCGGCTAAAAGTTCCGCTTCCCCTGCAGCCCCTTTCAATCCGCCGCCGCACTCCGTCGCAGTGCTGCCGTTCGTGAACATGAGCGGGGACAAAGAGCAAGATTACTTTTCCGATGGCTTGTCTGAGGAGCTGCTCAACTCCCTGTCGCGCATCAACGAACTGCAGGTTGCCGCGCGCACGTCGTCGTTTTATTTCAAAGGCGAACATGCGGACCTAGCCACAATCGCGCATAAGTTGAATGTTGCCGCAGTCCTCGAAGGGAGTGTCCGTCGCTCGGGCAACACGATTCGAGTTACGGCGCAACTCAACAGCGCGGTCACGGGATTTCACCTCTGGTCGCAGACCTATGACCGGAATCTAAGTGATGTGCTAGCAATGCAGACCGAGATTGCAAATGCGGTGTCCAATACTCTTAAAGTTAAGCTGCTCGGTGATGTTGCCCCGAGGATTGAGGTAGGTGCGACGCGCAATCCCACCGCCTTCGATGCATACCTGCGCGCCTCGAAGGCTTACTCGGCATATGAGAGCGAATCGGATCTACAGGCTGCCATCGCTGGTTACACTGACGCGGTACGCCTGGATCCCGATTACGCTCTCGCTTACGCCGACCGGTCGCTCGCATTCCTGGTTTTCGCGAGAGACTACGCGAAGGCACCCGCCGTTCGTGACACCGTCAACAAGGCGCAGGCTGATGCCCGCAAAGCAATCGACTTGGCGCCCGATCTAGCCGAGGGCCACTTGGCGCTAGCGAATATTTTCGCGGCGTCTGTCGAATTCATAGCTGCAACGCAGGAGTACGAGCGAGCGCTGGCGCTCGAACCCGGTAATGCGCGACTACTGAGAAACTACGGGTTGTTTGCCGTTCAAATGGGCCACACTGACGCCGGTCTCGCTGCGGCGCAGCGCTCGGTCGTGCTGGATCCGCTGAATTCCTACAACCATATGAACCTCGGGATGTCTCTTCTTCTCGCGCGGCGCTACGGCGAGGCGATAGCGGCCTTCACGAATGCCAAAGCTCTGGACCCGGACGACGCCTCCGTCAACGCGTGGCTTGGATCCACGTACTACTTTAGCGGAGACCTCCAGAAGGCCCGCGCAGCGTGCGAACGTGCGGATGAGATCAGTAAGGGGTTCTGCCTGGCGATAGTGTACGACAAGCTTGGGCAGCACGCCGATGCCGAGACCATGCTTGCGAAGTTTCGGGCTTCTACCGGTGACAGTGCCGGGGTGTCATACGCCCTCATCTACACGGAGTGGGGCGACACCGCCCGCGCACTGCATTGGCTTGAAACGGCGATGCGCCGCCATGATCCTTACTTGGCGTACGTGAAAAAAAGTCAGGTCTTCGATCCCCTGCGCAGCGAGCCCCGCTTTCAAGCGATCGAGCGGGAATTGAAGTTTCCGCAGTGAGTGGCGATGCGATGTCGCGACGTTGCGCCCGGTCCGAGTGTCCGGTAACCGGAAAATTACGCAGTCGAGCGGTGTGGCCGGTTGTGGCCAATGAGCGGCCGTGAGGCGCTCCACCGCTGAACATCTCTTACTATTGATCCGTACGGTCGCAAACAACCCGTCAGCGACGTCGCGATTGCCCGGCGCCGGACAATTCAGTCAGCACAAAGAGAGAAGACCTTCGGTTGTTGGAAATCCGACGCCTATTGAGGTTTTCAGAACACCAGCTAGACTTCTCCTTTGCCGCTGCCTCTCGAAATACCCGCCCCTCTCCGGGTTTGGATGGCTTCATGCGGTGGATGGGGGTCGGGCATAGGGACGGATTCCTGTGGCGGTGCCGCCCTTAGCAACGCGGCCAGATTCGGCGAGATGCTCCGTGAGCATGAGCCAGTGCTTCAGTTGGCACAGCGGTCTCGACGGAAAGCCCGGCTTGAGCCGGGCTTTCCACTTGGTATCAGTTAGGAAGGTTTGAGCTGTTTGTCGAGCGGATACACTTTCACGGTGCTTCGGTCCACGCCGTCTTCCTCCATGGCCTGTGCAACCTCGGGCGACTGGACGAAGCTCATATAAGACTTTACGTCGTTGGTCTCCGAATACATCACGACGTCATTGTCTTTCGTTATCGTGTAGTTGATTAGAGAAATGTTGTTTCGTCTGAAGAGATCTGTATGGCCCCGGAAGCTCTTTTCCCATTTGGTTGCATCTTTGACATGCGCTGTGAGAATTACGCCGGACATACCTGAATCCTCCGAACTGCGCTTGGGGTGATGGGGATCGTCGAAGGAGCGATCAAGAGGGTACTCGTCGCTCCGTGCGGTAACAAGCATGGTCCGGGGCGTACCGGGTAGGCTTCATCACGTGCGGTGACTGCTCGCGGGAAGAGCTGACGCGTGGAAGCGCACACGCTCTCTGCGGGAATGCTGCGCCGCGCCACTTGAGGCTCGCGTTCTCCACCAAGCGATCTCCCTCGTGGCGGCGCGCGAAAAGGACTCACACTGGTTTTTTCTTTGCTGCTTCCCGCTCCTCAGTGCGCTCGACGCTGAGTTTATAGGCGATGTAGTACTTAAAGACGTTGCTCACGAACTGCACGGTTTCCCGGCCAATTCGCTTTGCGGCCACTAGCTCGACGTTGTCGAACCATTTGTTCGCGTCGAGCCCCTGTGCGGCCGCCTCCCGCCGCAGCTGCTGCATGCGGGTCGGACCGGCGTTGTAGGCGGCAAATGCGAACAGCTGGCGGTTCAATGCGTCGATACCAGGGTCGTCGAAGTATTCATCGGCAAGGACACGTAAATACTTCACACCAGCGTGGATATTGGGCTCGGTGAGATGAATGTCCCGGATGTTCACGCTTGGCGACCGGGCGGTTTTTGGCATCATCTGCATGACGCCGATTGCGCCCGCATGGCTGCGGACTGCTTGGTTTAGCCCTGACTCCTGGTAGCCCAAGGCGATCAGGAGAAGCCAATCGAACTGGTACTGCTCCGCGTACTTCCGAAAATACTTCGCCAGGTCGCCGAAGCGTTGCATATCCGAGGCCGCCGTGGCATCGCGTGCCCACTTCGTGTCCTGCAGATAGCGGCGCAACAGTGTATTTCCGGTCGGTTTCCCGATGCCGTGCTTTACGATAAAGGCATCAAGCGTGGCTTTGAGCTTGGGGCTGTTCTTACGGATGGCCCAGGCAATGGCACCCTCAGAGCGGACCCTGACGTCGGATTGCACCGTGATGTTGGTAAAGATCTGCTGCCAGAACACCGCCACGTGACTATCGACGATCGTGGCCGTGACCAGTCCGGCATTGACCATCTCGAGAATGTCTTCGTCTTCGAGATTCTCGTCCGCCAATACGACCTTCACCGGAGCCTTGCGCTGCTCCGCAAATCGTGAATTAAGCGCCTGGAGGCTTGCGAAATAGCTGCTCGAACGTCGCACGAAGACGCTTGTCCCGGAGAGTTCCTCTACCGATTTAGCCGCCGGCGCGTCGCGGCTCGTAACCAGTATCTCCTCGACGTTGCGGGCAATCGGCGTCGTGAATTCGATCATCTGCCGGCGCTCGGGAGTTATCGTGAGATTGCCTGCCGCGATGTCACCGCGGCCCTGGGTCAGCGCGGACAGCAATTGGTCACGGCGCGTGGGAATGAAGACCACCCGGATGGGACGCGCACTACTCTTGCGGGAAGGATTTAGCTCCTTTTCCAGCTCCAGCCCGGCTTCGTATGTCGCCCCGCGCTGGCGGGCCTTATCGAGAAAGTAAAAGGTCTTGCTGTAGACGACGAGCATCCGGACCAAGCGACGTTTCTTCATCCCGTCGAGGTCGCCCTTCCATACACTCGGGAAGGCGAGGCTCTCTTGCCCGGCTGACTGAGCCGCTACCGGTGCAGCAGGTGCGGCCGCTGGCGCGCTGGCATTTAATCCCGCCACCAGCGCGATGGTGAGGACCAGCTGGTGAAGCCGTGTGCCTGTCACAGGGCAGTGGGCACGTTCGTCGCTCGCAGCTCGGGCACTGCTCGTCTCCTACAGCCATCAAGTGATCCTAGACGAGCCGAGCGGCCCGCAGTTGGCAGCCTGAATTGACCGCTTGCGCCAATTCTACGCCATGTTACGGCGAGGCCGGTTTTGGCCCGATCAGCGACCGCGACTGTCCTTCGCGGTCGCCGACCGGCGTTGCGCTAGACCTCGGTCTGTTCCGCGATCTCCAGTGCGTCATCGACGTCGACGCCGAGGTACCTGACAGAACTCTCCAGCTTGCTGTGACCGAGCAAGAGCTGGACGACCCTGGACCCACCTGCGGACGATCCGCGGCGTATTGGCGCGTGGACAGGTGCGCAGAGCTGCGCAGGCGACTGGAGAAAGAGGTGATCGTCTGGCCGTAGCGCGGCTGCGCGGATCAAACTCGAGACAAAATCGCGAGTCTGTTCGGTTATCTCGAACTGGACAGGCCTCTGGGTCTTTCGCTGCATGACAATTGCGTGCGTGGCGACGCGCCCGCCTTGGCAAATGTCGCAGGCGCACCAGGTCGCATGATCGGACTTACTGTCGATCGCGAGGTTGAAAAGCGCGAGCTCGCGGGCGTCCTGCTGCAATTGAAGCCGGATCCGGATCGCCCAGATTCCACGGGACATGATGCCCTGCCGCCTGATTGATCGATTCCATACGTGCCTCCTCTGGAGTAGTGAGCGAGGCAAGCTTGTGCGACGAGCCGAAGGGCGCTTATCGGACCCCAAGCAGCCCGCTCGTGCTCCCGGCAGCGGACGTTCGATACTGAAAAAGCTGACGTCGCCGGCGCTTGCGCGCGTTGAGGAGTTCAACCCCCTGCTGCTGGCCCAGCCTCGTGTTCTCCGTCCCCGGCCGCGCGGGTGATTTGCCGTGGTCGACAACGTGGGCGCATGCTCGGCGGTTGAGGCTCCGCGCATGACGCTGGAACACGATCGCGCACCGCCGTCGACCGATGTCTCACCGCTTGAGACCGAAGTCGGTTCGCATGCATCAGAGTGCTTCGATAGCGCAAGTCACGGCGGCCCGGGGCAATTTGAGGTCATCTCCTCGGATGAGAGGCTAGCGATCGGTCAGACACTTTCCGGCCGCTATCGCATCGAGCGCGAGCTCGGTGAGGGCGGAATGGGGGTGGTGTACCTGGCTACAGATGAGCAGGTCGCCGGCGAGACGTTCGCGATCAAGGTCCTGAAGAAAGCCCTTCAGCCCGAGGCGCTCGAGCAGCTGCGCGAGGAGGTCCGCAAGACCCGCAAGCTCAGCCATCCGAACATCATCGATGTGCATTCGGTGAACGTGGACGGCACCAGGCTCTACGTGCTCATGGAGTACCTGGAGGGCAAGTCGCTGAATGCACTCTTGGATGAGGAGTTTGGCCGCGGCATGCCCTTCAGCCACGCCTGGCCGATCATCGAGGACGTGGGCGCGGCGCTCTGCAATGCGCACGACCATAACGTCATTCACAGTGACTTAAAGCCCGCGAACATCTTCGTCACGACCTCGGGGAGGACGAAGCTGCTGGATTTCGGCATTGCGCGCGTGTCGCGCGGTCCGCTGCTGCACGCCCCAGCCGGACCGCGCGCGCTCACCCCCGCCTATGCCAGCTGCGAGATGCTCGAGGGGAAGGAGGCTGACCGACGCGATGACATTTACTCGTTCGCCTGCGTGATCTACGAGATGCTCTGCGGGGAGCGCCCATTCGGTGACATCACCGCGCTCGGGGCTCGGCAGGACGCTGCGCAGATGCCGCCGCTGCAGGCGCTATCGCGTGAACAGAATGCAACGCTCGCGCGCGCGCTAGCCTTTGACCGTGACACGCGGACCGGCACTGTGGAAGCGCTGCTCGCCGGGCTCGGCGCTGACAGCAAGCCCCGGTCTGGGCCGGGTGCGCTCCTCGCAGCCGTCAGCATCGCGGCGCTCGCTGCCGTTGGGTTGAGCTACCTCGCCCTCGACCGGCTATGGGTATCCCAGCACTCTGTCGTGATCGAGGGCGCGGCCTGGAACAGGCAGCAAGCCGACTTACCCGCCACCGCCGCGTTCAACCCGCCACCGCGCTCGATTGCCGTCGTGCCGTTCGTGAACCTGAGCGGGGACAAGGAGCAGGAGTATTTCTCCGACGGGCTCACCGAGGAACTGCTCAATTCCCTCGCCCAGATCAAGGATCTGCAGGTGGCGGCCCGTACCTCTTCTTTCTCCTTCAGAGAGCACCCCGACATCGTCACCGTGGCACACAAGCTCAACGTCGCGGCGGTGCTCGAGGGGAGTGTGCGCCGCTCAGCGCAGACTGTGCGGGTGACCGCCCAGCTCATCAACGCGACCACCGGGTTTCACTTGTGGTCGAAGACCTATGACCGGGACTTAGGGGACGTGCTGAAGCTTCAGACCGAGATCGCTACCGCCGTCGCCGAGGCGCTCAAAGTCACGCTGCTCGGGGATATCTCCCAGAAGATCGAGCTCGGCGGCACGCGCAATCCCGCCGCCTTCGATGCGTTCCTCCGGGGTTCGAAGGCATTTCGATCAAGACGCGATGAACCCAAAGACATTCAAACCGCGATAACAGAGTACACCGAGGCGATCCGGCTGGACGGAGACTTCGCGATTGCATTCGCGGGCCGATCGTTCGCTCTCAGCGTGTACGCCGAAGAGGTGGCGACGGGCACTGCGGTCCGCGCCGCCTTTGAGTCGGCCGAAGCGGATGCCCGGCGGGCGATCGCGCTCGCACCGGAATTGGCAGAGGCGCGCCTCGCGCTCGCGCATGTATTCGAGAATGGCAGCCTCAACTTTGCACGGGCGCGTGAAGAATACGAGCGGGCCGTGGCACTCGCACCGGGCAATGCAGACGTGCTGCGCTTCAGCGGCCTGTTTGCGTCCTATATGGGCCATTTCGACACCGGGAGTGCCGCCCTGCGCCGCGCGGTCGTCCTCGACCCGCTCGATCGCCGCAGCCATACGGCCCTCGGCGAAGCGTTGTATGTGACTCGGCGATATGCGGAGGCCACAACCGCCTTCGCCGAGGCAATCCGCCTCAATCCCGGCTACAAGGCGGCCTATGGCCAGCGCGGGCTCGCCTTCCACGGACTCGGGGACCTGACCAGCGCGCGTGCCTCATGCGAGACGAAGCGGGATTACTGGGTCAGTCAGCAGTGTTTGGCGGTTGTGTATCACAAGCTTGGACGGCACGCCGATGCGGAAGTCGAACTGCCGAAAATCAAGGCAACGCTCGGGCAGGCCGGGGCGTACCAATACGCCACGATTTACGCGCAGTGGGGTAGGCACACCAAGGCGCTCGAGTGGCTCGACACCGCGATGCGCTTGCGTGACCCGGGGCTCGAGCTCCTCAAGACCGACCCGCTGCTCGATCCCTTGCGCAGGGAGTCTCGCTTCCAGGCGATCGAGCGTGCGCTGAATTTTCCATGGTACTGAATACCGCCTGACTCGCTCGTGAAGGACACGCGCCAGATTGCAGTCATTCGTGGGTCCGTTCTCAAGAAACTTACGGGCTGTCGATGAGCGGCAGGACCTGGCCGACGGCGGAAGTTCGGCGAATGCTAAGCCGCATTGCGGTAATCCACCCAAGCCCAGCCAAACAGAGTGGCCGCCAGGAATGGATAAGCAAAGAAGGGTAACGGTTGGGATAGCGGCGTCAGGGCACGTCCCATGAAGACCTGCACTGCGACGACCGCGAATAACAGCGCAGCGACAGCCGCAACGACTCTGACCCAAGCAGGCATCACATTGGGCCCGCTCACGAGAGCTAGTGAGGCAGACCATAGGCCGACTCCCGCGGCAAATACTGGAGTGCTGGCCGCGAGATCCATGGCAGCACCCGCGAGAATTAGCGTTTCGCCTACGACGAAGACCAGAAATCCTGCCGCTACTACGTCGTTTCCTCGCCGGAAATGCTGAATTGTGAGCAGTGCCGTTGCAGCAACCAAAGCAATTCCGTCAAGACCCCAAAGAAGCCCGCGCTGTGAGGCGGACGGCACGAATGTGCCGGCCATGCCAAGGACTGCCCCGATAATTAGGCTGCCCGGTACCAGCAGCCGCCGACGCTGATCGCTCATGTGCAACTCTTGCGGCCCAAGTAAAGCGGCGACCGTGGCTCTTATGGATTGTCGTCTACGCGGAGGCCGTTCTTAGAGCCCCAGCTACCCTGTGCGGCCAATGTTACCCTGTGCTCCCGCGTGCCCGTCAAAACAGTCTCGACCCGGACTCTGCAAGCCTCAAAGCCTGCCGGGTGAATGGCCGGTACCGGGAAATTCCAAATTGGATCGTGACCGGCTGCTGTTGGCCGAGACCGTGTAAAAACGTTCCGCAACTGCGGTCTATTTAATCGATAATGCGCGCGCCTGGATTGAGCATCGAGGTAGCCGATGAGCCGATTCATTGAGGGCGAGCCGCGTTCGCAGAGCCTGTTGTTCCCGGAGCGACTGGATGACTGGGTCGAGGAAGAGAATCCGGTGCGCGTGATCGATGCCTTTGTCGATGAGACTCGAGCTGAAGGCTCTGGGCTTTGAAGGAGCGATTCCCGCCGAGACGGGCCGTCCTGCCTACCACCCGGCGACGCCGCTGAAGATCTACGTCTACGGGTACCTCAATTCGAGTTCAGTCGAGCCGCCGTCTGGAGCGGGAAGCGCAGCGCAATGTTGAGGTAGTGTGGCTGACCGGTCGGCTGATGCCGGACTTCAAGACGATTGCCGACTTCCGCAAAGACAACGGACA
>Ga0187783_10004548_pt1 | contig 10259 bp, 9 predicted proteins | sample 1015_SJ02_MP02_2_FD_132471 | JGI IMG/M metagenome (GOLD analysis project Ga0187783, IMG submission 132471) | Tropical peat soil microbial communities from peatlands in Department of Meta, Colombia - 1015_SJ02_MP02_20_MG | ecosystem: Environmental > Terrestrial > Soil > Wetlands > Peat | place...
ATGAGTGACCATCTGCCGTACGGTGATGATCTGGTAGCGATCATCGGCGAGGCGGAAGTAAGGCAGGTATTCGACGACTGGGCCGTTGAGATTGATCTTCCCCGACTCAACTAACTGCATGATGGATGTGGCCACAAACGTCTTCGTGATGGATGCAGTATGAAACAGCGAACGAGGCGTGATGGGATCGTCCTGGTGGGCCAGGTTTTTCACACCGAAACCGTGGGCATAGACCAGCCGTCCGTTTTGGATGATGCCGATCGCAAATCCCGGCACCTGTTGCTGGCGTAGGTAATCTTCGATCAGCGGCTGCAACTCGATCTGGTAACGGTCGCTCGGCGCCTGGGCCGCACCACAAATCGCGATCAGACAGGCAGCAATTAGGACGAAGCAGGATAGAAGCCGGTCAATCATGCGCGAGGAAGGCATCATGGGCTCTTTAGACTCGACTGTGAACGAATTGTGAGCACGACACAGCTCCAAGATGTACTGTGGATTCGGCGCGAGGAACTTGGCGAAACCCGCCACTCTTAACACTAATTAAAATTTGTCCCAGCATCGGATCCGGTTTTTTGTCAGCGGGCGCTGTCAGGCGACCGCACTTTACATTGCGGGGTAGTTCGTAGGGGGACCCTCCCAAAGAGCCGCTTCCCATTTTCGCCATCCGATGGAAGGCACATGGATTAGCGGCTCAACTGATACATGTAGGCATTTCCCCAGTGTTTATGCTGGTCCGCGATGGGCGGCCCACATTTTCTCGCGATATGTCCAGGATATAGGACCGGGGCCCAGGTGCTCATGCGGGTACACCGGCGCCACACGACAGGGGATTTCCATCTTTGGTATTTCTGCCAGTGGTTGGCAGAAGGATGCTGGTAGAGCATGAAAAAATGGTGTTCTGTTATCGGGTGAGCCAAATGTGGAGGATATGATGCAGAAGATTAAAGGTGGAATGATGATGATCATGGCCGTCGTGCTCGTGCTTACGGTGGCAGTGAACTCCCCCGCTGACAGCAAGGAAGAGCAGCAGAAGAATATTAGAGATGGCGCAACAAAGTCTACAGCAGCTCTACCAGAAGCAACCCTCAGCAAAAGCCGCTGTCAAAAATGCCGCGGGGTACGCGGTGTTCAGCGACATGGGTGTGAAGATTTTATTTGCGGGTTCCGGGAATGGACAAGGCGTCGCAGTGAATAATAAGACGGACCAGCAAACCTTTATGAAGATGGTTGAGCTGCAGGCTGGACTCGGCTTCGGAATAAAGAAGTTCCGGAATATCTTCGTGTTTGAAACCGAAAAGGCGATGAACACGTTTGTCAACTCAGGCTGGCAATTTGGTGGCCAAGCCACGGCTGCGGCCAAGACAGCTACCAGCGGCGGCGCGATGGCAGGTGCGGCGCAGATCGACGATGGAGTTTGGCTCTACCAGATAACGGAAAAAGGCCTTGAGGCGTCCGTTACTGCCACAGGTGCTAAGTACTACAAGAATGATTCGCTGAATTGATGCTTGCCAGTGCCCTAGTGCAAAATCTGGGAATGTTTGGTGGTTGATCACACCTGCTTGTGGCAGAGAGCAATATGCCTGACCATCAGCAGGCGTGCGAAGCTTGGCTCTTGTGCTGCTTGACGAAGCTGAAAACTATTATGTACCTGAGCCGCCAGAATTAGGGCGGAACGGCAGCTTCGGCGCTTTTATGCTGATGCAGCAAGACGTAATCAGTTTTGAGAACTTCCTTCAATCCCAGAAGGGCAAAATCGATCCAGAATTGCCGGTTCTCGTCAGCTAAGCAGCAAGTCGTGGTAAGCTGGCCGACGAAGCGATGCCGATATTGAATCTGCGATGTCTCGTGATTCTTTCGTCGTCATGGTTTGCTATTGCGGGGTGTGCGCAAACAACGCCAAGAGTGTTCACCAGCCCGGATGGTATCTTCCGGTTCAAGTACTCGACGCTGCTCGTTGATTGCACCAAGGTCGTACCGACCCAACCACCATCTTCCGGCATACCAGAGGTATTCGTCGGACATCCGCCGCCATTATCCATTCCAGACTCGTGTATTGCTCAGCAGGTTTGCACCGATGGTGGAAGTCAGGGGAATATACTCGCTTGTTTTGCCTACCCGAAAGATAGATTCAGAAACAAGCCGACGTTTGGCGCAGCTCCATTTTTGTGACTGACATTGATGAAGCGACCACGGACAAACTCTGTTTGCAAGGCTCGCGGTACTGGTTTCAGACGGAGACTGTCAGGACCACCCAACTCAATGGAATCAGCTTCAAAGTTTTTGAGATTGCGGATAACTGGGCAGGTGGCGGCCAGTGGGGCCCCGTGTATCGAACTTTTCGCGACAACAAGTGTTATGAGTTAGGAATTCAAACCGTGATGGGAGGTGACGGTTACGATGCCGAAACGCTCAAGAAGTTTACGAATGAAGACAGTGCGAAAGTGCAGCTCCGGCTAAAGCAGGCTCTGAACTCTTTCACGTTTCTGAAATAGCTTTTTCCCATTTGGCGATATCACTCAAAATGTCCGGCTGGGGCAGTCACCCAAAAAGTTTGGCTGCGAAGTTTAATATGGACCGCCTGGGGGTCTGAAAGAACATTTTTCTCGGACTGATAATTGTGGCAAGCTGGACATATGGCAAAGGCTTACAGAACTGATGTGCTCGGCAAAAAGAAATTTCAAGAGGAAATCCAGCAGCGTAGGAATGCTCTCAAGCCCGAGCGTGTGCCGTGCCCGTTATCTGGTTGCGAGTGTACTTATGAGATGTACGGCGCCGGCCCCGCGACCCTTGCGGAATACGTAGCAATTCTCCAAAACCGGGTCAAGCGCGAACATCCCGATCACACCAGCGAGGTGCTAGCCGTGAATGAATTTCGAAAAGTGTCGAGGTGAACATGTGAACAATGTGCCGGCGAATCGCCGCTGAACTCGGATACCATACATCCGGATTTCACGCAAAATCCTCCGTGGCAAGGGTTTTGAGCGAAATCGCCCGTTAGCAACAGTTGACCTTAGAAGCACTCGCACTGCAGCGTTCAGAGTGAGGACAGCAACTTACTCCGTCCGCAGCGCCTGCATCGGATCAAGTTGCGCTGCATGCCATGCCGGGAGCAAGCACGCGACCACTGCAACCGCGACCAAAAGCACCGCGGCCAGCACAAACACAGTGGGATCAAGAGGCGACATCCCATACAACAGTGACCGAATCAACCTGGTAGTTGCCGCACTGGCCACCAGTCCGAGAACCAACCCGGCCAGTGCTGGGCGTAGCCCGTCGAACAGCATCAAGTGAAGAACCTGCTTCCGCTGCGCCCCCAAAGCCAGCCGAATCCCAATCTCCCCCTGTCGTTGTCCCACCAGATACGAGAGCACTCCAAACAAACCCACAGCAGCGAGCAACAGGGATAGAGCGGCAAAGACCACCAGGAGCGTCGCCTCAAAACCTGCATCCAACGTGTTCCTGACAAGGATCTGGTGCATGGTGAGGATTGCACTGACGGCAAGGTTCGGGTCCATATCGGCAATGATCCTCTGGACGGGCAATGCAAGGCTCAGCGGATCGGGTCCCGTGACAACAGCGAGGGAAGCACTGTTTTCCTCTCCGCGAAACAGCGGAAAGTAGATTGTCGGCTCGGTGTCGGAGGCCACGGTTCCGCGCACGTCCCCGACCACGCCAACGATTTCGAAGTTGTGCAGGAAATTGCTGTCCTTGAGGTGAACGTGTTTTCCAATCGGATCAGCATTGGGGAAGAATTTTCTTACGAACGATTGGCTTACGATGGCATATTGGCTGTTCCCCAGCCGCTCATTCGGCTGAAAGAATCGGCCCCTCATCAACGGGATCTGCATGGTCCGGAAGAAGCCGGGGTCGACGCTCGAAACACTGGCGTCGAGAGACTGACCCTGAGGAAGCGGTGGATTTTCCGGGATGAAGAATGCGTAGTCCGGTGGGTCCCCGTCTCCCGGCAAATCATCGGTTAGTGCGACGCCGTTTATCCCCGGCAATGCACGCACGCGCTGGAACAAATGGTCATAGAAATTTGTCCGCGCGATCGGTGTCATGTAAGTGGCATCGGGCAAACTGATGCCCATCGTCAGTACGTGATGTGTACGACAGCCGAGATTAACCGACCGAAGATGCTCGTAGCTCTTCAGCAGCAGGCTTGCGCCCACCAACAGAACCACCGTCAGCGCCACTTCCAGCGAAAGTAATACGCGTCTTACCCGAGCGCTGGCCTGTCCACTGCCTTGCAAGCGTGTCGAGTCGCGTAACGGGCCGAGGATCTGTCTTTCCTTGAGAGCCAGAACCGGAATCAACCCTGCGAACAGTCCGCAGAAAAACATGACTCCAACCCCAGCTAACACAGCAACACTGTCCAGATGAATGCCCTCCGAACGCGGGATGTCCGGACGCACATTTACCAGCCAATGAATCGCTATAGATGCCAACAGCAATCCCAGCATGCCGCCCGCAACACACAGCAGCACGCTTTCCGCAAGTTGCTCTTGGACCAGCCGCCAGCGGCTGCCGCCCAGCGCCGTGCGAATCGCCGCCTCCCTGCGCCGCGCAGCCGAGCGTGCTACCAGCAGGTTCGCAACGTTCAGGCAGCCAACCAGCAACAAGCATCCTGTAGCAGTGAGGAGCATCAGAAGGGCCGGTCGGATATTCCCTACGCGCGCCTCAAGCAGCGGCACAACGTGAGTAGCGCTGAAGATAAAATTCTCGGGGAACTGCCTGTGAATGCCAGCCTGAATTGCGCTTGTCTCAGCCTGTGCCCGCGCTACGGTGGCACCCGGCTTCAAACGAGCGAAAACCTGAAAGTTGTGGGCACCGTGCGATTGAATCCACTGCGGTTGAGTTTCGTGAAAGAGCGGCGTCCATAGCTGCACCGTAGGATCGGGAAAATCGGAACCCGCAGGTAGTACGCCAATCACCGTATAGGGCTTAGCATCGAGCAGAATGGTCTGACCCAGAATCCCAGTGTGGCCGCCATAGCGACGCTTCCACAAACCCCAGCTGAGGACGACAGCCGCATCCGCTTGCGGTCGGTCGTCGTCAGGGTTGAAGAACCTTCCCAGCGCAGGCTCTATTCCTAGCAACTGAAACATGTTCCAGCTTGCCGTAAGCGCGATCACGTGTTCGGGAAGCTGCCCGCCAGTGCCGGAGAGGTTGTAGCTGTTCCAGTTCCAGACAATCGCCATTTGCTCGAAGCTCTGTTGCTGCTGACGCCAGTCGAAGAAATCAAGGCCGGAGACGGCGATATGATTGTGTGCCGGATCGTGGGAGTCAGCCTCGTAGATACGAACCAGTCGTCCCTGCTCATGAAACGGCAACGGCTGCATCAGCACGGAATGCACCACGGTAAACATCGCCACGGTTGCGCCAATGGCAAAGGCCATGACCAGAATCACAATCAATGAAAATCCTGGAGTCCGCGCTGAGGTACGCAACGCATAGCGCAAGTGCTGAAATGACATTTCCATGGAACTCTCCACGCGCAAAATTCCGTGCCCCCATTCGGGCACGTCCCCTACCAAACCTCCTCGGACGAAAGCCCCTTGATAATATGACGCTTATTGCGATTCTGGTCGAAATCGAGAACTGTTGTCCGGGCGTGGACAATGGTCGCGGGTCCCTGGCTTGCCTCGGATCAGTTGACGATAAATCCCGATTTCTTTATTGACCCCTACGGAGGGGTTTTGAGCGCAATCGCTGACAGCGTCAATTGACTTTGCCCCGACGAAAAATAGCGCTTCCACACTATGATCTGCGGCCCACCCTACTGAAGTTTCGCGTACTCGCCCTTGGCTTGCTTCAGAATGGGGATGTCGGGGTCAGCGTCCTTCCACAGGGCGAAGAAATCCTGGTAGGCCGAGCGGGCGGCGGGAATATTCCCCTCGAGAACACGAGCGCGCGCCAGGCCGAGATGCTTGAGGGCGGAAGTCGGCGCATTGCCCGTCATTGTTCTGTGATCGAGCATCTTCTGGAATTCCTGAGCGGCCTCGGGTCCATTTCCGGTCCCCAGATAGGCCACGCCTCGGATATAAACGGCGGTCATTGTCCCCGGTCCCCCTAGTTCGTAAGGACGAGCCACGTTCAGAAACTCAATCGCTTGGGAGGGGCTGCCGTGGTGCAGTTCGATCTCCGCGCGAATGATTGGAACGCTATAGCCCTGGACAAAAGTGTCGAGTGGGAAATTGCGCTTCAGGTCATCTACGAGTTTTTGCGCCTGGGTGATATCGCCAGCCATCGCCATCGCCCGGGCCGCGATCTCTTTCACAATGCGTCCCGACGATAAAATGAGAGCCGCGCTAGCCCCCTGGCGCGCCTGCTCGCTGTTACCGACCAAGCCTTCCCGTACGGCGGCACGCGCCTGATAGAAAGCGGCCATCTCTTTTGCGTCACTACGCTTCGCAGATTCGGTGGCCTGGCGGGTAAACTCTCGAGCCTTTTGAAACCGGCCGTGATAGGCCTCGGTGTCTGCCTGTTGCATGAGCGCGGCGTCTTCTGCACCCGGTTTGCCCATGGCCCAAGCAACCTGCTGCTGCATTCCGTCCTTGTCATTCTGCAGGAAGCTTAACGTGTACAGGACTTCGTGCAGACCCGGATATTCCGACTTGCGGGCGAGCGCCTGATCTACAGTCGACTTGGCTTCGTCCAGTCGATTGAGGGCGATGAAGTTCTGCGCCAGGTTGGTAGCAGTGACGCCGTCATCAGGATTGAGAGCTAAGGCTTGCTGGTACCCGTTCGTCGCTTTTTCCCGCTGGCCAAGACGGTCATAGACTACCGCCAAGTCGTTGTAGGGTTCTTCGTCGCGAGGATATTCCTGGATCCAAAGCTCGTATTGCTGAACCGCTTTCTCCAACTCCCCCGTGACAGTAGCGTAATAACTAGAGGAGATGTAGAGTTTCTCTCGTTCACTGACTCGCTCGCGCAGCTCGTATGCTTTCGTAAGATTCTCGGCAGCGAGTGTAGTTTGGAGGTTATAAAAAATCCCCAGGTCGACATAAGCAAGGGCGAAGTTGGGATCCAGTTCCACAGCGTGTTCGAGTAACGGAATGGCTCCGGCCTCGCCCTTCTCACCCTGCACTCGCCGGGCCTCCGTGTAGGCCTTGAGAGCTTCGAGTGATGACGTGGTGGCCTCCTCCAAGGGTTTGTCGAATTTGTTCATGGTGACCAGCGACTCGCCAAGCCTGGCGCGAAGTGTGGTGGCGGCTCTGCCCAATGCCTGCAAAACTTTCTCACGGCTGTCGGCTTCTTCTTCAGCACTCCCCAGCGACTCACCCGTCTGACAGTTCACCGCCTTCAAACCAAGCGCATAATGGCTGCCCAGGCTCGCAATGGAGCCCGCCAGGAAGGCTTTACTTTGAGTCCGTTGGCAAATCTCGCGCGCAACGTCGCGAGTCACGGGCTGACCGGGTGAACGGCCCATCAGACTCGTCGTCGTGTTGACCTTTTCGTCGGATAGAACGTTCAGAAATGGCGACTGTTCGAGGGCGGTTGCCAGCGCCTCCTTGAGAGTTCCATCGAACACAGCATCGCCAGTGGTGTTGTTAAAATCGGCGAGAACGATGGCGTCCTTCTCGGTGAGGCTCTGTGCGGTCTGGCGTGAGCGGAGGTAGAACGTGCCCAAGATTGCTACCGTCACAACGATCGCGACAGGGGGAACCAAAGCCTTCCACAGCTTGCGGCCCTCGGATGGAGCCCCGGCGACCTTGACAGCCCTGGATGACGGAGATGGAACTGAGACATGCGAGGAACCGGACACAGGCGGCGACGGTTGGGCAACCTGAGCATCACTTTGCTGTGAGGCCGCCACCGTTCCCGAACTCGCAGCTATGGCTCGTCCCGTATCTGTGTCTCGTTTCAACCGCAGCAATTCTGAACGCATTTCGGAGGCATGTTGATAACGGAGTTCTCGATCTTTCTCCAGTGCGCGGTTGATAATGTCTTCGAGCTTGGGCGGCAGTTCGGGGTTCAGTCGCAAGGGAGTCAGCGGAGTACGATTCATGATCCCGTCGAGGATCACCCCCGTACTCTCACCGCGAAAGGGCAACGCCCCGGTCGCCATTTCGTACAAGACGACGCCGAAAGAAAACAAATCTGTACGCGGGTCCAACTCCCTGGCTCGCACCTGTTCCGGAGACATATAAGCGATGGTTCCCAGCGCGCTGCCGGGACTTGTCAGGTGTTCCTCTGACTCGATGGTCGGGGAGCTCATGGCAATGTTTTCCGGCTTGAGGGTGACCTTCGCCAATCCGAAATCCAGAATCTTCGCGTGTCCCCGCTTGGTCACAAAGATGTTTGCGGGCTTGATGTCCCGATGGACGATGCCTTCTGCGTGGGCTGCGTCGAGTGCATCGGCGATCTCAATTGCGAGTGACACCACGTTCTCAGTATCCATCGCCTTTCCCGCAATCCGGTGCTTCAGGGTCAGTCCGTCCAGAAATTCCATGGCGATGAACGCTCGACCGCTCTGCTCATCAATCTCATAAATCGTGCAGATGTTCTGATGGTTCAGTGCAGAAGCAGCTTTGGCCTCGCGCTGAAAACGGGCTAATGCTTGAGGGTCCTTAGCAACATCGTCTGGCAGGAACTTCAGGGCGACAAACCGCCCGAGCTTTACATCCTCGGCCTTGTAAACCACACCCATCCCACCACCGCCCAGCTTTTCGACGATGCGGTAGTGCGAAATAGTTTGGCCGATCATACGGCTGAAATCTTAGGACTGGAAGTAGGGCAAGTCAATGAAGACGGAGGTGATGTCAAGCTGCCCGTGTAATTAGAGAGAGGGTGCGGGTTTTCCATTCCAGTCGGTTAGGGCTGGATATAACCTCGGCAATCTCCGCGCCTATTGGGAGAGCAACTTCAAGTGGCCTAAGAACTTCTACCTCACGATGGAACTTTACGTTGAGAAGGGCCTTATCACCGCTCACGACGTAGTCGGCGCCGGCAGCAATTGCGGCCTCCAGGAATTTGTCATCATCAGGATCACTGCAAACGGGCACGCGAAACGAGACCGGCTTAAGGATCTCCGAGTGGAGTTCGATAACTTTGAGAACGGAGTTGAGCACCGCATCTGCCGCTTTTTGGCAAACTCGTCGAGGACGCGACGGTATTCATCCAAAATGGGCAGTGATATCGCAAGGCGAAAGCGCTGTTCCTGCCACGCTTTGAGAATCTCAAATGGAGGGCCGTTCCAAAACACACCTGAAATGAAGACGTTTGTGTCGAGGATTGCCTTGATTTTCACTTTGTGCGATGGCGGACTTTGGCAATCGCAGACTTCAGATCTGCCCTCTTGATACCAGTCCTCTTGGCTGCCGAACGAGCTTGGCTCAGAAGCTTGCTGAATTCGTCGATTTTAGGTGGGGCAATGGCCTTCAGGATCACGGAATCGCCTTCGCCGATCACGACAAATTGGTCTCCCTCGCTCAGGCCTAGCTCGTTGCGGATTTCTTCGGGAATAACGACTTGCCCTTTGGACGACAACCTAGTGGTGGCGTAACTTGCCATTGTTTCCGCTCCAATCTTACGGGTAAGAATAACACAAATCGTCCTGAGCGGTTGGGGACGTTGCCCGGTGACGGCAATGGAGGCTTTGCGTCGCGGCCGTGCCCTACGCAGTGCGCCATGCCAGAGTGGCACGCCCCGGCGACCTGCTCGTCCAGCGCACAATGGCCACTGCCCGGAAGTAAGCGTCAGCCTATTTCACAATCTTGGCATCGATGATCGTGGTTTCGACTTTGATGTCTTTGAGTTTGTCCCGCGGAACTGTTAACGGATCATCGGACACGACGATCAGGTCTGCCAGTTTGCCCAGGTCAATTGATCCCTTATTTGTTTCCTCGAATCCAGAGTGGGCTCCGAACATGGTGTAGCTGACCTTGAGCTCGGTGCGAGGCCACAATGAAGCAATTCAGGCGAGCGTCGACTAGACTCTGGAGCCTTGCCTTTCGCTTCTTGCTCGCCGTGGCCGCCGGACCACCCTCACCTTTCCGCTCTTTTGTCCTCCGCAGAAGAATCGATCGCCTCCATCGGACTCGAGCCCTGAGACATTTGCTCCACGTGGCATCTCCAGAACCTCGAGGACCTCTCCTGTGCGGGGATCGACGCGACGCAATTCACTCTCGTCACCCTCAGAGGTCGCGTGCCAGAGTTCGCCATCCACCCAAGTGACCCCGGTGACGAAGCGGTTGGACTCGATGGTCCGAAGAATTGCGCCTGTGTCAGGATCGATTTGATGGATCTTCCGATTC
>Ga0187783_10004549_pt1 | contig 10258 bp, 6 predicted proteins | sample 1015_SJ02_MP02_2_FD_132471 | JGI IMG/M metagenome (GOLD analysis project Ga0187783, IMG submission 132471) | Tropical peat soil microbial communities from peatlands in Department of Meta, Colombia - 1015_SJ02_MP02_20_MG | ecosystem: Environmental > Terrestrial > Soil > Wetlands > Peat | place...
CCGCCACGACGCGGTCATCGCGCAGGATCGCCTCGACGCGGCCGGAGCCGACCAGCAGGGTCTGGAAGCAGCCGTCGGGGAACCCGGCGCGCACGAACATGTCCTGCAGGAACAGCGCTGTCTGCGGCACGTTGGACGCGTGCTTGAGCAGCCCGACGTTGCCGGCCATGAGGGCGGGGGCAGCGAACCGCATGACCTGCCAGAGCGGGAAGTTCCACGGCATGACCGCAAGCACCGGCCCGAGCGGCTGGTAGGTCACGTACGCGCGGGCGGCGTTCACCGCCTGGCTGTCGGCGGGCTCGTCGGCAAGGAAGCCAGCCGCGTGCCGGGCGTAATACCGGCACGCGCCGGCGCACTTGGCGACCTCCTGCCTGGCCGCCGTGATGGTCTTGCCCATCTCGGTCGTCATCATCGCAGCGACCTGCTCCTGCTCGGCATCCAGGATCTCGGCCGCCTGCGTCATCCACGCGGCCCTGTCCTCGAAGCTGGTGTGGCGGTAGCTGGCATAGGTGGCGGCGCCGGCGGCGAGTATCCGCTCGACGTCGGCCTCGCTCATCTCGTCATAGGCCTTCACCAGCTCGCCCGTGGCCGGGTTAATTGTCGCGATAGCCACGTAAACCTCCTGTTTGCCGACAGCGCGCGTAGGGGTGCGCTCACAGGCTGACCTGCCCGGTTCAGAGCCGCCCATACCGCGGAGGAGGTGTCCTGGGCGGTGCCGGCGGAAGGTGAGTACTCCCGGTTTGGCTATAGCCAAACCGGGAGTACTCACCTCTGGTTCAGGGGCGCTGGCTGTGTCAGTAGGCGAGCAGGTCGCGCAGCGCCTTGGTTACCTTGGGCACCGTCGGGATCACCTCGTCCTCCAGCGCGTCGGCGAACGGCAGCGGCACGCACTGCGCCGCGACCCGGCGGACCGGCGCGTCGAGCAGCTCGAAGCCCTCGTCGGCCACGATCGACGCCACAGTCGCGCCCCAGCCGCCCTGGTAGGGGTTCTCCTCCACGATCAGCAGCCGCGAGGTGCGCCGCACCGACTCCAGCACCGTCGCCATGTCCAGCGGCACCAGGCAGCGCAGGTCGACGACCTCGGCGCTGACATCGTCGGCCGCCAGTTGCTGCGCGGCGGCCAGCGCCATCGGCACGGTGGCGGCGAGCGCGACCACCGTCACGTCCGTGCCGGGCCGGCAGATCGCGGCCTGCCCGAGCGGCACCACGTGATCAGCGGGCGGCGCCTCGCCCCGGCTGGCGAACAGTCCCTTGTGCTCGAAGAACACAACTGGGTCGTCGCTGCGGACCGCCGACGCGAGCAGGCCGATGACGTCCGCGGGGCTGGACGGCGCCGCGATCTTCAGGCCCGGCACTGCCAGCGCCCAGTTCTCCACCGACTGAGAGTGCTGCGCGCCGAAGCCAAGCCCGCCGCCGTTCGCGGTCCTGATCACCAGCGGCACGGTGACCTGCCCGCCGGTCATGTACCGCATCTTGGGAATCTCGTTCGCCAGGTAGTCCCAGCAGCAGGCCAGAAAGTCGGAGAACATGATCTCCGCGACCGGGCGCATGCCCGTCATCGCCGCGCCCATGGCCATGCCGACGATCGCCTGTTCCGAGATCGGCGTGTCCCGCACCCGCTGCGGACCGAACTCGGCCAGCAGCCCCACCGTGGTCTTGAACACCCCGCCCGCGGCGCCGATGTCCTCGCCGAGGCAGACCACCGACGGATCGCGGCGCATTTCCCTGGCCAGGCCCTCGGCGACGGCATCGCGGTAGGTGATCAGGTCCGCCACTGGTGCCCTCCGTCCGCCCACACGTCGGTGAGCGCCTGGGCCCGGTCGGCGCCGTCGGCCGCCTTCGCCGCGGCCACCGCGTCTGCCACTGCCCGGGCAGCGCGCTGCGCCGCGGCGTCGATCTCTGCCTCGCTGACGGCCAGCGCGGCCAGCCTGGCCCTGGCGACCTCCAGCGGATCCCGCTGCAGCCACTCCTCGAGCTCGCCGGCCGGGCGGTAGCTCGCCGGGTCGGTCCTGCTGTGCCCGAAGTGCCGGTAGGTCTGCGCTTCCAGCACGGTCGGGCCGCCGCCAGAGCGCGCCCGGTCCGCGGCCAGCCCGACGGCCTGCGCCACTGCCACCACGTCGTTCCCGTCGATGACCTGAGCCGGCAGCCGGTAGCCCGCGGCCCTGTCGGCCGCCGGGTGATCGGCCGCGGTCACCGTGCCGATCGGGGTGTACTCCATGTACAGGTTGTTCTCGCAGACGAACAGCACGGGCAGCGACCAGACCGACGCAAGGTTCAGCGCCTCGTGGAACGCGCCGATGTTGGTCGCGCCGTCACCGAAGAACGCCACGGCGACCTGGCCGGTGCCGCGCATGCTGGCCGACCACGCCGCCCCGGCGGCGATCGGCAGGTGCGCGCCCACGATCGCGTAGGAGCCGAGCATCCCGGCCGATGCCTTGGTCAGGTGCATGGACCCGCCCTTGGCCCGGCACACCCCGGTGGCCTTGCTCATCAGCTCGGCCAGGCACTCGGCCGGAGAGGCGCCGCGGGCCATCGCGTGATGGTGGCCGCGGTAGGTGGCGAACACGTAGTCATCGGGCCGCAGCGCCGCGCTTGCGCCGACCGCGACCGCCTCGTGCCCGGCGGCCAGGTGCGTGGTGCCCTTGACCAGGCCGGCCAGGAAGAGGTCGTGCGCCGCCTTCTCGGTGCCGCGGATGACGGCCATCTGCTCATACAGTTCGAGAAGCCCGGGGCCGTCGATCTCGGTCACGCGTCGCCTGCTGGCTTCTCGCCGCGGCCTGCTGGCGTGTTGAGGTTCGACTGGCTCTCCCGCAGCGTGTCCAGCGCGCCGCCCGCGGTCCAGTACTTGCGGCCTGCGACGAGCAGGTCCTCGGCCGGGAACCTGGTGATGACCTCGCAGCCGTCCGCGGTCACCACCAGCTCCTCCTCAATCCGCGCAGCCGACCAGCCGTCGGCGGCGGGCCAGTAGGTCTCCAGCGCGAACACCATGCCCTCTTCCAGCGGCTCGGGGTGATCGAGCGAGACCAGCCGGCTGAAGATCGGCTTCTCCCAGATCGACAGCCCCACGCCGTGCCCGTACTGGAGCGCGAACGCCGCGGTCTCGTCGGGGAACCCGAACTCCTGCGCCCGCGGCCAGAGCTCGACGATGTCTGCGGTGGTAACGCCCGGCCGCACCATGGCGATGGCCTGGTCCATGTACTCGCGGCACCGCACGTAGGCGTCACGCTGCGCGCGGGACGCGCTGCCGACCGCGAACGTCCGGTAGTAACACGTCCGGTAGCCCAGGTGGCTGTGCAGGATGTCGAAGAACGCCGGGTCGCCTGGCCTGATCAGGCGGTCGGAGTACACGTGCGGGTGCGGCGAGCAGCGCTCGCCGGAGATGGCGTTGACGCCCTCGACGTACTCGCTGCCCAGGTCGTACAGCACCTTGGAGACGAGCCCCACGCACTCGTTCTCCCGCACGCCGGGCCGCAGGAACTCATACAGCTGCTGGTAGGCCGCATCCACCATGGCGCACGCCTGCGTCAGCAGGCCGATCTCGTCGGCGGTCTTGGTCCGCCTGGCCTCCAGGAAGACCTGCTGGCCGTCGACGGTGGCGATGCCCTCGGCGGCCAGCGCTGCCAGCACCGGCATCTCCGCGACGTCGATGCCGACCGGCTCGGACGCCAGGCCGTGCTCGCGCAGGACGCCCGCGACCGCCGCCGCGACGCCCTGCGCGATTCCCGCCTCCGGATGGAACGCCCCGCGCAGGGTGGAGATGCCGGCCCGGGCGCCGGTCGCGCGTGCGCCTTCCGGCGTCGGCGGCCCCGCGGTGTGGTCCAGCCACGGGTTGTAGATCTGGTGGTGGCGGGCCGCGGAGCCGAAGTCCCACACCACGGGCTGGCCGCCGCGCGGCAGCAGCGCGAAGCGGATCAGCTTGTCCATTGCCCACGTGCCGATGTGCGTGGCCGTCATGTAGCGGATGTTGCCGAAGTCGAAGCTCAGCAAGGCGCCGAGCGAGGATCTCTCCAGCTGGGCTCGGAGTCTGGCCAGCCGCTCGTCGCGCAGCCGGTCCAGGTCGATCCGCCGCTCCCAGTCAACCGCGTTCTGGCCGTAGGTGTGGATCGCCATAGCGGTGACCTCTCAGTCGAGCCCGTCGGAGATCTCGGCGTTCTCGCTGGCCAGCGCGATGCCAGAGGCGTGGGCCTGCAGCTCGATGAGGGCGGCGAAGTCCTGCTCGCCGTATCCGTGCCCGACCAGGCTCTGCACGATCTGGTGGACCAGCGCGGCAACCGGCATCGGCACCTCGTGCTCGCGCGCCGCCTTCAGACCCATGTCCAGGTCCTTGCGCAGCAGCTCGCCGGTAAAGGTGGGGTGATAGTCCAGGTTCACAAGCGCCGGCGACTTATACCTGGTGAACGTCGAGCCGAGCACGCTGTTATTGATACAGGAGAGAAACGCCTGCCTGCTGATGCCGGCCTTCTCCGCCAGCACGGTGACCTCGGTCAGCGCCTGGATAACCGCGCCGAGCAGGAGGTTGTGACACAGCTTGACGGTCCTGGCGGCTTCCCCTGGCCCCACGTAGCTTGCCCCCGCGCCGAGCAGGTCAAGGTAAGGCTGAACCAGCGCCGCGGCGTCCGGCGGGCCGGACACCGCGAACGTCACCCGGCCGGCCGCGGCGACCCTCGGGTTGCCCATCACGGCCGCGGCCAGGAACGCACTCCCGCGCGCGGCGAGGCCCTTCCTGACGTGCTCCGAGGCATCGACCGAGACGGTCGAGCAGTCGACCACCACGGCAGGCGCGTCCTCGCCCGCCAGCAGCCCGTCCGGGCCGAGCACCGCGTCGATCAGGTCCTGCGAGGTGCCGACCATCACGAACACGATCGGCGCGCGCGCCAGCTCCGCCGCCCGGTCGACCACTTTCGCCCCCTCGGCGGCGAACGGCTCGGCCCTGGCCCGAGTCCGGTTGTAGGCCAGCACGCCCGTCCCGGCCGCGAGCAGGCGACGCACCAGCATCGACCCCATCCGACCGGTCCCGAGCCAGCCGACAACCTCCTCTGAGTGAACGGTCATTCATGCTCCGGGTGCGCTCGGGCTGCAGCGCGCAGCAATCGTTTGCATTCCAGCCTTTCGCGTACTTGATGTCGTTGTCAACAGTGGACCTTCCCTGAAGCGCCCCCGGCATACCTCCGGCCCGCGGGCGATCAGGCCGGTGGTCCGGGGCCGGCTAGGCCGGCCGTGCTGCCGGGCCGGCTAAGCCGGCCGTGCCGGGGCTACCGGCTGGGCAGTCGAGCCTCTGACGATCAGTTCGGGTTCCAGGAACAGCACCTCTGCCCCTTCCGCCTGACGGTGCATGCGCTCCAGGAGCAGCCGTGCCGCCTCCGTACCCACCTGGTAGTGCGAGAACCCGACGGTGGTCAGCGGCGGCCTGAGCATGTCGATGAACGGCATGTTGTTGAAGCCGACGACCGAGATGTCATCCGGGCAGCGCAGGCCGGCCTCGTCCAGCACGTTGTAGCAGCCGATCGCCAGTAGGTCGTTACCCGCGGCGACGGCGGTGCAGTCCCTGGCGGCCTCCAGGATCTCCCGGCTGCAGCGGCGGCCCTCGCTGATGGAGAAGCCGCTTGCGTAGGCGACCCGTTCCGGCGGCACCTCGAGCCCGGCGTCCGCCATCGCCGACAGGAAGCCCTGGTAGCGCGCGCGGCCCGTGGACGTGTCCTGGGGTCCGGCTATGTGGGCGATTTTCTGGTGGCCGAGCGAGATCAGGTGCCTCAGCGCCAGCTTGATCCCGCGATCGTCATCCACGGTCACCGCCGGCAGGTTCTTCCCGGCGCTGCGGTTCATCAGCACGACCGGCACTCCCTCGCGGGCGGCCTCCTCAAGCAGCGGGTCGCTGAGGTGGGCGGCGGCGACCGCCAGGCCATCCACCTGCCGCACCCGCATCTCCTCGAATATCCGCCGCTCACGGGCATCATCGTTGTCGGTGTTGGCGATGAGCGCGACGTAGTCGTTGGCCGCCAGCCGGTCTTCCAGGCCGCGCACGATCGGCGGGAAGAGCGGGTTAGTCAGGTCAGGGATGATCACGCCCACGGTGTGCGAGCGGCGGGTGCGCAGGCTGCGCGCGACCGGGTTGGGCCGGTAGCCAAGCTGCGCCGCAGCGGCGAGAACCCGGTTCGCGGTCTCCTCGCTGACCAGCAGCCGGGTCTCGGGGTTTAACGCACGCGAGGCCGTAGCTGGGTGCACGCCGGCCAGCCGTGCCACGTCGCGTAACTTGACCGCCTCCTGTGGCATCGGTACTCCTAGGTCTGAATAGCTCGTCGGGGGATATATGGCGCGACACGTGCATAAGGCGTCGTGCAGACTATGGGACCGTGTTCCTGACTATCACCACAACCCGTCAGCCCGCTACTGACCTGGGATTTCTGCTGCACAAGCATCCGGGCAGGGTTCAGGCGTTCACCGTGTCCGCCGGTCGGGCACACGTGTTCTATCCGGAGGCAACACGGGCAAGGTGCACGGCGGCCCTGCTGCTCGAGGTGGATCCCGTCGGCCTGGTCAGAGGCCGCCGGTCCGGCCAGGCGGCCGCGGACGCGTTCGCGCTCGGCCAGTACGTGAACGACCGGCCGTATGCCGCCTCCAGCCTGCTCGCGATCGCGCTCAAGGAGGTGTTCCGCAGCGCTCTCGCCGGCCGGTGCGATGCCAGGCCGGAGCTGGCGCAGACGCCGCTCCCGCTTCAGATCGGCGTTCCCGCGCTGTCCTGCCGCGGCGGTCCCGGTCTTGTGCAGCGGTTCTTCGAGCCGCTCGGCTGGCAGGTCGAGGCAATGGCCAGTCCGCTCGACCCGGAGCTGCCCGACTGGGGTGAGTCCCGCTACCTCACAGTGACGCTCACCGGGCAGCTTCGCCTGGCCGACGCGCTCAATCAGCTCTATGTCCTGCTGCCGGTCCTGGACGACGCTAAGCACTACTGGGTGACCACCGACGAGGTGGACAAGCTGATCAGGGCGGGAGGAGGCTGGCTGGCCGGGCACCCGGAGATGAGCCTGATCTCCCGCCGCTACCTCGCGCACCGCCGTGAGCTCACCGAGGCCGCGCTGGCCCGGCTGGCCGAGGTCGATGACGCGCAGGAGGAGGAGATCGACAACGCGACCCAGCCGGCTGCGGACCTGGAGGTGCCCGACGAGCCAGTGCCGCTGCATCAGCTGCGCCGCGGCGCCGTCCTGGCCGTGATCAGGGCTGCCGGGGCCAGCAGGGTCGGTGACCTGGGCTGCGGGGAAGGCGCGCTGGCGAAGGATCTGCTCGCTGACGCCACGATCGGGCACGTCGCGGCGACCGACGTGTCTGCCAGGGCGCTGCAGGCAGCCGCGCGCAGGCTGCGCACGGACCGGATGACGCCGCAGCAGCGGGCCCGCATCGACCTGTTCCAGTCCTCGCTGACCTATGCCGACGACCGCCTCAAGGGCCTGGACGCCGCCGTGCTGATGGAGGTCATCGAGCATGTCGACCCGCCGCGGCTCGGGGCGCTGGCGCGGGCCGTCTTCGGCCATGCCGCACCCGGCACGGTCATCGTGACCACTCCGAACGTCGAGTACAACGTGCGGTTCGAGACCCTGCCGGCCGGCACGTCCCGGCATCGCGACCACCGCTTCGAGTGGACCAGGGCGCAGTTCCGCGCCTGGGCCGGGGCGACGGCCGCAGCGCACGGCTACGACGTGCGCTATCTGCCGGTCGGCCCGGACGACCCGCAAGTCGGTCCGCCCACGCAGATGGCCGTGTTCACCCGCCGGGAGGCGGCATGACGCCCCCGGCGGAGCAGGGCGTCCTGCGCATCCCCGAGCTGTGCCTGGTCGTCCTGGTCGGCGTCAGCGGCTCGGGCAAGTCGACCTTCGGGAACGCGCATTTCCGGCCTACCGAGGTGATCTCGTCTGACTTCTGCCGCGGCCTGGTCGCCGACGACGAGAACGACCAGTCCGCGACGCCGCTGGCCTTCGAGCTGCTGCACTACATCGTGGGCATGCGCCTGCAGGCGGGCCGGCTGACCGTGGTGGACGCCACGAACGTGCAGCCAGAGGCTCGCCGGTCGCTCATCGCTCTCGCGCGCGAGCATGACGTGCTCGCGGTGGCGATTGTCCTCGACGTGCCCGAAGGCACCTGCGCGGCACGCAACGCGCTGCGGCCCGACCGCGACTTCGGCCCCGAGGTGATCCGCCGCCAGCGCGACCAGCTGCGCCGGGGCCTGCGCGGGCTGCAGCGGGAGGGCTTCTCCAGTGTCCACACGCTGCGCGGCGAGGCGCAGATCGCGGCGGCGAGCATCACGCGGACTCGGCTGTTCAACGACCTGCGGCACGAGAGCGGCCCGTTCGACGTGATCGGCGACGTGCACGGCTGCCGGGCCGAGGTCGAGGAACTGCTCGGCAGGCTCGGCTACGTCATCAGCCGTGACGAGGCCGGCCGGGCGGCCGGCGCCCGCCACCCGGACGGCCGGCGCGCGGTGTTCGTCGGCGACCTGGTCGACCGCGGGCCGGACACGCCAGGCGTGCTGCGGCTGGTGATGGCTATGACCGGCGCCGGGGACGCGCTGTGCGTGCCCGGCAATCACGAGAGCAAGCTGCTGCGGGCGCTGCGCGGGGCCAAGGTCCAGATCAGCCACGGACTTGCCGAGTCGCTGGCGCAGCTGAGCGCCGGGCCGCCCGCGTTTCGTTCCGAAGTCGAATCGTTCCTGGACGGCCTGATCTCGCACTACGTGCTGGACGGCGGGCGCCTCGTCGTGTCGCACGCCGGGCTCATCGAGCGGTACCAGGGCCGCGCCTCCCGGCGGGTGCGCGAGTTCTGCCTGTACGGGCAGACGACCGGCGAGACCGACGAGTACGGGCTGCCGGTGCGCTATCCCTGGGCTCAGGAGTACCGGGGCACGGCCATGGTGCTCTACGGGCACACGCCGGTGCCCGAGCCCGAGTGGGTCAACAACACGCTGTGCCTGGACACCGGCTGCGTGTTCGGCGGGCGGCTGACTGCGCTGCGGTACCCGGAGCGGGAGCTCGTCAGCGTGCCGGCCGCCGCGGTGTACTACGAGCCGGCCCGGCCGTTCCCGCCCAGCGAGGCGGCGGCTGCCGCCGGGGCCACGGGGCCTGCCACTGCGGCACGGCGCGAGGCGGAAGTCCTGGACATCACCGACGTGCTGGGCTCGCGGGTCATCGACACCAGCTATCACAAGCGGATCAGCGTGCGGTCGGAGAACGCCGCCGCTGCCCTGGAGGTGATGAGCCGGTTCGCGATCGACCCGCGCTGGCTTGTCTACCTGCCGCCGACCATGAGCCCGGTGGCCACCTCGGCGCTGCCGGGGCTGCTTGAGCACCCGGAGCAGGCGTTCGAGGCCTACCGCGGCGAGGGCGTGGCCCAGGTGGTGTGCGAGGAGAAGCACATGGGGTCGCGCGCGGTGGCACTGGTGTGCCAGTCGGCTGCTGCGGCCGCTTCCCGGTTCGGCGCGCCCGGCGACGCGGCCGGGGCAGTGTGGACGCGTACCGGCCGGCCGTTCTTCGGTCCGGAACTCACGGCCGTGCTGGTCGCGCGGCTCGCCGCCGCCGCCCAGGCCGCTGGCCTGTTCGACGAGCTGCAGACGCCCTGGCTGCTGCTGGACGCCGAACTGCTGCCGTGGAGCGTGAAGGCCGGGCAGCTGCTGCGCGACCAGTACGCAGCCGTTGGCGCGGCGGCGCGCGCCGCGCTGCCAGCCGCGGTCAGCGCGCTGGCTCAGGCGGCCGGGGCGGGCCTGGACGTGACCGACCTGCTGGCGCGCACGCGGGCGCGGGAGGCCAATGCCGCCGCGTTCACGCAGGCCTACCGGCGCTACTGCTGGCCGACCGACGGCCTGGCCGACGTGCGCATCGCCCCGTTCCAGCTGCTGGCCTGCGAGGGCGCGGCCGGTCACCTCAGGCCGCACGCCTGGCACCTGGACATCGCCGACCGGCTGGCGACGGCCGACGCCGAGCTCATAGCGCCGACCCGGCGCGTCTTCGCCGACACCACCGACCCAGGCTCGGTGCAGGCCGCGACCTCCTGGTGGGCAGATCTGACCGCCGCTGGCGGCGAGGGCATGGTGGTCAAGCCGGCCGCGAACCTGGTCAAGGGCGGGCGCGGGCTGGTACAGCCAGGCCTGAAGGTACGCGGCAGGGAGTACCTGCGGATCATCTACGGGCCGGACTACGCCGAGCCGGCGAATCTGGACCGGCTGCGGGCGCGCGGGCTCGGGCACAAGCGGTCGCTGGCACTGCGCGAGTACGCGCTC
>Ga0187783_10004550_pt1 | contig 10258 bp, 10 predicted proteins | sample 1015_SJ02_MP02_2_FD_132471 | JGI IMG/M metagenome (GOLD analysis project Ga0187783, IMG submission 132471) | Tropical peat soil microbial communities from peatlands in Department of Meta, Colombia - 1015_SJ02_MP02_20_MG | ecosystem: Environmental > Terrestrial > Soil > Wetlands > Peat | place...
AATGACGGAAAACAATGGTGGCCGACACGCCTTCCTCGATGACGAGGATCCCCTCAGCAGCGAGCTGGCTGCGCAAGTCGTCGGGCAGCTGCCCCTTAGGCTGGGCCCGGCGCGCGAATATTCCCATGCCGGCCACCATATGCCCAGGCCAGCCCGGGAAGGCTGCCCGACACGAGCGACGCTCGCCGGCCGTCCGCTATGCCTAATTTCATCCCTCGAGGAGCTGGCGGGCCAATGGCCATGCTTGGATCTGGTTGGTGCCCTCGTAGATCTGGGTGTTGTTGGGCGTAGCCATCTGCGACTAGGACGCATATTCGTGATCGTTTGCCTGAACTGGCGGTAAGCCGATGATCGTCTATGGTCATCTTCCGATAGTTTCCCGGCTCTGACGGAACACAGACGGAACAGGGGCGGAACAGTGCGGCGACGACCTGGTGCTCGTCGTAGTTAGGGACGTCCGCAGATGGTCGCTCCTGATTCTCATTCAGGGCCATCGATCTCGACACCTTCGATGTGCAGGGCCCCGGTTTGTAGCCGTTGCTGCGCAGGGCGTCCAGGATCTTGTTAACCGCGTCGTTGACCTGCTCGGAGCGGACCGCCCGGTTTTCTCGGGGTTGATCGCGGTCGCTCCGGTTGGTGTACTTGCTGTTGCACTTTCTCCAGCGTCACTGTTTCCTGGAACCATCTAACCCTGATCTTTCACCAGGGTTAAGTTCTGCACGGGTTGTTGGTTCGTAGGAGTGACATGGTGTCATGTGTAGTTCATCGTGAGTTGCTTTGAATCAGGGTCTAAAGGAACGGAGTTATTAGGCTGATTATCCCAAGTGCCACGCCAAGAAGCGCGAGGTTCATAGCTATCCTGTTGGTGCTCACAGGGTGTTGTTGCGTAACACGGACTGCTGCCCACCAGCGCTTAAAGGACCGATTTGATCGCCTGAAAAGTCGGATATCCAGTTTCGCATCGATCAAGCGTCCATTGTCGTCCCGCTTATTTATGTTTAGTAGAAATCGGTACCATGCTCCTATTGTCACGCTAAGAATCGGGTCATTAGGGATGAATCGGCGTCCTTGTCCTCCAACATTGTATCGTTTTCGGTAAGTGTCACTATTTATAATGCCTTCGCACCATACTATCTTTCCTTCTAGGGACTTAATCCGGAGATAAACCCTGTCGGCCCCGGTGTAATGTGTGTCGAACAGATAAACGACTGAATCACTACGATCGGCAGTCATGGCTGCGCGAACCGCATAGCTTCTGTAGGACTCCATTTGGACATCTTGCCGTGTCGGGTCGACTGTTCGCTAGTCGACGTTTTGGATTAGGCCCGCGATACCCACCTCGTCGATATGGCGGGCGCCAGGTGCATCGGCCTGTAGGCAGGGTCTAGTGCAGCGGCCTCGTCGATCTCGGCCGCCACCGCTGGTACCTAAACTGACCTGCGGTTGAGATCTCAACATCTCTCATCACTTCCGGGCAGAGCTTGTGGTGATGTGCCCCCGATGTGCCCCGCTCGGCCACGGAAGTGACACTTAATACTGCAACAGCACTTGCAATCCATTGGTCATCACGCTGCACATGACGGTGAATCTTGCCGCGGGTGTTTGGACTGGATGCCTGTTAGCTGGACAGAGGGGAAGCAGCCAGCTCAGCCCGAAGGCTGGTCTGTGCGTCTGTTAGCAGCCACGGTGGCGAGGCGGTCCTGGAGGCGGGCATGGCGGAACTGGTACACCGGCCCCACGGTGCGCAGGACGTTCCGTTTGTGGGCGTCATCGAGGAAATTCATGAGATGCAAAGGTGTAAGCCACCGTATGGTGAGATAAGCGGCGGCGAGAGTGGTGAACCAGGCTTGTGTGCTGCTAATCCAGGCCAAAATCCCCGACGCGAACCCGAACCCTACGGGCCCGACCAGGATTCCTGTCCTGAGCCCGATGGCGGTTCCCTGTGAGAGCCCGATCGGCAGCCCGAATCCGAGCCCGGCCACGAGCCCGACGAACAGCCCGACGTAGAGCCCGATCGCGACAGAGTACTTTCGGTCGTTACGCCATGAGGTAGTCGGGCTTGGAGAGGCTGTGCTGTCATGATCTATGAAAGCATTAGCCAGTCCGACGGCAATTATAGAGAAAACGCCGAATATAAGACCGACTGCTAGGAAATATATTACGGTCACGATTCCGTTGCCTGCGATCCCTTCCGCGATCCCGGCCACAAGCCCTGCCGCAGGTCCGGCCAGGAGCCCGAATCTGAGACTTCGTCCGGTAAATATTTGCCGAAACCGTGGCCTCCCTATGCTGCCAATTCCTGTGGGGAGGCCGCCAGGGCCACGAGCCGCGACCCCGCCCGCGACCCCGGCAAGCAACCCGACCAGAAGCAGAGCCACGAGCCCGTCCGTAAGCCCGTATATGCTCCCTATCACAAGCCCCACAAGGAGCCCGAACACCAGCCCGACCGCGAGGCCGCCCATCACGATCCGCTGTACAGGCGGCACCCATCGGGGGATATGCCACCATTGCAGATCGCGGGTACCGTCCTGGTTCATGCGGGAGGCGATCTTCGCGAGCACCTTCTCGGCGGTCTTCAGGTCATAGTGTGGCGCTGGCTGGCCAGGCCGGGGTACATAAGCGGCGGGCAGAACCCGGTCTAGGAGGTGGTCGGTAATCTCCTCGGCAGCCCGTGTACCGGATAGCCGCCGCTGAATCGCGTCGCAATGATCCAGCAGCTCGCGGGCGTCATCACCGGACTGGTAGGTGTCGCGGATCAACGTCAGGGCGAGCGGATTGTTCAGCGCCTCCGCGAGGGGGCCGGCCGGGCAGGCACGGATGCGATCGATGAGGTCATGCCACCCGTGCGGTGGCGGGTCGAGCTGGACACGCTCAAGGTAACCAGCGGCGGTGGCAGCATCGATGACGCGCAACTCGACAGCCGCGGCGCCTTGCAACACACCGCGCTGTGAGGCCGCCGATGCCATCTCGGCGGTGCGGGACAAGACCACGACACGAAAGCTGGCCTGGTTGAGGGCTTGCAGGGCGGCGGGCCGGAGTTCCTCGGCGATCTCGTCCAGGCCGTCAAGGATCACTGTAATCTTCCCGGCGTCGATCAGGCCGTCCGCATTTGCCGCGCCGGTCTGTCCCGCGAATAGCGGGTACGCCTGCCGCAGCCGCTTGGTGAGCCATTCCTTGACCGGCTGGCGGCGCGGATCCCAGTCCTGGGCGGTGAACAGCACCGGCACCGGAACCTTCGGCTGGTCTTTTGCCCGGACCCGGTCCCGGTGTTTCAGGGCGGCTAGGACCAGCAGCACCGCCGCGCTGCTCTTCCCCGACCCCGGGGGCCCCGCGATCACCAGCCGCCCTGATCTAAGGCCTCCGTAGAGAGTGTGCAAATCGTCAATCTGACCTGCTGCCAGCTGAGCCTCCCCGACAGGTGTCAATCCCGGCAGCGGGTCAAACCGGCGTGAGTTCGCGGCAGCACCAACAGGCCCGGCGAGCGGAATCGATGGCCTGCCCCAGGTGACTGGGATTGGCTCGGCCGCCAGCCCCCGCTCACCGGCCGCTCGCTCCCACTGCGATTTCACGGTTATCGCCAGTAGATTCGCGACGTGGTCAAGGTGCTGGCCGGAGACGACTGGACCGATCTGCCTGGTCCTCGCCCGCCAAGCCCAGGCGATCCAGCCCGCCATCACCGTCACCACGGCGGCCGCGAAGGCGCCGTAAGTGGCCAGGTCACTGCGGTGCGGAGACCGCCACACAACATAGAGCAGCCAGAACGCAGCAACAAGAAACGGGGCGACCGCTACTAACGGCCACCAGCCGCGGAATCTTCCCCTCACGACCAAAGTGTGCCACCAACCGGGTCGGACTACTCCTTTCAGGGCAACTGCAAACGAGTCATGTCGGGCCCGGCGTAAGCTCAGCTTCCCACAGAACCTTGTCCATGATCGCCTTCAGCCCTGACCTGCTTAGCGCCGAGGATGCCTTCAGACCAGACCGGATGCGCCGCAAGAATGCCAACCTGGCTAAGTGCCGTTCCAGTATTAAACGTCAACACGGTCTGGCGTACCCCGCGAGCTTCGCCGTTCGGCCGCCAGAGTCGGATATTCCGTAGCAAGCTTTTGCGTATGACAATCAACACGTGGTGGGAGGACGACCCCGCTCAGCGATACTGGATGCAGATAACGGACCGCGAGGATCTGAACGATCCGTTGCTCAGTCCGAAGCTCCCACACCTGACATGGGGTTACGACCTCGTAAGCCAGGTACAGCCCGGCGATCGCGTTCTGCACTGGCAGGCACGTGCCCCACGCGGACTGGTGGGCTGGTCAGAAGTTGAGGAACACGCGACCGTGATCCCCGAGTACAAATGGAAGCCTCATCAAGGCAGCCAAGAACGCACCACGCTTGGCTGGAGCGCGGTGCTCGGTCAATTTCACGCTTTCACGCCACCAGTACTGTCCGAAGAGCTCCTGCCGATCCTCGATCAGATCGTTGCCCTTGACGAGGCGCTCCGTGCACAATATGGACGTACGGTGTACTTTCCGATCACCAAGTATGGTGCGAATCGACCGGCTGGCCAACAACAAGTACGAGCAGCCGAGGCTTACTTTGTGAAGTTTCCCGTCGAGCTTTTCGACGTGATATCCGGTGTCAGGGCCGCACGCATCGACGCATCACTCGATCCCGTCGACACCGACCTTCCTGAGGACTTCCAGCCGACGGGCAAGAAGGCTCCGGCGGGGCGCACCACGCGTGCCGTGGACCCTAAGTTGCGAGATGCCGTTGAGCGCAGGGCGTTGGACGTCGCTAAGGCCTACTACCTGGAGGAGCTCCACGCCACGGACTATCAAGAGGTCGGCAAGCCCTACAACATCAGGGTTACGGTCCGGGGAGTACCGCGGCGATGCGAGGTCAAGGGCAGCTAGATGGAGATCGACGCAGTTGAGCTCACGTACAACGAGGTCGAGCACGGCAAGACCTTCACGCCCATTGACCTCGTCGTAGTCGACAACATCGTCCCGGCCAAAGATCCGATGACCGGCGAGGTGATGAGCGCGACCGGCGGCCGACGAAGGATCTGGGTCGACTGGACGCCAGCTCAGTCGGATCTAAAGGCCACCAGGTACGCGTATACACTTCCGGCTGCCCCGATCTCCTGAGGGCAGGCAGAGGTTAATCGCCCTGCTGCCTGCTTCCTGGATGCACGGGGCTGATCCTCTCGGTGTGAGCGAGTGGCACGGAGGTCGATGTCGGTCGTTGACGCAGGTTACCAGCTTGTCATGGTCATATGTAGTCGGTGTTGGGCGACGCGGTTGCTGTACTCATCCGCTGTACTGCCGTCTGGCCAAACTTGGACATGGAGGCAGCGTAGGATCTGCTCGCCATTAACCTAGACTGATAATCTATACGACGACTAGAGTGAGTGCCGTCAGCTGCAAATTCGATTGTATTAGTTGGCATTTTAAGCTGAAGGGAGTGTGCGTAGTCGCGATGACGACTCCTTTGCCCGAACCCTCTGAGCCCTTCCTAACTAACGACGAAGCGCTGTCATGGTTTATGAGGCGTCGTGGAGGTGGCACCCTCTATGATCAGCACATCTCTCTTATATATGAAATCTTTGGTGATGACGTGCCTATACGTCTTAGAGCGCCAGTGGATCCTGTCACCGGCCGACCGACAGTACTTATAATCGACATAATGAGATCGCCGGATGACGATGAGGCTTGGCGTCAACTGGTTCGAGTTCAGGAACAATTGCTGGAACGCCAAGAAGACTTGGCTGGTTTTCTGAGGCTAAGAGAGCCTTTCCGCAGGATAGTACTTAGCCTCGGTGCCGAGCAATCAAGTTGGGATGATCTTGTTGCAGAGTTGGAGCGTGAGGAATGACATTTGAATGGAGAATGTTGCTTTTTGTTGCGGTCAGGCTGCTAGATCCTCCTACGGCCGAAGAGCGCGGTTGGCGTTCAGCCATTAACCGAGCATACTATGCCGCATACGGTGAAGCCCGTGAATTTAGCATAGGACGCGGATTGAACATGCAGAGTGGCGGGCAGAGTCACGATCGAGTATGGCAGTTCCTTCGCCGTGGGGCTGACTATCCTCAGGCATGGGAAAGAGCTGCGGCCAAGGCTATTGGCGACCTGGGAATCGAACTGCGCGCCATGCGAGTTCAAGCGGATTACTTTCGGACAAATTCTCCGTCCGAAACAGACGCTCAACGGGCAGTTGCGCTCGCGAATCTCGTAGTAAAGCGAATACTTGGTTTGCCGTGAGAATATAAGAGGTATGCGACTGCGATGATGAGCGCTCGGTTCCTAGGGAGGCCACTACCGGCGGCACCGAGTCGCCGATATGACCCCTCGCTTGTAAGCGTAGGTACTACTAGTCGGCAATCAGGGACATTAAAGGAGAGACCTGCGGAAACGAGTGCGTCAGGGTACGTGCATGTCCGCGAGTGTTCGCAGTGATTGTCGCTCAGTTAGTCACTCAGCGCTGGGACCACCTAACGTCAAAGGGTAAATTCCGGTAACGGCTAGTCTCACGCCAGTGGACATGTCGCGGTCCGAAAGTCGCAAGCGACCTACCGCACATCCGGCAAGGGCTTGGACCGGACTGCTGATCTAGCCGATGATGAGTCCGGTTCCAGTAGAAGGCGGCAGTTGCCGTGGCTAGCTGCTCGGTATCAGCATCGGGCCGTTGGGCGGCTGGTAGCGGCTTGTCAGCTCGATCGCAGGCGTGACGTCCGGAACCGTTTCCAGGGTCGGAACGTCCCATACCCACAGCTTATTGTGCGCGTCCCAGCGAGACTCTAGCTGTGGGAATAGGTCCGGAATGTCGTGGCCGAGGTGGCGTAGCTCATCGGGAGACAGCGGCAGCTTGATAAAGAAGTCGACCGGGCGTTCGCGGCGGATGCCCACCCCAGCGCAGTTGCGGCCGCCGGGTCGCTGGAAGGCGAGGTAACCCGACCGCAGAACCGGCACCCAGCCGAGGCCGCGGTCCTGCACCGCCTTCTCTAGCCGCTCATAGAGATTGCGCACGACCGCAAACCGCTCCGGCTGCAGCTGTGCCTCGTAATCGTCCCAGCCAACCAGGGCGCTCGGACCGTCGATCTTGTTTGCTATTGCTTTCTGGGTCTGGCCGATTACGCGGGGCACGAGCGTCGTCAGGTTGCCCTGGCCGATGTACTGCTTGATCTCCACGCCGACCACTTCGGTTGGGCTCATGTGCTCATTGAGGAACTCGATCACGCGGCGCAACTGACGTGGGATGAGATCGGAAACGAACATGAGCCGGATGCGGCCCGAGAGCAGGTTCTTCGCGACCTCACCCCAGAACTGGTCCGGTTCGAGTTCATCGCCGAGGCTGTCGCGGAACACCTCGTCGGCGTCTTTCCCCTCCTTCGCGCAGCGGGCTTCGAAGTCGGCCCGCAGCCGCTCTGCTGGCCAGTAGACCACGCCGTTCGCGGCGTAATCGAGCATCTGGCCGACCACCTCGCGCCGGATCCTGGTGTCATCGCCCCGCTTGACCTCGACCAGGGTGGGGATCGCTTCCTGGTCGATGAACAAGTGATCGAGCGAGAAGCGGCTGCCGCCGGCTTCCTCGTCCGGTACGCCCGCCTCCCGCTTGACCAGCAGCCAGCGACGCGGTGAACCAGCAAGCTGGTCCCCGGCCAGCAGGTCAGGATATTTCGCGAGCAGTTCCTGAAGAAGCTTTTCGGAGTCGTAGGCTTGCTCGCGCATTTCCACGAGCTTCTCGCCGCTCAGCAGGAAGATCCCTCCGCTCACAGGCAAATCGTAAGCATTCGCTCCCGGGCGTGGCCACCGCTACAGCCATACCTAGCGAGGCTCGCCATGACCACGGCCTGGGGCTCGTCGCCGATGGTCGCGGCCACCTCTGTGTGAACGAGCGGCAGGAGGGTCAATAGGGTTCAACGAAGCAGTTCAGAGTAGTCATGACGGGCGATTGTGGACATCTAGGGGCCATGCGGTTGCTGCCGTTTGCTGCTGCCACTCCGGCTACTGACCTGATCCGGGCCAGGGTCCCCTGACCCGGCCTAGTGGCCCTGCTCCCGGAAGATCGGGCCCGCCACGTCGAACAAGCTGCCACGAGGTCCGTTGAGGTATTCGGCTACGCTTGCCGAGTTTGGTTTGTGCCAGACCACCTGCTGCAGTGCTTTGGCAAAATTAAGCGATGGGGCATAGATGGGGGTCGGGCACCGAGACTTCCTGCCAGCCGAGCCACATTCCATCTGTCGCGGCCCGAATCTCATCGTCGCTAGGCACCTGGCCTGTCTCCCGAAGCTCGGCCAGGCGTTCGACAAGCTTCGCCGCCGCTAGGAACCCGCGGAAGACAGAGATCGCCAGGGCATTGGCCCGTCCCGTTGTCTCATGTCCGAGCCTCTGGCGCTCAACGACTCCGGCCCGCCACTGAGCGGCGACAGTGCCGAGCGACCCCAAGATGGCACCGGCGAGTGCGAAGATCCCTGCCGTGACGTCTGCAGACATAAGCAGCAAACTATCCTGTGATTGGACCCGGGAGGCGCGCTAGTCGGCCTGTAGGCCGGGTCTAGTGCAGGGAGGTTCCTGACCGGCGGAGATGGACCGAGCATGCCCTCTGACCTGCGGTTGAGATCTCGTCGGTTCTCATCGGTTCTGAGCGAATCGCCGCACAATGTGCCCTGAATGTGCCCTGGAGGGAAAGCCGTTGACGCTTAAGTGTCAGTAGCCGAGTACAGGGCGTCCTCAGTCTCGACCCCCGTAACGCTCCAGGGCGTAGACCAGCTCCATGGCGTGAATGTCTGCGGCGGGATCCTGGCTAGTGTTGCCCCTATGCCTACTGACCCGGAACTCCATGCGGTTACGTTCGCGTTCGACGCCGCGTTCCAGCGCTTCCGCGAGGCCAGTATGGACGACTCGTGGATGGCGGAGCTGAGTAACATGCTTCACCATCTGTACAGGCTCCGTGAGCTCTGCATCACGCGACTGGCCGACTTTGAGCAGCAGATCGAGCCGCAGGTGCCTGCCCGGAAGCCCGAGCGCGGGGCGACCTGGGCACGCAACTGTGACACGCACCGCCTGTTCAGGCTTTCGTCGCCCGAGCTGGCACCTGTGTACGCCGAGACGTATGGCGCAGTTTACGGGGAACTGCTCTGGCGCCCGCGGATCGAGTTGCCGCTCGCCCCGGATCGTCCCGGCCGGTATCTCGACTATGAGAGTGAGCTTGAGGGCAAGGCGACACCGGACACGCTCCGCCTGGCTTTCCACGCGCTGGCAGCACTGCTGTAGTTGCCACCTCTTGCCATGGTTGACACTTAGTTATCAACCTGTCCGAGTCTGAGATGGTGGTTGCGTCGGAGTACAGCTCGAACTATTGGGGCCGGTCGCGGCACCTGCCATCATGCCGCTGAGCTGCGAATTTTGTGTGTATTGGTTCGCGTCGTTTGGCACTACTAATCAGCGTCCGGCGGAATAGGTGCGGAACACGTTTTTATTGTTTGATGGATGCGAGTTCTCCGAGACAAGCAAAGAAAATGAGGAGAACACAGATAATTATTATTGCCGGCCCCAGCCAACTGAGAGCCGGCCACGCCTTTTTAGCGGGCTTCGAAAATATGCTGGCGAAAAAAATTATACTTGCTGCGAAACTTATCCAGCCTATCCACGTGTGTGACGGTCTGCCGCGCTGAGGGCTGTAGAAGGAATTGATGATGTTAGAAGCGTGATACGCAACAATTGCGAGCGCTATGAATATGACGGTTGTAATGTTCGCGGCCAAGGTCGCAACGAATGTGATCAGAGCTTGTTGTTTATCACCCACAGATATAGATGACCATAGTCTCTTGATGCTCTTATCGCTCCGATCCTCCGCAGTTCGAGTTACCAAGGTCTCATCAGGCTCGGCCGCTGCGGCCTCAGCCGCCTCGGTCTTGATGCTCTTATCGCTCCGATCCTCGGCAGTTCGAGTTACCAAGGTCTCAGCAGGCTCGGCCGCTCCGGCCTCGGCCGCCTCGGTCTTGGTAGGTTTAGTCCCCACGGTCTGATCATAGGCTCCTGACTCGGGCGCATTTCAAGATGAGTAGCCATGCCATATCTGATCAACTCACTCGACGTCCTCGCCTGATTCCTTGCGAGCGGCAGGTATGGGCTTCGCGAAATCCGATTCCGCGCGATCTGTGGAGGGGCGGCCAGGATCTGACAACTGCGAGCTAGGACCTGCGGGAGGAAGACGCCTGCGCAGTGACCAAGTTGCGTAACGTGCGAGGGCGTCTTGA
>Ga0187783_10004551_pt1 | contig 10255 bp, 8 predicted proteins | sample 1015_SJ02_MP02_2_FD_132471 | JGI IMG/M metagenome (GOLD analysis project Ga0187783, IMG submission 132471) | Tropical peat soil microbial communities from peatlands in Department of Meta, Colombia - 1015_SJ02_MP02_20_MG | ecosystem: Environmental > Terrestrial > Soil > Wetlands > Peat | place...
CTCCGGCTAACCATTTGGGGCCGGCCCTGAGTGCCGTACACCCGACCTAGGATATCAGGCTTGTTGCGGGGCTCGGTTGCGGGACAGCGCAGCTGTCGATGACATCAGGACGCGCTAGCCGCGCGTCCAGAGCTCCTGTCGCCCCGAATGGCGCCGTTGCCGCCCCTCAACCTCATAGACCGGCAGTTGGGATAGACATCGTGATCGGAGCTAGTCTGATGGCGTAGGCCGCGGAATTGGCATGACCCATCCATGACCATCCCCTCGGAAACACCGACCGTTGCAAGGCGCCGGCGCCTTGGGCAAGTTGGCTCCATGATTGTGCTCTTCACGGACTTCGGACTGCACGGGCCATATACCGGCCAAGTGAAGGCGGTGCTGAATCAGATGGCCCCGGGCATACCTGTCATCGATCTTTTCGCCGACGCGCCCGTAGGCCGCCCCAAGCCATCGGCGTACTTGCTGGCCGCCTACGCGACTTGGTTCCGGGCAGGGACTGTATTTCTTTGTGTCGTCGATCCCGGTGTCGGCGGGATGCGCCGGCCCATGATCCTCAAGGCCCATGACAAGTGGTATGTCGGCCCCGACAACGGCTTGTTTGAACTGGTCCACCGCCGCGCCCGAGAGGCTCTGAACTGGGACATTGACTGGAAGCCGGCACGCCTATCCGCCAGTTTCCACGGACGCGACCTCTTCGCACCGGTTGCGGCCATGCTGGCTCGCGGCGAGCCGCCGCCCGGCCCCCTGCGCACGGACGCCGCGGCGCGTAGGCCAGACTGGCCAGACGACCTTGGCGAGATCGCCTACATAGATCATTTCGGCAATGCCATGACCGGGCTGCGGGCGGCAACGTTGCCAGCCAATGCAAGGCTTGCTGCGTGCGATCATGTGTTGGCACGCGCGCGGACTTTCAGCGACCTGCCGGCGGGATCGCCGTTCTGGTATGAGAACTCCAACGGGCTGGCCGAAATCGCCGTCAACCAAGGACGCGCCGATCAGACGCTCGGCATTTCTCTCGGAACCGCGGTTGAGGTCGTCTCCTGAGCCAAGAGACGTGAAGGAGGCTGAGGATTGCGCGAAGGCGATGACTGACTGGCTAATTCGGCAAAGTGCGTAGGGGCCGCTGACCGGCCGCCACGGCGAACCGAGGAAGTGCGCCCTCTGGCTGGTTCATCGTCCATTGCGTGGAGATTTTGGCCACAGGTCGCGTGGTTATTTCCAGATAACAGGGCACCTGTCATTGGAGGCTGCGCTTCTGCATGGCTGAGAGTTACTTGCCTCAGCCTGTCGGATGCGTGGAATCTGGGATCGAGCAAACAACTGTGTGGACGAGGCGAAAGCGGTCGAACGTGTCGGCATCCCTCCGGGCAGCGTTGGCGATTGCGGGGCGCGCCGGACCCTCAGAACCGAAGACGCGCGCCGACGACAACCCCATCCCACGGCAAGATGGGCAAGGTGGTCAGCTGATTGAGGTTGATGCCGCAGACTTTGGGAAGGAAACTGGAATTGCACGGATAACCGATGATTGTTGCGTCATATTCGTGCGCCTGCGCGTAGACCAAGAGACCGATCTTGTCAAACGACTGCTCGATGCCGAGGCCGCGGCGTCGGACCTCGGTTTGGGCGAGCGTGCCCCAAACTTCAAGCCTATTGGTCAGGAGATCGGCGCTCAACAGTTCGCCGACGTTGAAGTTCCTGTAAATGCCGAAGTCGCCATAGATCGTGGTGTTCCCATAGGGCAGCCATGATTTGCTGATGCCGGCCTGCACGTAGCCAAAATACGAGGGGGGTTGCGCAATGATGCTGCTGAGCTCGTCGTCGCGCTGCGCCCCCGATAGGGTAACGTAGAGACCGGACGCATGGTGAAGCAACGAGGCCGCGCCCCTGACTTCGCTGAGAAGATTTTCGCTGTCGTTGCGGTAGCCAATGCCTCCAACAAAGCGAAAAGCTTCCCCATCGGCGTGATAGCGTAGGGCAACGTCCCAAGCGTCCGTTGCGCCAATGGACGCCGAGGCCACGAACCCGAAAAGCGAAGGCGTGTCATAGCGAAGATACTCACCGCGCAACACGTCGACATTTTCGGCGAGCTGCCCCCACTTCAGGTCGGTAAAGATGCCGCCGGCAAGTTTTAGTCCTAGGCTAAAGCCATTGTTGTAGTGCAACGCAGCATCGTTCATCTGGCTGCCGAGATTGATGAGGGTCAGGTCGCCCGATGCCGACCACTGGTGGCCGAACGTAAAGATGCCGAGATGTTCATCGTTGATGAAGCCATAGGCCTGGCGAACGGCAACGTCGGTGAGCGATTGGTCGTGCGTGAGGTTGCTGCGGTCGAATATTTCCGAGGAAGAAGGCCAGACGAATTCCATCTCGAAGCGGGCGCCCACGGTGAGGCCGGGTCGGATGGTACCTTCAGCGATGAAGCCCAGGCGGCTCGACGAGGTGTTGTTGTCGACGAAGGAGACCCTCGAGTTTATTCCATCGTTCCAGAAGAGTATTGCCCTGTTGACCTGACCGTAGGTTTGCACCTTGATGTCACTGACGTAGTTGTCGAGGACGGCGTTCGCCAGTTCGGCAACTCTCGCGTCCAGTACGGCACAACATTGCGAAGCGGTTTCGTCCGCTCGGGCAGGCGCAAGGCGCGTGACCGGCGCTACTGCTGCCAACAACAGGATGGCTAGCCGAAAAGTTCTCTGCCCCCACACCACACTATACTCTTAATAATACTCTTAAAACGCTTACGATTATGCTTCTGCCTCGCGGCTAAGTTCCGGCTGGACGAAACCGGGGCGACCGCCCTCCTCGCGGTCACCGAACCAGCGCCATCCCGTCTGCCACGCGGCGCTTCTTACCTCTCCCTCACTCCCAAATTGATGTAGGGCTCATCGGCGCTGGGGAATCGCAAAGCCATCGCGCTCTTGGCGACGAGGCGCGGCGTTTGCTCCGATCCCTGCGGCTTGCCCTGAATCGTCGGTCTGGCAATCGCGGTTTTGTAAAAGTATTTCTTGGTCCTCTCGTGCGTCCTCTGGAAAGCTGGCGCCTTGGGCTCCTCGTGTGCGGCCACCGTTGCGTTGGATCTCTGATCAGCCGCAGCCGCCGACGTTGGCAGCTTTGCGACCTCCGGCAGCGCCTGATTGCCGTGCTCGGTGACCGGCGATGTCTCTCCGGCAGACGTGGGAGCCGGCCGCTGCCCCTCTGGCGCCTGCACCGTGCCCGATAGCTCGCTTGGAAGTTCCTCGTCGGCCGGCCCATCGAGTACAGCAGAGGGCGCCACCGCTCGCGCATCGCGTAGTACGACGCTCGCAACTTCGACATTTGCAGATTTCGACGGTTCACTCGGTTCCGAAGGAGGTGTGCTCACCGACTCGTGGAGAACATGGCTGCCCTCGGCGCTGGCAAGCTCGGCGGGCGGGACGCTGGCGCGTTCGTTCGCCGGCGGCTTCGCCACCAAGTCGGCCGTGTTCACAGATTCGCTGGGAGCATCGACGACGTCTTTGCTCGGGGTGTGTCTGGCCTCAGCGTTGGCGAGCGCAGTAGCCGGGACGCTGGCGCGTTCGTCCGCGGGCGGCTTAGCCACCAGATGTTCGTTCTTGGGGCTACCGGTAGACAACGCAACTTCGCTGCTCGGCGATGGGTGAATGTCCCCGTGCTGTTTCCACATCACCATCACAGAAAAGAAACCCACCGTCAGTACGCAGGTCGCTACCCCTGTTGCCGCGGAGGCCCAGAAGCTTCGCCGCGCCCAGGTGCGCTGACGCTGCAATTCGAGGTCGTAGGCGGCGCGCGCGTCTGGATCGCCCAGGGTCTCGTAGGCGCTATTGATTGCCTTGGTGCGCTGCTCGGCATTCCTATCGCCGGCATTGACGTCGGGATGCGACTGTTTGGCCAGGTTCCAATAGGCGGCCTTGATTTCCTCGTGGTTGGCGTGACGCGAGAGTCCTAAAACGGAATAAAAATCAAGCATTTCGGCCACCCGAAGCACACTTCTGCTGTGCGCCAGCTTATCCCAAAGCTGGGCACAAAAATCCAACTTATATATGACATCATATGGAGGGGTGTGGAAAATGGATTTTGCGCATTGATCGTTGTTCAGTTAACACCCTAAAAGATTTATGCCGGTCAGGTTGATGCATTTTTGGGAATTGGCAAGGCGCCGAGTAATCACATGGTTACCGCGCCTGGGGGCAGGGCCGCACGCGGACCTTGGCACATTCCCTCCCTTCAACGACCCGGGACGGCGCAGGGCGAGTGCCGACGGCGAGGCAACGCGCGCCGAGGGATATGCGGTCCGATCCGCCGCCGACGCCCCGGCGTTGCAGGCATGCGCCGAGGGATGCGTCGGCAGGCAAGCCAATCGCCATAGGTGGTAAGAAAACTCTGTCCCCGCGTGGGCACGGTGTAGCGCTGCTCTAGCGTCCTGGCCACCCGACCCGTCGCTACCGGTTGCCTGCGGGGAGCGCTCACGGGCCAGCAACCGGAAGGTCGCAAGCTCAGCGCGTCGCCAACGTCCGCCCATGGCCGAAGCGGCGCTCGTAGGCGCGGATATAGGCGGCCGGCGAGGGTTCAAGGTGGCGGCGCATCAGCGCGATGAGCTCGTCGCGGTGCGAAGCGCGCAGCGCCTTGATCATGTCGACGTGGTCACGGCGCGCCCGATCGAGCGCCTCCGGAAATGCGTTGGCGTAGGAGCGAATGCCGTAGACCTTTTGCGCGAGGTACTCGATCGTCTCGATCAGGCATGTATTTCCGCACAGCCCGAACAGCCTCTGGTGAAAGTGGAGGTTGGTGTAGAACACGGTGAGCATGTCTCCGGCATCGACCGCCGCACTGTGTTCCCTCTGCAGTTGCTCGAGCTTTGCCAGGTCGCTGGCGGCGACGGGAAAGGGCAGGATCCGTGCCGCCATCACCTCGACCTCCTCGCGGACCGCGTAGATTTCCAAGACCTCGTGCGGCGTGAGATCGCGCACCGTGGCGCCGCGATGCGGAATGCGCTCGATGAGCCCCTTGCGTTCGAGATCGAAGAGCGCCAGGCGAATGTCGCCTCTATGGGTATTGAAGCGATTGCAAAGATCCTGCTCGACGAGGCGCTCGCGGGGGTGGCGGCGGCCGAGAACGATGTCTTCTTCAAGGCTCATGGCGACGATACGCGCCGTCGACGGTTTGACCACGCGTTCCTGCGCCGCGCGCGGGGCGCCGGCCCGGCCGGCAATGCGCGGGCGGCGTTTTCGTCGAGGTGTCGTGGCGGTCACTGCGCGTCGCTCGTCTTGGCCTTAGGCGCTGGCGTCCTCGTCTGCCGCCGGGCATCCGCTCGCGGCGAAGACGTTCGTTGCACGGCCCGCGCGGTTCGCCCAAGAATTGTATACAATTTATAAAACCAGATTGTAAACGACAATTGAGATCGCTATGCTTGGCTGGCGCTCGACGGGGCGCCAAGGCGATCAACCCGGGAGGATCGAATGACCACACGGCGAGGCAGCGTCGGCTCAACACGCATCGCTGTATCCGCCGCGCTGGCACTGTGGGCATTGGCGACGCCGACAAGGGCAGCCGACACGCTCACTATCTGCCACGGCGGACACCCGATCATGGAGTCCAGCATCAAGATCCTCGAGAAGTGGGCCAAGCGAGCGGGCGTCAATCTTTCCTCGACGACGATCGCCTACGCGATCTACGTGCCAAAGATTACCCAGCTTCTGACGACCAATAGCCCGCAGTGCGACATCATCTGGCACAACGACGACTGGGGCCAACTTTGGAAGCAGTATCTCGTTACCACCGACGATGTGGCCGGCATTGGCGACGTCGACAAGCAGCCCCTCGATGCGTTCTGGAACGACGACAATAAGCTGACCGTCGTGCCGATGGTGCATACCGTCGGCACGTTCTTCTACCGCAAGGACCTGGTGGCAGAGAGCGAGGTGCCGCGGACCTTTGACGACATCGTCAAGGTGGGCGAGACGCTGCAAAAGTCCGGCAAGGTCAAGTGGGGTTATGTCGGCGGCATGTCGATGAACAACACCTGGTTCAGCCTATGGTGGACCATGTGGAACAATCAGTGCGACATCCTCAAGCCGATCTATGCCCGCAGCGTCAAACAATGGAGTGCCGACGGCTTTACGCCGATCATCGACCAGCCATGCCATCAGGAGATCATCGCGTATTGGTGGGACGCCCTTCACAAATCGAAGATCAGTCCGGAGGCGATGACCACGTACGGGCGCAACGAGGCGAACGCGATCTTCGAGGCCGGAGATGCCGCCTTCACCGTGGCGGATTCGACCTTCTGGGGCGAGTTCAACGACAAGAACAAGTCACTCGTCGCCGGCAAGGTCGGCATGGCGAAGTTCCCCCACGGCCCGCGCCGCAGCGCGCCGATCTCGTGGATCGACATCTGGGGCTGGGCGATCCCCAAGGCCGCTTCGCCCGAGCACCAGAAGCTCGCCAAGACGCTGCTTGGCGACATGCTGACCGATCTTGACGGGCAGATCGGCATGTGGAACGAGACGGGTGGGCCACCCCCCAACCTCAAGACTTGGGCCACGCTCAAGGAAAAGGATCCCGTGTTCCGCCAGCTCCAGGACGCGGTGTTCGACGGCGACCACGTGCATTCGGCCTATTATTTCGCCAACTGGCCGCAGTTGCATAAGGCCTATTCTGACGTCGCCATCAAAGCGCTGACCGGGCCGCGCGAGGGGATCGACGAGACCCTGAAGGAGGGTGTCAAGTCCCTGCACGATGCGGCCGTGGCGCAGTAGGCCGGCTCGTCGATGCACGATGCGGCCACCTCTGAGCGGCACCAAACCGGCGCTGCCGGCGATCGACCGCAAGGGCGGTTCGGCGAAAAGGAGCGCTTCATGCTGCTCCTTATCGCCCCAGCCGCGGCGGTGCTGGTGCTGTTCCAAATCCTGCCGATCGTCATCGGCGCCAATGCGAGCTTCCGCGACTGGCAGCTGTTCAACCCGAAGGAGACCTGGGTCGGGCTCGCCCACTATAGCTATATCCTGACCGATCGCGTGTTCCTCACCCTGGTGCTGCCGAACACGTTCCTATTGATGTTCGCCTCGGTTGCGATCTCGCTCGGGCTCGGGCTCGGTCTCGCGCACGTGCTCAACCGCAACTTTCCCGGGCATGGGTTGGCGCAGACCGTCATCCTGCTGCCGCAGATGATTGCGCCGGTGATCGCGGCGACTTCGATGCGCTGGACTTTCAACGACCAGTTTGGCGTCGTGGCCGCATTGCTGCGCTGGATCGGCTTTGGGCAGATCGCCTGGCTCGCCGAGCGATGGCCAAGCTTCCTGATCATCCTCTTCACCGACGTTTGGATCTGGACGCCCTGGTTCACCCTCATCCTGCTCGCGGCGCTCAAGAGCCTACCGCGCGAGCCGTTCGAAGCGGCGCAGATCGACGCCGCCGGCCGCTGGCGCACCTTTACGCACGTGACTCTGCCCATGTTGCGCCCGGTGATCGGCGTGTGCGTGTTGATCCGCTCCATCGACGCGTTCCGCACCTTCGACCAGGTCTGGGTATTGACCGGCGGCGGGCCGGCGCGCACGACCGAGGTGTTCAGCATCTATGCCTACATCGAGACCTTCGTGAATCTCGACTTCGGTCGCGGTTCGGCGGCGGCGATCATCGGCGCTCTGATCATCCTCGTCGTCGCCTGGACGATGTATAAGGCCGTCGACCGCCTGACGAACGTGTCGCGATGATGGCGCAGGCAACGACCACGGTTCGGGGTCAGGCGCTGGCAACGGCGTGGCTCGCGCCGGCGGCGCGCGCCGCACTGATGCTGCTCGCGGTGGTCGCCATCCTACTGCTGTTTCTCGCGCCGGTCGTAATTCTGGTAATAACGTCGCTGCGCCCCGGCTGGGCGGTCTACTATATTTATCGCGGCACGGCATTCACGCTGCAAAACTATCTCGACGTGTTCGCCAAACCGGCCGTGGTCCGAGCCTTCATCAATAGTTTCGTTCTGGCGACGCTTGCAACGATAATCTCACTCGGTATCACGGTGACCAGCGGCTACATGCTATCGCGCTTCAGCGGACCCATTCCGCGTGCCTGGTTCGGCACCATCTATCTGTTCCGCACCGTGCCGTATATTTCCTGGGTGCTGCCGCTGTATCTGGTCGACTATTACTTCGGCATCTATGACACCTATGCGGGTATCCTGTTGCCGCACATAGCGGTGCACATCTGCTTCTTTTCATGGATCATGAAGGGCTTCTTCGACAGCATCGATCCATCGATGGAGCACGCGGCGATGATCGACGGATGTACCCGCTGGGGCGCATTCGTCCGCGTCGCGCTGCCCTCGGCGATCCCAGCGATTGCGGCGTTGGCGATACTCTCCTGGCTCTACACCTGGAACGAATTTCTGTTCGCGCTGATATTAACCGGCCACGACACGGCGCTGATCACCGTGACGATGGCGCAATTTGTCACCGAGCTCGGGACGCAATGGAATCTGATGAGCGCCATGGCCGTCTTGGCGATGGGACCGGCGGTGCTCGTTACCGTGTTCGCTCAGAAATACATCATTCAGGGACTGCGGATCTAGAACCCCATGGCGCGCGTCGGCCTTGAGAAGATCAACAAGCTGTACGGCGCGGTGCCGGCGGTGATCGACGTCGATCTCCTCATCGAGGACAACGAGTTCGTCGTGCTGGTGGGACCGTCGGGGTGCGGAAAGTCGACGACCCTGCGCATGGTTGCGGGACTTGAGGAGGTCAGCGCGGGGATCATACGCATCGGGGACAGAATGGTGAACCATCTCGCGCCGAAAGATCGCGATATCGCCATGGTGTTCCAGAATTACGCGCTTTACCTGCACATGACCGTCTACGACAATCTCGCCTTCGGCCTGCGCAACCGACGCGTGGCGGAGGCGACGATCCGGCGGGAGGTCATGCGTGCCGCCGAGATCCTCGATATCGGTGGACTGCTCGACCGCAAGCCGCGCCAGCTTTCGGGCGGCCAGCAGCAGCGCGTCGCGCTCGGACGCTGCATCGTCCGCCACCCCCAGGTGTTCCTGTTCGACGAACCGCTGTCCAATCTCGATGCCAAGCTGCGCGCGCAGATGCGCATCGAGCTGAAGCGGCTGCGCGAGCGGGTGACGACCACTTCGATCTACGTCACGCACGATCAGGTGGAGGCGATGACGCTCGGCGACCGCGTGGTCGTGATGCGCGACGGACGCATCCAGCAGGTCGGATCACCGCTGGAGATCTACAGCCGCCCGCGCAACCGCTTCGTCGCGGGGTTCATCGGCGCGCCGGCGATGAATTTCCTCGACGTGACACTCGCGCGCATCGACGGACAGCTGATGGCGACGGCCGAGGATTTGGCCATCCGCGTGCCCAATGAGCAGACGGCAACGCTGGAACGCCATCGCACCGAGGCGATGACGCTTGGGGTGAGACCCGAGCACATGGTCTTAGGCGATCCGCGCGCCGAGAACGGCACCGGCTTCGATGCGACGGTGGTGGTGACCGAGCAGCTCGGCGCCGAGCTTCTGGTCGGTGTTCGCGTCGCCGGTGCCATCGTCGTCGCCTCGCGCGTCGATCCCTGGACCAAGCTGCAAGCCAACCAGAGGCTGCGCATGTCGCTCGACCCGCGCGGGTTGCACTTCTTCGACCGCGAGAGCGGCGCGGCGATCCGGTGAACCGGCCCGCATCGGAGTCGAACCTAACGCCTCATAAACGCGCATCGGGCCGCGAAGTCTCCGCCGACGCGCCGGGCCTCAGCAATTGCGGTCTTGCGCGTACGACCGTTTGCCGGCCGTGCTTGAACACACGAAGCACGGGTGCCACGGTGGCGACCGCCTCGGCCGGGGTAGACGCGTCAATGACGACGAGATCCGCCGGCTTACCCACCGCGAGCCCATAATCGCTCAAGTTCATCAGCCGGGCCGAGCGATGCGTGATCATGCCGAACAGGTTTTCCAAGCGCTCCGGCTCTGCCACCTGCAGAATGTTGGCATGCAGGTTCGCCATGCGAATGAGCGATCCGTCTCCGAATGGGGTGAAGGGGTTCAGCACATTGTTGGTCGAGATCGAGCAGTTGCAACCCTGTTCGGCGAACAGGTTCGCGTCGGCGACGCAGCGTGGCACATTGTGGTCCAGGTGGCGGCCAAGGACGAAGAGGTCGGTCGACGGCAGTACGGTGACGGCGACGCCGACGTCGGCAAGTCGCCGCGCAATGGTTTTCTGCCGCGACGGGGGCAGAGCCGCCAGCTTTGTGGCATGGCCGATCGCAACCC
>Ga0187783_10004552_pt1 | contig 10254 bp, 6 predicted proteins | sample 1015_SJ02_MP02_2_FD_132471 | JGI IMG/M metagenome (GOLD analysis project Ga0187783, IMG submission 132471) | Tropical peat soil microbial communities from peatlands in Department of Meta, Colombia - 1015_SJ02_MP02_20_MG | ecosystem: Environmental > Terrestrial > Soil > Wetlands > Peat | place...
CACACTGAAGATTTGAAGAAGTTGTCTGCCTTTGCTGAAACTAGGCAAATCACAGAAAAAATAGCAAGTTAATGGTGAGCGCGGCAGGATTCGAACCTGCGACCCATGCCTTAAAAGGGCATTGCTCTACCAGCTGAGCTACGCGCCCATGCTTTGTATTCTATCAGTTGCGGGCCGGGTCAGTAGGTTCCGTTCCCCACACAGACCTTCCATCCCAACATCGCTTTTGCGCAGCTCGGTCGGTTGAAGAAACTGTTCGCCGATCTGTAGTGGTGGCATCCGCGGGAGTGCGAGAACCTTGGGGCTTTAATACGAGGTCGTTTGCGCTTTTCGGCGCGGATGGCGGGTTCCAAAATTCTGTGGATTCGCCAGTACATAGCGTCGAATGAGTCCGCGTTTTACCTGCAGTCGGACTTTCACGTCAGCCTTGATGCCTCGCATGAATGCCCGGTATTCACGACCGACGTTCAAGTTCTGCGGAGTTCCCCCGGCGAGTCGCCCGGCAACCAAGTCTTGGACCACGTTGACATAAAGTTCGGCTCCTTGAGCCACACACCTGAAAAATACGCTGAATATGTCATCATCCGCCTCTAGGGAGGCGTGTCCAGTCGCAAAAATACGCCCGCCATCGATCTGCGCCGTGCACTCATGAACGGTGGCTCCCAGCATGCGCAAATCATTGTTATAAATCGGCCAGAAGTAGCAATCGGCCCCTCGATAATAGGGTGAGATCCCGGTATGAAGATTTAGAGCAATTTTACGGGCCAGCGAAAGAACAGGGGCCCGCACCACCGCTGTCCCAAACACGAGGAGTACGTCAGGTTGGAGGGATTCAAGGAGAGCCATGCTCTCTTTGGAGTTCACACCGCGAACCCCCGTGATCAGATTTGGGAAGTGAAAGTTGAGGCAATCTTCCGCCCCAAGAATTTCCTTTGCTTTAAGCTGCCGACGAGCTGCATCGTTGCAGATGATTGCGAGGCACCTTAACGCCAACCGAGATCCCATTTGCCGCAAGGTGTATCGTTTCCATAGCCGCCGCCACTCCGCCAAGCCACCGCGGGCTCCTTCATCCACCACGATCCCGGCCAACTCGACGGCCGAAGCCAGTTTGTTGGCTACGTAGCGATGACCAAAACTATTGCCGGTGATCAATACCACTCTCATTAGAGTTCACGAGCCCCAAAGATCAGATCTCCAACTGACCTCAAGCGGGGAAGCAATTCAATTTCTGAAAAGGTCGCAGCGTCGGACTCTGAGCAGATGCTGACTCGATTGAGGCCGAAGAAATCCGTGGCAGCAGTATTCGCGCGACTCTCTACTAAAAAGGCTGCCTCGTAGGCGGACTTGCGAAGATGCGCCACCAGGCCTGGCGTAAAGTCGGTGATCGAGCCGTAAGGTACGCTGAAGACTCGTACTCTCCGCCTCCAAATTCGTTCCAAGATATCCCTGCTGGCGTCTATCTCTGTGGCGAAATCCGAGCTCGAGAGAATGCGGCAGTGAACATGAGAGTAAGTGTGATTCCCAATTTCGAAATCTGAAGATTGGAGTTCGGCAATTTGGTCGTCCCGGACATACAAGCTGGCCGAACGTGCTAGATCTTCCGTGCTGGTTCCGATGGAGGCGGCCAACCGAGCCTTGAAGGCGTTCCGGCGTTCTAGTGAGAGCGAGGGGACGAATTCCCGCATAATCCAGGGACGGGACAATGTCCCAGGTTGCTGCCCTCCATTAAACTCCCGCACAATAGCATTGATTGGCCCAAGTCCAGCTGTGTTCGCTAGATAGCAAACAAGATTATCGAGGGATAGGTCTCGGTTTCCGACGAACTGGGCGTTGACAAAGAAGCAAACCGGGACGCGATATCGGGCGCAGATGGGGGCTGCCACCTCGAAAACCGATGCGTAGGCATCATCGAAGGTAACCAGGACAGGGCGAGGAGGAAGCTCCCCCCCGTTCCTCGCCGCCAGAAAGGTTCCTACATCGATCGGTGAATAGTACCGCGACAGAAAACGAACCCTGCCCTCAAACTCGTCTCGTGACATAGAGACGTTCAACCCAGCGGTGAAGGGTGAGGGCTTGTCCGCAACGTCGTGGAACAGCGCGCACCTCAGCGCATATTTCGGTCCCAGCATCTTTACGATCTTAAAGTTACCCGGAATACGCCAGAGGGCCTTCCCAAAGGCATTCATCAGCCCCCGCCCAACTTTCTGTCTCTGCTTGAACATCCCCCATTCACCGTGTGCTTTTTGACACACGTGACCCCACTCCGCCCTCATTCTGCCGTGCAAATTCCAGTTGGGCTTCAGATTTGGTTCAGTGGGAAAAGTTTCCCCTCGGGTGTCGCACCTGTCAAGATTACAAATGTAAAGGAGCTTTCGTAGCATCAGCCGCCCAGCACGATGCTCGTGACATATACAACCATGGGGAATCAAGGGGGAACGGGACGCTCTGGCGGTCGCGTTGAGCGATTTCAGCCATGATCTCTTCAGCCCTGCGGATCGAAACGGCGATCAGGCAGATCGTCGACCGACCCGTCTGCCGGGGTCGCCTGCCGCCAAGATGCTGACCGCGATAAGACGCATGCCTTGCTGTTTTCGTCGGTCTTGACCGTGACCGCTACCAGGATCGGAAACCTTGCCGCCTTCGCCGACCGACGCAACCGATAATGCGGTTGTCATGCGCTGCCCTCGGATGGCGGCTGTCGCACGAGATCGACACCACAGTTCCGAATGTTGTTTCGGGAAAACCGCGTGGCGCCAAGGGTAAGCGTCATCGTGATCGGGGCACGGAAAGTTTCAGCGGACGGAAATACCGGCCCAACTTGAACGCGAGTTCAGAACTTCCTATCGTTCAAGCCGCGCTCTCAATGTTCCGTCGATCACCGAAGAAGTTCAGGCCCGGCGTGCTGCTCATCTCAGGCTTTTCCTGCGCCATGTCGATAAAGGAATCCTGAGCGCTGAAGCGGTGACCATTGCGGCTGACCCGGGAACCATCGGCGCGATAGGGGCGCACGTAACTTCCGTCGGGGCGCAAAATGCGGGTTTTATCTTTGTCCGCAAGATAATTCTGCAGAATTTCGCCGAGGATGCGATTGCGCAAGGAGCCGTCTTTGACCGGGAACATCACTTCCACCCGCTCGTAAAGATTCCGCGGCATCCAGTCGGCGCTACCCAAATAAATGTCAGACTCGCCGCCGTTGGCGAAGTAAAAAATCCGGCTATGCTCGAGGAACCTGCCGACAATGCTGCGTACGCGGATTCGATCGCTGATGCCTTTCACTCCGGGTCGCAGGGCGCAGGCGCCGCGCACTACCAGATCGATTTCCACTCCTGCCCGCGAAGCCCGATACAAAGCTTCGATGACCGGCTGGTCCAGCAGTGCGTTGACCTTGGCAATAATGCGGGCGGGCCGCTTGCGCCGGGCATGGTTGGTTTCCCGGTCGATCAAATCGATACAGCTTTTCGCCAGATCAATGGGTGAAACAAATAACGGCCGATAGCTGGCTTGCTCCGAGCGGGCGGTAAGAAAGTTGAATACCGCGTGCACGGCAGCGGTAATTTCCGGGTCGCACGTCAACAGGCTCAAGTCAGAATAGAAGTGCGCGGTCGAGGGGTTGTAGTTGCCCGTACCTAGGTGGGCATATTGTCGAATCTCGCCGACGGCATCCTGCCGGGCAAGCAAAGCCAGTTTGCAATGGGTCTTCAAACCCACCAGCCCATGAAATACCTGGACACCCGCCTCTTCCAGGGAACGCGCCCAGCGAATATTGGAAGCTTCGTCAAAACGCGCCTTGAGTTCGACCACCACGGTCACTTCCTTGGTTTGAGCGGCCTCCATGAGGGCGCGCACGATGGGAGAGTTCTCGTTGGTACGATAGAGGGTTTGCTTGATGGAAAGGACCTGCGGATCGCGCGCCGCGGACTCGATGAATGAAACGACCGGTTCATAAGAGTCGTAGGGATGATGCAGCAGAATGTCCTGCTCGCGAATCGCCTGCAAGAGACCGGATACTTTAGGACCGAAGCTCAGGCTTCGCGAAATCAATGGCGGGTACTTGAGGTCCGGGCGCGCAGTCTGGTCCGCCAGAAAGAACAGGCGGGAAAGATTCACCGGTCCCTGGGCCCGGAACACCTGCCAGGGTTGCAGGTCGAATTGCCGGGTCAGAGGATCGACGATTTCCGCCGGGGCGCTCGCCTCGATTTCCAATCTGACGACGTCTCCCTTGCGCCGGCTGTGCAACTGGCTATCGATCAGATCGAGCAGGCTGCGCGACTCCTCTTCATGGAGATAGAGATTGCTGTTGCGGGTTGCCCGGAACGCCCCTGAGGAAATGACCTTGTAGCCTTTGTAAAGGTTGCGGGTATGGGTTTCGATCAGGTCATGCAGGAATATGTAGTCGAGACTTCCATTCCTGCTCGGTACACGAACCAAGCGCGGCAGCCTGCGGGGCACGGTCACGACACCGAGATAGGTTGCTGCGGGCCTGGAGGGGCGACGCAGGTGAAAGGCCACGCATAAAGCCTTGTTCAGCACGTGAGGAAAAGGGTGGGAGGGATCGATGGTGACCGGGGTTAGAATCGGGTCAACCTGGCGGGTGAAGAAAAGGTCCATCGCGTCGCGGCCCGCCCGGTCCAGGCGGGCCACCGAGAGGATGCGAATGCCCTCGCGCCGGAGCGCGGGAAGCAGTTGCCGGTTCCAGCAGTCATATTGGGCTTCGACGAAGCGGTGCAATTCCTGGGCCAGACGCTGCAATTGCTCGGCCGGTGACCATCCCTCGGGGCCCGTAAGCTGATTTCCTTGCTCTACCTGCTGCAGTAGGCCTGCGACTCGCACCTCCACGAATTCGTCAAGATTGCTGGCTGTAATGGCCAGAAATCTAACCCTTTCGAGCAGGGGGTTACCTTCGTCCATGGCCTCCTCGAGGACCCGCTGGTTGAAAGCCATCCAGGACTGGTGGCGATTGAAGTAATACCTCGGATCACGAAGGCTGGGCCGCGACATGGGCGAGACCTCTTTCCAATATGTTAACCCGCCGTTGTTACTAGATTGTTACTTTAATCGGAATTTAGCTTTTGTTTCCGATTGGGTAGTGGTAGGTTCACCTTCTGCGACTGGCGGGCGCGCGTAGGTCCAGGCATTCTGGCGCCCAACCCATCGCCAGCCGTAGGATCAGACGCCATGGAAGCGAATGAATACGATTTGATCGTGATTGGAAGCGGTCCGGCGGGGCAGAAAGGCGCGATTTGTGCCGCCAAGATGCGCAAGAAAGTGGCCATCATCGACCGCAAGAAGACCATTGGCGGGGTTTGCGTTCACACCGGAACCATTCCCAGCAAAACTTTGCGCGAGGCGGTCTTATACCTGAGTGGTTTCCGGCAGCGCAGTTTCTATGGCCGCGGCTACGTGCTCAAGGATCGCATCTCGATGTCCGACCTGATCTTCCGTGCGCAAGCGGTCATGGCCCGCGAAATTGAGGTCATCAAGTCTCAATTGCGACGCAATTATGTGACCACCCTCGAGGGCGACGCCCACTTTCTCGAACCGCATTCTATTGAAATCAGAAGCGACGAGGGTTCACAACTCGTCCGCGGCGAATACATCCTCATCGCATGCGGCACGCGGCCCGCGCATAGCGCTGATATCCCCATCGACGGCCGCAGAATCTTTGACTCCGATCAAGTTCATTGTCTGGAAGAAGTTCCCAGGGACCTGATTATTGTGGGCGCGGGCATCATCGGTCTTGAATACGCCTCCATGTTCGCGGCCTTGGGAGTTAAGGTCACCCTCCTCGATCAGCGCCCCGTCCTCCTGGATTTTGTCGACCGGGAGATCGTGGAGAGCCTTTGCTTCCAGTTGCGGCAGATGGGAACCGTATTTCGCCTCGGCGAAAAGGTGGTTTCCATAGGATTCGACGAAGAGCGCGACCGCGTATTTGCCAAGCTGGCCAGCGGCAAAAAGGTTCATGGCCAGGGGCTTCTCTACACCATCGGCCGTCAGGCCAACGGTGATCTGCTCAACCTCGAAGCCGCAGGGTTGACCATGGATGGGCGCGGCAAACTCTCGGTCAATGAAAACTTTCAGACCGCGATTCCGCACATCTATGCTGCCGGGGACGTGATTGGATTTCCCGCTTTGGCCAGCACCTCGATGGAACAGGGTCGTCTTGCCAGTTGCCACATGTTCGGAAAGGCCGGCAAAATGCCACCCAACCTCATCCCCTACGGCATTTACACCATCCCCGAGATTTCCATGGTGGGCCACACGGAAGAACAGCTTACGCAGGATAAGGTCCCCTACGAGATCGGGTTGGCGCGCTATGCTGAACTTGCCAAAGGACAAATGCTGGGGGATGAGCAGGGCTTTCTCAAGCTGGTTTTCGATCCCGATTCGCTCAGGCTGCTCGGCGTCCATGCCATTGGCGACCGGGCTGCAGAAATCGTCCATATCGGCCAAGTGGTTCTAACCATGGGAGCTGGCATCGAATATTTTCGCGATACCGTGTTCAATTACCCCACTTTAGCCGAGGCGTATAAGGTGGCCGCGCTCGACGGATTGAACAAGTTGTAGCTCCAAAGCCAGCCCAGGGCGCCCTTTTTTCCCTGTTTTTAATCTTGCTGTAACAATTTCCCCGTATAGTGCCGCCATCCCCGACCGGAGTTTCCGGTCCGTACCCAGGAGACTGTCCATGGCGACCGCACCCACCTCACTTCCCACTCGTACGCCCGCAACCACGGCAAAGCCGGTAGCCGTCTCGGCCATACACGACAAGCTGGACAAGGGTCCGGGGAAGATCGGGGTTCTCATCTTCGGGGTGGTTCTTATCATCGGGGCTATCTACGCCGGCTCCAGTCTGGCTTCCGATCTGTCCTCGATCCACAGCCCGTCTATCTTGCCCTTTGTCCTGCTCGGTCTGGCTCTCCTGGTGGCGCTGGGGTTCGAGTTTGTCAACGGATTCCACGACACCGCTAACGCCGTCGCCACCGTGATCTATACCCATTCCCTAGAACCACATATCGCGGTGGTATGGTCGGGACTGTGGAATTTTCTCGGGGTTGTGACCTCCTCCGGCTTGGTAGCCTTCGGCATCATCTCCCTATTGCCGGTGGAACTCATTCTGCAGGTGGGAAGCAAAGCGGGGTTTGCGATGGTTTTCGCGCTCCTGGTCGCGGCCATCATATGGAACCTGAGTACTTGGTACTTCGGCTTGCCGGCATCGAGTTCTCACACTTTGATTGGGTCCATTATTGGCGTTGGCATCGCCAATCAACTGATGGCGACGAAAACCGCGACCAGCGGCGTGGACTGGGGCCAGGCTTTGAACATTGGGAAGTCCCTTCTGCTCTCTCCGTTGGTCGGCTTCGTCTGCGCGTGGCTTTTGCTTAAGGTCATGAAAGCCGTGATCAAGAATCGCAAACTTTACGAGGCGCCGGAAGGCACACAGCCGCCGCCCTTCTGGATTCGCGCCCTCCTGCTTCTGACCTGTACGGGTGTCAGTTTTGCGCACGGCTCGAACGACGGTCAGAAGGGGATGGGTCTGATCATGCTGATCTTGATCGGAACCGTACCCACGGCCTATGCGCTGAATCATGCTGTCACCAAGAAGCAGTCCCAGGACTTCGTGGCGGTTTCCGAGCAGGCCGGCAACACTCTTGACAAATACGTGAATCCGAACGCCGTGATCGGGGATGATCGCGACGAGGTCACCGATTTTATCCGCACGCGGAACTTTACGCCGAACACCATGCTGGCGCTGCGCCAGCTGGTGACCGATATTGGCAATGAGACAGCTCTGTTCGGAGAGTTGCGCCAGGTGCCCAACGACCGCGTGCGCAACTTCCGCAACGACATGTACCTGGTTAGTGAAGCTCTGCGCCTGATGCAGAAGACTCATCAACCGGAAATCGCGGCCAGCGACTGGGTGGTCTTGAGCAACTATAAGAAACACATCGACAATGCCACCAAGTTCATCCCCGGGTGGGTAAAAGTTGCCGTGGCCATGGCTTTGGGACTAGGCACCATGGTCGGCTGGAAGAGGATCGTAGTGACCGTCGGCGAAAAGATCGGGAAAGACCACCTCACTTACGGACAGGGTGCGGCGGCCGAAATTACTGCCATGGCAACGATCGGCGCCGCCGATTGGTTCGGTCTGCCGGTAAGCACCACCCACGTGCTCTCCTCCGGCATCGCCGGCACCATGGCAGCAAACCACAGCGGACTGCAGTGGGGAACGGTGCGCAATCTGCTGATGGCCTGGGTGTTGACGTTACCCGCGGCCATGGTTCTGGCAGCATTTCTGTTTTGGGGATTCAGCAAAATCTTCTAACTTGACTCCGGCCGGAACGCCCCTCGAGGCGGTTGCGCCTTCGTCTCGAAAATCATCGTGCTTGTCGGATCAGCGGTGTTTGAGCCGCGGCCGTCCGTTTTCAAGATCCAACCGAATGGCTGCAGCCGAGCTCGCACCGAGCACCGCGATGGCGTTGCAACCATCTACGATCCAGCTCGCGCCGGCGCCGACAAGCTCTGGATCCGCAGAAGTCGTCCTGACCGCGATCACCTTTGCCCCGGCTGCCCTTCCCGCCAAGACGCCTGCCGGAGCGTCTTCCACGACTACGCAATCTTTCGCGGGAAAACCCAACAGTGTCGCGGCCCTCAAATACGGTTCTGGGTCCGGCTTGCCCCGGGTGATATCGTCAGCGGAGACAAGGTGTTCCGGGGTCGGCAGTGCGGCGGCGCGCATGCGCACCTCGGCCAATCGGCGGGTGCAGGAGGTTACAATCGTCCACCGCGCCGAGGGCAGGGAAGCGAGCAGTTCGCGAGCTCCCGGCAAACCAACCACACCGTCGAGGTCTGCTATTTCGCGCCGCTCAACCTCCCGATTTTCGAGCTCGAGGTCGGCCTGGGGGAGATACTCACGTACCGTCGCCAGGCTAGGACGCCCGTGGGCCCGTTTCACGACTTCATCCGGATTGAAGCCGTGCTGAAGCGCCCACCAGGTCCAAACACGGGTGACCGCAGGAGTGGAGTCGATCAGCACCCCGTCGAGGTCAAACAGAAGCGCACTGCATGTGATCTCGGCCATGTACCACCATAACAAATGAGCTCGGGCTTTCCCGAAGCTCGGGTCCTTGCCGACATGCCGGAATCGCTTGGCTTCACCATCACTTCCCGGCACCCGTTCCCGCCGACCGGTCAGATTCCGCGGCTTCGCAGCAAAGGACATGGAGAGCCGGGACTCGATCGTGAGAGCAAAGTTCGAGCTTGGCTAACGTGTGGAGAAGCTGTATACGGTGACGGTGTGGTATCGCTGCCCCGGACGCAGTTCGGTTGTGGGGAAGTTGGGATGGTTCGGCGAATCAGCGAAATGCTGTGTTTCTAGACATAACGCTGCATGCCGGCCATAGGCGATTCCGGCCTTTCCCTTGATCGAACCGTCCAGAAAATTGCTGCTGTAGAACTGGACTCCCGGCTGATCGGTCCAGACCTTCAGCACTCGCCCGCTCGTCGGTTCGTAAACCGTAGCCGCCTCCGAGAGCGATCCCGCTTGGCTGTCGAGAACCCAATTATGGTCGTAGCCGTGTCCCAGGCGGAGCTGCTCATGATCTGCGTTGATGCGGGCCCCGACCGCCGTCGCCTGACGAAAATCGAAGGGGGTGGACTCAACCGGTTGCAATACCCCAGTGGGGATCAGGTTGGCATCCACCGGGGTGAAGCGGGAAGCCTGCAAAGTGAGTTGATGTTGCAGGATGTCGCCTTGTCCTTGTCCGATAAGATTGAAATAAGAATGGTTGGTGAGGTTCAGGACGGTATCCTTATCGGTCGTCGCGAAATACTCGATCCGGAGGTCAGAGCGGACCAGCGTGTAGCGAACAATCACCGAGAGGTTGCCGGGATAGCCCGCCTCGCCGTCCTTGCTCAAGTAGCTCAGCTCGACTCCGTTGCTGACCGGTGTCGCCTTCCAAACCACGTTATTAAATCCATGCGGTCCGCCATGGAGCGAATTCTGCCCATTGTTGAGGGGCAAGGAGTACCGCGTACCGTCTAAGGTGAACGTGCCATGGGCAATTCGATTGGCATAGCGACCGATAATGGCACCGAAAAACGCACCGCCTTTGGGATCATTGTTATTATCGACGTATCCCGCTAGATCATCGAAACCAAGCACGACGTCGGTCAGCCTTTTATTCCGATCCGGCACTTTCAAGGAAACAACGATTCCACCGTAGTTGGTGATCGCAACCTCGGCCGAGCCGCTATTCA
>Ga0187783_10004553_pt1 | contig 10254 bp, 5 predicted proteins | sample 1015_SJ02_MP02_2_FD_132471 | JGI IMG/M metagenome (GOLD analysis project Ga0187783, IMG submission 132471) | Tropical peat soil microbial communities from peatlands in Department of Meta, Colombia - 1015_SJ02_MP02_20_MG | ecosystem: Environmental > Terrestrial > Soil > Wetlands > Peat | place...
AAACTTGCGAGCCCGGAACTTGGGATATGCCGCGGCGGCAATCATGGCGGCGTTATCCGTCGAAAGCTGGCGCGAAGGAAAGTAGACGGCGAGGCCTTCCTTCTCCGCCTTCTTGATGAACTGCTGCCGCAACAGCTGGTTCGCCGCAACCCCGCCGGTCACCAGTAGGCCTGCCACTGGATATTCCGCGGCCGCGGCCAGAGTCTTTTCGACCAGGTCGTCCACCATGGCGCGCGCGAAGGAAGCCACCAGATCGAGCGTCTTGCTATCGCAATTCGCCAAATAATCCTCGAGTTTGGGACGCTCGATGCGGGAGAGATTTCGCCGTCGAGCCTCGATCGAGCTCTCCAGTTGCTGGTTCTCCACATAGCGCAGGACCGCAGTCTTAATGCCGCTGTAGGAGAAATCGAAACGCGGCAGGGACTGGTTCGAGCGCGGCGCATCTTTGCGGTCCGGATGCTTGATCTGCGCTGGCGGGAAAATGACCGCCCGGGAGTTGCCATGGGGGGAGAGCTGCTCGATGATGGGGCCGCCAGGATAGCCCAGGGCGAGCAGTTTGGCTACTTTGTCGAACGCCTCACCGGCGGCGTCGTCGCGGGTCCGGCCGATGTTAGTGTACGACCAGGTCTCCTCCTGCTGCTCGGCCAGATAGAGATGAGTATGTCCGCCCGAGACCACCAGCGCGAGCAGGGGAAAACTGAGCTCGGGATTGCCCTTCTGCCGCTCCTCGAGAAGCACGGCATGGATGTGGCCTTCGAGGTGATTTACGGCAATCAGCGGCTTATTGAGAGCAAAGGCGAGCGCTTTGGTGTAACTGATGCCAACCAGTAGGGCTCCGGCCAGGCCAGGCCCTTGAGTCACGGCCAGGGCGTCGAGCGATGGATAGCTCCGGCCCGCATCGGCGAGCGCCTTGCGGACGACCGGCACGATGGCGCGCAGATGCTCGCGCGACGCCAGCTCGGGCACGACCCCTCCATACGGCTGGTGGGTTCGAATCTGGGAAAAAACCACGTTCGACACCACCTGCTCGCCGGAGCGCACCACGGCGGCGGCGGTCTCGTCGCAGGAGCTTTCGATTCCGAGAATGTAAGCCTCCGGCATGCTTCTTAAGCTAGCACGTTGCTGGTCTCGCTCGCCGGTCGTCCTTATTCGACTCGTGCCAACAGCGTCTGTTCCGGGTCCACGACGATTTTTCTTGTGCCCGCCGGAGCCTTGATGAGAAATGGCGTCTCCGGCCCGTCGGCGAACACCCGGGCGACGAACACCAGCTTGCCCCCGCGCGAGGCGTACAAAGGTACGGGCGACACCAGATCCTTGGGCGCATTTTTCTGCAAGATCACTCCTCTCACGGTAGAGATCTCTTTTTGGTCGGTATATTTGAGGCCGCGAAGTTCAAAATGGGGAATCGCGGTTCCGTTAATCCAGGTTTGATAGAACCAGTCGAGCGACCGGTGCCCCTCGTACCAAGCCGCGGGCGGCAGCTCCTCTTCGAACACCGCGAGCAATTCCCGCGTCGTGATCGCCTTTCCCTCATAACGTTCCCTCACCCGGTGCAAGGCCACGAGAAAGGGTTCACTGCCCTCTTCGTCACTCGTGTGGCGCGGGTCGTGCTGCTCAGCGTCTCGCATCAGGGTACGCAGCATGTGAAAAAGCCAGGTGCCCCGTCCATAGCTGATGGCCCGATAGCCTTCGGGAAACTGCGAATCGGTAAGTCGGGCACCCAGCGTGACCGGGCCATCCTCCATCAACTGGACGCCGTCTTTGTTTTTGGTCAGCAGGTCGTCGCGATATTTCGCCATGACGGCATGAAACTCACGCGGATTGCCAGCCTCGAGCAACATCAGCGCGCTGTAGTTGGCCAGCCCTTCGGAGATCCACTGATCCCGATAACTGCGCCAGCTCACCAGGTCTCCCCACCACTGGTGGGCCGTTTCGTGGGCGATCACGGTATTGATCAAGACTTTTTCCACCGGCTCGATGTGCAGCGCCGATTGTTCTCGCGCATTGAGGAACGAGAGACTGGATAGAAAGACCAGCCCTGGCCATCCTTGACTCACGCTCCCCGGCATCTGCGTCAGCGCCAGCTCCCCGTAAGGGTAAGGGCCGAAGCGGCGGGAGAAGAAGTCCACTGCGCGCGCCGCCGTCGCCGCTACCATCTGCCCATTGCGCGCCGGAGAGGGTTCCTCCGCAGCAATCACCACCGAGGGCATGACGCCGCCAATCGGGCCGGGGGGCTCGGGGAGGGGGACGATTTCGTCTTCCGCCTGGGGAAACCCCCGCTCTACGCCGGCGGTTCCGAAGGCAGCGACCAGGACCGGGCCTGCTCGTACCACCACCTGGCGATACTTCCCCAAATTGAAACCGGCGAGTGGAATGGGACGTTCCGAGATCCACCGGCTGACTTGCTCTCCCACTGCCAACCCGGGCCCGGCTTCGGCAGCGAGCCCCGTCGAGGGCACGTCCACACGCTTGCCGGTCGCCACCAGCGTCCAACCCGGCGGGTAATGAAATTCTAGGTCGAAGTTCGACATCGCCAGTCCCCGGTTGGGATACCAAGTTCCGCGGGCTCCAACGTACAGCAATCCCGGCCCCGCCTCCGACAGCACATCCCCACCATAGACAAAGTGCAGCTTGATCCGTTGTCCGGTCGAAGTCGGCTGGCGAAAGACGACCGCGACCAAGTCGTTGCCGCGACGCGAGAGTGCGCTGCCTTCGATGGCGGGATTATGAATGAATTCGAGCGGTTCACCGCCGGCATCCACTTGCTTGATCACCAGGGTTCGGGCCAGCTCGAAGATGACCGCCCGTTGGCCCCCCTGACGGATCTCAAGATCGACGACAGCGTCGGCTTCGATCCTGGTCGGCGGAGTAATCTCAACCCGAACCTTCGAGGACCGAATGTTAAATGCGGTGGGACCACCTTCCTCGGCAGCCATCTCGGTCTGAGGCTCGACGGCCTTGCCGTTGGGTTGAACCGAGAACGAAGTCCAAACGTCGTAGTAGGGGCCCCCCTCGGCGTCCCGGGCCTGCGCCGCCCAGACGTCCTCGGGGGCATTCGAGTCGAAGTACACGTCGAACCGCCCCTTCGTCGTCCCTTGCATGCGCACGTGGAGGAAACGATCCTCGGGAACTGGATTCTCCAGCCCAGCCGCTGGCTGGGAAGCTGGCTGGCTGACCGGAAGGTAGCGGCTGAAGCTCAGGAAGACGCGCAGCGCATCGGCGCGAGCCAGCAGCCGCGCGCTCTCCCCCCAATGCGTCACAAACTCCCCGCCGTTTTCGGCTGGAGCGAGCGAAGGTGCGAGTTCGAGATAGGTATCGTCGTTAAAGCGAAAATAGGCGCTCGAGAATCTCTCTTCGAGGATGGCGGCGCCGGTTTGAAACATCAGAGAAGCCCGCTCAGTCTGATTGGGCGGGCTCAGCAGGATCTCTCCATCTCCCTCAAAAAGAGCACCGGTGATGCGTCCGGCAACGTCGCCGGTGAACCCGATCTCCCCATCCTCCAGGGTAATGTGCACGGCGGCGCGATTGAGCGAGATTCCGCGGGCACGATAGACCCGCGCCGGATCGAGGCCCACGTTGCCCAATTCGAGGAAGAGCGCTTCCGCCGAGGGAACCTGGAGTTTCGCTGTCTGGCCGAGCACGCGGACGGCAGGATGATTCTGCGCCAGAAGCGGACCGGCGCCGAGAGCGGCGTTTGCGATCAGCACCAGACCGACTGCCAACCAGCGGGACCGGGGGCTGCTTTCGATTACCTTGGTCACCTACTTCGGCTACTCCCTGTCCTCTAGAATGCGCCTGAATGCGCCTCCCTGTCATCCTGGTCCTCTCCTTTGCATTGGCCGAAACCCTCGCCATGCCCGCCTTCTCCGATGTCATTCATCTCAAGAACGGAAGAACCATCCAGGCCGACCGAGTGCGCGAAAAGGGGGCCCAGATTGAGTATGACGTCGGCGAGGACACCTACGCCATCCCGAAATCCCTGGTGGAGCGGATCGAAGGCGGAGCGATCCCGCCGGCAGCCGGAACCGTTTCGAAAGATAGCCGCGACCTCCCCGTATTCCGTCCAGCGGACAACCGAGCGGCGCACCCGGCAGAGATCGAAGGGGTGATTCGCGACGGCCATCCCGATGAGGGCGAACTGTCTCGCCTGGAAGCTTTGGGGAACCCACAAACCACCGCCGCTGCCTATTTCCTTGCCGGCAAGAACGAGTTTGACCACGGCAACTTCCCCAAGGCGCGCCACTATCTCGACAGCGCCCTTCGCTTGGACGGGGAAAATCCCAGTATTCTGAACTACTACGCTGCCCTGCTGGTGAAGACCGGACATGCTCCCGAAGCCCTGCCGTACGCCGAACATGCGGTTCGCCTGGCGCCGGAGTCGGCCGACACACTCGCCGTCCTCGGCTATGTCGAATACGCTGCGGACCGCGAGCAGGAGGCGATCCGCACCTGGAAGCATTCTCTCGAGCTTCGCCCCGATCGCACGGTGAGCCAGTTGCTCGAAAAAGCCGAACGCGACGCTACCGTCCAAGCCGGCTATTCGGAACGGGAAAGCAGCCACTTTACCTTGCGCTACGAAGGCCAGCAAACCTCCGATGCCTTGCGCAGCCAGATCCTGGCGGTGCTCGAGTCTGACTACGATGACTTGGCTGGTCAACTGGGAGTTTCGCCCCGCGACAGCATTGCCGTGGTCCTCTATACCGCCCAGGCATTTTTTGACGTAACCCAGGCGCCGTCCTGGAGTAGCGCCATCAACGACGGAAAGCTGCGCATCCCGATCCAAGGTCTCAGTTCCGTGACTGCGGAGTTGGCTCGGGTTCTGAAGCACGAATTGACCCACTCGTTTGTGAACCAGCTCTCTGGCGGCCGCTGCCCGCAATGGTTGAACGAGGGCATGGCTCAGATGCTCGAACCGAAATCGATCGCCCACGGCAAGAATCTGGCCGAGCTGTACCGCACCGAGCGAGCCATTCCCCTCAATATGCTGGAAGGAAGTTTTGCCCAGCTTTCCCCCCCCGAGGCCAGCGTCGCCTATGAAGAGTCTCTGGCGGCGACCGAGTACATCAGCCAAACCTCGGGTCTTGCCGATCTGCAGCGCATCCTCGAAAAAATTGGACAGGGAAGCTCGCCCGAAGCCGCCCTCCGGGAAATCGTTCATTCCGATTACGGGCAACTGGAAGCCGAGGTCGGGAAATATCTCGCCGAGAAGTACGGGAATTAACCGCGGATCTTCTTGGCGCCGGGATCCCAGATGGCGATCGTCTTGTTGAAGTAGGCGTAATTCGCCAGGTGGCAGCCGATGGCCGCATGGTTGGCGAACACCTCGTTCTCGACCGGCGGCTTACGCGTCCGCACAGCGTCGAAAAAGTTGGCTTCATGGTCGGCGGTGTCGTTGTATCCCGGGGGAGTGGTGAAGGCCTCGGTGTCTTCGTCGAGCTTGAAGGTTAGAGGCGCGGCCGGGGGATGCTCTTCCTGCCACTTCTGAAGATATTCCTTGCGCAATTCTTCCGGCCAACCGTTGATGGAGTAGTCCTCCGGCATCTCCCGCGTGTCTTGCGGCTTGTAGCTCAAGGTCGAATCCCGAATCACCATGGTTCCCCCCGTGCCGTAGAAGCCGATGAATTCTCCACCTTCGTTATTCAAATTGCAGCGCATGGAAACCCTGAAGGTGGAATAGTCGTAGAAGGTCTCGATCAGGTCCGGAAAGTCGCGCCCGTCTTTCCAGCGAAACAGCCCTCCGCTCGATTGGGCACGCTCGGCCACGGTGCCGGTCCCGGTGATGAAATGAATCCCCGAGATCAAATGCACAAACAGGTCGCCCGCTAAACCCTCCCCGTAATCGGTAAAGCAACGCCAGCGGAAAAAGCGCACCGGATCAAACGGCCGCTTCGGCCCACCTTCGACAAAGGCGTTCCAGTCGATGGTTTGCTCGCTAGCATTCGGCGGAATCGGATAAACCCACGCACCGCTCGCGGTGTTGCGGTCCCAATAGGCTTCGATGGCCGTCACCTGGCCGAGTTTGCCCGAGTCGTAGATCTCTTTGGCCTTTGCGTACAGGATCGAACTGACCCGTTGGCTGCCGACCTGGAGGATGCGCTTGTTCTTATGGGCGGCATCGATCATGCGAAAGCCATCTTCCACGGTATGCGACATCGGCTTCTCGCAATACACATCCTTGCCCGCCGCGCAGGCATCCTCGACGACTCGGCGGTGTTGGTGGTCGGTGACCGCCACAATGACGGCGTCCACATCCTGGCGATCGAGGATCTCGCGATAATTGCGCGTCACCGGAACCTCGCGCTTGAGCACTTCCCGGGCCGCCTGGTGACGCGAATCGTACAGATCGCACACCGCGACGCATTCAATGGCGGGCACGCGCAGCGACGCCCCCAGCAGCTCGCAGCCTCGCACTCCGGTACCGATCGATGCGAATCGTACGCGATCACTGGGCGCGCCGATTTGCCGGGACGCCCAGAGCAGCTTGGGTTCGAGCAAGGTCGCCTTCACGGCCGTCCCCGCCGCCAGGGCTCCAGTTCCGATGCGGATGAATTGGCGACGCGTCAGCCCGTTCATTTCCATGGGCACACCCTCCTTACCGAAATCGAATCACTCGCTCGCTAAAGCAGCGGTTCGAGATTCTTGTAGCTGATGCGAAGTTCCTCTAAAGGGGGAAGATCGCCTGAGTCCTGCTCGACAAACATGTGCTCGATGCCATCCGATCGGGCGGCGGCCAGGATTTGCTTCCACCGAATCGTGCCCGTCCCTACCGGAGTGAAGTGCTCTGCCTTCTCATTCAGCTCTTGCGAGGGGGGAAAGCCCGGCTTGCGATCCTTGAGGTGCAAGAGCCGGATGCGGGGACCGAGCTTCTCGAACATCTGGAGGGGATCCCGCCCCGCCTGCGTGATCCAATAGCAATCCATCTCCAACCAAACCAGCGTAGGTTCGGTGCGCGAAACCAGCACATCAAACCCTGTAGTTTCTCCGAAGCGTCGGAATTCGTAGTTGTGATTATGGAAGCCGAATCGCATGCCCCGTCGCTCGACCTGTTCTCCCCAGCGGTTGAACTGATCCGCCGCCTGCTTGAACCCGTCGAGAGAGTTCCACATGGATTTTGGCAGCATGGGACAGATGAGGTATCGGACACCCAAGCTACTGGCATAATCGAGTTTGCCTTCGAGTCCCTCGTAGTCGAAGTGTCCGCTCGGAACAACCAGGCCGTGGTCCTCGATCATGCGCTTCAATTCGAGGGCGGGATGAGTATAAACGTTCCAGTACGTCTCCACTTCGCGATAGCCAATCTGGCGAAGGGAGGCGAGTACGCCGGGAAGGTCCTTCTCCGCTTGCGTACGCACGGTGTAGAGCTGAACCCCGAGCGGGCGGGCACTCGACTGCGCCAGACTGCGAATGCCCGAAATCCCGAGAAGTGCGAGGCTGGAGGAAACAAGAAAGTCGCGCCGGTTGATCATGGCTGGCTTGTAGGAGACGTCAACCGCCAACGATTGTAGACCTCACTCGTGAAAATCACCCGAAGATTGTACGGCAACGACGATTGGCTGGCAGAGGTTCCGGAGAGAAAGGCCGTTAGAAAGGCGGTTCTCTCCCTCCCTGATTCCGCCACCAGCTATGGCTTCTGGCGCGGTACCATGATATTTCGCAACCGAGAGGATGCCGAATCAATTCCATCTTGACCGGTCAAAGTCTCCTCCGGACGGCGAGCCGGTCGAGGCAGACATGGCCCAGCTCCGGGAGGCCAACCTAGCGGCCGTCTATGCCGCTCCACCAGGGGGTGGGGACTTCCACGATTTCCTGCGCGTCGGAGCCACGCGCGTTCTGTTCGCTCTGCTCGAGTCGACCGACCAGTCCGAGGACAGCCAGGCTGTCATCACAGCCGTTCGAACCACCTTTCGCGAAGTCGGCCCGCGCGTGTTCGAAAAAGAGGATCTGAACCTGGCCGAAGCCATGATCGAGCTTTGCCTCGAGCTCAATCGAACCATTCTCGAGGCGGGCAAGGCCCGCTCCTGTCCAGGCTTTGCCGCCTGCTATGAAGAGACGCTCAACACGGTTTGGTATGTCCACGCCGGCCAAGCGGCCGCACTGGTTCGGGATCCGACGGGAGTTACCGAACTACCCGCCACCAGCCTACCGCTCGGTCTTTTTTCCCACGCCACTTGCGATGCTTCGGCGGTGGTTTTAGAGCCGGGAGCAGCCCTGCTGGTAGCTTCCCGCGGCATTGTGGAGGCGAAATCCGAAGGCAAGGAGTTTGGACTCGAAGCCGTGAAGACCGCCTTGCGTGAGACTACAGCCACCAACGCCAAAGAAATTTGTCTTTCCATTCTGGGGCGGCTGCGGGAGTTCCTCGGCCGACCGCCCGAGCCGACCGCGGTCACAGCCCTCGCCCTCGCTCGATCCGACCGCGGCTAGAAGCTGATTTTGAGCACCAACTGGCATTGCCGCGGGTTGACGGCCAGATAGGTAATCGCCCCGAAGTCGGGATCGCCAGCGTTGGTGTCCGGGGTGCCGAAGACGGGATGGTTGAAAGCGTTCTCGGCTTCCAGCCGCATCTCCAAGCGTATTCCCTCGTGGGCGTTCGATAGCAGGAACTGTTTGGCGATGGACAAGTCGCTGGTGAAGGAAAGCGGCGTTCGGACCGCTCCCGTGGTGCGCGGCGCGTTGCCGAGAGTAAAGGGCGCGGGGACCTGGAGAAAACTGGGGTTGGCGAAGAAGTTGTCGACCCAATCCGCGCCGTAGTTGCGTGTTGGCATGGCCACGATATTCGGGCGCTGAGGACCGTAGGTGGGCAGCGACGTTCCGCCATTAAAAGTAAAGAAGCTGAGCGGGCGACCGTCGTTGATCTGCCAGATGCCGTTGGTCTTCCAGCCGCCGATCACGGCCTCGAGCACGCGCGGCATGTTGCCGAGGAACGCCCGGCCGCGCCCGATCGGCAGATCGTAGGTGTAGCTGAATTTCAGCATGGACGGCACATCGAAGGTCGACAGGCTCCGTTCCGACGACGGGTTGTTCGGATCCTGCAAGGCATAACCCATATAGGGACCGTAATTCCCAATCCAGGCCACGTTGGTGTCGTACATGGAGGAATCGTCGATCGATTTCGACCAGGTATAGCTCACCAGCAGTTCCAAGCCGTTGCTGTAGTGCTTGTTGGCGGTCAGCTGCAACCCCTGATAGGTGGAATTGGCGATGGGTGGCACATCGATCGTGACACCTCCGGGAAACTGAGGATAGGGAAGCTTCAGTTGAAACTCTTGGATCTGTGGGCTGGAGAGCACGCTGTTCGGGTCGGAGATGGGTCCACCGTTTACCGCGGCAAAGGGATTGTTGACATAGGTTTCGAGATTCCCGATTTCCGTCGGGCTGGCGCGGTCGAGATTGAGAATATCGTAATTGTTGTCGCCGCTGAAGTAGAGGTGGGTTCCCTTTTTTCCAATGTAGTGCGCACCCAAGACTATGTTCCAGGGCATTTCCCGCTCGAAGCCGAAGGTCCAGCTTTGCTCATACGGCGTGCGCGCTGCGAAATGGGTGCGCAGCGGGCCAATGGCTCCGTAGCCCACATCATTCAGCAGACCGAGCGAGCTTCCCGGCGGTTGGATTAGCCCGCTGGGAAAAGGATCGTCGAGGTGCAGGTAGGGAGTTGCCCCGTCATTCTGATAGGTCGAAACCACGCTGGTGTATTGGTTGAAGCCCTGCGACCCGTAGCTCAACAAACCGTTGGCGCCCGAGCGGCTTTGACCATAATAGATGCCGTATCCTCCACGGATTACGGTTTTCGGCTCGAGCAGATAAGCCAGTCCAAACCGGGGCTGAACATCGTGCCAGTCGGTGAGCCAGTTGGTACGCACCCTGGGGCTGGCAAAGACCTCGCCTCCGTTCAGCGCAAGCGTCGTCTTTCCGTAGAACTGATCGTCGTAGCTGAGGCTGCCCCCATTCAACGGATTCACCACATCCGGATTGAACCAATTCATGCGGTTGAAGCGCTCGGTACGAGGCAACGATACGTCGTAGCGCAGTCCGAGGTTCAACGTCAGCTTACGGGTGGCTTTCCAGTTGTCTTGCACAAACGTCGCGTATTGATAGTTTTCCGTTGCCGGCTGAAACTGGATTTCATAGTAGCTATTGCCGCCCCCCTCCATCTGGCCCATCAGAAAGCTGGCCATCCCGTCTCCCCCGCACCCACCCGCCAAGCCGAGCGGACACTGGGAGCTGCCGGTATCGGCAAACTGGAAGTAGCCGAGCGGC
>Ga0187783_10004554_pt1 | contig 10251 bp, 6 predicted proteins | sample 1015_SJ02_MP02_2_FD_132471 | JGI IMG/M metagenome (GOLD analysis project Ga0187783, IMG submission 132471) | Tropical peat soil microbial communities from peatlands in Department of Meta, Colombia - 1015_SJ02_MP02_20_MG | ecosystem: Environmental > Terrestrial > Soil > Wetlands > Peat | place...
ACCGGCCGCGGGGATCTCACCGATGTTGCGCGCGGCGAACGACACCGCGCGGTTGACCAGGTTCCCCCAGTTCGCGACCAGCTCGTCGTTGTTGCGGCGGACGAATTCGGTCCAGGTGAAGTCGGTGTCCTGAGTCTCCGGGCCGGCCACCGCGACGTAGTACCGCAGCGCGTCCACGTCGTAGCGGGACAGGAAGTCGCGGACGTAGATGACCACCGACCGCGAGGAGGAGAACTTCCGGCCCTCCATGGTCAGGAACTCGCTGGAGACGACCTCGAACGGCAGGTTGAGCTCGCCGAGCGCACCGGGCGTGCCGTTCCGCGCACCCTTGCCGCTGTAGCCGAGCAGCATCGCCGGCCAGATCTCGGCGTGGAAGACGATGTTGTCCTTGCCCATGAAGTAGTACGCGTCCGCGTCCGGTGACTGCCACCAGGTGCGCCACGCGTCCGGGTCACCCGATCGCCTGGCCCACTCGATCGAGGCGGACAGGTAGCCGATGACGGCGTCGAACCAGACGTAGATGCGCTTGTCCGGCAGGTCCCGCCAGCCGTCGAGCGGGATGGGCACGCCCCAGTCCAGGTCCCTCGTAATGGCGCGGGGCTGCAGGTCGCCGAGCAGGTTCAGGGAGAACTTCAGCACGTTGGGCCGCCACAGCCCGCTCTTGCTCTGCAGCCAGCTGCCCAGCACGTCCGCGAATGCGGGCAGGTCGAGGAAGAACTGCTCGGTCTCGACGAATACCGGCGTCTCGCCGTTGATCTTCGAGCGCGGGTTGATGAGGTCGATGGGATCGAGCTGGTTGCCGCAGTTGTCGCACTGGTCGCCGCGTGCGTTCTCGAACCCGCAGATCGGGCACGTGCCCTCGATGTACCGGTCCGGCAGGGTCCGGCCGGTAGACGGCGAGACCGCACCCATGGACGTGCGGGTGAAGATGTAGCCGTTGGCGTAGAGCCCGCGGAACATCTCCTGCACGACCGCGTAGTGATTACGGGTCGTGGTCCGGGTGAACAGGTCGTAGGACATGTCCAGCCCGGCCAGGTCCTCGGCGATGACCCGGTTATACCGGTCGGCCAGCTCGCGCGCGGTCACGCCCTCGGCGTCCGCCTGCACCTGGATGGGAGTGCCGTGCTCGTCGGTTCCGCTCACCATCAGCACCGCGTTGCCGCACATTCGCTGGTATCTCGCGAACATGTCGCACGGCAGGCCGAAACCCGACACGTGGCCGATGTGACGCGGGCCGTTGGCATACGGCCACGCCGCGCACGCGAGAATCGGACGGCTGGTCATAGCTGTCAGCCTAGGGGAGGAGGGTCAGCCGCTACGCCCAGGTGACCCGCATGCCGCCGCGCCAGGCGCCGAGCACGGTCTCGTCACCGCTGACCGTGACGCCAGCCGCGGCGGGCTCGGCCCGGTTCCACAGGGTGAGGTACAGCCCCTCGGCCGGGCCGGCCAGCGCGCAGTCTGCGACGCCACCGCCGCGCCGGACGGTGGCCGCTCGCGTGCCGTCCTCGGTCAGCTCCAGCAGCCAGTCGCCGCCTGCCCCGGAGTCGATAGCCCGGACGGCGACGGTCCTGCGGCTCCCGGCACGCTGCTCGTCGTCGGATAGCTCGAGGTGGTCCCGGCCGAAGAACCCCATGATCAGCTCGTCGATGCCGTCGGCCGCGAACTCGGCTCCGAAGGTCGACACCGGAGCGCCGGCCGCCAGCTCGGCGTCGACGCGGTGGATCGCCGTCTCGTGCGCTTGGCGCCGTGCCCAGAACGCCCGCGCGGACGGGGCGGGCAGAAAGGTCCAGCACGTCAGGTCCGGGTCGGCGGCCGTCAGCGCGGCCACGAGGCCGGCGTGCCCCGCGCGGAACCAGCTCAGCAGCTCGGCCTCGGGCGGGCCGCCGGCGAGGATCTCGGCCTCCGTCGCCCCGGGCACCGCCGCGAGCAGACCCTCGGCCACGTATCGGGTCGCCCACCGGTGGACGTAGCCCTGGTGACGGAGCAGGTCGCGCACCTGCCAGCCGGGGCACGAGGGCACCGAGACCGCCAGCCCCGCTCGTTCTGCCGTGGCGGCGAGCAGCCGCCCATCCCGGTCCAGGGCGCCGACGTGCGCGGCAACGTCCATCCGCTCATGGTGCCAGCAGCCGCCGACAGTCGCCCACGGCTCCGCTGACCCCTCCGCCCCGGCCCCGAACGGGCACCCACCAGAGGCGTCGGCCCCGAGCGGGCACCCGAAGCGGCGTGAGTGTGCCAGCGACGCCCCTAGTGCGGCCTGGCTGGCACAGCCGCGCCCGTCAGGCCCGCCCGGCTGAGCCGCGGCAGCCACGGCGCCCGGACCCGCACCCGTCGCGCCGCTAGCCCGTGGTGCGGCGCGGGCGGGCACCCGAAGCGGCGTGAGTGTGCCAGCGACGCCCCTAGTGCGGCCTGGCTGGCACAGCCGCGCCGTCAGGCCCGCCCGGCTGAGCCGCGGCAGGCGCGGCGCCGGACCCGCACCCCGTCGCGCCGCTAGCCCGTGGTGCGGCGCGGTCCATCGGCGGAAGCGGGAGTGTCGCCGGCTCGGCGGGAGCTGCCGACGGCGTTGTAGAGATCGCGCTTGCGCAGCCCGCTCCGGGCGGCGACCAGCGCGACCGCGTCCCTGGTCGTCGCGCCGTCCGCGACCTGCGCCCGGACCTGCGCGACGGCGTCCGCCAGCGCCGCCGTCGGCCCGCCACCACCCGCCGAGGCGACGTGGCCTGCCGGGCCGGCCGCGCCCGCCAGCCGGGCCCGGCCCGCCGCCACGCTCGGCACCGGGGCACCCGCCACCACGACCGTGATCTCGCCGCTCGCGCCGCCCGTCAGCTGGCCCGTCAGCTGGCCGGTCAGCTCGCCGAGAGGACCGCGCACGACGTCGGTGCCGTCTGTTGCCAGGTCCCGGCAGACGGCGGCCAGGCGGCTTGGCCCGAAGGCAGCAGCCAGCTCCGCCAGCGTCCGCGCTACCCGCCGCGGGGACTCGCGGAAGATCAGCGTCCGTGGCTCGGCTGCCAGCTCGCCGAACCGGCGTTCCCGCTCCTCGGCTCGCCGGGGCGGGAAGCCCTCGAACGTGAACCGCTCGGCCGGCAGACCAGCGACGGCCAGCGCGGCCGTGACGGCGGACGGGCCGGGCAGCGCGGTCACCGGGATGCCCGCGGCCGCCGCGGCCGCGGTGAGCTCCGCGGCGGCCGCCGCGGTCTCGCTGACGACCAGCACGTGCTGCCCGGCCGCCAGCTCCGCCAGCAGCGCGGGCTCCCCGCCCGCCGCGAAGTCGTCCGCCCCGGTTACCACGCGGCCGGCCAGCGGAATGTCCAGGGCTGCGGCGAGGCGTCGCAGGCGGCCGGTGTCCGGGGTCACGACCAGCCCCGCCGTCGTCAGCGCGGCCCGCAGCCGGGCCGTCACGTCCGCGGGGTCGCCGGCCGGCCAGGCCGCGAGCGTCAGGGTGCCGGGATCCTGCGCGGATTCAGAGCTTGCCCGGGTCATGTCCGTGCCTACGCTAGTCGCGGCGCGCCTACCATGGCTGACGATGAACGTCTACCAGACTGCGCCGCCCGCCACGACCGAGGGATCCCTGTTCGCCAGGGCCAGCCGCCACGGCAGCGCGGTCGTGCTCGGCAGCCCGTTCTGGGGCTGGGCCGGGCCGATCCTCGTCACGATCTTCGGCGGATTCCTGCGGTTCTACCGGCTCAGCCAGCCGGACGCGGTGGTCTTCGACGAGACCTATTACGTGCCGGACACGAACTCGATCCTGCGGCACGGTGTCGAGCTCAACCACGTCAGCAACGTCAACAGCCTGCTCGTTCGGGGCGACCAGAACATCTTCACGCTCACCAACGGCCACCTCACCGGCGAAATCGTGGCGCACCCGCCGCTTGCCAAGATCATGATGGCGGTCGGCCAGTGGATGTTCGGCCTGACCCCGTTCGGCTGGCGGTTCTCGGTGGCCGTCATCGGCACGCTGTCGATCCTGCTGCTTGCCCGGATTGTCCGGCGGATGACCCGGTCCACGCTGCTCGGCTGCGTGGCCGGCCTGCTGCTCGCGCTCGACGGCCTCGAGCTGGTGCTGAGCCGCACGGCGATCCTGGATATCTTCGTGATGTTCTGGGTACTCGCCGCCTTTGGCCTGCTGGTCATCGACCGGGACAAGACCATCGCCAGGCTGGCCCGGGCGGCCGACGCGGCGGACTCTGAGGCCATCGCGAGCGGCCAGCGCGACGAGGCCGGGCCACGGCTCGGCATTCGCTGGCTGCGCGTGGCGGCTGGCTTCTGCCTCGGCGCCGCGTGCGCGAGCAAGTGGAACGGGCTGTGGTTCCTCATCGCATTCGCGGGCCTCGCGATCGTCTGGGACTGCGGCGCCCGGCGGGCGGCCGGGTACGCAGCCTGGCGGATCGGCAGCCTCCGCAGCGACCTCAAGTGGCTGCCCGTCTGGTTCTTCGTCGCTCCCTTCGTGGTCTACGCCGCGTCGTGGAGCGGCTGGTTCGCCACCGACGACGGGTACGACCGCAACTGGGCGGCCTTGCACGGGAACCACACCCCGATCTGGTCCACCATCGATTCCTGGTTCCAGTACAACCACTGGATGCTCCAGTTCGGGCTCGGCCTGACGACCTTCCAGTCCTACCGGTCCAACCCGCTCGGCTGGCTGGTGCTGGCCAGGCCCATCTCCTTCTACTGGAGCGAGCCGCACGCCAGCACGTGCGGCACGCACTGCACCGCGTCTGAGGTGCTTGCGATCGGCACCCCGCTGATCTGGTGGGGTGGCACGCTGGCGCTGGCGTTCTGCCTGTTCTGGTGGCTCGGCGGGCTAATCGGAGACCTGGTGTTCGGCCGGACGCCGCGGCGTGACTGGCGGGCCGCAGCCGCGCTGCTGGGCGTCGCCGCCGGCTGGCTCCCGTGGATCTGGTACGCCTGGCACGACAACCGGACCGAGTTCTATTACTACGCGGTCTCGTTCGAACCGTTCATGATCATCGCGATCACGCTGTGCCTGGGGCTGATCATCGGCCCGGCGCGGGCGGCACCCGGCAGGCGGGCCATGGGGGCGATCGGCGCGGGCGGCTATCTCATCGCCGTGCTCGTGAACCTGGCCTACCTGTACCCGATTCTGACCGCCGAGGTTATTCCGTTTTCTGCCTGGTTGTCCCGTATGTGGTTCCACCGCTGGATCTAGCGGCGTTCACGCGGCCGACCGTAGACGCTCCGTAGTCGCACTGTTACCCAGATCACGCATCGGGTTACTCGACGGTTGCGTCATAGGTGAGACAGTTCACCGACCAATACGGAGCCCACAGTGACGGCAGAGGCAGCAGAGCTACGGCAGGACCAGGCCCAGCGAGCCAGGACCGCCGCGCCGAGGCAGCTCCCGTCGATGCCGGACCGCGATGCCCGGTTCGAGCGCGACGTGATGCCGTTCCTCCCGCAGCTGTATCCGGCCGCACTGCGCATGACCCGCAACCCCACCGATGCCGAGGACCTGGTGCAGGAGACGCTGGCGAAGGCCTACGCGGCGTTGCACCAGTTCAAGCCGGGCACCAACCTGCGCGCCTGGCTGCACAGGATCCTCGCGAACACCTTCATCAACAGCTACCGGAAGAGGCGCCGCGAGCCGGTTCAGGATCTCGGCGCTGACTTCCAGGAAGACTGGCAGGTCGGCACCGATCCGCTGATGCCACCGGCCCGGTCGGCCGAGGCCGAGGCACTGGACCGGCTGGCCGACTCGGACATCTTGCAGGCACTGCGGGAGCTGCCGGAGGAATTCCGCGCGGCCATCTACCTCGCCGACATCGAGGGTTACCCGTACAAGCAGATCGCCGAGATGATGGGCACCCCCATCGGCACCGTCATGTCCCGCCTGCACCGCGGCCGGACCAAGCTCCGCGAGCGGCTGGCCGGTCACGCCTCGGGCCAGCGCGAGCTCGCCAGAACCAGCCGGTAGGCCTTCCCCCGGCGCGGGCGCACGCCCGCGCGGCACCCCCAAAAGGCGACGCCCGCCGCTGCTCCTCCCCGGCAGCGGCGGGCGTCGCTGCCGGAGCCGGGAACGCCAGTCGTCCGGGCTGATGCCGCTAGCCAGGCCGCGGTCGCGGCGCGAAGTCGGGCCAGCTAGCCGCCGCCGAAAATCCGATCGCAGACCCGCGCTCCGGCCTTGCCGTCATCGAGCGGGCAGAACTTCGCGACGAATGCCGCATAGGCGTCCCGGTACCGGTCCGAGATCGCGCCGAGGCTGCCGAGGGCGTCGATCACCTCGGCGGACGTCGCCAACACCGGGCCGGGCGCCTCCCGCTCGAGGTCGAGGTACAGCCCGCGCACGCTGTCCCGGTACTCGGCCAGGTCATAGGTGAAGAGCAAGATGGGCCGGCCGGTGATGGCGAAGTCGCACATCATGGAGGAGTAATCGGTGATGAGCGCGTCGCTGGCCAGGAACAGCTCGGCCACGTCCGGGTAGCCGGTCACGTTGATCACAAATCCGGACCGGGTCGCGGCCGGGACGTCGTCGGCCATCTGATGGTGGCCCCGGAGCAGGATCACGTAGTCGTCACCGAGCGCATGCCACGCCCGCTCGAGGTCGAGGCGGAGGTCGAATCGGTACCGGCCGGACGCATAGAACTGGTTCTCCCGCCAGGTGGGCGCGTACATGACGACGCACTTGCCGGCCGGCACGCCGATCCGGCGGCGCACGTCCGCCGCGATGGCCCCGGCGTCCCCGGCCACCAGCAGGTCGTTGCGGGGGTAGCCCGACTCGAGCAGCTCGCCGCCAAACCGGAACGCTCGCTGCAGGATCGGCGTACTCACCGGGCTCGGCGACAGCAGCATGTCCCACCGGGTGACGTCCTCGGCGAGCACTGCCATGTACCTGGCACCGTTGACCGACTTCATCTCCGGCAGGTCGAAGCCGATGCGCTTGAGCGGCGTGCCGTGCCAGGTCTGCAGGTAGAACTGGCCTGGCCGCTTGACGTAGCCGGTGGGCATGTCGTCGTTGGAGACGATGTAGGCAGACCGTCCCAGGGCATCCCAGCAGGCCTCGGTGCCGTAGAGCACGGCCCTCGCCCCGGCGGGTACGGGCACCGACCAGTCCGTGACCACCCAGAGGTGTTCCCTGGTGTCGCCCCGGCGCCGCAGCTCGGCGGCGATGCCGAGCGGATTGTCGCTCGCCTGCTTGCCCTTGAAGCTGACGAACGCCACCTCATCCCGCAGGCCGCGGCGCTGCTGCGCGGGGTAGTAGAGCTCGCGCAGGAGCCGGCGCCGCACCCGCCCCCGCGCGGCGAAGCTCACCGCCGGCCCGACGGTCAGCACGGGGGCGTCGCGGCCAGGCGCGGTGAACTGGTACAGCTTCGGAACGAAGTGGTGGCGCCCGCCGTCGGCCGCAGGGAGCCGGCCCTGGTCGTAGCCGGGGGTGACCGACGCCGCGCCTACGCGGAAGGTGAGCCGCCACTCGCCATCGCGCAGCGGCTGCAGCCGGCCGAACTCGGGCATCGCCGCGGCGGGCAGCGTCACCGCGAACTGGTCCCCGTGCCGCTCGACCGGGATCCGGTAGGTGTCGCCGCCCGCATCGACGCGCTGCAGCACCGCCTCGATCGGCTCGGCCGGCGCCCCGTGGTAGCGGCCGCCGAGCGCCAGCGTGCCGCCAGCCGACCAGCGGTGGTCGCTGATGACGAGCCTGGCGTCGTCCCCGCGCTGCGCACCGCCGCGCACCACCGCCGCCGTGCGCGTCAGCGAGACGTGCAGCCGCTGGCCGTGCCAGGCGGCCGCGAGCCGCACGCCCGGTGCCACCTGACGCGCGGCTGGCCGTTCGGCAGCACCGCGGACCGGCGTGTGCAGCCGGGCCGCGCGCCATCGGGAATGGCCGCGCACCAGCACGTAGCCCTCCCAGTCGCCGGTGAGCCAGCGGCCGCCGAGGCGGAACCAGCGGGGGCTGATGGTGGCGTCGAAGCCAGCCCAGTCGTAGGCGTAGCGCTGCTGGCCTGACCACTGCTGCGCCTGCGGGTGCCGGAACGACCGGGCGAGCACGACCACGGGCGGCCTGCCCAGCTGCCGCGGCCGGAGCAGGACGATCTTCGCGGTATGCAGGCGGCTGCGGATGTCCACCGACGGCACGAAGGCGCAGCCCGAGATGCGGAGCTTGCCGTCCTGCCAGCCGATGTCCTCGACCCGCACGAACGGGTCCAGCTCGCGCAGCCGAGTGCGGTAGACGCGGCGCGGAATCGCCAGCCGCCGGTCGGCGCGGAACGGCAGGTCGGCCGTGGCGCGACCGAGGCTCCTGACGACGGGGACGGTCTTCACCGGCTGCTCGCGGAGCCAGGCGGCGTACCTGAGCAGCTCGGGCAGCAGCTGGCGGGCGACCAGGTGGTAGGCGAGCTTGTGGGTTGACGGCAGCCCGCGCAGCACCCTCCTGTCGACCGTCGCCAGGTACCGGCGCATGAGGTCGGCGAACTCGGCCTGGTACTCGCCGGTCGTATCGCAGAGGTCGGGCACATACAGCCAGGTGTCGTTGAGCAATGCCTTGCGCTGGTGATCGCGGAGCAGGTGGCGCGGCTTGCGGAGACGGAGGAACTCGTCGATCACCAGCAGCGCCGTGATCCGGTCCCGGAAGTTGGGGATGCTCGTCCGCGACTGCGTGATCGACCGCTCGCCGCCGGCGCGCTGCCGCCAGTAGTAGATGTGGTCGGGAATGACGTCGACGGCCTTGGCCAGCACGTGTGCCTTGGTCATCAGCTGGAGGTCCTCCCACACCACCCCCTCGGGAAAGGCGAGGCCGCGGGAATCCCAGAATGACCGGCGGAACATCTTGTTCCACACCGAGACGTCGAAAAAAAGCTCCGGGCTCCGGCTGATGTGCGTGCCGGTTTTCGCCGTCTTGATGGCCTTGGCGTGCAATTCCGACTGGCTGACCCCGAGCGGCCCGATGCGCTGCACGTTCCCCGACACGAAGTCCGAGCCCGACGCCTCCAGAGTGCGCAGCAGGCGCTCGAGCGCGTGGGAGGGCAGCATGTCGTCGCCGTCCACGAACGACAGGTACTCACCCCGCGCCCGCCTGACGCCGTGGTTACGGGCGAACCCAGGGCCGCCGCCGTCGACCTGGATCAAGGTAAACCGGCGATCGGTCGCGGCCCTCGCGGCCGCCACCGCGGCGCCGTCGTCTTGCGACCCGTCGTCGACCATGATGACCTCGAAGTCACCGAACGACTGGGCGGCGACCGACGCAAGGCAGTCATCGAGCACGTCGGCGTTGTTGTGAAACGGGACGACAACGCTGATCCGTGGCATTCTGTCTCCAGTCGCTCACGGCCGGTAGCGGACCATGGGCGCGATGAAGCGCACACCGCCTCGCGAACCGGATTCCCCGTAGGCCGCCGATCTTAGCCGGTGGCCCTACTCCCCCTTCCAGACCGGCGTGCGCTTCTCCGCGAAGGCCAGAGCGCCCTCCCTGGCGTCCGCCGACCCGAATACCGGCGTGATGATCGCACCCTGCCGCCGGAACGCCTCAGCGGCGGGCCAGTCGGCCGACTCGACGATGACGCGCTTGGTCGCGGCCAGCGCTAGCGGACCGCCCAGGGCCACCCGGCCGGCCAGCTCTCTCGCGGCGTCGAGCGCCTGCCCTGCGGGCACGAGCCGGTTGACCAGGCCTGCCTGGTGCAGCCGGGCCGCCGGGTAGTGCTCTCCGGTGAGCGCGATCTCCATCGCCAGGTGGTACGGGATCCGCTTGGGCAGCCGCAGCAGCCCGCCCGCGCCGGCCACCAGGCTGCGGCGTACCTCCGGCAGCCCGAACCGGGCCTCCTCGCTCGCGACCACTAGGTCACAGGCGAGCACGAGCTCGAACCCCCCGGCCAGCGCGTAGCCCTCGACGGCAGCGATGACGGGCTTGACGGGCGGCTGCTGGACGATCCCGCCGAAGCCGCGATCGCCGAAGGCCGGCGAGTCGCCAGACAGGAACCCCTTCAGGTCCATGCCCGCGCTGAACGTGCCGCCGGCCCCGGTGAGGATCAGGACCTGGACATCCTTGCTCCCGTCCAGCTCGTCGACGGCCTCGGCGATCCCCCTGGCCACTTCGCCGTTGACGGCGTTCCTGGCCTCGGGCCGGTTGATGGTGATGACGGCGACGCCGCCACTGACGTCCGTCAGGACTGCCGGCATGAGCCACCCTTCCTGGGCTAGGCGATTACTTCGGCTGGAAGCGGATCCCGCCGTCGAAGCGGATGACCTCGGCGTTCATGTAGTCGTTCTCGATCAGCGCGCGGACCAGGTGCGCGAACTCCGCCGCGGTTC
>Ga0187783_10004555_pt1 | contig 10251 bp, 10 predicted proteins | sample 1015_SJ02_MP02_2_FD_132471 | JGI IMG/M metagenome (GOLD analysis project Ga0187783, IMG submission 132471) | Tropical peat soil microbial communities from peatlands in Department of Meta, Colombia - 1015_SJ02_MP02_20_MG | ecosystem: Environmental > Terrestrial > Soil > Wetlands > Peat | place...
ACGACATGTGTGCGCGGACGGAACGGGCCGCTGCGGACGAGAACGGGAACGGGTCTCTCCCGCGGCGTGACTTGGGGCGCGACTTGCGGCGTGACTTGCGGCGCGACTTGCGGCGCGGAGACGATCTCCACCGACGATCCCCTCGCATCAAGAAGGCCCTCCAGCCCTGCACGCCGTAAACGTGCGCTACCGCCCTCGACCGACAAGACACACGGCGATTCGACAGCAAGGTGTTCCCGTCTTCCGCCGTCGAGTCGGCGCCAAGCGCGAAGTTTTCCTCGAGCCGATGGATCTGGTTGCAAGTCGACGAGGCCAAGCGCCTGAGGAGTCCCGAGCAACGCGGCCACGAAGGCCGGGACCGCACCTGTTCCGCGATCGATGCTCAAGTCCCCGCATACCACCACGCTCGCACCGCATTTTCGTGCCACGTGCGAGATCGCGACGGCGACATCGAAGCTGTCCGCGTCGCGGTCGACGTCCACTCGAAAGGCCTTGGTGGCTCCGAGCGCGACCGGCTGGCGGAGAACCGCCTCTGCATTTGCAGGCCCCGCAGTTACCGCGGCCAGCTGGGCGTCCCAAGCCTCGGCCAACCTGAGCCCCCATTCGAGGGCCGCGTCGTCGGCATCCGAAGCACCGGAAGTGCGCGGGTCGGTGTGCACGACACCCGTGAGCGGATCTACGACAGCCCGACGGTCGACCCATTTGCGGGCGACTAGGACTGTGTTCGTCCCGAGATCGCTCATGACCACGGCCCGAGATCGCTCAAGACCGGAGAAAGACGACCCCGTGGCCGCCTTCGGGATAGTGCCAAGTGATTGCGCCTTTCGTGTTGCAGACCATGTAACACGTACCACATTCGAAGCACTGCTCGTAGTTGAAGAGGATCCCACCGTCGGCCGTCGGAACGAAAAGGTTCGCCGGGCAGGCCGTTACGCACTCCTTTGTCGTGCAACCGCGGCAGCTGTCTCCGTCGACGACGATGTGTGGATCGGGCGAAACCCGGAACTCGACCGTCTCCATTCGGTCTTCGAAAGAGACTTCGACAGTCATCCGAACGTCCTGATCGCAGAAACACTGTCACGCAACAGCTGACCGATCCTGACGCCGGCACGCTTCGCCTCGCGCCGTGTGAGGGCGATGGCGCCGGACTTAGGAGTCGGATTGGTGACCGTAAACAATCCTTCGACCAGGTTGCACATGAGCTGCGGATAACGCGTCTGAACTCGTTCCGACAGTAGGAGGTGAGGAGCGTTGCGCAGCTTCTTGTGATCGGCGAGGACGAAGTTCTTCTCGAGCCTTTTGCGGTACGTGGCAAGACCCCGGGCAGATGTGTCGCCGGATCCGAGAGCTTCGACCGCGACCTGTCCCGCAATCGATCCCGATGCGATCGCGAAGTTCACCCCTTCGAGCCATATCCCAGCTGCAAGACATAGAGCGGCGGCGTCGCCTGCGACAAGAATTCCGTTCCCATAGAGCTGAGGAACCATGTCGTAGCCGCCTTCGGGGATCAAGTGGGCCGAGTACTCCACGAGTTCCCCGCCTTCGACCAGAGGCGAGATCGTGGGATGCTCCTTTAGCGATCTGATCAGTTGTTCGGGGCGGCTCTTCGATTGCGCCAGACCCGGGAGCGAGAGGACCACTCCGACAGACACGGTGTCGGAGTTCGTGTAGAGGAAGCCGCCGCCGGGCACGTCTCCGGTGCAGCCGAGGATCTCGAAATCGACTCCTTCTCCGGGACTCAAGCCAAAACGTTGGTCGATCGTCTCGGCCGGAAGGGCGAGCACTTCCTTCGCGCCCAGGGTGTAGTTGCCGGGGTCCAATTCCGGATACAACCCCGCTTCCTTTGCGAGGAACGAGTTCACTCCGTCGCACGCGACGACGAGACGCGACGAGATGTCTCCGTCCGGACGGTCTGTGCGGATCCCCGAGACGGTTCCGTCATCGGCGCGGCGAAGGCCGACGGCCGTCGTTTCGCAGACGACTGTCGCACCCGCGTCGGAGGCCTTCGAAGCGAGCCACGCGTCGAACTCCGATCTGTAAGCAGTAGCCCCGTTGTAGGGAGGCTTCCCCCACGCCTGCGTTCGATAGTCGAGGCTGAGGCTCTGCGTAGGTGTCATCACCATCGTGGCCCTGCGTGTCACCCAGCGTTGGACCGGAGCCTCTTCCCACCAGTTGGGTATGAGGTCGTCGAGTATCCGCGCATAGATCACGCCGCCGTACATGTTCTTGGATCCCGGAAAAGGTCCGCGTTCGACGATGCAGACCGAATGTCCTGCCTTTGCAAGGACAAGCCCTGCGGAACTCCCCGCAGGTCCGGCGCCGACCACGACGACGTCGAACTCACGCACCCCGGTGCACCCCTTCGTCGTGTTTCGGGAGACTCTCTTCCTGTACGCCGAGACGCTCCTCCGCTGTGCCGAATCGCTCTTCTCGTACTCCCAGGCGTTCGGCTAGCGCGTCGAGCACGCCTCGCGCGTCGGAGACGATCGCGACGTCTGCCATCGTCATCATGGGACAGCTGGGGTCGAGGTTGACGGAAACGATGTGTTCGGGACGTCCGAGCCCGCCAGTGTGCTGCACAGCTCCTGAGATCCCCAACGCTATGTAGAGGCGTGGGGAGACCGACACGCCGGTGGTTCCGATCTGACGCTCATGAGCGACAAATCCTGCGTCGGTTACGACGCGGGTCGCCCCCATCGATGCGCCCAACGCAGCGGCAACCGAACGCAGGACCTCGAACGCGTACGCGTCACCGAGCCCCGCACCGCCCGCCATTATCCGAGGGGCCTCAGCAAGGTCTATCGCCGCCGGATCCGGGGGAAGAACCTCGACTACTCGGGCGTCACCATGGGCCGCGTCCAAACCCTGCGCGACGTGCGGTTCGATTCGTTCGACCCGAGTCCCGTGAAGGTCCCACGCATCATCGGAGTTCCGGCCGCCACCGGAGTTCCGGCCGTTGCCCGAATTCCGGTTATCGCCAGCCCCGGTATCGGCATCCGAAGCGGTGCCGTTTTCACTTGTGATTTCGATGCCGCGTGAGCCCGGCTCGAGTGTCGTCACGAACGGGCCGACCGGTTCGTATTCCTCGCTAACGCGTCCGCCCTGGCGCACGACGACCACACGGTCAGCCCGAACCTCGGTTGCCCCGGCGAGCAATGGTCGTTCCAGCTCCGCAGCGAGACGGGGGGCAAGTTCGCGTCCGTCGGGCGACGACGGCAGGATCAGGGAGTCCGTTTCCAGTACCACGTCGATTCTCGCCAGGACGGCGGCCCAATTAGCGGGCGCGAAATCGCCCGCTTCGCAGAGCACCACGTGTTCTGTGCGGGCCCGAAGGATTTGCAGGGCCTCGTCCGTGCCACTGCCGATTAGCAACAAGCGCCCGCCAGCCTCCGAAGTCGCCTCGTCTGCACCGGAGGGAAGAGAACCATCGCGTACGGGCACGATCGCGAGCGCCGATCGCGACGTCACAACGACGCCCCGACACGCTGACCTTCGATGACAGCCGAGTGTGCCCTTCGTGGAGCTACGCAGTCCCCGACGCGATAGACGTCCGCGAGGGAGGACTCCTCCCGCAGCGAAAAGTAAAGGCCGTCTACAGGTGCAGGCGGCACGGCGAGCACGACCCAGTCCACTCGCCGTGACTCTGTGCGTCCGGTCGGATGGTGAAGTAGCTCGACGTCGCCGTCCTCGGTGATGGCGCTCACTACGAGATCAGTCGACTGCGCGATCCCTTTGGAGAACGCTCGCATGTTGAAGGTCTCCAGATCGAGCGTTATGCCGAGATCCTGACCCACCACCATCCCGGGTGTGGCGATCTCGACGGTGCATCCACGGTCGGCCAAAAGCTCGGCCACACTCGTCGCCTGGTGAAAGCCGAGCTCGTCCACCACGAGCACGTCGCCAGAGGGAGCCGCCCTGCCCTCGAGCACATCGCGAACGTCGACGACCTGTGGTCCGTTTGCATCGGACGGGGGAACCCAGTACGGGGCCTGTGGAGTTGATCCGGTTGCGACGACCACCGCGTCAGGCCCGAGCCCCAACACTTCTTCGACTCCCGCATCGAGCCCGGTCCGAATCTCGACACCGCGACTTCTGCACTCGCTCAGTTGGTTGCGAACCAGATCACCGAGCTCCGCGCGACTTGGCACGGTCGCGGCGAGGCGAACTTGTCCTCCGACTTCGTCATCGCGCTCAAGCACCGTCACACCGTGCCCTGTGCCGGCGGCGGCGATCGCAGCTTGAAGTCCTGCGGGCCCCGCTCCGACTACGAGGACCCGTCTGCGTTGAGAGTGTCGTGAGCGTTCGGAGCTCGCCGATCTCGAACCGGAAGGAACCGATCTCGAACCCGAAGCGGCATTGTGCGACGGGAAGCTCGCGTATTTGTCACCGCCAGGGCGAGCCTCACGTCCGGTGAGCGGGTTCTCGATGCAACCGAGCCAACGGTTGAGGCCCATCCTGCCGACACATTCCTGGTTGCACGAGAGACACAACCTGATGTCGTCGGTACGGCCCGAGAGCGCCTTGGCGGCGAACTCAGCGTCCGCGATCTGACCGCGTACGACTCCGACAAGATCACACTGCCCGTCCTCCAGAGCGCGCTCGGCCTGAATCGGGTCCTTGAACCGGCCCACGCCCATCACGGGGAGGTCGACGGCTTCGCGAATCGCTGAAGGTATGAACGACGCGTAGCCGGGCGGTACGTGCATGGATGCCTCGATCATGAACAGAGAAGCGGTCGCGACACCGATCGACGTGTTCAAGTAGTCGACTCTTCCATGCTGCTGGACCGTCTTCGCGACCGAAACTGCGTCGGAGATGGTCGTCCCCCGGTCGATCAGCTCGTCGCCGCACAACCGAACCCCGAGGCACAGGTCGGGACCGATCGCCTCGCGAACGACATCTACGATTTCGAGAAGGATCCGCGAGCGCTTCTCCAGTGATCCCCCGTACAGGTCGGTCCTTAGGTTCGTGGCGGGCGAGAGAAATGCCCGCACTATCGAGCTGTGCGAGCACTGGAGCTCGACTCCGTCGAAACCGCCCGCTTTGCAATGGCCCGCAACCAGTGCGTACCCGTCGATGATCTCTTTTATTTCTGCGAGGTCGACTTCCTTTGGCACCTCACGGAAGAGCGGATCGGCCACAGCCGAGGGAGCCCAGACCGGTAACCGGGTGTACATGCCCGAGCCCTGTCCCCCGTTGTGGTTGATCTGAGCGAATATCGGGGTGCCGTGTCGGTGGACAGCTTCGGTTATCCGGCGATAACCGGGTATCACCTCTGGGTTGAAGCCGTGAATCAGTTTTTCGTAGGGCCAGTCCGTCCGGTGGACGGAGTGCTCTTCGGTTATCACGAGACCCGCGCCGCCTGCCGCACGCGCCGCGTAGTAAGCGGCGTGCTGATGCGAGGGAAGGCCGTCTTCGGCGTAGTTGGTCAAATGAGCCGAAAAGACGATGCGATTGGGGACGGTCACGGGCCCCAGTCGCAGAGGGCTGAACAAGAGCGGGTATCTCGTGCTCGTGGTCATCGCTTGCCGCGAGTCTTGGTAGGCGGCCCGTTCGCGGACAGTGAGATGGCGGCGCGGCGACCCTCCAGCACCGCTTCTCCGATACCGCGGGGTGCGAGTGCGTCTCCTGCACGCGTGAGACGCTCGCCCGTCTCGCGCCACAACGAGTCATCGGGGAGTCGGTGGCCTGCGTCGATGAGCTCCGAAGCCTCGGCGAGACGCTTCTCTCCGGAGAAGCGGTCTTCGAGGATGGCGCCGTCCGCTTCGAACAAACGGAGGATCGAGTGGCGCTGCAGGCGCACGCCCGCGGACTGGAGCCTCACGTTCGACGGTGCAAGGTCTCCTGTTCTCGCGAGCTCCTGTCCCACCACGACATCACTCGTGGCGAGGATTACGTCTCTGCCCATCGACCTGAGGGTCTCAGCAACCGACACTCCGATCGGCCCGCCTATCGGATCCCAAACGAGGACGGCACCTACAGGTTCGGGTGCCGCGGTCTCCTCGGAAGTGTCATCGAGCGCCTCGAGAGTGTCATCGAGCGCCTCGAGAGCGGTACGTACTCGTTTGCCATGGGCGACGCTGTAATCGGCAAGGCCCGGGACCGACCCCGTGCACAAGACGACGTCTCCTCCGGCGATGAGGTGGGACTCGAGGTCGGAGTGAGTCACCTCCTCGCCTGTGCGGACCTCGACAGCCAAAAATCTGCACTCGGAATCGAGCCACGCGATCAAATCCCCGAATCGGGCGCGACCGAGGCCCTTCGCAGCGACGCGAAGCGAACCCCCGACTTCGCTCGCCCGTTCGACGACCGTGACGCGGTGCCCGAGCTCGGCCGCGGTTCTGGCGCACTCGAGGCCGGCGGGTCCTGCTCCCACGACGAGGACGTCGCACTTTTCGGAAGAGCTCGAATGGGTTACAGAGGTTTCAGAGGTTTCAGAGGTTTCAGAGGTTGCAGGCGTTGCAGGCGTTGCAGTCAGGAAGTCGTTCCACTCGGCTTCCCATTCGTGACCCGACGCTGGATCGCAGACGCAACCGACGATCGGGTTGCGGACGTCGCGGACCTGACACCACTGATTGCACAAGATGCACGGTCGCACCCGCGCGGGCAGACCATTCGAGATCTTGGATGCGAGATACGCGTCTGCTATCTGAGCTCGCGTCATCTCGACTGCGTCCGCGCACCCTTGGCTCACGAAATCCTCCGCCATCGAAACGTCGACGATCGAGCCTTGGGCCACCACCACCGGGGCGATCTCAGGATTGTCGCTCGACTCGCCACGCACCGTGTTTCGAACGAGCGAAACCAGCTCGCGATTGAATCCGGGATCCGTGTGCGAGTCAGGCCTCGTCGCCGACGCAGTGAATATCGATCCCCGGACGACGGTTATGTAATCGACGAAGGGCGCAAGCCGAGCGGCGAGTCGCGCACCTTCTTCCGGAACGATGCCGGCCCAGGGCGCCAATTCGTCGCAAGACAGACGAAGGCCCACCGCGAGTTGTGGGGCGGCAGAACGAACGCGTTCGAGGACTGTATGAACGAGCAGTGCGTGGTCTTCTCCCCACTCGTCGTCGCGAAGGTTCGTCAGTCCGGACAGAAATTGTCTCAGGATGCTGAATTGGCCGGCGTTGATCTCTACACCGTGAAGTCCGGCTTCTGCGGCAAGGACAGCCGAAACAGCGAAGCCGTCGACCAATTCTTCGATGTCCTCGGGCTCCATCGATTTGGGTACCTCGCGCGTCGCGACCTCGGGAACTCGCGAAGGGGCCCAGAGCGGCAGCTGGCTGTACGCGCTCGACCCCTGACCTCCCGAATGGCCGAGGGCTGCAAAAACCAAGGCTCCTTCGTCGCTGCAGGCGCGGGCGACAGCTGCCCATCCTTCTACGGACTCGCTCGCGAGAGGACAACGTTCATAAGGCCAGTCAGTGGGGTGCACGGATGCTTCCTCGATGACCACCGTCCCGGCACCGCCTGACGCTCGCCTGCGGTAGTAGGCCACGTGTCGGTCCGACACAGATCGCCTGCGAGCCAGATTTGTCTCGTGAGGTCCGAAAAAGATCCGGTTCCTCGCGTCGTGGCGTCCGATCCGGAGCTCGGTGAGAAGTTCGCTCAACGGGCGCGGCCGAGCACTACCGGGACCGTGGCTGCCACTTTCTTCGAATGACCCGGGCCCGGCTCCGGCCTGCGTCCCGGCCCGAGAACCGCAAGGGCGCTTTCTCCGTGTCCCAGCGCGCACTCGGGGTCGGGACCATCGAGCGGAAGGCCGGTGAAGAACTTGGCCGCCATGCATCCGCCCTGGCACGAGTCGAATGCACCACAGGCATTGCACGCACCGCCCGTGGAGGGGTGACGCAACCCGTCGAACAGATCCGAATTGCGCCATATCTCGGAGAAACCACCTTCTCCGAGGACACTTCCCGCCTTGAACTCCGGGTGCATCACGAACGGGCACGCGTATACGTCGCCGATCGGGTCGATGAGGCATACGATCCGGCCCGCTCCACAAAGGTTCAAGCCGGGAAGGGCCTCACCGAACGCGGACAGATGGAAGAAGGAATCGCCGGTGAGAACCTCGGGATGGTCTTTTAGCCAGTCGTGCAACGTCCGTTGTTGGTTCGGGGTGGGGTGAAGCTCGTGCCATGTCTGCACACCGCGACCAGCCGGCCTCAAACGTGTCAACCGGAGCTCGGCTCCGAATTGCCCGGCCAGTGCTAACAGGTCGTCGATTTCGGGAACGTTGAGTCGTGTCACGACCGCCGAGATCTTCAACGAATCGAATCCCGCGTCAGAGAGCAAGCACATCGCGCGACGAGCCGCCGCGAACGAGCCTTCGCCGCGAACCGGATCGTTGGTGGCAGGTGTTGCCCCGTCGATGCTTATCTGCACGTCGACGTAGTCCATCGATGCCAGCCTGTGGGCGCGTTCGGCCGTCATGGTCCCACCGTTGGTGGAAAACTTCACTCCTACCCCGCGACCCACGCAGTACGAGACGATGTCGAAAAAATCCGAGCGGATCGTGGGCTCTCCGCCACCCACGTTCACGTAGAAGACCTTCATCGACGAGAGCTCGTCGATGAAATGCATCGCTTGCTTCGTCGAAAGCTCGCGGGGGTCGCGTCTACCGGAACTGGAGAGGCAGTGGACGCATGCCAGGTTGCACCCATAAGTGAGCTCCCACGTGAGGCAAATAGGAGCGTCGAGGCCTTGCTTCATTTCCTCCGTCAGCCGCCTCGTCGGTGCCGGTGGTTGTGTTGACCGTCGGTCTTCCGCGCGCTCCTTAGTCGCTGCGGCGCGGATCGCACCGGGAGATTCGAGCGGAGACACCTTTTCGAGGATCTCCGAGTTCTCGAGCGACGAGAGTGCGCAAACGGCCGACTTCTTGCGTTCGCCCATCGGCGATGCCGAGATCGCATCTTCGACCGTCTCTTCGCCGTCGAGGCCCCGGACCAGATCGACGAGGCTCGGCGAACGAAGGAACGTGAGCCTACGGTTCCCGTAGTGATATGCGAGCGCGCCGAAGGGCTCTTCGCGGAGCGCCACCTGCTGGCTCAACCGATAGGCAGAACCCGGATCGAAGCCCCGTCGGTTTCGGTCGAACGGGCGCTCGGTGTCAGTAGACACCGCACATGCCGTCGATGGAGATCTCCTCTACCAGGAGCTCATCTTCGACCAAATCCTCGTCGACGACCTCGTCCGTTCGATCTGCGCCCGCAGGGGAGCCGCCTTCGAAGCTGGCGACCGGGTCGATGGCGGACCTGTTAATTGCGCTACGCATTTGAATTTCTCCTAGGGCGGGCACCGGACAGGCGGTGCATCCAGGGGCGTTTCGAAGTATAGGAAGGTGGGTGGTGAGGACCGGGAAGTGGGTGGGGCTCGTCGCCCTCGGGGCGCTTTACTCATGGCTGGTAGCCATCACGCGCCCGTTCACGATCGCGGCCGATGTGACCGTTGCGATCGCCTTCGTGCCGTTCGTCTTGCTCGTGACCGGGCGTCTGATCGCAGGCAGTCGGATCGCTCGCAGTCGGATCGGGGGCAGTCGTATCGCGGGCAGTCGTATCGCGGGGCAATCCATCCTTCCTTCGAGCGAGGCGCAGCCCGCCGGGCCGAGCTGGTCGGACCTTCGGTCCTGGGTCCTCGGCCTTGCGCTCCTGGCGGCGGTGGAGCTCACCTCCTACTTCGCGGGGTTTTCCGGAGACCGACACGACTTTCCGACGCTGAGCTCTCTGTACGACGAGGTCGCGCGGTCGCACGTGGTGAAGGGGCTCTTCGTCTTCGGGTGGCTGGCCCTCGGTTGGGGGCTCTTCGCGTGGAGGCAAGCCTCGTGACGAGGACGGCGTTCTTGGTGGCCTGGGCGATCGCCGCACTCCTGCTAGTGGGTCTCGAGATCCGCTCGCTCACGACCAGGGGGCGGTATCCGGGGTTCGGCCAGCTTCTCCGGGCCGCGACCAGGCGAAATATAGGGATGGTGGTGATACTCGTGGCTTGGATGTGGCTCGGGTGGCACACCTTCGCACGGTGAGAAGTCGCCAAGGCGCACGGTGAAAAGTCGGAGATTCGCGCGGTGAGAGGTCGCCTAGGGGCACCTTGAGAGGTCGCCTGGCGCATGGTGAGACGCGAGGGCCGGGGCCCATCCCAGGGAACCGGGCTGGTGAGAGACGAGATTCACGGCAATTTCTCAGGAAACTCGCTGGTTCTTCCAAGGTCCGATGCCGATGATCCATCTGAGGAAAGGTCTCGGAGCGTGGTCGCCGG
>Ga0187783_10004556_pt1 | contig 10251 bp, 10 predicted proteins | sample 1015_SJ02_MP02_2_FD_132471 | JGI IMG/M metagenome (GOLD analysis project Ga0187783, IMG submission 132471) | Tropical peat soil microbial communities from peatlands in Department of Meta, Colombia - 1015_SJ02_MP02_20_MG | ecosystem: Environmental > Terrestrial > Soil > Wetlands > Peat | place...
CCTCTTCGCAAAACGCGGCTTCATTTTCGCCTCGCAGCTGCGTCCGCGCACCGCCTCCGAGAAAACTGCGATCAGACGCGCCCTCGAAGAGCAAATTTGGCCGCTGCTCCCCAAACGCGATCCGATCGTTCCGGTCGTCGATTCGGTCTACCCGTTCGATCGCGCCGCCGACGCGCACGCCCGGCTCGAATCGAGCGCCCACATCGGCAAAATCGTCCTCGTGCCATAGCTGAATCGCGGGACTGTTTTGGAGCGGGGTATACGGCTGCTGCGAAGGCTCCAACTTTTTCGGCCATCACAGGATGTGATCTTCAAACCCTTCGACTCCGCTTCGCTCCGTTCAGGGCGAAAAAGTGGCGCAGCAGGAGCGCGACAGGATGCCGCGCGACGAGCGGCTTCGCAGCAGCCGTATACCCCGGTTCGAAACAGTCCCGAAGTGCGCTTAGTGGTAAAGAAACGTTTGGCTGAACGAGCTGGGCCCGGTCGCCATGAAGAAGAGCATGGGGATCGAGAGCATCGTGTTGGTGCGTGAGGCGAGGAACGCGATACGCCGAGCCTTGGTCTTTTCTTCGTCGGTCGCCGGAACGAAGCCGAGAATCTTCTTTTGATTCGGCCAGATTAAGCCCCAAACGTTGAGCAACATGATCGTTCCTAGCCACGCGCCGAAGCCAATGGGGGCCATCCTTCCGCGCAGCAAGAACGCGTCGACGAACCCGTTGTCGCCTCCCGGCGCCGGCATCGTGCCGAGGAGCGCGGCGCCGAAAATCCACGTAACAACGGCCCCCCAGCGGAACCAGAAGAGTGCGCGCGGCGTCACATACTTGGAAATCGGGCCGGCTTCGCCCGCAGCCGTCGCTTCTTTGGTCGCCGCGACGTTGACGAAGTTGAAGAAGTACAGCAAGCCGATCCACATGATGCCGGCCATGATGTGAAACCAGCGAAAGATCCAGTCGCTGTTGGGCATCTTATACCGTCCCGGTAGTGCTCGCGACGATTGCACGCGCGATGAAATAGAGGATGGCGGTCAAGACGAAGCCGCTGATGACGGTGCCCCAGAGGGAGTCCAAGGGATTCTTCACGTGTAGCCTCCTTGGTTATCGTCGCTGATGCTGTTGACGAAGTGTTGCGCGCACTGCAAGAGGGTCCTCCCCGTGAAGCGCCTCGAGCGATTTGGGCTGGGCGGCGATCGTCCTGGCGTGGGTGTACCATACCAGGCCCGGAGGTGCGGCGCGTTGTTTGCGTACGTGCTTGCGCAGCGTGTAATCGACCGGCACCGATGCCGCCGCCTGGGCGCGCGAATAGAAAGCCGCAAGTGAAGCGGCCAACTCAAGGTCTTCAGGCGGCGCCTCCGCGCGATCCTCCCGCGTCAAGATCACGTGGGCTCCCGGAATGCGTTGCGCGTGAAACCAGAGGTCGTCCGGCCGGGCGGTTCGGAAGGTAAGCTCGGCATTCTCCACCGGCGACCGTCCGACGACGATGCGCGAGCCGCCCGCGGTTCGCAGCTCGAGCGGTGGCCGCTTGCGCCGGCGCGGTTGGCTCGTCGAAGGCGCACGCGGAGCGGGCGTAAGAACGCCGAGTGCCGTTTCAACAGCCTCCAAGTCTTCGTCGGCCGCGCGTTCGCTCTCCCAGCGGAGCATCTCGATCGCCTCGAGCGCATCGCGCACGCTTCGCTCGCGCGCCTCGAGATGCGGCAGGCTCTTCGCCAGGTTCTTATAAGCCGCGAACAGCTCGCGTGCTCGCGCCTTGGCGGACTCGCGTTCGGATTCCGGCAGGTCGTGCAGCGTCGCATAGAGCTCTTGCCCCTCCATCCGCAGCGTTTCGCGTTGCTCGGCGCGCCGGCGCTTTTGCGCCAGCGATTCCAGTTCGGCGCGCAGCTTGCGGTCGCGCAGATCTAGCCGCTTGAGGATCGCCCGGCGGCGAGCGCCGGCGCGCAGGCTCGTCGCCGATTCCTTCTGTTGCGCGCGCAGCTCGGCAAGGACGCGCAAGAGCGAATTCTCGCGAGACACGTTCGCCTCCGCAAATTGCTCCAATGGCGCAATATAGGCTTGCAGCAGGGTTGCGTTACGGCGGTAGACGTAGAGCGGGCGGGCGAGGAGCTCGTCGAGCTTTGCCGGGTCAGCCGGGCCTACGGGCGCCAAAGTAGTAACGCGGGCGGGCAGCGGCGGCATTTCGTACGGCGCTCCCGCATGCACGGCGCGCCGCGGGTTTTGCGACGGCGCGAATTCTTTGTACGCGGCGACGACGTTGCCGCCTTTCACCAGGACGAGGTTTCCGAAACGAGGGACGAGCTCGTAATAAAGCTCGAGCGTCTCTTCGATTCCAAAGCGAGAGCGCGCGGCGAAATTCAATCGAACGAGGCGATCGTTTCGGCGCCCCACGGCGCCGGAAAGCACCATGCCCCGCAGCGAGCCTGCCAGCGCGCGCACGAAGCTTGGCTCGGCGGAGACTCCCAACTCGCCTTCTTCGAGCGTCACCATCGGAGGAGACGCGAAGAGATCGGACGCGAGCAGCAGCCGCTCACCACGTTTCCGAAAGAGAATCGCGGGCCGGCCGTCGGGCAAGAGACCGGCGTCCTCGACGCGCGCTCGGCGTAGCCGCTCCTCGAGTTCGCGTGCCAGGCGCGCGATGAGGAGCCAATCGGTCAGCATCAAAACCCTCTTATCGTGAGAAGTCGAATAGCCTTGGCGGCGGGGCCGCTCGCATTACTCGCCGCATGCAGCGCGGCCTCGCCGGCGCCAAAAGGGTGGCAGCCCGTGCCGGGCGCCAGTGCCGCGTGGACGACCGGAAGCGGCAGCGCCTTACAAGAGTATCGTTATTCGAAGTCGCAATTTGCGGGAACGCTCTCGGATCTCGCATCGCAGGTCACCATAAGCGCGTTGATGCAGCAGCACGGAGCGAAGTTTCAAGGCAGCGTTCCCTTTGCTGCGTGCCCCGGTGCCGCCGGCGTTGCAACGTTTCTGTTGCCCAGGCAGCACGAGACGCTGCAGGAAGGCTTCTCGGTTCAGAGCGGCCGCGCGGTACGCGTCAGCTACCTCCGCCCGATTGCAACGCCGATCGACTCGAACGCGACGCAAGCCATGCAAAACGCACTCTGCGCTCTGTGATCACTCGTTACGACCTCCTGCCGGTTTCGACGGATCTGGCGCATCACAGCGTAGTCGATCCACGCTTTGCTTACGTGGTCAGCGACGACCAGATGGCCCAGGGCAGCACGATCGGCGCGCCGCGTTGCTGCACGGTGATCAAGCCAACGGGCGCAATTTCAAAGATCTTCTGCCCCGACGCGGGGCTTGATTTCCTCGGAGCGCTCGAGGTGCGCTACTGGGAGCGGCGCAGCAAGATCCAGCTCGGTCAGCGCCAGGGCCAGTTCCACATTCACCCGGAGCGCCAAGACCATATCTTCACGCTCGACAACGGCGTGCACGTGCACGAACAGATTTTTCCGTATAACTGCGATTGGGACAGCACCGAAGACATTCCGCCGCCTGCGGTCTACTACCGCATTCGCCTGAACAACACGGGAGATTCGGCCGCATCGTTCGATGCGTACGGTTTTTGCGAGCTGCGCGGTAACACCGAGCACGACGTCGTTGCGGAGTACGACGAAACGCTCGGCGGCATTGTGGCCTGGAACTCGGCCTCCCCGTCGCAAGTTCGTCTCTTCGCGATGCTTGGCAAGGCCGACGGCTGGGAGACGAATGCCGACCGCAGTAGGCTCGTCCGAAGGCGCCTGCGGGGGCGTCTCGCCAACGCGGCGACCGGTTTGGGCTACGACCCGATCGGCGTGCTCCATGCCGCCGTCGACCTCGAAGTCGGCGCCGAACAGTGGATCGAATTTCTCTGCTTACTGTCGGCGGCGTCGCGCGAGGACCTTGCCGCAAACCGCAAGCGCTGCCCGTCCGGCGATGAGGCGAGCCGAAGAACGAGTAGTTATTATTGGAAATACCTGCGGCGATCGGTACTCCGCACGCCCAGCGTCGACGTCAATCACGGCGTGCTCTGGGCCAAGGCCAACATGCTTCGCGTGCAGACCTATGCTCCGACCGGTTGGTGCTTTACGAACGATCCAACCCGCAGCAACTACAGCGTCGCCCGTGATACGTCGTGGATGACGATGGGCAGCGATTACCTCGATCCGGATTTCGCGCGCGAGTCGCTCTCGGCTTACTTTCGGCTGCAAGAACCGAACGGAAAGATCGTCGAATATTACGACGTTCGCAACGACAAGTGGGACGATTATGGGCTCAACGTCAACGACGACACTCCTTTAGCCGTCATTGCGCTCAGCCATCATTTCGGAGCGACCGGCGACGAGAAGTTTCTGCGTGAGTGCTATCCCGGTGCGGCCCGCGCGATGAAGTACATGCTCTCGCAGCGAAACTCAGATGGCCTCGTCTGGTGCAATGCTACCGGCACGGCCGAATCGGGGATCGTCGGCTGGCGAAACATCATCCCCAACTACCGCATCAGCGGCGCGTCAACGGAATTGAACTCCGAGTGCTATGCGGCCTTGATCGCGCTCACGAGGATGGCGCAAGCGCTCGGCGACGAGCAGGCCGAGTGGTTTGCGTCACAAGCTCACCAGCTACGCGAAGCGATCAATACCCATCTCGTCAATCCCGATAACGAGCTTTACTTGCTCAACATCGACGTCGACGGCGCGTACTGCACCGACTTGACCGTGGATCAAATTTTCCCGGTACTCTGCGACGTCGCGCCGCCCGAGCGCGCCGCCGGCATTATCAACGCGCTCAGCGTCGCTGCCTTCTGGACGGATGCCGGCATTCGGACCGTGCCGCGAGACGCTCTCGACTACGGACCCGCAAAGGCGTTCGGTTTACTCGGCGGCGTTTGGGTCGCCGTCTCCTATTGGTTCGCCTATGCGGCAGCCAAGCATCAGCCCAACGTCATGGCACGCGCGCTCGCGAGCAGTTTCCACCACTTCTCCATCGATCCGCGCCGCAACAACACCGTGCCGGGACAGTTTTCGGAGTGGCTGCACGGCGAGATTCTCTCAAATCAAGGGATGATGCTCTCGCCGTGGGACGCGCCGCGGTACTTGTGGGCCGCGATCGAAGGTGCCGGGGGGCTGCGCACCATCTTGCGCCAAGAGCTCGACCCGGCGCTTCCGGACGATTGGCGTTGGCTAACCGCAGTGAACGTGCCGTTTTTAGGCAACTCGATTGCTTGGATCGCCTGCCGGATGCCCGATGGCCTGCAGATTCACACGACCTCCGATCTGTCGTCGCCGGTAAGAAAGACAAAGTACGCGCAGGACGCGACCGACCGCGCCCACGTTACCGACCCCAGTGCCACCGTCGTGGCCTTCACCGACGGCGACCGAACCTTGCTTTTTGTCGGAAATTCGGAAAACCGGACCATCGTTACGGCGACCGCGTTCGCGGGCTTGAATCGCGACGAGTATTCGGTTCGCCTATTCTCAACGGTCTGGAACGACTGGCAAGAGAAGGGCAGGCGAACCGCCGATGCCATCGCTTCAGGCTTCCCCCTGGTCATCGATGCGGGCGGCTTCGCGATGCTCGAGATCGTTCCGTGATCTCATTATCGCGGCCTTGGCTCTTGCCTGCTTACCAGGTCAAGCGGTTTCGAAGTGTGAAACGGAGTAAAGGTTGATCGCCGGACCTGGCCTGCTCTTCGTCGTTTCGGGGCCGTCGGGCGCCGGAAAAGACACGCTCGTCGAGGCGCTTCTCGCGCAGCGGCCAAGCTTGCGGTATTCCGTATCCGCAACCACGCGACCGCCGCGGCCGGAGGAGCGCGACGAAGAGCATTATTTCTTCGTTTCGTCCGCTGAGTTCGACCGGCTCCGGCGTCAGGGGGCGATGCTGGAGTGGCGGGAATACAACGGCAACCATTACGGCACGCCGCGCGATTACGTCGAGCGGAGCTTGACCGAAGGCTACGACGTTATCATGAAGCCGGAAGTCAACGGTGCCCTGGCCGTCAAGGCGGCCTATCCGGACGCGGTACTGATTTTTTTGGTGCCCGACCGGTTTTCAAACCTACGCGAGCGGCTGCTCGCTCGTCGCACGGAGACGAACGAGGAGATCGCGCGCAGGCTCGAGATTGCGCAACAGGAGATGAAGTTCATCCGCAGGTTCGACTACATCGTCGTGAACGCGCAAGACCATCCGGAGGAGGCGGTACGCGATTTGGACGCAATCTTGCAGGCAGAGCGCTTTCGCATCCACCGCTACACCGACGATTCGATCGAGCGCGTCGAGTCGTCATAAGAACATCGTCAGACAAAAGGAATCATTCGATACTTCATGAGTAAGTCCGTATTCGGCGACCTCGGCGTTCTGCTCGAGCATGCCGATTCAAAGTTCAGTCTCGTCAACATCGTCACCAAACGCGCGCGCCAGCTGAACAACTGGATTCGCGTACAGCAGCTGCCCGCGACCGATCGCCGCGAATACTTCGCCAGCGAACCGCTCGTCGACAAAGATAGCATCAACCCCAATAAACCGGTATCTATCGCCCTCGACGAGATCGCCGACGGCAAAATCAACTATCGCCGGACCAGAGAAGGAATTAAGTGAGAAACAGTTGTCATCCCGAGCGGAGTCGAGGGACCGGTGGGCATGCCGCAAGCGCGGCGTCGCAACTTTTTGGGGCCAGCCATGGAGGGCTGTTTCAAAACTTTGTTAGCCCCAAAAAGTGCGCGAGCAGGAGCGGCACACGGATGTGCCGCGACGAGCGTCCGCGCGGCGGCATGCCCACCGGTCCCTCGACTCCGCTCGGGATGACGACGCGGGGCATAGAGTAAGAAGATGTGTGGGATAGTTGGGTATATCGGCGAGCGGGATAGCGTTCCGATCATCATGGACGCACTGCGGCGGCTGGAATATCGCGGCTACGACAGCGCGGGCATCGCCGTGATCGATTCGGCCGGGGAGTTGGCCGGCTCCAAGGCCGAGGGAAAGCTCTCGCGCCTTGCGGAGCGCCTCAATAACGGCGAGGCGCTTTCGGGTGCCGTCGGCGTCGGCCACACGCGCTGGGCCACGCACGGCGCGCCCTCCGACGCCAACGCGCATCCGCATCTCGATTGCCGCGGCCGAATTGCTGTCGTGCACAACGGCATCATCGAGAATTACGCAGCGCTGCGCGCGAGGCTGCTCGAGCTCGGTCACGTTTTCAGCAGCGAGACCGATACCGAAGTGCTGGCGCACTTGATCGAGCTGCATTACGACGGGAATCTCGAACAGGCCGTGCGCCGCACGGTTGGGGAAGTGCGCGGCGCCTATGCGCTCGGGGTCATCTCTAGTGACGAACCCGAGCACCTGGTCTTCGCGCGCAACGGGGCAAGCCCGCTCGTGCTCGGGATCGGAGACGGAGAAATGTACGTTGCCTCCGATACACCCGCGATTTTGCCCTATACGCGTCGCGAGGTCATCCTGCAAGAAGGCGAGATCGCAGTCGTGGGGCGCGATGGATTCCGCCTTACCGACTACGCCGGGTCTCGCATCGAGCGCGATCCGATTTCGATAACCTGGGATGCCGGTTCGGCGGAGAAGAGCGGTTTCAAACATTTCATGCTCAAGGAGATCTTCGAGCAGCCGCAGGCGATCAAGGAGACGCTACGCGGTCGCGTTGACGATCGCGGAGGCGTTCATCTTGGCGGCGAGCTCGGTGAGATCACCCCGCAACGCCTTGCGAGTCTTAGCAAAATAGCGATTACCGGCTGCGGGACGGCTTATTACGCCGGCATGGTCGGCATGTATCTGCTCCGTTCGTTGGTTCGCTTGCCGGTGGAAATGGAGCTCGCGAGCGAGTTTCGTTACGGCGATCCCGTGATCGATCCGACGACGCTCGTGATCGCGATGTCGCAATCCGGCGAAACCGCCGATACGATCGAGGCGGTACGAATCGCACGCGAAGCCGGCTCCGGCGTTCTCGGAATCTGCAACGTGCTTGGCTCGCACTTGACGCGACTTGCCGACGGAATGCTGTTCACTCGAAGCGGCCCCGAAATCGGGGTCGCCGCAACGAAAACCTACGTGTCGCAGGTTACCGCGATGACGCTGTTCGCGCTGTACCTCGCGCGGCTGCGCGGAACCACCGGCGAGCAGCGATTGAGGGAGATCGCCGAGGGCACGAAGCTTCTTCCGGCCGCCGTCGACGTCGTGCTCAACGCGTCCGATGAGATACGCCGGGTCGCGCGCGAGCTGCGAAAGGTTGGGAGCGTGCTCTTCATCGGACGTTACGTCAACTTTCCGACCGCCCTGGAAGGGGCGCTCAAGCTGAAAGAAATCTCATACATTCATGCCGAGGGCTATCCGGCCGGGGAGATGAAGCACGGTCCGATCGCTTTGCTCGACTCTACCGTTCCGGTGGTCGGCATCGCAACCGACGATCGCGTTCGCGAGAAGATGATCTCGAATCTGATGGAGTCAAAGGCGCGGGAAGCACCGGTCATCGTCGTTGCGAACCGTGGCGACGATGAGATTCGAAGCGTGAGCGATCACGTGTTTTGGGTGCCGAAAGTCGACGAGCTCCTCTCACCGATCGTCAACGTCATCCCGCTTCAACTCCTCGCCTATCATATCGCCGACATCGAGGGCAAAGACGTCGATCAGCCAAGGAATCTGGCGAAGACCGTTACTGTCGAATGATTCGCAGCGATGGCCGGCGACCCGATGAGTTGCGGCCTATCACGATCGAGCCGGGCTTCCTGAGGTATCCCGAGGGCAGCGTCCTGATCAGCGTCGGCAACACCAAGTGTATCTGCGCCGCCTCGGTCGAAGAGCGCGTTCCGGCTTGGATGAAAGGGCGAGGGCTTGGGTGGGTATCTGCGGAGTACGCCATGCTTCCGCGCGCGACCCAGGAGCGCACGCAGCGCGAGGCTGCCCGAGGACGCGTCGGCGGGAGGACCCAGGAAATTCAACGTATCATCGGACGCGCTTTGCGTGCGGTGACCGACACGGCGAAGCTCGGCGAGCGGACGATCTGGCTCGACTGCGACGTTATCCAAGCCGACGGTGGTACTCGGACGGCAGCCGTTACCGGTGCTTGCGTCGCGCTTGCGCTTGCGCTGCGCACCCGCTTCGATCCGACGGATCGTGCGCGCTGGCCGCTCGACGAGATGGTTGCCGCGGTGAGCGTCGGCATCGTCGGGGGTCAGCCGCTGCTCGATCTCGCTTACGACGAGGATAGTCAAGCACTCGTCGATATGAACGTCTTTATGACCGAAGGAGGCCGGTTCGTCGAGCTGCAAGGCACCGCTGAGGCGTCTCCGTTCGACCGGCGCGAGCTTGATATGCTCCTCGCCTTGAGCGAGGGCGGAATCCGCCGACTCTTTACGGTGCAAAACGCGGCGCTCGACGCCGCTCTCGCTATTCATGCTCCCTAAGCCGGACTTGATCGATCTGGTGACCCGGGTCGGGGCCTTTCACATTACCGAGCGCGCGATGAAACGAGCGCAGCGTCAAGCCGAAGCCGCCATTGCCGACGGCGCGCTCGACGGCGCTGCGCGCGACGCGTATCTGCGCGCCGTGCTGCGCTATTTCGAAGGCTTTGATTCCGAGGCGCGCGCACACTTACGCGACGTCGACCGCCGGCTCGAGCACGTCAACCAGATACACTTCAACCTAAGCGCGGAGCGGGCCGTGGCCGTCAAGCGAATCGAGGCCACGCGTGCCGTGCTCGACGCGCTGGCGGCGCTCGAAGCGGCGAAAACATGAAAGTACTCGATCGCTTCGGTCGGGCGACGATTGACTTTTTCGAATACGCCGGCGGATTGACGCTGCTCTCCGCCGAGTCGGTCGGCTTCATGGCGCGGCTGCGGATTCGGGTAACCGAGACGATCGCGCAATGCGCGCTGCTCGGCGTGCAGTCGGCCATTATCGTGATGCTTACCTCGCTTTTCACCGGGATGGTGATCTCGCTCGAAGCGGCGAAGCAAGCGGTGGCGTACGGGTTTGGAAACTTCGTCGGCGGCGCGGTAGCCTACACGTCCTTTCGCGAGCTCGGACCGATGCTCACCGGAGTCGTCGTTGCCGGCCGCGTCGGCTCGGCCATCGCGGCGGAGCTGGGCTCCATGGTCGTCACGGAGCAAATTGAGGCGCTGCGTTCCATGGGATTGGAGCCTGCACGCTTCCTCGTCGTACCGCGTTTGTGCGCGTTGTTGGTGATGTTGCCGCTGCTCACGATATTCGCCGACGTCGTCTCGATGGTCGGCGGCGCGTGGATCGCTCAGACCTATGCGCACATCTCGTACGATTCATTCATTTC
>Ga0187783_10004557_pt1 | contig 10250 bp, 13 predicted proteins | sample 1015_SJ02_MP02_2_FD_132471 | JGI IMG/M metagenome (GOLD analysis project Ga0187783, IMG submission 132471) | Tropical peat soil microbial communities from peatlands in Department of Meta, Colombia - 1015_SJ02_MP02_20_MG | ecosystem: Environmental > Terrestrial > Soil > Wetlands > Peat | place...
GGACGACAGCCACGTCCGGCCGGACAATCCTGATCGGTTGGACAAGCCACAATGGACGCACGAGCGAGAGGGGTTTGTCGGCGACTTGCGCAATGCCGACGGTTACGCGCGCTTTCGCTATGCGCAGGTGCACGATACCGACGACGTCGAGTTCACAAAAGATTGCAAAACGGCAATTTCAAAGCTGCTGGAAGCGAAAGCGATACATCCAAACGACTATACGGTCATTCAGAATTTGGCGTTAATCTATGCCGATCCGCGTTACGATCCGGCCGGCAGCGAGATGGACACCGCTCGCGCGCTGTTCGCCCGCTCCCTCGAAATCAAACGGCGCGATTACTTCGGTTACGAGCAGCTCGCGAAGCTGTCGATCCGGCAGGCGTACCAATGGGGTCCCGAATTTCTCAGTCTTGATGAGGTCAAAGCCGCGATCGGACAGGCAGAAAAGGCTCGTGAATTTCGACCCGGCGGCGGCACCATCTTCGCCCTGCTCGCTCAGCTCTACGTCCTGAAGTGGAACAAAACGACCGGTAGCGATCAGGAGGAGGCAGCGTCGATAATTGAGGCATCGTTGGCTGCCGCGCAGCGGGTCAATGCCAGCCGGTTTCATATTCGCGTCGCAGAGCTGCAGTGGGAATTGTCACGGCTTCGGGCGTCGGCAAATAAAGGTGAATTCGACAAAACCAAACCCAAGTTTCTGGCAAAACTGCACACCGCGGAGACAGAAGCCAACGGAAATCCAGTTTGGGATGCCCGCGATCTGCTCTTGCACGTCACGAGCCTGCTCCCCAAAGTAAAAGATACCGACTTTGAAGATCGATCCTCGCTACGATGGGTGAACTAGGATCTTGCTCCGGCTCTCCACAACATCGAAGGTACGAAGAGCGGGCATTGTAGCTGGAGTCGCCTCAAAATTTCGCGCGAAGGTTAAATAGAGTGGGCTGGCCATTATCGAATGTTCTTCATCGTGCGCGTCTTTTCTCCTGGTGCAATTGTATCGCGCGGCAGCGATCGTGACCCGGAGGGCCGAGACCCGCCTCAACCCACGGGGCTCGGTCGCGCGTCGGGGCGCGATAGAGCGCGACCGGCGTCAAGCCGGGGCCGCCCGATCAACGACACTGCGCACCATGAAAGACGCCGAGCACAACGAATCCTTCGGCCCGGCCGGACTGGTAGACGATGATGTAGGGGAGTCCGGGAACCGTCCATTCGCAGGTGCCCGAGACCTGGCCGCTGCGCCCAAGGCGCGGAAATTCGCCGAGACGGTCGGTCTCGGCAAAAATCCGGTCCGCAACGCGGTCCGCCGCGCGAGGACTGTAGCCTGCGATATAGGAGCGGATGCCGGCAATATGCGCCAACGCTTCGCGCGTGAAGCGCACCCTCATAGATCAGCGGTGCGATTTGTCCTTCAGCGCGGCGACCTCCTGAGTGGTGGCCAAACGCGTAGTGCCGCTGCGCAAGCCATGGCGAATCCGGCGCACCTCGGCGACCTGCTCGGGCCGCAGGACGTACTGGCGCTCGTCGCTGGCGATATACGCGAACAGCGCGTCGGCAGCCGCATCCTGCTCTTCCTCCGGCAGCTCGCGGAGCTGGCCGATCGCCTCCTCAAGCAACTTCGTCATTGCGTCATCTTAGCACATGGTTGCGGCGAGAGACGCGTTGACAAGTCCCCGAAGATGTTTCGCAAAATGATTATTGTGCGAAGCTCAAAAAATGGCTCAACAGAGCCACGAATTGGGAGCTCGCGCCTTTTTGGCTCTGTTGAGCCATTTTTTCCCTTCCGTTTGGCGATACCGCGCGCAAAATCGATTTTCCAAAAAATCGATTTGGACAAAACACGAATTCGCAAAAAGTCAAAAACTCGATCTTGCGAATGCCGATTTCGCTCGATCCCACGATCGAGCGCTTGTCGCTTTCCGAAATCGAGAGCACCGGCCGCTCCCCGTCCAGAGCCGGTCATGGGGTCGCGCGCGTCGGCGCTGCTTTCCGTCGGAAGCCTTTATTGCCGGTTGCTATCCACTGCTTGCCCGTCGGTACACCCGCCCGACAGTGGGGCTTTCCCGAGGCCTCGCTCCAACGAGGACGAAGGGCTAGACCGCCGAGAACGCGTAAGCGTTCGAAGGCGGTCGCAGTCGGCTGCGTCCCCACGCGCCGAAAAGGCACACTGTCGGGCGGGTAGCCCGACGCGCGCGACCCGACATAGCTTGTCATTCCAACAAATGCCGCTCCCCTACCCCGCCTTACCCTAACAGCGGGGCGTAAGGTGGGGTTGAGAACCACCGCTGTTGCGCAACACACCACTGCAATCTGTCAAGCGGGCTTCCTTCATTGAAAAATGCATTCGCATTCTGGGTATTCTTTTTTGTATCTCATTGAATGCGTCTCATTAATTGAGGAGCGAGCGAAAACGCTCGCTCCGGAACCGCCGATTTCACTCGGTCTTGACCGAGCGTTTTCGCTCGGTCTGGATCGCCTTAAAGCTTCCTCGGCTTCAGATTGAGCGTGTAGATATTGGTCTTTCCCTGCCCCCGCCGGGTGATGCTCAACAGGCCGTTTGCCTCCAGCGACTTCAGGTGCTTGCGGACGTTGGTCTCGTGTAGACCCATGTCCTCGGCGAGCCGCTTTTGGCCCGGATAGCAGTAGTCGTTCTGCCAGGCGTAGCTGAGCAGCATGGCGAAGGCGAGCTTGTCGCCGGCGCTGAGATGCTGCGATTTGAGCAGGAAATTCGGGACCTGGGTGAAGCCGCCGCGCGTGGCGGCGTCGGCGTTGCGCAGGATGATGTTGCGGTCTTTGAGGATGTCGCCGATGTGGCGCTCCTGACGATACTCCATGCATCGCATTATACGGCGGTCCAGCGGGCCAAGACGCGCTTATCCCCTACCCTTGCTGTTGAGCGCCAGTGGCGTGATCGGCCTCGTTGGTTCCGACCGTACGATCGGACGCGCCGAGTAGCGGTGTGAGCATTTCCTGCAAGCGGCCGGTCAGGATGTTGGTCTCTTTGACCCGTTCAAGCAGGACCGTGTTCTGTTCGCGCAGAAACATGTTCTCCTTTTCGAGGAGCTCGATGTATCGATCCTGGAATTCGGACATGGCCGGCCGCGGCTGTTCGCGAACGTTATGCGGTACCTCCGGAGCCACCATTTCGGGAGTGTCACTGCCGCGAACGGTGTCGTCCGGCCGCGGCTGGGCGCGGCCGGACGCTTGGGCGCGTTCAATGATCATCGCGATGTGCCGATCGATCGAGGCGGGTGTGATCAGGTAGCGTTCGCCGTAGGTCGTCTCGACCTTCTGCGATTCGACGTCGCCACGACGGCAGTATTTCTGAATGGCGCGGATGGTCCGGGGGTGACCGGCCGCGGCATAGCGGTCGGCAGCCTCCTCGACGGACAGGAGATAGCCGTGTTCGTCGGTAGGCGCGGCCGGCCGCGGCTGGTCCATTGCTTGATGATAGCTTCCTGTAGGCCGAGCATCGGAGGGTTATCCCCAGATGGGCGATCCCGAGATGCTAGTAGTACGCCGGGTGGATCAGGCGATGCTGCAGACATCGAAATATCGTTGGCGGCCCTACTCATCCGAGCCGCATTAGGCCGCGCAACTAAAGGATCTGCGAAGCGTACGCGGACTCGTAGATTTTTGACGCACCCTCCTCCCGCAGAGAGTCTAGACAATAGCGCTGCTGAATATAGAGGTTCCAATAGCGCTGCCAGCGTTCGTCAAATGGAGAAATGTATTCGACTGGAAGGCCAATTTGCGTGGCGTCCCCGTGCCAAATCGGTTGGCTATGGGTTTTCCATACTGCAGAGTCCAATAACTCCTCCGAAATACTTGTTGCCGGGGCGCCGTGCCGTTTAAGCCTATCCTCCGCGAACGTTCTGACACGGTCACGAATGCCCTGGAGCTTGCGGACCAATTTAGGATCGAACCCATCCAACATCAAAAGAGCAACTGGATCGGTAGGGTTGTTCCGATACGCCTCTGTGTAGTCGTCAAAGGCTTTAAGATACGACATGATCGACAGGTGGAACTCGTTACCTCGCGAGTCTTTCATCTGGAACTGAGGGTCGATTTTGCCCAGTTCCGATACGTCGCTCATGACGATCTTGTTTGCAGCTAAGGCTAGGAGAGTTCCGGCGCTTTTTGCCAAATCAGGGACAATGACGCGAAAATCCTGATTGCCGACTCGAGACAGGATGAGGTGCACCAGCTTATCGCAGGCATCGACGTCACCTCCGCCGGTATTGAGCATTAAATCGATGGGTGTGTTTTCGGTGACGTTATGGAGCATCTCAGTGAAGCCAACAACGTCGTTACGGTCGATTTGGGCTTCGAGGTTACAGATGTAGCACAGGAGGTTGGTTCCCTCCTTCGCATTGATAGCCTTAATGAGGTCCTGCCGGAGATAGCGGGAGGAATTCATCGCCGAGTACATCGGCGTTTTGGTCGGCGTCCTGGAAACGCTCGGTGTGGGATGCTCAATCTTCGGAGAAGGAACAGCCGGCTGCTTTTGTAGCTTCCTTTTGCTCACTGGAACGTATCTCCCGACCAAATAATCTTCCCTTCACGCACGAAATAGTGACACCTGCGGTTGCCGTCATAGTAGTTCACACTTGGCGACACCGAAAGATACCCATCTTTCTTCTGGATCGCGGTCCATGACGGACTCCGCGCATGATCTAAATTTAGGAGAATTCGATGACCCCCACGGCACGGACAATCAAAAGCAAGCCACTTTAGGTAGCCGTGCGAAGCGACAATTACTGCGGCGCTCTTCGGCAGCTTTTCTGGAATCTCATCGGCAGACTCGACCGCACCGATGCAGCTCATTCGCCGAAAGGGAAGCCAATACCACCAGCGTATATTCACTCCGGCCATGATTGCTCCAGAAATGGCTGTGTGTCGCCTAGCGCGATCTTATTACTCGCCGGGTCGCAATAATGCTTGCTGCGGGGCTTGGCCCGATTTGTTGAGATTTCCCGCTCGTGCCATCGCAGAAGAACTTCGGTAGGTCTTGGCGTCGGACCAAAGCCGATGAGCCGGTCTAGCAATTCCGTAATGGCCGCCGATGCTATTGCGCTCGTGAAAGTCACTACGGCGGGCTCGATACCGGTCAGGTCAGGCGCGTATCCCTCATCAGCTAACCGCCGTCTTTCCTCGGGTGTCCGCAACTCTACTGCCGCACGGGCCATATTTACTCGACCGCGACAGACCAGACAGGCCGCCCCTGGCATCAATGTCGTTACGCGGCCATCGATGCCGATCAGTCCACCGGCATCGTCCGATGTCAGCAGAACGCCCAAGTCGATCAATGGCGTAGCGAAGAAGGTGGAAAATCGGGACAGAACAAGTCGGCCGGCGTTGTCGTCAGTGCATCCGAATATAAGGTCCGAGCCGATAAGCCGACGTGCAGTCGTTTCCATCGTGATCATCGATTGAACGACCTCGCAAGCTAGGTCCGGCGCTATCGCGAGCAGGTGCTTACGGAGGATATCTATTTTCGGCCTTCCAACATCGACGAGTGTAGAGCCAAATACACGAGTGACATTGCTTTCCGTCAGCGTGTCAGAGTCGAATAAGGTGATATGCCGAACTCCAAGACGCACCAGTTGCTCGGCCATCGCTGAGCCCGTGCCGCCGCAACCAATCACCGCAACGCGCAGATCACCCAAAGTCCCTTGTATGGCAGGTCCGAACGCTCGAACGCTGCGGTCAAAAATTGCGGGAATCTCAGGCATCTTAGAATCAAACGAGCGAGTGAGCCGCCAACTTTCGCCGACTCGCCAAAGGCGATCGATATGAATGATCTCGCCGGATTCTGGCCGCAAAGTGCCAGTGAAAGTGAGCGCACCTTTCCTAGGGGAAACGATCAATGTTGCGTAGTAGGGAAAGCCTGAGCGAATGCGAAACAAGTCGGCAATTTCCCGGTCAACCTTTTCATCAGCGAGGCTCGGTGCGGGGTGGCCGATAAAGCCGGGATGGGTATGAAACCAGATTGGTATAGCGCCAATACTCTCCGCCTGCCTGAGCGCGTGGACGTAGCCATGCGATGCGATTGAAAGATGGTCGCCGCGCCGAGCAAGATAAGCAGCATCGGGGACCCAATGCATTTCACGGCCAAGAAGGCGAAGGTCGCCGTTCGGCGCATGCACCAGCATCGCCAGCAACACGCCTGCTGTCTCGACGGATTCGGCTGCTGCGGCTTCGATGCCGGACGCGATCTGCTCCGTAAGTACAAGAGTGACTGTCATTGCGCCCCCGGCGGTGCCGCGGCCAGCAATTCCTTTCGGATCAGCGCGAAATAACTGGCCAGCGAGTCAATACCGGACCGCCACTGCCCCGGCTGGAGATGTCGCGACCATCGCTGCCATTGCCTACCGAGATGACCTTCACGCACTTGCGTTGCCGGAATCTCCTGGCCGTCAACACGACGCACGGGTGGGTCGAACCACCACATGTCCGGTTGAACATCCGGGTAACCCGGCGCTAGTCGCACCAGCAGGTCGACGGACGGATGATCAAACCCTTTCGGCAACGCATAGGCGGGAATAACGACACAGGTCACTCCCGCCTCGTTCCGCACCTGATGGTTGGGCGCTTTGTCCTTGAGGTATTCGACGTCGTTCGGCGGAAGCATCGGGGCCGCTCCCTCACCGAGAGCCCGGATTGATCTGAGCCGGTGCAGTGAAGAACCGCAGACCGTCCCGCATCTTCACTTCTTGTTTGTCGGCGATCTTTTCGTCGGAGCCGCCCGGTACCATTTCAAACAAATCCCGGTCGGGACCGATAGGCGGATTGGGCAGCAGGCGAAGTTGTGCCCCTGTGCGGAAGCGTTCCTTCACTTCGAATTCCGCCCGGTCGATCTTGATGTTGAAGGCGCGGTCACGTTCCTCGAACTCCTTCAATTCCGCGAGTTCGCGCTGCTCGAATTCCTCCAAGGCTTTGCGCTGCTGCGCCTCGAACTCGCGAAGCTCACGCTGTTGACGCTCCTTGAACGCCTCGATTTCATTGTTCCGGGCGGGTTCGCCGAGCTTTTCAGGGTCAGTCATGGGACCACCTCCAATATGATACCAAGATACCACGACACCACGGTACTTGACAAGCCCGGTAGCTTGATTCATTTTGTGCCTATGAAACCTGCAAAGGCGATGACCATCCGCCTATCCGAGGAACAAGCGGAGGCCTTGGAGACTGTTGCCAACGTCGAGCAACGTGCTGTTTCTGACGTGATTCGGGCCGCGATTAACGAGCACATCGAGAGCCGGCGGAAAGACCCGTCGTTCCAAGAAGACCTTAAGGCGCGGCTCGCACGCGCGCGGAAGCTTCTGGCGCGGCAGGGTGGCGGCGACGCGAACTAGGTCAGTAATCTCCGAAGCTCAGTAACAAGCGGCTCGATGTTGCCGCCGAAGCTGGCGATCATCGCCGGCAGGAAGGTGTCGCGATCGATTGAGTTGAGATCGAAGCGGTGTCCCACCCTCAACCCTAAAAGGTGCAAGAACGCTAGTTGTGAACGTCCATTGCCTTCTCGAAATGGATGGATGGCGTTTAGCTCTGCCAAAAAATCTGCGGCTGCGGCGACAAAAGCCTCGCGCCCTGCGCCTTCCAAAAAAGGCTCTCCCTTAAGCCTCTCAAATAGCTTCTTCATCTGACGGTCGATGTATTCCGGGTAGCAAAAAGCATTCCCGCCTTTAGAAGTCCGTACAGTCCTTGGCTTGCCGGCCCATTTGTAGACATCTCGAAATAGATGGTGGTGAATTTTGCAGTAATGAGACGGCGTGAACTTCCCCGGCGGGAGCGGTTCCAACGAACGCACGTTGGACATTTCCAACTCAAATTCCTCAAGACGCTCCGCGTCTCTTATGTTTGCTTTATTTTTGAGAACGAACGTACCCTTGTAGCAATAAGGGTCGTCAATGATATCGTAGCCCGACAAGCGCTCTAGCGGCCTTTAGGTGATCGATAGGCCCGAAGAATTTCCGCGCGCATCTGCGAGGGCGACAAATCCCTGGCTTTCATAGACCGCAGACGCTGGCTTGAATCACGACTCATCTTCAAGCCTTCAACGGCGCTGATCGCGGCAAAAGTCCTATCGCCCAAGGTTCGTGCTGACGGACTAATTCTGGAAGCTTTCCGATTCTTGACCATAACTCATTCTATCACGGGCTATGTGCATCAGCCATCGGGTCGCCCCGACCGGTCCGACTGACTAACACAAGCAATAAATAGTGTCCGATAAAGCGATTTGCCACTTCGTGAGGTCCGACGCGGGCGGGGCACTCCAACGCTTGACCCACGCACTTCAGGGTATGAACCTGGCGGTCGCTAGAAGGCTCTGGGCAAAGAGCCCCGGCGTTGGACCGCCGGGGCTCTTGCTCCTCTGAGGGAGCGAACGCTTATGCTGCTCGGGGGCGTGAAGCCTTCCAATCCTCCACCTCGTCCTCGAACCATGCGACCCTGCAGGCGCCAAGCTGTATCCGTTTGGGAAACGTGCCGGCTTTCTCCAGGCGCGCGATGTGCGCGAAGGAATAGGGGATGCCGTGGACGGTCTTCAGCTCCTTCTTCGATACTAGTTTTCTGACCTGTTGCATCGACGTGCTCCACTGAAGAGCGACGCCGGCGCCGCAGTGACCTGCACGCAGATGCGCACAGGGCCAACTAGCAGGCAGGGTCGAACATAGATTGAAATGCCGGATTCTGCAACGTGGACATGGCTGCACATAGCGATCAAAGAGCCGGCCCGCAGTGAGCGGGCCAGTGAGTATCAGGCGACGTTTTTGCTAGCCGACAGCGTTCTGAACTCGTCCAGCAGATCCGCCCAATCCTGCAATAGCTTGACGCGCTGAGGCCAGTATTTGGCCCGATTGTAGGCCCGGCGAACCTCGTCCTCGTCCTGGTGGGCGAGGGCAGTTTCAATCACGTCGTTATCGTATCCGCGTTCGTTGAGGATCGTGCTCGCGGATGAACGGAAGCCGTGCGGGCACATCTGATCCTTGGTGTAGCCCATCCTCCGAAGTGCAGAGTTCATCGCGTTTTCCGACAGCGGCTTTACGGCGGACCGGACCGAGGCAAGCACCAGTCCGTCGCCTTGGGACAGGTCCCAGATGTCGCGGAGCACCGCAAGCGTTTGTGTCGAGAGCGGCACGTCGTGCGGCCGTCTCATTTTCATGCGCTCGGCCGGAATTTGCCATGTGGCCTTCGGCCAGTTGATTTCCGAACGGCGCATGAGGCGAATTTCGACAGGTCGCGTCATGGTGAGCGCGATCAGTCGCAGAGCAGCCCGCACGGTCGGCCAACCGTCGTATTCGTCGATTGACACCATGAGGGCGCCCAGTTGCCGCTCGTCCGTGATTGCTGGTCGATGCTGCACTCGTGGGGTGAGAAGCGAACCGCGCAATGCGAACGTGGGGTCGTTTTCGGCCTTGAGATTGGCGATGGCGAAGCGGAACACGGTGCCGATGGCGCCGCGCAACCGTCGTGCCGTCTCGCGTCGGCCGGTTTTCTCGACACGCTTGAGGATCGGGAGAATTTCGGCGGGTTTGATTTCAGCGATCGGCCGTCTGGAGAGGGGCGCCGCCAGCTCTTGGAGGAGCCAGCGGTTCTTGCTCAGAGTCGATTCCGCCAAATCCTTCTCTCGCAGCTCTGCGAGATATTCCTCCACTATCGCGCCGAAAGTGTTCTTCGCGATCGCCGCGGCGGCTATCCGTGCCAGCAACCTTTGCTGCGCTGGATCGGTGCCGGCCGCGATGAGCTTGCGCGCTTCGTCTCTCTTGCCTCGCGCGGCGGCGAGTCGAACTTCGGGGTACCGGCCGAGAGACAGCATCTTTTCCTTGCGATCGAAGTGATAGCGGAAGCGCCACAGCTTGCTTCCGTTCGGCTCGACGAGGAGATGCAATCCGTAGCCGTCAGCAAGTTTGTAGGACTTGTCTCTCGGCCGCGCCTTTTCGATGGCGAATACCGTGAGCATGGGTAGGACCTTCTTGTGAAAGAGCGCTGCCCATGATTCTACCCGTCCCTACCCAGTTCTGTCACAGGTCGCCATGTGGAACAGTGCGGATGAAAATTCGCGCAAGATACTGAGTGAACAATAGAATTTGTTCCAGATGCGCATCAGCGAGAAGCTATGAAAAGCCGGTGTGGTGCCCAGGGGCGGAATTGAACCACCGACACCTGCATTTTCAGTGCAGTGCTCTACCAACTGAGCTACCTGGGCGCTCGCGGCCTGGCCCATCGCGTGGGCCGGCGAGAGCGGCGTGTTA
>Ga0187783_10004558_pt1 | contig 10250 bp, 9 predicted proteins | sample 1015_SJ02_MP02_2_FD_132471 | JGI IMG/M metagenome (GOLD analysis project Ga0187783, IMG submission 132471) | Tropical peat soil microbial communities from peatlands in Department of Meta, Colombia - 1015_SJ02_MP02_20_MG | ecosystem: Environmental > Terrestrial > Soil > Wetlands > Peat | place...
ATTTAAACGCCCGGTGGCGAAATAATCGAGAAAAAACAGAGGTTCTGCCCCCAGGCAGGCCACGTCATTGACGCACATCGCGACCAGATCGATGCCGATTGTATCGTGCCGATCCATTTCGATGGCTAATTTAAGCTTAGTGCCCACGCCGTCGGTTCCCGATACTAATAAAGGATGCCGGTAGCGTCGGGGAATTTCAAACAAAGCGCCAAACCCGCCGATGCCGCCGATAACGCCGGCCCGTCGCGTGCGCGCTGCAATGTTTTGGATCTCATCGACCAGCGCATCCGCTCGCTCGATATCAACCCCCGCCTCTTTATAACTCAATGGTTTTTCCATACGTTGCTTAATACTAACTCAGACGGTAAATAAAATCATTATGGCCTGATGACATTTCCGCCGTCATTGCGAGCGTAAGCGAAGCAATGACGGCGGAAATGTCAAACGCCTAAATTGTTACGACTATTTGTGATAACATAAGCCATGTTTCGACGATTTTGCCAAGCAATAGTGGGTTTGCTGTTTTGGTGTGGTTCATTAGGGGCGCTGGCGGCCAGTGTGCCGGCTGATTTCAGCACCGTGATTGTGCCGGTGGCGGGGCAATCGCCTGCCGAATTACATTCCGCTCTGGTCGAGGCTTTTTCTCGAGTGCTGATCAAAATCAGCGGTAATTCCGGAATTACGGCAGTGCCTGAGATTCAGCAGCAATTATCTTCGGCCGAGCGGTTTGTTCAAAAATACAATTACATCGATTCCAGCGTGCAAGTCACTTTTGATCAGCGCGCCCTCATCGCGCTGTTGGTGAAGACTCAACAGCCGTTGTGGTTATCGGCGCGGCCGGCGACATTGATTTGGTTATCCCCGATTCCCAACGCCAATCCTGCTCCCCTGACAGTGCTGCAACAAGCCGCCGTTTTGCGCGCCATTCCTATCGAGTTTCCAAATCCTGGGCCGGCCACTGCCCAGGAGGCTTCATTAGATCAAGCCGCCTTAGAAAAATTGGCCGCCCAATATCAAAAACCCGCGATTTTATCCGGCCAACTGACTCAAGCAGCCGATCAAACCTGGTCGGCCGATTGGTTCTTTGTTTGGCGTGGGCAATCTTGGCAGTGGCGCAATAGCGGCCGTTACGAAGTGGTCTTGCAGGCAGGCATTGATAAAATCGCCGATATCATGGGTGGCCAATTAGCCGTTAACTTGGATCAACAGGCCGGCAATACGCTTTGGGTCGCTGTTCTGGGAGTCAACAACTTGAACGATTATCATTCGGCGCTGGCCGCACTGAAACAATTACCGCCGGTATTGGGAGTTGAGGTCAAAGATGTCGGCAGCCATGGCATATTAGTGCAAGTCAGCATCCTGGGTCAGGGGACCGGCGCCCTGAAAGAGGCGCTAAAAAACAGTGGCCGGTTTCAGCCGGCCAGTAGCAAGGATGCCGCAAATCCCGATGTTCTGAATTACCGATGGACGCCCTAGCATGAGCGGCCGGCAGTTCAATGCAATTTACTCAAGCTTCCGAATGACACATCGAGGCTTAACTTAATGGCATTGGGCCGGCAGCTCACCCTGGGATTGAGCTTACGAGACGAAGCCACTTTTGCCAACTTTTATCCCGGCGATAATCAGCCGTTGTTGGATCAGCTGCAAGCTTTTGTGAACAGCCGGCATGAGCCGTTTATTTTTTTATCCGGCCCTGTTGGTTCAGGTCGCACTCATTTGTTACAAGCCTGCTGCCACGCCGTGGGTCTCGGCCAAGCCATCTATTTGGACTTAGCTGACCGGCAATTGCAGCCTGAGATTTTTGCCGATGTCGAATATCTTTCCTTGGTTTGCTTGGATAATATTGACGCCGTTTTGGGGCAGCGGGAATGGGAGCTGGCGTTATTTAATGTTTATAACCGTTCGCGTGATCAAGGGTCTCGCTTATTAATCGCAGGGTTAGTCCCGCCTGCTCGGCTGCCCTGTCAATTAGAGGACTTGCGCTCGCGCTTCAGTGCTAGTTTGGTATTAACAATCCATCCATTAACAGATGATCAAAAATTGTGCGCTCTACAATTACGGGCTCGCTGTCGAGGCTTAGAACTCAGCGACGAAGTCGGTAAATTTTTACTCAATCGTTGCCCGCGGGAAATGAACCACTTATTCTCCCTGTTGGAAAAGCTCGACCAAGCCTCGCTGACAGCCAAGCGCCGCCTCACAATTCATTTTATAAAACAAGTACTTATTGAGGAATGATCTTATCACCCCCACCCTAACCCTCCCCCTAGGAGGGGGAGGGGATAATTGGGGAGGGGGGAGGGATAATCGGGGAAGGAGCAGGGAACAAATTTTTCCCTCCCCCTCCCAGGGGGAGGGTTAGGGTGGGGGTTTTAGGGGCAATTGACAAAATAATTTACAAAGTTGTACTATATTTAGCTACAGATGGAATCATTAATCGTGAGGAGAAAAGGAGGTCAGTATGAAAAAATTTGCCCGAATCGCATTGGCTGTTTTATTAGGAACCGTCAGTGCCCCAGTCTACGCAAGTTCCAACAATAACACCTTAGGCGGCGATAACTCCGACGACATCGGTGTTGGCTTTATTTGGCAGGATCAATACAACGATCCGTTGTTAATGCCTAAAAACATTAGAGCCACCGGCGAGCGAGTGTTCGTATTTAGTCCGCGAGCTCGTCAATGGGCGGCCTACAATGGATCCGGTCAGTTAGTGGGCTATGGCCGCGCCAACGGCGGTGGGGATTATTGCGCTGAATTGGGCGAACCCTGCTTAACCGAAGGCGGCAGATTCCGGGTGTTCCGTAAAGGCGATGCCGGCTGTGTTTCTAAAACCTTCCCGTTAGATCAAGGCGGCGGGGCAGCCATGCCTTATTGCATGTTCTTCAACAACGGCGCAGCCATCCACGGCTCACCGCAGCTTTCGTTGATGAACTCCAGCCACGGCTGTATTCGGGTCACCACCCCTTCCGCGGAATGGCTATCCAGCAATTTTATTAAAATGGGCACGCGAGTCCTGGTAACCTCCTATTAAAAGGTCAGCGAGCCCGGCCAGGGAAGGCCGGGCTGGTTACGGCTCCAGTGAAGAGGAGATTATGTGAAGCTGGGCGTTGGCGCCTGTTTTGAATTCAATTCCTGGTTCAATTCCAGTTGCTGCATTAATCCGTCCATATTTTGATGGAAAGCTTGATTATGTTTAGTTTCGCACTGTTTAGCGGCTACTTCCCATTGAAATACCGCCTGGGCGATTACACTCTCGCCATAAATTAGAATTTTTTTGCTTTCACTGATCATAACCAATCTCCAAATAAAGTTTTATCCCGTTATTGCTATATTACAGCCCAATTATTAAGGGAGGCTTAATTTGACAGCGCTGACTGTAATATTTTTTATGACAATGGACTTATTCTAGTAAGTAATTGATTCTGAGTCAAGCTTCTCGTTATACTCAGTAACTCATTCATATTAGGAGGATTTATGCCCAGTTTTGACGTCGTTTGTGAATTAAATTTGCACGAACTTGGCAATGCCATTGACCAGTCTAACCGTGAGATCGGAACCCGGTTTGACTTTAAGGGGGTGGATGCCGCATTCAGCCAGGTCGGCGCCGTGGTGAGTTTGCGAGCCGAAAACGAGTTCCAGCTGAATCAAATGATGGATATTTTAAAGAAAAAGCTGGTCAAACGAAACATCGATTTAGCCCACCTGCAGCCCGAAATCCCCAAAATCGGCGCCCAATCCGCCGAGCAGGAAGTGAAGATGCAAAAAGGCATCCCCAGCGAAATCGCCAAGAAAATCGTCAAAACCCTAAAAGAAAGCAAACTCAAAATCCAAGCCTCCATCCTCGGCGACCAAGTCCGCGTCACCGGCCCTAAAAAAGACGACCTCCAATCCGCCATCGCCTTACTCCGCAAACAAGATTTTGGCCTCCCCCTCCAATACATCAACTTCCGCGATTAATAAAAAAAAGGCTCTGATGTTTGCACACCAGAGCCTCAAATCTAAGCTCCCAACTAACTTGCTTTCGTCAATTATTGGGAGCTGCTGCCTAAAGCAGTCTCACAAGCCCGATTTACCGGGATCTGTTTAAGTATGAACAATTAAATATATCTTATCAACATTGAAATTATATTGAAAAGGCTAGTTTTTTCTTAAAAGAGTGGTACAATGTGGGAATTTGTGGGGGAAATTCCCAATGTTTCGGGGATTAACGGCGATACAGATCGACGCCAAAGGGCGGCTGAATATACCGGCGCGGTATCGCCCGGCATTATTAGACGAGGCGGCCAATACGGTTGTCCTCACCATTGATACCGAACAGCCCTGTTTATTGTTGTATCCCACTCCGCGTTGGCTTGAAATTGAGCAAAAACTGGAACAATTGTCCAGTTTTCATCCCGCTTCGCGGCGTATCCTGCGTTTATTAATGGGACATGCCACCGATGTGGAATTGGATAGCCAAGGCCGGATTTTATTGCCGCCGTACCTGCGCCAATACGCGCGCTTAGACAAATCCGCGGTATTAGTCGGCCAGGGCAAGAAATTTGAAATATGGAATGAGGAAACCTGGGAGGCGGCTCGTGCGACCTGGTTAGCGGATGCCAGCCATGGTTTGAGCGCCATGTCTACTGAATTATTAGAGTTGTCATTGTAATGGTAATCACCCTGCATAAACCTGTATTAAGTGCGGAAGTCATGACCGGCTTAGCGATCATCCCCGGCGGATATTATATGGATTGCACCTTTGGCCGCGGCGGTCACAGTGCGTTGATTTTAGAAAAATTAGGGCCGGAAGGCCGCTTGTTGGCCATCGATCTCGATCCCTCGGCGATGGCCGCGGCTAAAGCCCAGCCCTTTGCCAGCGATCCGCGTTTTATATTTAAGACCGCCTCGTTCGGCGATTTGACCGCCTTGGTCAACGAGCAAGGCTGGATGGGAAAAGTGAGCGGGATATTACTGGATTTGGGCGTGTCATCCCCTCAATTGGACGACCCTTTGCGCGGTTTTAGTTTTCGTCAAGAGGGCCCGTTAGATATGCGAATGGATCCGCAGCGCGGCATGAGCGCCGCCGAGTGGATCAACCAAGCCGAAGAGTCTGAAATCGCCAAAGTATTGCGCGATTACGGTGAAGAAAATTTTTCCCGGCGAATTGCGCGCAGCATTGTCGCCCAACGCAAAGCCAATCCCATCACCACCACTACCCAATTATCCAAGCTCATTGCCAACGCCGTTCCTTTTCACGAACCGAATAAACATCCGGCCACGCGCAGTTTTCAGGCGATTCGAATTTTTATCAATGAAGAATTAGACGTATTGGAATCGTGTTTGGCGCAATGTTTGCCGGTGTTAAAAGTAGGGGGGCGATTAGCCGTCATCAGTTTTCACTCGTTAGAAGATCGCATAGTCAAACACTTTATGCAACAGCACGCTCGTAGTCATTTACTGGATAAATTACCGTTGCGAGAACATCAAATAGTACGGCGCTTGCGTTTAATCAACCGATTAATTCGTCCAACCGTAGTGGAAATAGACCGAAACCCTCGAGCGCGAAGTGCTCGACTCAGAATTGCGGAGAAATTAGCATGAATGCCATTACCCGAGTTTACCACAACCCATCGATCCCGTTAGCGCGCAGTCCGCGCGCCGCTTGGAGCCGGGGGACAAAATATGCCTTGGTGTTATTGATTTTATCCGCCTTCGCGGTGGTTTATTTAAAAGATTTGAATCGGCGCACGTTCATTCAATATCAAGACATGGTGCGCGCCAACCAGCAAGCGCAATTGGATTGGGGCAAATTATTATTAGAACAAAGCACCTGGGCCGCCCAAGCCAACGTTCAAAAAGTAGCGAGCGAGCGTTTGCACATGGTCACCCCCAATGCGAACGATATAGTACTGATGACTCAATAATAATAATTCCCTCCCCCTCCCAGGGGGAGGGTTAGGGTGGGGGTAATCGCTATAGCACCCTCCCCTTGGAAAGGGGAGGGAATAAGCGAAAAATAATCATGAAGGAATCTCAGAGTGCGATCATCCAAAAAATCCATATCAAGGCGCAGCCGTCATTCAAAATCCGAAAATTCTCAACCGGCTTGGCGGTTTTGGTTCGTGCTCGCTCTGTTAGCCGCCGGTTTTTTCGCATTAATTGGCCGGTTAGTGGATTTAACCATGATCAACCGCGCCTTTCTGGTCAAGCAGGGTCAGTTACGCACCTTGCGCACCGTAGAAATCCCCGCCTATCGCGGCATGATCAGCGACCGCAATAATCAACCGCTGGCGATCAGCACCCCCGTCGATTCGGTGTGGGTCAATCCCACTCAATTTCATCCCACCCTCGAACAACTGAATCAGCTCGCCGGTCTTTTGCAATTAACTGTCCAAGACCTCCAACAACCCATCAATGCCCAGCCCACGCGCACCTTTATTTATTTAAAGCGCGGCAACCCGCCGGATGTGAGTGATAAAATTGCGGCGCTAAAAATTCCCGGCGTTTTTTTGCAACGCGAATACAAACGCTATTATCCCGAAGCCGAGGTGACGGCGCACTTGCTCGGTTTGACCAATGTCGATGATCACGGTCAAGAAGGATTGGAGTTAGCCTACGATCAATCCTTAGCCGGCAAACCCGGCAAGAAACAAGTCATCAAAGACCGGTTAGGCAATATTATTTCCGAAGTGGCCTTGCTGAAAAAACCCGAGCAAGGTCATCCGTTAACGTTAAGTATCGATAAACGAATTCAATACGCCGCTTATCAAGCATTAAAAGCCGCCGTCGATGAGTATCAAGCCGAAGGCGGTTCAATCGTGGTGTTGGACGCGCGCACCAGCGAAGTATTAGCCATGGTCAATCAGCCTTCTTACAACCCCAACAATCGTCCCGGCCAGCACGACGGCCGTTATCGCAATCGCGCGGTGACGGATACGTTTGAACCGGGTTCGACCATCAAGACGTTTACGATTGCGCTGGCGTTGGCGAGCGGCCGATACACGCCGCAGACGATTATCGACACGCGTCCGGGTTGGATGACAGTGGGCGGTTACCGGATTACTGACGATGATAATTTCGGAGTGATCAACGTCGGTGAAGTCTTAGCCAAGTCGAGTAATATCGGCGCGACTAAAATAATGATGTCGCTCTCACCCGAAGCGCACTGGAATTTACTGCATCAGGCCGGTTTTGGTGAATTAACCGGCAGTCATTTTCCCGGTGAAGTCGCCGGCCGTTTGCCTAAGGCGCAGGTCTGGCGCCCGAGTGAAGTGGCGACCTTGGCTTATGGTTATGGGTTATCGGTCAACGCCTTGCAACTGGCGCATGCTTACACCATTTTTGCCAACGGCGGGGTGTTGCGTCCGCTGTCGTTGTTAAAAATTTCGCAAGCGCCCGCCGGCGCACCCGTATTATCCCCAGACATTGCGCGCACGATGTTGACGTTATTAGAAAATGATGTGCAAGCCGGTGACCATCACACCGGCGTGCGCGCACAAATTCCCGGTTACCGCGTCGGCGGCAAAACCGGCACTTCTTACATCGCCGGCGCGCACGGTTATGACCGCCACAATTACAATTCCTCCTTCGTCGGCATCGCCCCGCTCAGCAATCCGCGCTTAGTGATCGCCGTGGTCATTCGCCAACCCCACGGCCGCCATACGGCCGCCGTGGTTTCGGCGCCGGTATTTGCACAAGTAATGAGCGATTCGTTGCGGATTTTAGAGATTAGACCCGATCAAACCTGAAACATTAATTATTTCTTAAGAATTTTGTAATTGCAATTTTGTTTTTGTAGTGTTAACTTTTTATTTCAAAAAAACGGCCAAGAAATTGGTATTTTTAAAAATGGAAAAATAAAGGAGCATATTATGAGAATAGTTTTTTTTGGCGGACCAACCTTGTGGGAACTTAATTACTTAATTATCGATAAATTAAAACGTAATGATTTAAGTTTTGCTTTTTCAGAATTCATGGATACGGTTACTTATCTAAAATTAGGAAGCATACCTCCAGGTCGTTATTTCACCAATGAACGTGAACTTTTTTTGATGTCGAGATTACCCAGTGCTGGAGATTTATTGAGATATAAGAATAAATATATCTTCATTAAATCACAGCCGCTAACACTTTTTTACATCGATGATCAAGGACAAAGCAGTGTACTTAAAGCGGACACCAAAATTTCTTCTCAAATCGTGCGTGAGAGTAAAGTCGCTGCAATTAACGAGAATATTCCTTTACAAAGACAGCCATCACTTCCCCCAAAAATTCTGCAGTATTTCATTGATATCATTACGTTAAATGAAGGGCATGGTAGGTACAAAGGTACGTATCATATGCTGGCTGATTCCTATAAAAATGAGCAAAATCTCGAAGAATTAAGGAAAAAAAATTTGGTGGGATTAGGTCTGTACGAGGCGGAAGTTGATAAGATTGAGGAGATTGCAAATGAGATAAGATTCGCCGTTAAGGAATTGTGTTTTTCGTATGGTATTTTGCGCGTTTACTTAGAAATGCCCTCTTTTATGGATGATATGCGTGAATTTGAGGAACTCTACGGTACAGAAGTTAAGGAATTTGATTTATTGATAAGTCAATTGCAGCAGGCTAGAAAAATATTAGATTCAATTCAGCTCCCGGAAAACGCATCTTCCTCTTCGAGTGAGATCAATTCTTCAGACTCTTCAGAGGAGATTAAAATTTCAGAAATAAATAAAGAGTCAATACAAGAATTTTTGAAAACTAACGGTCGTTTGGATCTCGTTCTTAAGAATCCCTCTTTGCCAAATTTTACAGAGCGGCAAAGTTTTTTAAAAAAACTGGATCATTATTTAGCATGGATTTATACCAAAAGAAGCGATCTTGTGATCAAAAGTCCATCGGTGGCGGCAGTTGACAAGCACCTGATAAAAGCAAGAGAACTTCGTCAAAAATTGGATCCTAAGATGGACTTAATCAAGAGATTTCGCGAAATTACCGGAATGGTAGTCAAACTGCCTACTGCAAAGGTCTCACTGGACATAGACCAGGAAAAGCTGGGTTGGTATTTAAAAAATTGTCGATCCTATCAGATTGCCTATAGAATAGTGAATGAGCTATTCGAGCTTGTACATTATCTGGATTATGTGATCGCCCATCTTCGAACGCATTTAAATCAAAGAGGCTTAATGGATGTTTGGAAATTGGATAATATTTATTCCATTATAAAAGAGTTAAGACGTCCATTGTTACCATTATATCAGAAGCAAAAGGCTGTGATAAGCTCTGAGTTATTAGCCAGTGACAGTATAGCACGCGAACGTAACCAAATTAATTTCGCAAATGCAAAAACAGGACAGCAGGCAGAAACAAAACGGCAAGTATTGGCGATTGAGAATCAGAAAAAATATGAAGCACAACTGAAAAAAGACATTGATAAAGCATTAGAAGCCGGTGAGAATAAATCGACATCATTTGTTAATTATGGATTACCATTTTTATCGACTGAACAAAAACAACTAGCGCTTGCACATCAGGGAGAAATAAAAAAAGCACAATCGTCAGAAGATTTGAATGTGATTAGTTTCTTGTTTCGTATCAGTGTTGTCGAAATCGTAGGGCGAGGATTTTCGGATAATATGACTGCTGATTATCGAGCTTCTTTCATGCAATGGACTGACAGCGATTTTATTTTGCCATTTGATATAAAACAGGATAATCCACAAAGCCAGGATGATAAAGTCATAAAATGGGGGATACAAGAAAGTTTCAGTGTTCAGTTTGTGAAAAAATTGATTGCAAATGCCAAAACAGCCGGTTTTAACCATCCTCTCATTGATTTATTAGTGGAAATTCATTTTGTTGTTCGAGCTTGTCGAAAAAATGCTGCTGTTATTGAGAAATTAAGACTCACCGTTGTTGAAGGAATAGAGTTAAATGATTCTTCGGACGTTGCAAGAAGGAAGACTGATGAATTCCTTATGGAAAAATATATGAAACCACAAGTTGAAAATTTGGTTAGATTGGAATACCTGTTGGAATCGTTAAATGGAAAGCTTGCAATCATTCAAAGAACTAAAGAAAATCAAGATGATTTAAATACACTTGAAGGGGTGATCGTCGCTAATAATGAATTCCTTGGCGAATGGAAAAGTTATGTTCAAAAAAATTATAAGAGCAGTTTGTTTTATCATTGGAATCGCTTTAAAGAGGAGATTAGACAAACTCCAGCATTAGCATTCGCGCCTACATCTGAACAAGTTGAAGAGCAAAAGCAAACTCTAAAAGAA
>Ga0187783_10004559_pt1 | contig 10247 bp, 10 predicted proteins | sample 1015_SJ02_MP02_2_FD_132471 | JGI IMG/M metagenome (GOLD analysis project Ga0187783, IMG submission 132471) | Tropical peat soil microbial communities from peatlands in Department of Meta, Colombia - 1015_SJ02_MP02_20_MG | ecosystem: Environmental > Terrestrial > Soil > Wetlands > Peat | place...
GCAGCAGAATTCATTTTGGGATAATCCCCAGGGAAACCAAGCCACCATTAACGCCATGCTTACCTGGCATGCCAACGTCGTTCGCCTTCCGTTGAACGAAGACTGCTGGCTCGGAATCAACGGCGCCCCAGAGAAATACAGCGGGTCAAATTACATCAAGGCGATGACTACCTTCGTGGATCTTGCCAATGCCTCTGGGTTGATCGTGGAGGTGGATCTCCACTGGGGAGCCGGAGGAACAGGTTTGCCGACGGACGATAGCTATCCCGGCTTAGACGAGGATCATGCTTCCTCCTTTTGGGAGTCCGTGGCGAACACGTTCAAGGATAATGCGTCGGTGATTTTCAACCTGATCAACGAACCGTATCTGGGGAACAGTAACCCCACGGCAGATTCTTGGCGTTGTTATTTGCAGGGGGGGTGCCGAACCCCCCAGGTTGGGAACTTAGGCGCCTGGAAGGTAGTTGGAACTCAATCCGTCGTAAACACGGTACGGGCCACAGGAGCCACGAACCCCATCATCATTGCAGGGTTGGAGTGGTCCAACCAACTCAATGACTGGTTGAGGTACATGCCCGCCGACCCCGAAGACAAGATCATCGCGGGAGTTCACATCTATTTCGACGGCCTTGCTTGCGAAGACACAGCGTGTTGGAACCGCGTATTCGCACCCATCTTAGCTGCCGGACACCCGGTGATTGTCGATGAGATGGGATATCAGGGGACCTGCACATCGAGCTACATCACTCGCTTGATGAAGTGGGCCGACGCCCAAACGCCCCGCATTGGTTACTGGTTGTGGTCATGGAACCCTTTTGGTTGTGTCTCTGGACCATCTCTGATAACCAATGGCGCGGGCAATCCGACCAGCACATACGGTTCGGGATTTAAGGCTCACCTGCTCTCCATGCAATAGCGGACCGAACGGCGGGTAGACGACCACAGAAGCGCTCTGTCCGGGTAAAAAGGCGGACGGTAACGAGGAGGATTCTGGGATGCCAGGCAAGAAGCTTTCGATCAGACTAATTCTGGCGGGCTTTACGGTGGCCCTATTGGTGAAGAGCACCTGGGCGGGAGACCGCGAAAAGGTGGTGTACAGCTTCAACGGCAAGGAAGGGTACTACTCCTATGCCGGCCTGATCCTCAATGCTTCCGGCACCACCTTCTACGGCATGGCGTACGAGGGGGGCGGACAGGGATGTGGCGGAGGCGGCTGTGGCGCGGTATTCGGGTTGACGCTCGCCGCAGACGGAAGCTGGACAGAGAAGCTGCTCGATGACTTCAACACCGGTGACGGTAAGTACGGATTCTATCCCCTTGCTGGTCTCATCTTCGATGCCACCGGCAATCTCTATGGCACCACCTATTACGGAGGCGCTCACGGCTACGGCACGGTATTCGAGTTGACGCCCGCCGCGAGCGGGGGGTGGAGCGAGAAGGTGCTGCACAGCTTCGATAAAAACGGCAAGGACGGCTACTTTCCCGACGCCAACCTGGTCTTCGATGCCGCCGGCAATCTCTACGGTACGACGAATCTGGGTGGTTTTTATTCTGTGGGCACGGTGTTCGAGTTGACGCCTGGGGACGACGGGAGCTGGACGGAAAAGGTCCTGCATAGTTTCGACAACAGCTTCAACTTCAACGGCAGGGACGGCTTTTATCCCGAGGCCGGCCTGATCTTCAATGCCTCCGGCAATCTTTACGGTACGACTTTATATGGCGGCGTTTACGGCGACGGTACGGTGTTCGAGCTGAGACCGAATGAGAACGGGAGCTGGACCGAGAGGGTGTTGCACAGCTTCAACACTAACGGCAAGGACGGCTACTACCCCTACGCGGGCCTGATCTTGGATGCGGCCGGCAATCTCTACGGCACGACCTACGCCGGCGGTGCCGATGACTATGGAACGGTGTTCGAGTTGACCGCTGGCGGCTGGGCCGAGAAGCTGCTCCATAGCTTCAGCGACCAGGGAACGGACGGGTACAATCCCTACGCTGGCTTGGTCCTTGACGCCGGCGGCAATCTCTACGGCACGACTCTCAATGGCGGCGCCCACAACTCCGGGACCGTGTTCGAATTGACGCCGATCGCGGGCGAACACTGGACGGAGAAGGTGCTGCATCACTTCGCCCATGACGGCAGGGACGGAGTCAATCCCTACGCCGGCCTAATCTTTGATGGCGCGGGCAATCTCTATGGCACTACGGCCGAGGGGGGCACGTATGACGATGGCACAGTGTTCGAGCTAACACCCTAGCTGGGGTGCTCTGCTCCGGCTGGCGTCCGGGAACCCGGGGCGTAGACGTAATCCCGCCGCAGGCAATCGCGCACGGAAGGCGAATTCGCTCCCCCGGTCGAAGGCATGCCTCTGCAGGCTAAGTTTGGCTCAGCTTCTCGAAAAACAAACAGATCGACTCAATCCCGCGATAGAAGTTTGGAATATGGAACTTCTCGTTGGGAGCATGGAGATTATCGTCGGGTAGGCCGAATCCCATCATGACGCTGGGTATCTTCAGCACATCCTGAAAATCAGTCACGATCGGAATCGACCCGCCGGAGCGGATGAACACAGTGTCTTTCTTGAAGACATCATGCATCGCCAGGGTCGCGGCCTTGATGTATGGGTTGTCGGTGCCAACCACACAAGCCGGCCCCTTGCTCCAGACCTTGATCTTGGTCTCAATCCCTTTGGGCGTGAGCTTCTTCACGTAGTTGGTGTAGCGCTTCAAAATGTCGTCAGGGTCTTGATTGGGCACCAGCCGCATGGAGACCTTGGCTGCGGCGCGCGCCGGAATCACGGTCTTGGCCCCGGGAGCAATGAACCCTCCCGGCATCCCATGAACCTCGAGCGTGGGGCGCGCCCAGGTGCGATACAGAACCGAAAAGCCCGGCTCGCCGGTTAACACCTTGGATCCGACTTCTGTCTTGCGATAGTGGTCTTCTTTAAAGGGCAACCGCTTCCAGGCCTTCAGCTCCTCGGCGGAGGGCTTCTTCACATCTCGGTAGAAGCCCGGAATCAGAACCCTGCCCTTCGAGTCTTTCAGCTGGCTGATGATTTCGATCAACCCGAACAACGGGTTGGGAGCGGCGCCGCCATACATGCCCGAGTGTAGGTCCGTCTTCGGACCCACCGCCTCAATCTCCGTGTACACTAAGCCGCGCAGCCCGACGCACAATGTAGGCAGATCGGGGGCAAACAGCTCGGTGTCGCAGACCAGAGCAAAATCGGCGCGCAGCTTGGTTTTCTGTTTGCGCACGTATTGCGCAATGGACTCGCCTCCCACCTCCTCTTCACCTTCAATGATGAACTTCAGGTTGAGAGGAAGCTTGCCGTCATGGCCCTTCATCAAAGCTTCGACCGCCTTGATCTCCATCCAGAGCTGCCCCTTATCGTCGACCGCGCCACGCGCGTAAAGGTTGTTGTTGCGCTCGGTAGGTTCAAACGGTGGGCTCACCCATTCATCGAGCGGGTCTGGAGGCTGCACGTCATAGTGTGCGTAGCAGAGCACCGTGGGCGATCCCGGAGCATGCAACCAATCGGCGTAAATGAGCGGGTGCCCTTGGGTGGGGACGACGTCCACATTTTCCATCCCAATTCTGCGGAGCTCCGCGGCGACAAAGTCGGCCGCTTTCTGCACGTCCGACTTGTGCTCCTGCAAGGTACTCACACTCGGAATACGAAGCAGGTCCTTGAGTTCATTTAAGAAACGCAGATGATTCTCACGGGCAAAAGCCACTGCTGGGGAAGCCATAGATGATCCTCTTTCTCGCGGAATCCACGCGGCATTCATCGGCAGGCGAACCCCACAGTATACCTGAGCCACGGGCGGAATTTGGCGGCCTAGAACGAACAGGGACCTCGATTTGATCTCGGCGCCCCTTAGATGTGGAACCGAAGACATCGCCCGAATGTTTCTTGGGGTTCGAAGAAGACCTTACAACAGGCCAGCCAAACCTGCGGTATCGCGGATGACGAGCGCCAAGAGCTCAACGATTGGCCATGGAAGCGATGTCGGCTAGGCCCAGCAGCCGCGGGTCCGCCGTGATCAAAGTCAGCCCCAGGACCTTTGCCGTGGCCGCTAGGAATCGGTCCGCCGGATCGCGATGTGCAAACGATAGCCCTTGCGCTGCCAAAACGATTTCATGGGTGAGCGGCGCTTCCCGCAGGTTGGTGAGGGCACGGGTCAGCCAGGAGTGGACGTCGGGCTCCATCACGACTCGCCCTTTCCCATGCAACAGAAGCGCCTCCCAAGTGCTGACCGGGGAAAGCCACAGCTCATTTCCGGGATCACGGAGCGAGCGAAGGACTCGCCCGCCCAGCCGGCTGGGTAGCGCCATGCTCCAGATCCAAATATGCGTATCCAGCAGGAACTTCAATCGCGCATCGCCTCGATATCATGCAGATCGATAACTGGGGCGACGATGTCGCCAACAATCTTGGTGACTCCTGCCATTGAGCCGAGCCAGTCTCCGCGTTGCCCCTGTGGCGAGGGAGGTAGGATTTCCGCGACCGGCTTGCCAAAGCGTGTGACCCGCACTGGCTTCTTAGTCTGGTTTACGCGTTGCATAATGGCCAAGCATTTAGCCTTGAACTCGGAAATCGCGATCTCTTCCATACCAACCGTTCCTCAAGGAAAAATCTAACATGGTCAACAATTATGGTCAACTCGTAACGGTACTCACTGCAGGGCGTTCCAAGCTTTAGGACAGCAGCAGCCTTGATGGAGGGCGGAGACGGCTGGTCCGGTTCAATCACCGCACCGCCCACAAACCAAACCAAGCTGCTCGATGATCTAAGGCCCTTGGGTGCCAAACTGCGCGAAAGCGGCAAAACGCGCGGGAGAAAAGGACGCGATCTCATGCTCAGGCTTCACGCCTGTAACCACTTGCGCCATGACTTTTGCCGTCACGGGCGCGAGCAGAATGCCATCCCGGAAGTGCCCGGCTGCGACGAAATATCCGGGCTTACTGGTCGGTCCAAGAAGCGGCAACCCGTCCGGAGTTCCCGGGCGCAACCCCGCCCAGGCCTCGAGCAGCCGCGCACGCGCCAAAGAAGGGCATAGGGCAACTGCGGCCGCGTGCATGCGATGGATGACGTCTGCATCCACGCGCTTGTCGTAACCGGCTTCCTCGAGTGTCGATCCAATCAGAATTCGCCCATCGCTACGTGGCACCAGATAAACCTCCGGTGCCCGGATGACATGGCGAAGCAAGTCCCGCCCGGCGACCGAGAGCATTTGTCCCTTGACCGGACGGGTGGGAAACTGGAGTGGCGGCAACTGTCCCGCCCAGGCTCCTGCGCAATTCACCACAATCGGTGCGTAATAGTCGGCCCGATCCGTCTTCACTCCCTCCACTCTGCCCTGCGACTCGAGCACGTTCCTGACCACGGACCCGGAGGATATATCCACCCCGCGGTGCCTGGCGGCCTTTAAGGCCGCGGCAGAGAGGGCACGAGGGTCGACACTGCGCTCGGGTAAAAACAGCGCCTGGCGGTCCGCATCGGCTACGGCGGGTTCCAGCTCTCGGAGGGAAGCCGGCAGGGCATGGTTCGGGCTCAATCCCGTAGGATCGTGGACGGGATCGGCAGCAGGGAAGAGCAGCGTACCCTGATCCCGCAGATCCACATCGATCCCGGACTCATCCTGAAGCTCGTGGACAAACTCCGGATACATTCTTGCACTGTCGCTGGCGAAGGCTTCGAGGAGGGGGGGCATTTCGGAATCGACCAACATCCCAGCCGCGGCGTGGGAGGCTTCGCGGGCCGGCTCTCCCCGTTCGACCAGGAGAACGCGCATGCCTCGTTTGCGCAACCCGAGCGAGAGGGAAAGCCCGATGATTCCCCCACCCACGATGATGATGTCCCAGGCCTTCACTCCTCAGGCATTGTAGAAGACCGCACCAGATGTTGTCTGGGTTGCGATTCCGAAGACGGTGGATTTTATGGGAAAACCGGTCCTCCTGGCGCGGGGTTCGAAACGAACAAGCCGAAACTCAGGCGAGAGTTTTTTGGCGGACCCGGAGAGACTTGAACTCCCAACCTCTGCGTTCGAAGCGCATTGCTCTATCCACTTGAGCTACGGGTCCGCGCCTCATCGGAGATAAGCTTAGCAGGACTTTCGCATGTTAAGCAGCCTTCTTTGCGCACTGCGGGAATTGCGTCCCGTCCTTTCCCGCATCGATGTCTGCTGCCTCGGCGGCGAGCGCGCGGTGGCGCCGCGTGGTTGCCAAGCCGGCCAGATTCCGAGGTGAAACACCGACGGCACTTGCGCATGTGCCTTGTTTTTGTGACCATATCCGAGGCTTATATTCTGTTTGAGTTCGCTGACGCACTGGACTCTTAGCCTCCGCCACTCATGAATCGCGCTGCTTCACGCCGTGTGCCGCGGTATCGCACTGAACTCCCCTTGGTCGTGCGTGTCTTGAGGGAGGACGGATATGAGTCTGTCCACGGCCGCTGTTTTGAAATTGGCGAAGGAGGGCTGGGGGCGGTGATCACGAGCGAATTACCCTCGGGCGAGATGGTTTCCCTGGAGTTGTCGTTTCCCCAGGTACCCGAGGCTCAGCTCTTGCGCGCCGTGGTGCGCCATCGTTTGGGGTTCTTGCACGGATTTGAGTTCGTGGGTTTGCTGCCCGAGCAGCGGGAGCTGATTCGTTCCTACTGCCGCACATTACAGCCTTCGTGACGCAGTTGGCTGCCCCGGCTGCTATCTCCCGTCAGGATTCAGGTTGCCCTTCGGAAGTTGCTGCCGGAAACTACGCCTGCCCGGTGCGGTTGGGAGTAAAATGAGGACGCCATGAAGGTCCTGGTTCTTGTGGGCGTAATGCTTTTGTCGCTACCGACAGTCGCCCAGAACGATAAGGATAAGAACGACAAGAACAAAGACGACGACCTAGGTCCGGTCGCCGCTTTGAGTTTTCTGGTTCGCAGGGACGCAGGCGGCAAACCGGTGGTCAACGCCGTGGTAGTCCTCCACGAAGTAAACGAGAAAGGTCAGCAGGCAAAGGGTGGGGTCGAGCTCAAGACCGATCTTGAAGGCAAGGCCGGCTACGAAGGTGTGCCCTATGGCAAGATCCGGGTCCAGGTGCTGGCCAATGGATTCCAAACCTTTGGTGCGGATTACGATATCAACCAGCCAACCCTGCAGATCAACGTCAGTTTGAAGCGTCCGCAGAGCCAGTATTCGGCCTACGACGACCACTCCGGGGGAAAGGCAGATTCCAACAACAAGCCGCCGCCGCAATAAAGTCGGAGCTGGACGATCCGGGAGCGGGTCGAAATGGACGGTGAGCGTCCGCATTTGAGGCTTGCGCCCTGAACGTTCCCCGTTGCCTGCAGGATTCTATGGACTATCTCCTTAAAACCGAGCCTTCCGAATACTCATTTGCCGACCTTGAGCGTGACACCACGACGATTTGGGACGGTGTATCGAATCCGGTAGCTTTAAAACATCTCGGCGCCATGAAACCGGGTGATCGTGTTGTCATCTACGAGACTGCCGATCACAAGTCCGCCCAGGGAACAGCGCGCGTGGTTTCGGTCGACGCCTCGGATCGGAAGAATCCCAAAGTCAAAATCCAGGTGGAAAAATTGCTCCGCCGGCCGGTGACCCTGGCCGAAGTGAAAGCGAACAACCTATTCCGCGAATCACCCTTGGTACGGCAGGGAAGATTGAGTGTTGTGCCCCTCACCTCAGAGCAGTACCAATTCCTGATCGGTGCCTGACGCGCGAAGCGGCCCTGCGCCTCAGAGCCTGCTCGCCTCAATCATTGCGCCGTAGGCTTGCGTCCTTTCGTTGGCGCAGGAGCAATTTGCGGGCGCCCAAATATGATCCCGGTTTCAACCTCGACCGGCTGTCCATCCTTCAGGTACGGCTTGAATTTCCACTCCGCGAGAGCATCCATGATGACTTTTGTCTGATCCGGATATGCACTGAGAAAGTGAATGTGTCTCACCTTGCCGTTCTTATCGATGATGATCCGTACCGGAACCGAGGTGAAGCGATGTTCGGTCAAGATCGGATCCACGCGGGCAATCAGGTTCTCGTCGTTGGCGTAACCTTTGATGCATACCGGGGAAGCGCCCCCGCCCTCTCCTTTGTCGGGACTAGCTTCCACCGGCAACTCCATCTTGTTCATGTCGTCGACCAGGCTCTTGAGGAGCTTGGTGTCGCGGCTGGTCAGGATGAACTGGACGGCGTGACAGCGGATTTCCGTTCCCAGAATGTACCAGTGCATCTCGGCTACAGGGGACCAGTAGGCAAACGACGTAAAGAGTCGGCCCGCGATTTTGCCTGCGGTGGGTGGCGGTTCCAATTTGTAATCGCTCTGCAGATTTTCCTTCTCGTAGGCGGTAAGTTCGAGGGCGTTGGTCGTCGGCTGCGATGTGAAGAACAGGTCTTGGGCGGTGATCAGGATGTTGCCGCGGCTGGGTCCCTTGTAGTCGTCCGGCCGCTGAATCTGCGCCAGAACGTAGCGACCACTTTCGGACGGCGGCGGACCAGTGTACTTCTCGGTCCAATCATTCGGTAAGCGGTACGTGATTCCAAAATACGCGTTGGTGAACACATTGTCGGTTACACTCCCGCCCTCGGGTACGGGAGTCGTGGAGTCGCTGGCGCTCGACCAGGCGCCCTTTACGAGAATCACACCCGTCGGGACCTTCGTCCTGGCCTGAGGGCTTTCCGAGACGGCGCCGTTTTGGGGGGAGCTTGGCGCGGTGGCGCTTTGACCCCAGCCCGGCAACGCCACGGACAAGGCGAGGCTGAGCACAAAAGATAAATATCGAGAGCGCATATTGGCCTATGATCTCAAACAATTGAGGGAGGGTAAACCCGGAATGTTCGTCGCGGATCACTTCTAAACTTAAAAAAGCTGGCGAGACACTTGCGTATCTCGCCAGCCAGCTTGGGTTCAACGATTACAGCGATCGCAAGAAGTCCAACACCTCCTGCTGCTGGGCGGGCGTGAGATCGTTGAAAAGCTCGATCACAGTATTCGCCTCGCTGCCGCTGCTCTCGTGGTCCTCGATTGCGGTGAGTAGGTTCGTGGTGCGGCCATCGTGCAGCAGGAAGATCCGCTGCCCCAGGCCCCACAGGGGAGCTGTACGGAACTGATCACCGCCGGCGCCGCCCTGCGAGACATTGTCCGCCAGGCCGGTACCCATGTCATGGATTTCAATGTCGGAGAAGGAATTGACCGGTTTCTCGCTCAGTTCGGGATCAAAGTCCGAAGCTTGCGTCACACCCGGTGAGGGATTGTGGCATGTGGCGCAGCCGACGGTGCTGAACAAGGCTCTGCCAGCGGCGATGGTGGCTGCAGGAACTACTGCCCCATCGAGCACCACGGAACCCGGTTTCGGAGGGGCGAGGAAGCGCATGAAGTTGGCAAAAGCAGAGACGTCGTCGAGAACGGCGGCGTTTGGCGACGAGAGCGGGTTAGTCTCGTCTTCCGGATACCCGATCCCGCCGAGGTTTAGACAATCCGCGGGCAGCCCGGTGCCCAGCTGGTCTTCTTCCGGCAGCGGACGCTCGGTGTTGAAGATCTCGTTGGTGATGCCCATCTCCACGTTGTAGGCTTCACCGGCAAACAACTGCAGCGATTTGTTCTGCGCCTTCCAGCCGAAGCGGCTGATGGTGCCGTCGTTGCCGTTGTGGTTGAAACTGCCGGCAACGCCAAAGCTGTTGGTGAGATTGGTCAGCCGATTCTTCAGCAGGGTTGAATCGTCAAGATTTTCGATCAAGCCCAAGCCAAAGGTAGGCGTGGGAATGCGGTAGATCACGTTGTTCGTTGCCACGGCATGCGCGAAGGGAGGCTGTGCCAGACTGCAAGTGCCGGCACCGGCGCTGCCTGAAACCGTGAACAGGTCTTCCACACCACCGTTCGGAGCGCTGGTGTTGACCGTACCGTTCGAGTTAAAGAAGAACGGGAAGCGGGCTTCACGGGTTGGGCCATTGGCGGTGATGAAACTCGGAGTAGTGCTCTCGGGCGCTATTCCGTCAGAGACGAATTTGAATTGGGGATTCACGGCAGCGCCTGTTCCGCCCACGGCAGGAAAAGCGTGACACGAACTGCACTGATTGGAATTAAATCTCGGTCCCAGACCGACGTTGGCAGAGTCTTTCACCGTTTCCACTTCCTGGAAGCGAACGCGACCGTTCTCGAAAAACGAGAGGTAGCCGTTCGGGTCAGCGACGATGATGGTTGCGCCGGTGCCGCGTGAGGCGGTCTGGACTCCCGGGTCGAC
>Ga0187783_10004560_pt1 | contig 10246 bp, 10 predicted proteins | sample 1015_SJ02_MP02_2_FD_132471 | JGI IMG/M metagenome (GOLD analysis project Ga0187783, IMG submission 132471) | Tropical peat soil microbial communities from peatlands in Department of Meta, Colombia - 1015_SJ02_MP02_20_MG | ecosystem: Environmental > Terrestrial > Soil > Wetlands > Peat | place...
CAATTCGGACCCAGTTTCCTGGGAGCAAGACTCCAAGCGCTTCTTCACGGCTCTTCAAGCTTTTGACGCTTATCTGGCTTCCAACAAACCTCTCGGCTGTTCTGCGGAAAAGCTGTTTCAAGGACCGGTGGCAGACTCACTCACACACATCGGGCAACTCTCGATGTTGCGCCGACTGGCGGGCACTCCGGTTCGCGGCGAGAATTACTTACAAGCGAAGATTGCCGTGGGCGTGGTAGGTGCGAAACAAGCCGCGCCGAAGTTCGAGTTCGATTGAGCGGGTCGTCCACAAGGCGACGCGAGAACCAATCCTCAGCGGGTCTCAGGAGGGCTCAAGAAAATAAACACCGGGCGGCACCGGCTGAGGGACCCGAACCGCCCGGCTTTTTCTCACCCATCTCCGCAGGGTCTGGGCAAGAACTCGTTAATTCTCAGGCGACTTGTTCGCCGTTGCGCAAGAACTCGTAGCGTTCGATCGCTGCCGCCACACCGATTTCCCCGGAGCCTTCCTCACTGCTGCGCAGCACGCGCCCGAGACAACGGACACGCACCGGACCGGCCTGGGTCAACTCGTGCGGCAGCGTCATCACGATCTCAACCGGGGAGCCACTCTTAAGCCCTTTGGGCAGATGAAAATACAGGCCGCGAGAGCTCACCTCACGTGATTCGGTGGCGGCTTCGCCCACCACGTTTTCGTCCGTCCAACGGACGGTCAGCGGCAAGCGCATCAGAAACCGCCGAGAAATTCGTCGCTCTTTCAGTGACACCGTAGAGGCTCCTCGAGAGATCTTGCATAGAGTAGGGGCGGGCGCTCGCGAAACCAATAGAGCAACAGAGCCAATTCCGAGCGGGCGTTTTGGTACAAGTGTACTAGAGCAGCTTTTTGTAACCCTTTCTGCTGGAATGGGTTGCGGCCCCCTGTAGACGCCAGCCGGACGGCGATCGGAAAATCAGCCTTGATCGATCAGGCGGTGGTGGATGGCGTACAGGGCCAATTCAAGGCGGTCTGAGACACCGAGCTTGTCGAAGATATTGTGTAGGTGATTCTTTACGGTTTGCTCGCTGATGAACAGCTTTTCGCCGATTTCGCGATTGCGGAAGCCCTGCGCAACCAACTGCACGATTTCCTTCTCGCGGTCGCTGAGCAGCGGCTTTTCGCGCCTTTGGCCAGCTTCAGAAGATTTCTTGAAGGCATCGATCACCTCGGCGGTCATGCGGTTATCGAGCCAGATTTCGCCTTCGTGGACTTTCCGAATGCTTTTCACGAGCAAATCACTGGCCGATTGCTTCAAGACGACGCCGCGCGCGCCCAGGCGCATCGCACGAACTACATCTCGATCGTCCTCGGCCGCGGTAAGAACGATCACTCGGGTGGGCAGTGTGTCAAAGTTGACTTCTTCGAGTACGCCGAGACCGTCCTTCTCAGGCATCCGCAGGTCCAGCAAGAGGATGTCGGGTTTCAGCTTGGCGAGCATTTTGGTGCATTCGACGCCATTGGAGGCCTCGCCGACAATCTGAACGTCGTCAGCTCCTTCCAGCAGCTTGCGGAGACCATCGCGGAAGATGGCATGATCGTCCGCCACAAGGATACGAATGGCTTGCTTTGATTTGGTCATCTTAATTCAATGGGATTTCGACCGTCAGACGCGCGCCATGCCCTGGATTCGACTCCACCGTGAGGGTGCCACCCACACCACGCGCTCGTTCCTTAATCGAGATCGGCCCCAGACGCAGCCGATCCAGCTCGTCGCTGGCATACCGCCCCGAGAAGCTGAAGCCTCGGCCGTTGTCGTCCACGACGAGAGAGACCTTAGTCTCGTCTTGCTCTAGTTTTACCACGACGTGACTGGCGTCCGCATGCTTTTTTATGTTGTGTAGTGACTCACGATATATCTGGAAAAGCTCGCGACAAATGCGGTCTGGAATGCGCAAAGCGCGGTCTTTTATGAACAGATCGACGGCCAAATCATGCTCTTGCCGGAAGCGTTCGGCAAACCCCATCATCAATTCGCGCATATCCGCGCTCTCCACTCGCACGGGGCGAAGGTCAGTGACCATGCGGCGCAAGTCCTCGCTCTCCTGCTGCACGGTCCTTTGAAGGGAAGCCAGGTCTGCGCAGGCTTGTTCCGGCCTCTGGGGCAGCTTGTGGTGGAGGACGTCGAGTTGGATTTTCAAGCTGAGGAGGGTCTGCAGAATCCCATCGTGCAAATCGCGCGAGATGCGGCTGCGTTCGGCCTCGATCGCACGAGCGCGGAGACTTCTCAGCAAGAAAATATTTTCCAGAGGTGGGCCGATGTGACGAATGATCTGCTCGAGCCAGTGCAAATCGCCCTCGTAGAACCGGTGCAGGGAGCCCGTGGAATTGACAAGCAGGACACGTCCAGTCGGGCGTCCGCCCGATTCGATCGTCACCGCCAGCAAAGCCCGGGCTCCGAACTCGTCGCGCGTGGATTCCGGCGGAGGAGAAACACGAAGCCGCTCGCCCGAGCGGCGGTCCCAGCCAAAGCCCTCGCCCGTACCATTTCTGTATTCCCACGCGAAGGAAACTTCCAGAGAATCGAACAAGAACGCGTCGGCGCGGGCTAGAGGAAGAGTTTCGGGGCCACGGGACTCAGGGTCCACCAGTTTGACTTTCCATACAAATAGCCGCTCGAGCTCATCATCACGAAAGGCCAGACACGCCTGGTCGCATCCGAAAGCCAGAGCGATCTCGCCGAGGGCCTGGCGAATCGACTCCGTGAGACCGTGATCGAATTGCAGATGGCTCGTGACCCGTTCCAGAAGCTGCCGCCGCGCGAGATGTTCGTGTTCCCGAGCGCCCAGAAATCCCATCCCGAGCCCGGAGACGAGCGTACCCGAGCCGATCGCCAGCCACCGCCAAATGCCTTGCCAGGCGAACGGAGCTCCCAGCGCAACTCTGAGGACGATGCCTATGGTAGCAATGGCCACCAGCGCGAGCATCGCTCGCGTGTTTCCGCGCATCGCGAACGCGAACACAGTAAAAGGAAACAGGAACCAAAATGCAGGCACAGACGGCGTCAGATAAACAAAGCAGACCAACACGGCCAGGTCCAGCAGCAGAGGAATCCGGAACTTGCTGCTCGCCCAGAAGCGTTCAACCCCCGCAGCCGACAATGCCAGTACAAGGTAGGCCGTGAGAAACATTACGGAGACGCGTCGGACGGGAGCACCTGGGATCTCGGCCAGAGCTACGAGCGACAGTGCAGCAATGACGGCCCGCGCTATCGTGACCTGCCGTTCCAAGTAGAGACGCTCGGTATGATCGAGAGACATGTGGCGGGTGAATACCAATCAAAGTCTAGCAAGCCCCCCCCACGGCGCAATCCGGGCCCGCCTTATGTGTCGTCTTTTGGTAATTGGCGGCTTGTGCTGTTGAGTGAGGCCCGTCGTTTGCATTCAGGGACCTGCTGACGGCTAGTTTCAGGGGACTGGTGCCCTGACTCGACGCAACCTGCTTGTCGTACCGACCGTCTCGTCATCCCTGTGTTGCTGGGGGGAGGTGAAGCTTACGCGAACGTTTTGCACAAGCAGTTGACAATGGGTGCATAATCATTCGCAAAGGAAAACGGCAGGGGCGGCTTGGCGCAGCGATACACGCGGAAAGAAGTCGGACGCATTCTAGGAGTAGAGCCGAACCGTCTGCGCTACTGGGAAAGCCTCCGCCTGGTTCGTCCGCGGGCCAAATGGGGCGAGCGATTCTACAGTTTCGGCGACCTCGTGGCCCTTCGCACGCTGCAACGTCTCACTGACAACCGAGTGCCTGCCTGGCGCGTGCGCAGAGCCGTCAGCTTGATGGAGAAGCAATTCGGCACGCCAAATGTGCTGTTGCAAGAGCTGCGGATTGTCGAGCAGGGGCGGGATGTTCTGGTTGTGCCGCCGGGGACCGGGAGACCGTTCGATCCACTGAAGCGGCAGTGGACGCTTCCCTTCGAGTCGGTGGCGCGCCGCTCCAACGTCTACGCGCTTACGGGCCCCACGCCTGAAGAGCTTTTCCAGCACGCACTCGATTGCGAGACCGATGCAAGCCTTCTTCCCCAAGCCGTGGAAAGCTACCGGCAGGTTCTGTTGCTGGCGCCCGAATGGATTGACGCGCACATCAACTTGGGTGTAGCGCTCTATCAGTTGGGCCGTGTCGAAGAAGCACGCGAGCAGTTTGCCGCAGCGGTGCAGCTCGACCCCTTAAGCGGGATTTCGCGCTACAACCTAGGTTGCGTGCTCGAAGAGCAAGGGCATATCGATGAGGCAATCGAACATTTGCGTCGTGCCGCCCGCGCCATGCCGGGACACGCCGATGTCCATTTCAATCTCGCACTAGCTTATGAAAAGCGCAGCGAGCGCGAACTCGCGCGCGCCGAGTGGATCGCCTATCTCCGGCACGCGCCCAACGGACCATGGGCTGACCAAGCGCGAGCTCACTTGAAGAAATTGTCGCCCCGACGGAAGCACGCGGGACTGATTCCCTTCCCTCAAAAGGCCTAGGGCGACAGCTCGAAGTCTCATCGCCATCGACACGCGAGTGGCATGCCGTGCGACCGATTTCCTCTCCCTGCATCTAAAACCGGTGAGATACGATGAAAACGGCTAATTGCGGTTCCAATTGAACCCAGGAAAAGAACATGCTGGAAACAACTACAGTTGTCACACCTGCGCGCTTCGAGCAAGGCCTCCGCTATGCGGATTTCCTAGCACGAGCTACTGTCAACCGAGACAAATTCGAGGAGTACTACAACGAGCCGCCATTATCCCCCGAGGACATTTCCTTTTTTAGGAAGGCCGCTGCTTTACCGAACGGACCAGCCAGGATACTCGCTCTGGCGGAAGCCTGGTGCGGTGATGTCTACCGTGAGCTTCCGACCGTCGTCCGTATAGCCGAGGCAGCCGGCATGGAGCTGCGCATTTTTTTTCGCGATCAAAACCCCGACATCATGGACGAGTTTCTAAGCAATGGCGGAAAATCCCGCGCGATACCCGTGTTTGTCTTTTACACCAAGGAGACTCGCTATCTTACCCACTTCATTGAGCGTTCGGCCGGCGCCCATGCCGAGCTGGCTGCTGTCATGGACGAGGTTAGGTCCCGACTGCATTTATCCCCAGACGCTACCTTTGCGACGGTGACGGAAGCCGAGAGACAGGCATTTCTTCGAGAGGTGATCGCGCAAATTAAGCCCCGTTTTCCGGATTGGCGGAAGGAATCAGTCAAAGAGATGCGTGCGCTTTTATCGACTGCCCTCAAATTGCCCAATCGCGGGTGAAAGAAAGAGGCGCGTAGAGATGCAAGTTCCTGTCGTATACACGATCCGCGGCTGCGACGCCTGCGTAAGGCTCCTCCGAAGGTGGGATGCAGAGGGCGTCCAATATGAAGAGCGACGCGTGGAATTAAGTCAAGCGGCGCTCGACCAAGCACGCACGTATGGCAGCATGGTTCCGATTGTCGTTTGGCCAGATGGAAGGGTGGAACAGGGATTTGAGGGAAATCTTGGCTGTTTCATCTAGCACGAGTCAATCGAATGCGATGGCCCAACCGGACGACCAGTCTGGCTGGGGTACGGTCCGCGAAATGGCCGATTTCGATAGCAAGAATCATTGGCTTATGGATCGTGGTGACGGCTCTCCCTCGGTGAATTTGATCGTCCTCAGTTTTGTTAATCCCCTCAGGATTACCTGTTTCAGCCCAGTAGCGACAGCGGCGGCGCCCTACGCCATCTCGCTGGCCAAGGAATGTGATGCTTGTCTCACTTTGCTGCACGTGGTCGCGGAGCCAAAGGCAGGTGATTTGCTTGAATCGTCGGAGATTGTGGCATCGTCGGAACGGCTTCTGCGCAACCTTATCTCGGCCGAGGACGAACCATTTTGTGCTTCTGAGTACGTCGTCGAAACCGGATCGTGTCCAGCCTCAATAACAGGACTATATCTTTGCAAACCGGCACAGTGGTCTGACTTCCGTGATCTTGAGAACCGAATTAATGGCCTGCTTTAAAGGACACTGCGGTAAAATGGAGGAGATTTCACGGCTTTCGGCGTGGGTCAATCCCGTCGTAACGCCTCTATTCTCAGGCACGGTGATGTTTCTGTGACCCTGAAACACTACAGCTATGCAGCGGCTTGACGAGACGAGGAGCGTAGATTCGACCGTGACGATAGGCAATAAGCCATGAAATTTGGTTCAAATTGGAACCAGGTTCTTGCAAGTCTATGTGGTGAGCGTAGCTCAGCCGGTAGAGCATCGGTCTGTGGAACCGAGGGTCGTGGGTTCAAATCCCATCGCTCACCCCAAACCGTTCAATAATTTAGCGGCACTTCCCTTCCGAGCGGTCGCACCGTAGTTGCACAAACTCAAGCCGCGTTGTCCGTGGGCCTCGTCGCGGGTATAGTGAAGAATCGGCTGACACTATGGTTCCGTCATGTGGTCAGCCGGTATTTCTCACTGTGGCGAAACGGGACGCAAACAAGACGAATGTCTCAGAGAAAGGCAAATTGCGGATCGGCAACGATTGGAACGCCATCCGCATTATCGCTCTTTCTCAGAGCAACCCTCTGAAAGCCATCGCCGAATTTGTTGAAAACAGCATCGACGCGCGCGCCAGAACCGTCACCATCACGCGCGGGCGGGAGCATGGCGGGCAATATCTGGCGGTCAAGGATGACGGGGAGGGTGTCCCGCGGACTCCAGACGGCTTGCCGGATTTCAAGTATGTCGCCACGCACATTTGCGACTCCATCAAACGGCGCCTTAAGGCCGGAGGTGCTGGAGCAGGCCTGCAGGGAGAGTTTGGCATCGGCCTTCTGAGCTTTTGGACCGTGGGCCAGACCCTTACGATGACTTCTACCAGCGCCGATCACCGAGCCTATCAGATGGTCATGAGCAAAGGCGATCCCCGTTACGCGGTGAGGGCAAGACGCTCCCTCTTTGGCGAGCAAGGCACGGAGGTCAAGATCAGTCCGCTCCTGAACGGCATTCGCAGCCTAACCGGCGAGAAAATCCAGTGGTATCTGGCCTCTGAGCTGCGCGATCGCATCCGCAACAGCCAGGTTCGCGTGGCGGTCATCGATAAGCTGGCCCGCAACCAATACGAAGTCGAGCCTCGCGAATTCGAGGGCCGCTTGCTACACCAATTGCCTCCGGTTCGCTCGAAGTTTGGCGAGGCCTACGCCGAGCTTTACCTCACCGTCCCGGACGAAGACTGCCGCATAGCTATCACCAAGAGCGGCACGCGCGTGATCGCGGATAGCGGCACGCTGCCGGGCCTGGAGCATGCGCCCTGGACGTCGCGCTATCTGCAGGGTCTCATCGATGTGCCCTATCTCAACCTGACTCCTGGAACGCGATCCGGGATGGTGCACGATGAGCGTTACTCGGCATTCGTAGACAGTCTCATTCCGCTCGAGGCACACCTGAACTGCGTGATTGAAGAGCAGCGCCGCGCCGAAGAGGAACAAGCGAATGCAGAATCCTTACGCGCTATCCAACGCGCTTTTCGTGAGGCCATGCTCGTCTTGCCGCGCGAGGAGTATGACTGGTTCGAAATTCGCGCCGTTTCGGCACAGCAATTTGGCGGTGGCCAACCCCGGGGGCAAGCGGCCGACTCCATCACTGAGGACGAAGGTGCCGCGACAGGCCTGTCTGAGCCAGCCGAACCGCCGGCACAGCGCAAGTTCTTCGAATATCCCGGCCCGCTCCACAGCGTCGTGATTTCGCCGGCCGCTGCCACTTTGGCCGTGAATCAGACCCGGCGCTTTCGCGCGTTGCCTCGCGACCGCGCCCGCCGCCGCGTGGAGCAGGACCTCGCATTTGCCTGGCAAATCATCGAAGGCAGTGGCGCACTTTCAACGCTCTCCGACCAAGAGGTGGAGTTCCAAGCCCCGTCTCTACCGGGCCTCATACGCTTGTCTGTTGTCGTTTCGCAGCACGACGTGCGCTGTTCCGCGGAGGCCCTAGTCACCGTTGCCGATCGGCTGGATGCGGCAATGGGCATCGGCACCGTGAATACCCGCGGTTTGCCAGGTTATACATTTGAGCGAGCGGCGGGAGAGCTGTGGCGGTCGCGATTCGATGCGAATCGCAATCTGATCGTCGTCAACAACGGGCATCGAGACTTCGTCTTCGCTACGCGTAACCGGGCCTTGCAATTGCGCTACCTGGTCCGCTTGTACGTGAAAGAGTTGGTCCTCAAGAACTTCATTGGCCTGCCTGCTGAACAGGTGGCGGAACGCATGATCGAGCTCTCGCTCTACGTGGAAGACAAGCTAAAACTCCCCTGACCCCGCGATTTACTGGCGATCTTGGAACCTTGCGCAGCGAATCCGTCAGTAGGGCGCAGGCCCGACGCGATTTCCTCGAAGCAATCATCCCACTTTGTTGCAGCTCACCGAATCCGTCAGGAAGAGGCTTTATCGCCCAGTAGGGCTGTGGGCAATAACAGTTGTGCTTCGAACACCAGCGCAGTTCGATCAATAGAATGATCGCGGCTTGTTTCACAGAGGGTAATCAAGATCATGGGAGTGAGCTTGTTACAATTAATCGGTTGCCTGAGGCCGGGAAATGACGCTCACTTACCTTGACCAAATGGCCTTAATTGTTCTGGCTCTACTTTCTCATAGCGGTCTCGTCCCGTGACAACGTCGTGACCGAAAAGTTCGACATAATCTACTGTTCGGAGCAAGCCCGATTTGCGTACCTGAACATAGATCTTGTGGAGATAAGCCGCTTGACCTCCGATAAGAATGACAGCACGCACTTTGCCGCCTTCTCGATAGATGTGGATCTCTCTCCGCTTCTGGGAAACCAACGTCATCCAAAAGGATTGGTCCGAGCTGTCTCTCCGGATCGTGAAACCGTAAGCGAACATCTTTTCTAGGGCGCTGAGACTTTGCCGCCGACCGTCCTCGGCTGCCATGATCCAATACGCAACCACAGGCTCCTTGGGATCAAAGGCCCCATCCTTTCCGATTCTTGCGTCGTAGCGGACCACGTTGGCGTTCGTACTTCTCTCGATGATGAATAGGTCCTGATACGAGTCATCGGGTAACCCGGGCGCGCTAAGGTAGAAGTAGACCAGGAGAATGACGTGGAGGTATTTCATTGGGGCACAATAGCATGGTCCCTGATCATGCCAGTTTCCTCGAATACAACCTCAGATCGAAGCCATACGAAGGGGATGGCCACCCGGGTGAAGGAATTGCGCTGGCCCAGAGGCGCTTCGGGAAACGATGTTACAGGGGGTTCCTTCTGCGGAACTGGGGCGCGTTACAGGTGGGATGCATGGTCCGTTCTCTTCTTCTCCCCCTTTCGAGTTGCACAATCGGTTGCACAATACGCTCCAAAACACCCCAAAACCAGCGACTCTGACGCCCGCAATCTACTGATAATGCGTTCTTCCGGCGGCCTTGTGCCGTCTGGGGCACTGAGACTTCGTCTTCGCTACGCATAAACCGAGCCTTGCAATTACGCTACCTGGTCCGCTTTGAGTTGGTCCTCAGCTCACCGAATCCGTCAGGAAGAAGCTTTATCGCCCAGTAGGGCTGTGAGCAATTCATGCTTCTTAGGCGCAAACGGATTTGTGACCGTGACTCCCCTCCACGTGAATCCTTCCTGCAAGTCCTCGGAAAGAAATAGACGACATCCACCTTCGGCAGCGGCAGAAAGAATCACTGCGTCCCAAAAAGCGAGCTGATGGTCAGTGGCGAGGTCTGCCGCAGCGAGCATTGCCTCGGCGGATGTATCGATCAGGGAGAAGGCGTCACGCCAGCTCAGGATTGCCTTCCGCGCTTTTGCCGGCGGTCGGCCTGCCTTACGGACCAATAGGCTGAACAATTCGCCCAGCGCCTGCACGGGTAACAGCACACTGCCCTCCGGCAGCTTCTCCACCAAGTCGAGAGCTGTCCGCTTCATCTCGGCCCCGTTTACACCCTCGGCGTATGCCAAGACGTTCGTATCAAGTGCTAGCCTCACTTTTTGTCCTCATAGAGCTGGTCCCGGCTCCAACGGGCGATGGTAATTACGGGCTCAGACCGGAGTCTTCGGAGGAGAGCACTTCTAGCGCCACGGGTCACGCCTCCATTCTTGTCAACAGGCACAATCTTAGCGACGGCCTTTCCATGCGAAGTCACGACATAGCTTTGGCCTTCGCGAACGGCTCGGAGGAGTTTCGAAAATTTGCGGTTTGCGTCGGCGGCAGAAACAGGTTTTTCCATGGCTCCCCAAATGTAGTGATAATACATACTATGC
>Ga0187783_10004561_pt1 | contig 10246 bp, 9 predicted proteins | sample 1015_SJ02_MP02_2_FD_132471 | JGI IMG/M metagenome (GOLD analysis project Ga0187783, IMG submission 132471) | Tropical peat soil microbial communities from peatlands in Department of Meta, Colombia - 1015_SJ02_MP02_20_MG | ecosystem: Environmental > Terrestrial > Soil > Wetlands > Peat | place...
GAGACCACCCCGTGAAATCGTGCCTGCAATGCTCAGTGAGCGTCCACCGTCCGGCAAGACGCACGATTTCCCGGGGACCCCGGTGAAACACGCGGCGCGCACGGCGTTGGCGGCGGCGGCGCTGGCCGCGCTCGCGGTGGCCGCGGGCTGCGGCTTTCAGCTCGAGGGCCACACGCCGCTGCCGACCGTGGTACGTACTCCGTACGTCGAGGCTCCCGACCGGCAGAGCGACTTCGTGCAGAGCCTGCGGCACGCGCTGCTCGCCAACGGCGCGCAGATCATGCCGGACCGCACCAAGGCCTCGGCGGTCGTCAGTATCCTCGAGGACAAAGTCGTGCGGCGCGTGTTGTCGGTGTCGGCTCTCAATCAGCCGGAGGAATACGAGGTGACCTACACGGTCGGATTCTCGGTGAGCGCGGGTGACAAGGAGCTGTTGCCGGCGCAGGAAATCAACGACGTCCGTACCTACAGCTTCGATGAGCGGCTGCTGCTCGCCAAGGGCCACGAGGAAGACATCATGCGCCGGGACATGGCGCGCGAGCTCGCCGAGCGGGTGATGCGGCGGCTGGCGAGCCTGTAGTCTCGCAACTCAGCGCTGATACACGTAGAACCGCATAAAGAGAATCAGCAGCAGAGCGAGTGCCAGGAGCACGGCGCCCGCCGCCGCGAGTGCGGCTCTCACTCCCGGGAGCGGTGACACCTGCACCTCATCGCCCAACGAAACGAGGCTCGGCAGCGCCCGGGTGTACAGCCGCCACAGTAACAGCACCGGCAGGACCGCGAATACCGCGTAAGCAGCCAGAAAAGTGAGCAGGAGCACGGCCAGATCGTGCCAGCGCGTCGCCGCGTTCCACTGCCCGGTGAAGTTCACGGCGCCGAATGCTGTGCAGGTGCCGAGGACCTGGATAGAAAGCTGCGCGAAGAGGAGTAACCTGAGGAACGCCCTGATCCTCACCTCGTCGCCGGCGGATCCGAGCTTATAGCCGCGTGTGCGCCCCTGGTAACGGGCCACGAGCACGCGTGCGCCCTGGGTATCGCGGAAATAACTTTCGACCGCCCGATCAAGTAAGTTCATCTGGCACCTCGGCGCCTCAAGTCACGGCCCGCTCGAGCATCTGTCAGCGTCAACGGTAATACAAAAGGGGACGGCTCTCGGGAGTGTCTCTGCCCGGGGAGTGTCGATCAGTTCACAGTCCGGGCGAGCCGAGACGCAGAGTTTCCGTGCGTGGCTCGGCGAGGTAGAGTGCCCGAGTGTCTCGACCCCTGATCGTCGTCCTCTTACTGCTCCTCTCGGGACTGCAGACGGCTTTTGCCTACGCCGCCGACGTCGCCCCGAGACGCGGAGCCGCAGCTACCGCGGCACTGGTGTCGCAAACGCTTGGGGAGCAACTCGGATCGAGTCGTCATTGCCCTCACTGCCCACGGCACACTACGCACTCGACTCCGGCATCGTGTATCGCGCATTGTGCAGGAATGTTCGTCCTCGTCTCGGCGTTCCCGCCGACCTCGGTTGCTGCTTTTCGTCCGATTCTGTGCCGCGCTCAATTGCGGCTCTTTGAAAGCGAATCCCCCCCTCCGGGACTTCGCCCTCCCATCGCCTGATCTTCGAACCTGAGTCTCGGTGGCGGCCGCTGCTGTGGTGCGCCACGTTTGAACCCGCATGCGGGTTCGGCTTGTGAGCGTTGGGATGCTTGACCGTGATCCGATTGAACCTGTACCACGGGATGGGGCTGCTGGCCGCATTTGCGCTCGTGCCCCTTGCGTGCGTGGCATCGCCGCCTGACCCGAGCGGCGATTCCGTAGCCAGTACTGTCCACGACTGCGCGGTGAGTGAAAGTTGGGACAATTCCATGAACATGTGCATGCCATCGGCGAGCTCCGCCGGCGCGCACACTCTGATCTCGGGTCAGTTCAACGTTTTCGGCGTATACAGTTTCGTGCAGGGTCCTCGCGGTGTTGATCAGTTCGCCGCGCCTGACATGTTGATGCTCGATGTCGCACGAGCGCTCACCGTCCGACAACTGTTCAACCTCGATCTGATGGGCACAACCGAGCTGTGGACTTATCCGCGACGCGGCTATCCGCAGCTGCTGCAGATCGGGGAAGAGCACAGCGACGGCCAGCCGTTTGTGGATGCGCAGCATCCGCACAGTTCTCCCATCATGGGACTTACCCTGAGCGACACGGTGAGCTTGCAGTCCTCGGCCACGCTCAAACTATTCCTCGCGCCGCGCGGGGAGAGCACCGATGGTCCGATCCCGTTCATGCACCGTGAGTCCGCCAGGGACGATCCGGACGCCCCTCTCGGTCATCATGTCGGACAGGACGTAGGGCATATCAGCAGCACGGTGCTCGGTGCGCAGCTCGATCTGGGTCAGGTCGTTGTCGAGGCATCCGCTTTCAATGGCACGGAACCGAACCCTACGGTCGTCGATTTGCCCCTGGGTCCGGTCAATTCCGCAGCGCTGCGGGTGACCTATGCGATCACTGCGGAGCAGCGGCTCATGGCCTCCGTGGCTGATGTGAAGCAGACGGACCCCGAATATCCCGGTACCACGTCCGCGACCCGCGTGTCCGCTTCCCTCTACGAGCACTTGCGGCTCGCCGGCTTTGGCTCGCTGGATCAGACCCTGATCGTCGGCTCGATCACTCGCCACCCGACAGACTCAGCGTTGACGTCGTTTCTCGATGAAGCAGTACTGCAGCGTGGTACGTCTGATTTCTGGGGGCGTGTAGAAGTGCTCCAGCGCCTCGCTTCCGAGCTCGAGATTCCGGCATCGCCGCTGCCCGAGAGCGCTGTGAAGCACTGGGTCTCGGCGCTCACATTGGGTTACACGCACTGGTCCTCCCCATATCGCAATCTGCAGATAGGGCTTGGATCGTCGCTGACCGTGGACGTTGTGCCCACCGACTGGGCCGGCGAGTACGGGAGTCGCACGCCGCTGACGATGCGTCTCATTATCCAGGTGCGGGGCTCAGGCCACAGGTAGAGTTCCCAAAGCCTCGGCGCCGCATGAGCGCCAGCCCGAGCCGATGCCGCCCGCCGCCGCGGGCCTACTCTCCGACGCATACCGATGGTCTCAGGCTTCATGACCGGTTAGACTCCGCCCCGGCTGTTGAAAGCCGGTGTTTTGAAAATGCGTCGACTGTGCTTCTCGTGGGTCGTGTCGCTGCTGCTGCTGTTGGCGCAGCACGGCGCACTGTTGCACGAGCTCAGCCACTTCAGCCACGGCGCACAGTCCAGCGGTGCAACGCTGCAGCAGGACGGCCAGTCGCTCGAGAGCGGCCTATGTCTCACCTGCCAGGCCTTCTCCCAGGTCACCAACCCTGCGGCCGCGGCTGCGCTGCATGTACCGCTGGCTCCCGCGGCGCTGATTGCGACTCCCGATCCCCGCTTTGCGATCGTCGCCGCCAACGCGCCGACGCCCCGCAGCCGCGGCCCGCCGCACGTCTGAACTGAGTTTTCGATCGCGAAACCTACAGCTCCGCGCACCGCGGGGCTGTTCGACTTCAGTTCCTGCGGAGTACGGCCATGTTGAGTCCCCGGTCCAAACCGAGCACGCGCGGCGGCATTGGCGCGCTGCTCGCCACGCTTACCACTTTACTCATGCTGCTGGCTGCGCCGACGCTCCGGGCCGACGGGCCCGCCGCAACGTCCAGCCCCGCCACCCTCGCTGCAGCTGACGGCGCCGACACTGAGGCTCCGCCGACCGAGGGTGGCCAGGGCACCTCGCCGGGCAGCCAGAGCGCGGACCAGAGTCAATTGGCGACCATCGTCGTCACCGCGCAGCGCCTCAACGCGGCGCGTGCCGAGATCGAGACGCAGACAGGCGCGTCCACCTACACGATCACCAGCGAGGCGATTGCGGCGACGCCCGGGGGCGAGAACGTGCAGCTCAACCAGGTGTTGCTGCAGGCGCCGGACGTGGTGCAGGACTCCTTCGGGCAGCTGCACGTGCGCGCCGATCACAACGATCTGCAGTACCGGCTGAACGGCGTCATCCTGCCCGAGGGCATCAGCGTTTTCAGCCAGACCTTGAGCCCGCGGCTTATCTCATCGCTCAGCCTGATCACCGGGGCACTGCCGGCGGAATACGGCCTGCGGACTGCCGGGGTCATCGATCTCACCACCAACAGCGGCCTGCTGCAGCCCGGCGGGGAGCTGTCGGTGTACGGCGGGAGCCACAGCACCTTTCAGCCCGCCGCCGAGTTCGGCGGCAGTGCCGGCACCTTCAACTACTACGTGGCCGCCGATTACAAGCAGAACGACCTCGGCATCGAGTCGCCCGACGGCAGCACCGACCCGCTGCACGACCATACCAGCCAGGTTCACGCCTTCAGCTACATGGAGAAGATCGTCGATGAGGACAACCGCCTGTCGCTCATTCTCGGCACCTCGGACGATGCGTTCCAGATCCCAAATCAGCGCGGACTCGAGCCGCCGCTCGGCCTCGACGTACTCGGACAGACCGAGTTCCTCAGCAACGACCTGAACGAGACACAGCACGAGCTGGCGCAGTTCGCGATCCTCAGTTGGCAACACGCCGCGGGCGCCCTCAACTGGCAGAGCTCCCTCTCAACCCGCTACACCAGCCTGCACTTTGCGCCCGACTACCTCGGCGACCTGCTCTACAACGGTATCGCGCAGAACGCCTTCAAGGACGACACTGCCTTCGGCTGGCAGACCGACGGTTCTTACAAGGTGAGTCCGGCGCATACCGTGCGGGCGGGTCTGTACTACCAGCACGACCACGCACAGAGCGACACCAACTCCGAGGTGCTGCCCATCGATGCCGCCGGCATGCAGACCAGCGACGTGCCGCTCACCGTGATCGACAACGGCACGCAGACCCAGGTCATCGAGAGCGCGTACCTGCAGGACGAGTGGAAGCCGCTTGACCCCCTCACCGTCAACTACGGCCTGCGCTTCGACCACTACAGCGCTTATTCGAGCGGCAGCCAGCTGAGTCCGCGCGTCAACTTCGTCTGGCAGCTCGCCTCCGCCACCACCGTCCACGGCGGCTACTCGCGCTACTTCACTCCGCCACCCTTTGAGCTGATCGGCGCCGAGACCTTCACCAAGTTTGCCGGCACGACAGCGCTGCCGCCCGGCTCCGTCACTCTCGACACTGCGCCGATCGCCGAGCGCGCCAACTACTACGACTTCGGGGTCGAGCAGAAGCTGCTCGACAACGCGCTCACCCTCGGTACCGACACCTTCTATGAGCAGGCGCAGCACCTGATCGACGAGGGGCAGTTCGGCGCCCCCATCATCCTCACCCCATTCAACTATCGCTACGGGCTCATCGGCGGAGTGGAGTTCACGGCCAATTACTCGGTTCACGATTTTTCCGCCTACGCCAACCTGGCTTTTCAGGCCGCGCACGGCAAGGACGTCGAGTCCTCGCAGTTCAATTTCGACCAGCAGCAGCTCGACTACATCGCCGACAACTACATTCATCTCGATCACGAGGGACGCGTGTCATCCTCCGGCGGCGTCTCGTACCTGTGGGCGGGAACGCGCTACAGCGTCGACTACCTGTTCGGCACCGGCTTACGGGAGGACCTCACGCTCCCCGACGGCTTCGTCATCCCCAATGGCGATCACACCCCGAGCTACGTCCAGGTCAACCTGGGGTTGAGTCACGCCTTCACGCTGCCGAGCACCGGGCCGCTGACCGTGCGCTTCGACGTCATCAACCTCTTCGACAAGATGTACCAGATCCGCAGCGGCACCGGCGTCGGGGTGTTCGCACCCCAGTGGGGGCCGCGGCGCGGGCTGTTCGGCGGACTCGCGTGGCAGTTCTAAAGCCGTCCGCCGCCTGAGGCGTGCATGGTTGATAATGGGGCGCGGCCCGCGTTGGCGGCGGCCCGGGTGGCGGGCCTGCGGCGGGCCCGTGCAATGAGAGGTCCTTGAAGCTCAGCCCCGATTCGCTCGCAACGCACCTGAAGGAGCGGCTGCTGCCGGCGTATCTGATCTCCGGCGATGAGCCGCTGCTCGCCGGTGAGGCGGCGGACGCGGTGCGCGAGCGTGCACGCAGCGCAGGCTTCAGCGAGCGTGAAGTGCATTTCATCGAGCGCGCGGCGGACTGGGACGCCGTGCGCGCCTCAAGCGCGAGTCTGTCGCTGTTCGGCGCGCGGCGTGTGCTGGAGATCCGCCTCGCGAACGGCCGGCCGGGCGCGGCTGGCAACGCAGCGCTCGCTTCACTGCTCAGCGACCCGGGCTCCGATACCTTGTTCCTGATATTGGCACCGCGCCTCGAGCGCGAGGCGCAGAGCGCCGAGTGGCTGCGGGCGCTCGAAGCGCGCGGCGGCTGGGTGCAGGTCTGGCCGGTGCCGGCGGAGCGGCTCACCGCCTGGTTGCGAGGCCGCTGTCGCAAGCTCGGACTCGAGGCGAGCCCCGAGGCGCTCGCGGAGCTTGCCGCTCGCACCGAAGGCAATCTTCTCGCCGCGCACCAGGAGCTGTTGCAAGTGGCGCTGCTCGCCCCGGGCAGCACACTCACCGCGCCGGGCGTGGTGGCCGACATCGCCGACCGTGCGCGCTTCGATGTGTTCCAGCTCGGCGAAGCCGCGCTCGCGGGTGAGACATCGCGCGCGCTGCGCGTGCTTGCCGGGCTGCGGGCCGAGGGAGCGGAGGCGACGCTCGCGCTCTGGGCACTGACGAAAGCGCTGCACGAGCTGTGGAGCTGTCGCGATGGCATCGCCGTCGCCGCTCCCTGGCAGCGCCGCAGCGCCGCGCTTGCGCAGGCGGCACGGCGCAGTCCGCACCTGCCGTTCGCCGCGCTCACCGCGCGCGCGAGCCGTGCGGATCGCACCATCAAGGGTCGCCTGGCCGGGGATGCCTGGGACGAGCTGGCGCTTCTCACGGCAGAGCTTTGCGGCCAATCGGGCTTCGCCGGCACGCTCGCACACCCCCGCCCGGCCTGAGCGCCAATGGAACCGATCGGGGTCTTCGGCGGCACCTTCGATCCGATTCACTGCGGACACGTGCGCACGGCCTTCGAGCTGTGGCAGGAGCTCAAGCTTGCCGAGGTGCGCTTCCTGCCGACCGGCAGCCCTCCGCACCGCGACCGGCTCTACGCCAGCGCCGAGCTCCGCCTCGAGATGGTGCGCGCCGCGATCGCGGACCAGCCAGGCTTCATCGTCGACGATCGCGAGGTCCGCCGCAGCGGCGTTTCGTACTCCTTCGACACGCTCGCGGAGCTGCGCCACGAGTTCCGGCAGCGCTCGCTGTGCCTGCTGCTCGGTATGGACGCCTTCCTCGGCCTTCCCGGCTGGCACCGCTGGCGCGAGTTGCTGACGCTCGCGCATATCGTGGTCGCGCACCGGCCGGGCTGGCGCGTTCCGACGACCGGTCCGCTGGGCGAGCTGATGGTCGATCACGGCACCGGCTCGATCCGGGTACTGCACGAGGAACGCGCCGGGCGTGTCTACGTACGCGCGGTGACCCAGCTCGAGATCTCCTCGACGGAGCTGCGCGCGCTGATCACCGCTGGCCGCGATCCGCGCTACCTGGTGCCCGATGCCGTCAGGCAGATCATCCTCGGGACGAGGTGCTATGCTGCAGGGCAGAAAGGCCGCTAGGCCAGCTGCCCCGGGAGAAGTCCGCTTAAGCACATGATCACCCGCCCACGCCTGCGCCCCGCCGCGGTGCGCGCCTCGCCCTTGCAGCAAGCCGTGACGAGCGCACTCGATGATATGAAGGCCGTCAATGTCAGGGTGCTGGATGTTCGGGCCCTGACGGACATCGTCGATACCATGGTGATCGCCTCCGGCAACTCTGACCGCCACGTGCGCTCGATCGCCGAGCGCGTGGTCGAGAAAGCCAAGGCAGTGGGTTTTCGTCCGCTCGGTACCGAGGGCGAGCGCGACGGCGAGTGGGTGCTGGTTGACCTGCAGGACGTCCTGGTGCACGTCATGCTGCCACGCGTACGCGAGTTCTACGGCCTCGAGCGGCTGTGGGACGGCGGCGATGCGCAGCCCGCGATCGCCAGCCCGGTCGTCTCCCGCGCGCAGCCACGGCGGCGTCCCGCCCGCTAGGCTTACGTCGTGCGCCTGCGCGTGATCGCGGTAGGCACGCGCATGCCTGCCTGGGTGCGCGCTGCGTGCGACGACTACCTGACGCGCCTGGGCAGCGGCCTCAGCGTCACCCTCACCGAAATCGAGCCCGGGTCGCGGCGCCGCGGCGTGCCGCAGGCGATCGCCGCGGAAGGGGCAAGGCTCCTTCAGGCCCTGCGGCCGGGCGATCATCTGGTCAGCCTCGACGAGCGCGGCACGCAGTTCTCGACGCGCGAGCTCGCTGACTGGCTCAAGGGGCGCATGCGCGCGGGCGAGGACCTCGCATTCGCCATCGGCGGCCCGGACGGACTGGCGCCCGAGGTGCTCTCGCGCAGCCAGCTGTCGCTGTCGCTATCGCGCCTGACGCTGCCGCACGCCCTGGTGCGCGTGCTGCTCGCCGAGCAGCTCTATCGCGCCCACTGCATTCTCGTCAATCACCCGTATCATCGCGACTGATGCTGCCAACCCCCGCCCCTTCCCAGGTCGTGTGCCTCGCCTCCGCCTCACCGCGCCGGCGGGAGCTGCTCGCGCAGATCGGCGTACGGCACCTGCTCGCCGTGCCCGACGTCGACGAGGCGGCTCTGCCCGGGGAGGCCGCGGCCGATTACGTCGTGCGCATCGCACGTACCAAGGCCGAGACTGTCGCAGCGCGCTCCGCCGCCGGCCTGCCGGTCCTCGCCGCCGACACCATCGTGGTCCTCGACGGGACGATCTGCGGCAAGCCGCGCGATGCCGGCCAGGGCATCGCGCTGCTGCGCGCGCTCTCGGGACGCACCCACACCGTGCTCACCGCCGTGGCGCTCGCCGCCGGCGGAGCGCTGCAGCACCGCCTGAGTGCCAGCGAGGTGCGCTTCCGGCGGCTGAGCGAGGCCGAGTGCTTCGCCTACTGGGAGAGCGGCGAGCCGCGCGACAAGGCGGGCGGCTACGCCGTGCAGGGGCTGGCGGCGGTGTTCGTCGAGCACCTGAGCGGCAGCTACTCCGGGGTGGTAGGGCTGCCGCTGTTCGAGACTGCGCAATTGCTCGAGGCGGCGGGCGTGAGCTGCAACTGGCGGGAGAGCGGCGCGCCGCGCGCGTCGCCGGCGGGGCCATGAGCAGCGTGAGCATCGAGATCCTGGTGAACGTTGCCCCGCGCGAAACGCGCGCCGCAATCCTCGAGAACGGCGTGGTGCAGGAGCTCCACATCGAGCGCCCGAGCCGCCGCGGGCTCGTCAGCAATCTCTACAAAGGGCGTGTCTCGCGCGTGCTCCCGGGCATGCAGGCGGCGTTCGTGGAGATTGGACTCGAGCGCACCGCGTTCCTGCACGCAGCCGACATCGCCCGCAGTTCCGCAGAGGACACGCTGATCAGCGCCTCGCCCGCCAGCCTGCCGCCGGTCGAGGACATCCGCCGCCTCGTCAATTGCGGCGAGGAAATCCTGGTGCAGGTAATCAAGGATCCGATCGGCACCAAGGGAGCGCGGCTCACCACCTTCATTGCGCTGCCGTCGCGCTATCTCGTCTACATGCCGCGCGGACTGGGCGTCGGCGTGTCGGCGCGCATCGAGGACGAGGCCGAGCGCGTGCGCCTGAAGGCGCTGCTCGCGCAGTTGCTGCCGGAGGCTGCCGGGGGCGGCTACATCGTGCGCACCGCGGCGCAGGGTGCCTCAAGCGACAGCCTGCGCGAGGACATGGCCTATCTCGCCAGGCTCTGGGAGCACGTGGGCGCGCGCGCCGCCGAAGTGGCCGCCGGCAGCGTGGTGCACGAGGACCTGCCGCTCAGCCTGCGGATGCTGCGCGATGAGCTCGCCCACGGGGTGAGCCGTGTGCTGGTGGATTCGCCGCGCGAGTACACGCGCATGCGCGAGTTCGCCGCCGCCTTTATGCCCGAGGGCGCCCCGATGGTAGAGCTGTACCCCGGCCCGCGTCCGCTGTTCGACCTGAACGGGGTGGAAGAGGAGATCGCCAAGGCGCTCGATCGCAAGGTGCCACTGAAATCCGGCGGACACCTGGTGATCGACCAGACCGAGGCGATGACCACCATCGACGTGAATACCGGCGCCTACGTCGGCCACCGCAATCTCGAGGAGACCATCTTTCGCACCAATCTCGAGGCGGCGATCAGCATCGCGCGGCAGCTGCGGCTGCGAAACCTCGGCGGGATCATCATCATCGACTTCATCGACATGCGCGATGAGCCGCACCGGCGTGCA
>Ga0187783_10004562_pt1 | contig 10242 bp, 5 predicted proteins | sample 1015_SJ02_MP02_2_FD_132471 | JGI IMG/M metagenome (GOLD analysis project Ga0187783, IMG submission 132471) | Tropical peat soil microbial communities from peatlands in Department of Meta, Colombia - 1015_SJ02_MP02_20_MG | ecosystem: Environmental > Terrestrial > Soil > Wetlands > Peat | place...
GAAGCGTTCATTGCCATGGAATTCCTGGACGGGAGCACGCTGAAAGATAGCATCGTCCGGCATGAGTTAGATACTCGTTGGATCGTCGCCCTGGCTAGTGAGGTCGCAGATGCCCTGGATGCGGCGCATAGCCAGGGAATCATGCATCGTGACATCAAGCCCACCAACATCTTTGTAACGAAACGTGGACACGCAAAGATTTTGGACTTTGGCCTGGCAAAGATCACGCGCATAGTTAACTCGTTGAATCGAATGGAATCTCTCGAAGGGGGCACGGTTACAGTCGACGATTCGCACTTAACCAATCCGGGCACGATGATGGGAACGGTCGCCTATATGTCTCCAGAGCAGGTACGAGCGAAAGACTTGGACTCCCGGACCGATTTGTTCTCATTCGGCGCCGTACTCTACGAGATGGCGACTGGCAGCTTGCCATTTCAGGGAGAGACTTCGGCGGTTATTTGCGAAGCCATCCTGAATCGGCCACCCATTCCTGCTCTGCGGCTCAATGCCAATCTGCCGCCCAAGCTCGAAGACATCATCAATAGGGCGCTCGCGAAGGACAGGAACCTGCGTTATCAGCACGCGTCAGAAATCTGCAGCGACTTGCAACAGCTGAAGACAGAACTGGATTCAAAGACCGCCACAACTTTACCTGCGAATCCAATTGCAGTTGCCAAGGGTACACTTACGGGTCCAGGAGCGGAATCAGGTTCGGGTTCAGGCCACGTTTTGGAAATGGTGCACGTTCTGTTTACTGACATCGTGGCGTATTCGCGTTTGCCCATGGATCAGCAACAGCAGACACTGGCTACTTTACAGCAAGCGGTGCGCCACACTCAGGAATTCAGACGGGCACAGGCTACCGATCAACTGATCTCACTGCCAACTGGGGACGGGATGGCATTGGTCTTTTTTGGCGACGTCGAGGCACCCGTGCGCTGTGCCGTAGAACTGGCGCGAGCCTTGAAGGGTGGATGTCCGATTCCTCTGCGTATGGGAGTTCACACTGGTCCCGTTTACAGGGTGAATGACATTAACGCCGAGCGAAACGTGTCCGGAGTTGGCATAAACGTCGCACAGCGAGTAATGGATTGCGGCGATGCCGGACATATCCTGATTTCTAAGGCTGTGGCCGATGTTCTTGGGCAGTTGAGCACGTGGCAAGCTGCCTTGCATGATCTTGGCGAAGCGGAGGTCAAGCATGCACTCCGCATACATCTTTACAACCTGTATACAGATACCGTGGGGAATAGCGAGCTCCCAAAGAAGCTCCGCCTGGCTCAAACGTCCGTCCAAGAAGCTCATGCCAAAGCGAGGCGTAAGAAGATCTCGCTTCTATTCGCAGCTGCCGCAGCTGCGCTCATCTTAGCGATATTCTTTGTTGTTTATTCGCGAAACTACACAAAATATCATGCGATGACGGCTGCGTCAGATGGCCGCGCCTCTCGCGGTTCTTCCCCGATCGAATACACGCAGCTTACGAACTTTGTTGATTCCGTCAGTTAGCCTGCGCTATCCCCCGAAGGACGCATGCTGGCAATGATCCGCGGCGAGAGCCCATTTATGGGGCCGGGCGATGTCTATGTGAAGCTGCTCCCTGCCGGCGAACCAGTGCAGCTCACCCATGATGACCATCCTAAGATGGGTCTCACATTTTCTCCCGATGGCTCCCGAATTGCCTTTACCCGCGGTGAAGGTTGGGATTGGCAAACATGGACGGTGCCTGTGTTAGGAGGGGAACCATCCGAATTGCTGCCGAACGCTTCCGCCTTGACTTGGGTCGGTCCCCATCAGGTGATGTTTTCCGAGATGGAAAAGGATTGGTTCATGAAGATCGTGATCGCCGGTGAGAGTCGGGCTGACCAACGTGACGTCTATCTTCCAAAGACAGCCGGTATGGCACACCGATCGTACCTTTCGCCGGATTCCAAGTGGGTTCTAGTGGTAGAGATGGAGGCACCGTGCCGTCTTGTTCCATTTGCGGGCGTATCGGAGGGCAAGCAAGTTGGCCCTGTCCCCTCTGTGTGCGCTGAAGCCGCTTGGTCACCGGATGATCAGTGGATGTATTTCGCCGCCAACGCCGGAAGCGGATTTCACCTCTGGCGACAACGCTTCCCGGACGGTGCCGTAGAGCAAATCACCTTTGGAGCAACGGAAGAACGCGGCATTGCCGTCGCACGAGATGGGAAGTCATTGGTCACGGCGATTGGTTCGGAGCAGAGCACAGTTTGGGTTCATAGCCGCATGGGTGAGAGGCAGATTTCATCGGAGGGGTTTGCATACCTGCCCTCCCTGTCCTCCGATGGCACGAAGGCCTATTACCTCGTCGCTAATGGCGCGAACGGAGAATTGAGGTCTCTAGACCTGCGTTCTGGACACAAGGAGCAATTGCTTCCGGGGATTTCCATTGCTCGCTATGCCGTTTCACCCGATGGCAAGCACGTAGTTTTTACAAGGGTTAAGCAGGACAGCCATTCTACTATCTGGATTTCGCCTCTTGATCGGCGCGCTTCTCCGCGGCAACTCGTGTCGTCGGTCGCTGATATGCCCTTCTTTGCTCGGTCGGGGGAGATCTTCTTTCTCGGTAGGGAAGAAGAGGCGGGTTACGTTTTTCGTATAAAGGACGACGGTACGGGATTGCAGAAGGCGGTCCCGAACCGTATCGAACAGTTAGTCAGCCTTTCTCCGGATGGACGCTGGATCATTGCCGCGATTGCGACCGGCGAACCCGATAAACCCCAAAATATCGTTGCGTATTCCGTGCAAGGAGAGCCACCGCGAGTCTTGTGCAAAGTGTGCGGCGTTGGAAGCCTGGAAATCGACCCGCCTATCATCAGCTGGTCACTAGATCAGAAGGCGATGTATGTTTCGTTAGCCCATAATGGATCCGGTGACAAGCCGAAAACCGTGATGATTCCTTTGAGTTCTGGGGAGCTCTTACCTAGGCTCGACGGGGATGAGTTCGTGAACAGCCCGAGGTTAACAAGAATCCCTGGGGTTCGCGTGCTTGACCTACCCAGTCTCTTTCCTGGTCCAGACGCTAACACCTATGCGCTCTGGCGAACAACTACACAACGCAATCTCTATCGCATCAGCTTGCCTTGACGGGTTCGGTCCCACCCTTTCGTCATTACGGTCAACAGTCGAAGCGACATTGACGAACGGGCAATAGTCCCCCTGAATCCATCCAGATCGAATGCGCACAGCTATCGCGCCTTTACACCTTCGTCGAGCTAGAGGACGTGTCGGGTGCGGCCGCCGCGCTCACCAGCTACCGGCTGCCTAAGATAATATCCCCTGGAGCGTCGCGTTAGAATGCGGGGGGTGTTACCGGAGATTGATTGCTCTAGTCCCATTTACCGGATTTGACTCACCGCAGCAGCCTTCGACTGGGAGGAGGTGCTCACCTGGCCTACCTTCGTACTCGACAGTCGATTCCAGAACTGGACCAAGCAGAACCCGCCCGCCCATTTCTCGCCATGAGGCGTATCCGGTATTCCCACTGTGCGCTCGAATACTGGCTGCGACGCGTTGCGAAGAAAGACCAACAGTTTGAGGCCGCTGGCCGTGGATCCCTGATCGGTGACCGGGACTTGCGTGAATACTGCGGTCAAATCCGCTGCGCTCTTCTCTTTGACAATGACCAACGCCTTGACGAGCGACGATCTCCGCTTCCACTCATTGAGTTCGCTTACAGCGCCGTCCAGCACTGGTTGTGAGCCCGTCTGGTTATCAAGGAAGATGGTGTTGGCATCGAGCAAGGGGTCGAAGAGGTATTCGTTCGGAATCTGAAACAGGCTTGGATCGGGCTCTTCGCGCTTAAGGTTCGTCACGACATATGAAGATTCGCGCCCTTCACCCGGGCCGACGTTCGTGTCGCTGATCATGATCCCCAAGTCGGACCACCAGTGTTCCGACATTTTCTTACTCCCATCGTCGTACGTTTTCTCGGAACGAAACCCGAATAAGGTCATTCCGTCACTCGATCTTTCTCCAAGCACGATGTCATGGACGCGCCCATTCTCCTTTTGACGATCAGGCTCCTCGGTCCAAGCATCTTGCTGGCAGCGCACTTGCTGGCGTATCTCTTCCGTGGACCAGAGTCTGAATTTGCCATGCGGAGGCGTTCGCAGCATGTAGGTGTGGCTAAAGTCGTTCGGCGGCGGCACGAAGAAGGTGATGCGGCGATTAGTTGGCACATCGTCGATTTCGACGCGGCCGAGTGTCCCATCGGGCCCATAGCTGGCACTATAGGTGCTGCCGTCAGAGGCTCGTGCGATCCGCCTCGTCGTTTGACTCGGCGCTTCTCCCTCACGAGCGTTATGCAGGGTGACTGTCGCCGTCAACGGCGCGCCTACGACATTCGCAATGATCTGAGCGGAAGCGGACTTTACGAAGGTTGCGCACAGAAGAAGTACAAGGGGAATTGTCAGGAAGGGAGTCATCATCTTTACCACCGGAGACTCGACTGGACCGAGCCAATCGCGCCTCGTTCGAGCCGAATAGCCGCCGAGTTGCGACCACTATAGCATGCCATCACGAACCTCTATTTCGGCACGGTGCCGCTACTCGTGCGCAGCTCATTGACCAATGGTCCGATTGAAGTCAGGAGTCTATTAGTTTTGCTGTTCCCTTCAGTATGTTACTCGCTGACAGTCCCTCCACACGCGGACCTATGGTTGCACTGTCAGCGTGAAGCTCTGGCTCGCAGTGCCTGCACTGTTCTTGGCGGTAATCGTGATCGTGTATGTGCCCGATGCTGGCGATACCGTTCCGCCAGCGCTGGGGCTGGCGGCCGTGGTCAACTGATACGCCGTGCTGAACGACGCCGTGTAACTTGTCGCTACCTGCGCCGTGACTGAATGTAATCACTACCCTGACGAGCCCTGCTGGCATTAAGGAGTTGTTAATGTCGGCACCGTGCCTTTCATCTGCCGTGTCCACCTGTGTTAAGCCGACTCACGTGCAAACGCAATGTTCTGCACAGACCCACGGTCCCAGCTGCGACGCCTGTCAACCGACACCCAAGGTGGAAGCGTGGCGTACCGTTAATTCCTTAGGAGAACCAGCGTAACGCCTTTATTGGCTGCGCCCCAATCGCTGTCGAGCAAAAGCTCAGGAGCGTGACGGACGAGGTCTTTGCTCAAAGCATCAAAGCTCGAGAGGGATTCCCCGTTCACGAAGGAGATAATCTTGCCGTGTTTCTTCTGCTGCCGAAGATAGCTCCTAACTGCAAACCTGAGGAGCCCACCCGTTCCTGTAGATCCATAGCCGTGAATGAATTTGAGGATCGTCACGCCATCCTTCTTTGCCTGCACTAAAGCAGCTTCAACGCGGCTACGCGCCTGGGTCCGATCAGGGAACCCCATCTCGATGTTTATTACCCGCACATTCCCCGATTTTGGCATCGGTCAATAATCCACACCGAGTCGGCATAGTGTGGCTCCTTCAGGCCTTTCGAAGGCAGAAGGAGCCAATTCAGGGTCGACTGCCAGCACTCTTAGCTCGAGCGAGACCACGGCTATAACATTGTTGCCGTCTCAGACTGACAAAACCGCGAATTATCTACACCGGTCCATTTTTGCTCGTCGTGATCGTTTTGAGTTCAAGGGCAGGACGGCTCCCACAGAACCAGAGTACGGAGGTCTATGTAGTGCTTCTTTGTCATCGCCACGACCGGCGCAAGATTCTCAAGTACCGCGGCCAGTCGCTTCGGTTATGGCATCCCTTCCGTCGCGACGATCCTGCCGTTGCCTACTCCTGCTCGCGTTCCATCTGTTCGCGCAGGATCGCATTGATCCGGGTGAGGTGTCCTTCGCCTTTCGCCCGGAGCCAGTCGAGGACATCGTTGTCGACCCGTACCGAGATCTGCGATTTGAGCGGGCGATAGTACTTTCCAAGAACGCCTTTAGCCCATTGGCCGGGAGGCAACTGGGGGACTTCTGCGCGATCAAGCCTGCGGTCGCGCTCCTGATAGAGCCTCCGCGTTCGCTTGCTGATCCTAACGGATCTGGTCTTCGTAGATGCTTTGCTCATAGGCTACCGCCTTTCTGGCGGAAATGATGTGAATAACCTGGGTCGTCGCCTCGCTGCGATCGACAAACGCGACCACAACCAACACCAGTTTACGAGTCATTCCGATGGCCAAGAAGCGCTGCTCACCCTCCTCCTGAAAGAGGGAATTCTCAGTGACAATATGATTCGGGTCCGCGAATGCTTCCTGGGCTTGTTCAAACGATACACCGTGAACCCGCCTGTTGCGCCGCGCCTTCGCGGGATCCAGGTGAATCTCGTTTCCATATATTCGTTATTGTATATTCAAGATTGAATCATATCAAGTGGCGCCGCAAAAACAAAACGCAAGATCTAAGACGCCTGCGACAGTATCGACGACGCTGGAAGGTAGAAAGACTATTTGCATGGCTTTACCACCAAGCAGGGCAAGCAGGCCAAGGCTGCGGGTTTGCTTCGTACAGGCGCCGGGATCTTACACGACCAAGCTTGTGTCAATTCCAATTGCGTCAAGACGTTGCGTTCGCCGCTAGAAATCTGACCTGGCATATCCATCGTGAGGCGGAAGTTGCAAAGTCCTCGAACAGCGTCTGCGTAGCGTTTGACCGGCTTCGGGTCTTCCGAGGACTTCCCTCCGGTTGCTGACGGGGCGGCCAACGCGACGTGCAGCTCTGCGCGACGTTCTGCGCCGACCCGCGCTGGACGAGCGACGCCGCGAAAATCAACTCACGCAAGCTGCACGTAACTTGTAAGATAGACGCACCTGCTTTCATGCTTTTCGAGCAGTGCGCATTTCTCCTCGGCGTAAATGAGCCCACAGAGAGCAACGAATTCTCAGGAACTTGCAGGCGTCTGGGCTCCTGATTTGCTGTGCCAAAATGATTTTGATCGCGAGGGTTATGGCACAGTTTTGTCACAGTTCGATGAAGAGGGTACTAGCACCGAACTGTAAGTCGCGGTAAAATCAGAACTTACGATGTCGGGGCGTAGCGCAGCCTGGTAGCGCACCTGCCTTGGGCGCAGGGGGTCGTTGGTTCAAATCCAATCGCCCCGACCAACCTCTTCGGCAACAACGCATGATCAATGGGCGCCGCTTCAGAAGGTGGAAGCAATGCTTGGTGCCAGCGCCGTTCCGTCGCGCTGCATTGCACTCGAAAAACTGAGTGCTCCGGATCTCTGATGGAAACAGAGCGGTGGGCGATGTCCAGCGGCGGAGGCCTTGCCCCCGCCCCCCCAGGATTTGGCGCTTTGTGCCTGTCCCGATGAAAGGGGCTCTACCCACAGGGTAAATAAAAGGCGGATGCAGTGGCGATCGCTCGAGGCCACTGAGTCGGCGCTCTCGTAGCTTCCCGGCAGAGGCCCTATCCTCCACTCAGTTCGCGTTGATTATAGGCGCTCCGTATATTCGTTGTTGAAATCAACCTTAGGCACAGACTCACCAGGCAGTCGGAGGAGAACGTGGATCTACAACTTGCAGGAAAAGCGGCGCTGGTTACTGGATCGACTGCAGGCATTGGCTTTGCAATCGCGAAAGATCTGGCGAATGAGGGTGCCCATGTCTACATAAACGGGCGCACACAGAAGCGAGTGGATGAAGCTGCAAAGGCCATTCGGACAAAGGTTGCGAAGGCGAATGTTGACGGTATCGTGGCGGACTTTTCTGATACCAAGGGCGCTGAAACGGTGATTTCAAAGCTGCCGGCAGTCGATGTCCTGGTAAACAACGTGGGTATCTTCGAACCCAAGCCCTTTGTGGAGATTCCGGACGCTGACTGGTATCGTTTCTTTGAGATCAATGTGATGAGTGGTGTGCGACTGTCACGACACTATCTCACAGGAATGCTAAACAAGAACTGGGGGCGCATTCTTTTCATTTCCAGTGAGTCGGCGGTACAGATTCCATCGGAGATGGTGCATTACGGTATGACCAAGACAGCGCAGGTCGCTATCGCAAGGGGCATCGCGGAATCAGTACCTGGCAGCGGTGTGACGGTAAACAGCATCCTTGCCGGCCCGACTGAGTCAGAAGGCGTCAGTGATTTTGTGGAGGCGATGGCCAAGCAGCAGAAGAAATCGAAACAAGAAGTGGAGCGAGAGTTCTTCGAGCGCGCGCGCCCGTCGTCACTGTTGAGGCGGTTCGCTACGGTCGATGAAGTCGCAGCCTTGGTTACCTATGTGTGTGGCGAACAATCTTCAGCAACCACCGGAGCGGCATTACGCGTTGACGGCGGCGTGGTGCGAGCAATCTTATGACGTGAGAATGGTGAGCTACGAACGCCAGAGACAATCTCACCGCGTTGGTCACGCTGGCGACTCGCAAAGCATGCAACTTCCGAGTGTCCATCTGCGATCGAGTAGCCTGCGTCGGGCGCCGGAGCCCCAAGGAAAAACTATCATGAGTGTGGTCACTGACACTCGCAACGAACGAAGACGCTGATCCTACAAATCCTGATTTGCTCGAGAAGAGCGCACGCGTCGAAGGATGCGGGTCGGGATTTCCAGCGGACCATGAGGATCATCTTCGCCCATTTTTAGTTGCCCAACGTTGAGACTCTCGATAACCTGTTTTCTGTAGGCGAGAGCTGAGAAGCTGTTTCAATATCTCCACCTTGCCTCGAACAAACGATTGACCAAGACTTACCTCAGCATTTGCGTATCGTGCAGGAGATCGTCGATATGCCTGAACGGACTGGCGCTGTCTGAATCTGCTATCGAGTCGTAAGTCAGGTATGAAAACGGGCAATCCTGAAGCGAAAAGGGTGGGGATGAGAGAACCGTACGATCTTCGCGAACTGACTGGGGAGCTGCCTGACGTTCTGCTCGGCGCTTCATTTCTCCAGTGAGCCGATCGCGTATCGCGCCGTCCCGCAGTTTCCGCTCTGCGCCTTTTATAGTAATGTGTGTCTCCTTGGCGCTTTCGATTCGCCGCTAGTTCTTGGGGCAGTTTCGTCATTCGCGACGATCGCGAAGCCGCTGGAGGCTGCTCGAATACCATTCGCAAGTCGAGGCAAGTATGACGAAGCGCATTCTCTGTCTTTCCGCAATGTTGTTTACGACGGGGCCGTGCCTGGCGCAGTCCGGTGTGCCGCAGGAGATCCCGGCCTTCGACCTTAACGCCATCGACAAAACTGCCGACCCCTGCGTCGACTTCTATCAATACGCTTGCGGGACCTGGGTGAAGAACAACCCCATTCCGCCGGACAAGTCGCGCTGGGGGCGTTTTGACGGACTTGCCGAGCACAATCTTTACATCCTGCGCGACATCCTCACCGAAGCGCAGGCCTCCGCGCAACCCACGCCGATTGAGGCGATGATCGGCACGTATTACGCCTCCTGTATGGATGGGGCCACGATCGAGAAAAAGGGCAGTGCCCCGTTCGCCCCAGACTTGGAGAAGATCGCCGCCATCGCGACCAAGGCAGACTTCATCCGCCAGGTTGCCGACATGCACCGCAATGGCACATCCGCGCTGTTTGCCTTCTACTCGCAGCCGGATATGCACGATTCGAACCAGACGATTGCCTATCTCGACCAGGGAGGCATTACGCTACCGGACCGCGACTACTACCTGAAGGACGATGCGAAGTCGGTGGAGACGCGGCAGAAGTATCTCGAGCACGTGGAGAAGATGTTCGAGCTGGTCGGAGACAAACCGGAAGTAGCGCCGGCGGAGGCGAAAACCGTGCTGGACATTGAGACCGGCCTGGCCAAGGCTTCGATGGACCGCACCCTGCGCCGTGATCCCAAGACGCGCGACCATAAGATGACGGTAGCGGAAATCACCGGTCAGGCCCCGAATTTCGATCTTACTCTGTACTTTGCCCAAAATGGTTCGCCCGAGTTTACGTCGTTGAACGTGGGCAACCCGGATTTCTTCAAGCTAGTCAACGAACAACTCAACGGCGTCCCGCTCGAGGAATGGAAAGTCTACCTGCGGTGGAGAACGATCGACACATACGCGCCCGCGCTGAGCGATGCCTTCGTTGAGGAGGATTTCCGGTTTAAGGGCAAATACCTGTCGGGGCAACAGGAAATCGAACCGCGCTGGAAGCGCTGCGTGAAATCTACCGATGTGAGTCTGGGCATGGCACTGGGCAAGCTTTATGTGGATCGCACTTTCGGCGCCGAGGGCAAGGAGCGCACCTTGAAGATGGTGCACGCCATCGAGAGTGCCATGCGCGAGGATATCGGTTCGTTGTCCTGGATGTCGGACACGACGAAACAGAA
>Ga0187783_10004563_pt1 | contig 10242 bp, 5 predicted proteins | sample 1015_SJ02_MP02_2_FD_132471 | JGI IMG/M metagenome (GOLD analysis project Ga0187783, IMG submission 132471) | Tropical peat soil microbial communities from peatlands in Department of Meta, Colombia - 1015_SJ02_MP02_20_MG | ecosystem: Environmental > Terrestrial > Soil > Wetlands > Peat | place...
ATCCCAGTCAACGTGCCTCCGCCACCATCGTCTCCAAGCAAGACGCCATCCTCTCGGGAATCGGCGCCATCGCCCGCATCCTCGACGTTTATGCCGAGCTCGATGGCGCCGTGACCTCGCACTACGAAGTCACAACCCATCCCGAGATCTTTGACGGCATTCGCCTGCGCCCCGGGCAGTCGATCGCCGTGATCCGCCATAATGCGCGGGTCATTCTCTCCTGTGAGCGCGTCATTCTCAATCTCATGCAGCGTTTGAGCGGCATTGCCACCTTAACTCGCAAATTTGTAGACCAGGTTTCGGGCACAAAGGCCAAGATTCTCGATACCCGCAAGACCATCCCCGGCTTGCGAGCTCTGGACAAGTACGCAGTGCGCTGCGGCGGGGGCCAAAATCATCGCCTCGACCTATCCGATGGCATTCTGATCAAGAACAATCACATCGGCTTGGCCGGGGGAGTCCGCCAGGCGCTCGAACGCGCACACCACAATCGGCGGGGCGAACAGATGATCGAGATCGAGGTTCGCAACTTGGAAGAACTGGAGCAAGCTCTCGAGCATGGGGCGGAGGCCATTCTCCTCGACCACATGTCCGTCCAGGACGTAAGGCGCTCGGTCGAGCGCTGCGCCCGGTCGAACCCGGCGATTCCTCTCGAAGCCTCCGGGGAGATCACTTTGGAGAATGTTCGCGCCTACGCGGAAACCGGGGTCAACTTCATTTCCGTGGGGGTCCTGACCCATTCGGCTTCGGCCGCGGACATGAATATGCGCGTCGGGCCCGCCTAGTGATAGAGCGGTCCGGACGAAGGACGACGGCTTGAGCGCTTTCTTGCGAGCGCAAGATTTTGTGCTTGGGGGCCGTTCTCCCTCATAATTGCCGCATCAGCCAACCATCCCCAATCCGCTCTTTGCCGCCGAGAGTGCCCACCACTCCTGCTGCTGGTTCGCAGACGGATCGTCGACTGGGACGCCTGGTTCGGCTTCTCATGGACCACGCCACGGTAATCGTGAGCGGAACCAAGATCGCCTCCGAAGTTGGGGTTAGTCCCTCGACGGTATGGCATTTGGTCGAGCAGTTGCGCGCTCTGGGCGTAGACATCGCCGGCCATCTCGGCACCGGCTATAGACTGACGGCCATCCCCGATCTGCTGCTGCCCGAGATGCTAGCCCCCTTGATCCGGGGAAGCATCTTCAGTGGGCATGTTCATCACTATTACAACATCGACTCGACCAGCTCGGTCGCTATGGATGCCGCCCGGGATGGTGCACCCGAAGGCAGCGTGTTCCTGGCCGAGCAGCAGACGGCGGGTCGCGGCCGGGGAGGCCATCGATGGCACTCCCCGCGCTCGACCGGAATTTACTGTTCCCTGGTGCTGCGCCCGGTACTGCCGCCGGCCGAGGTGCTGCTTCTTTCTCTCGCCGCAGGGCTTGCCGTACAGGCCGCCGTCGAGGAGCTGGATCCCGCACTTTCTCCCGACCTGAAGTGGCCGAATGATCTCCTGGTGCGCGGCAAGAAGTTCTGTGGAATTTTGACCGAAATGAATGCCGAACCGACCCGAGTTCGGCACGTGGTTGTCGGCATCGGATTGAACGTCAATCAAACCAGTTTCCCCGGCGAGCTCGAAACCTCGGCCACGTCTTTACGAATGGCCAGCGGCACCGAGTACTCGCGGCTGGAACTGTGTGCCGCTTTGCTAAAATCTCTGGACCGGGAATATCGCAGTTTGCGCAACAGTCCGCATGACGCCATCCTAGGGCGCTTTAGCGAGCGTTCGTCAACGGTGCGAGGGGTGCGGGTGCGCGTCGAGGAGGATGGCGGCTACCAAGGTACGACCGAAGGACTCGATGCCCGCGGATTCCTGCAAGTACGCACCCCGCAAGGTCTGCGCACGGTTGTGGCCGGGACCGTAAGACCGGAATGATTCCTCCGGCAAAACTCGATCCCGGCCCAGGAAAGGGTTGGGCAAGCATGGTCCTATGCTCTTAGTCCTCGATGTCGGCAACACAAACACCGTCTTGGGGGTCTTTCGGAGGGCGGCGAAAGCCAAACCAGCGCCGAGTCACTCCCCGGAGCAGCCAGGGCGCTACGAACTCACAGCCAACTGGCGGGTGGCGACCATTTCGACCCAAACCGTCGACGAGTATGGCGTCTTGTTCCGCAATCTTTTTGCCATGGACAACCTTGCCGTCGAAGGCATCCGGGGCATCGTGATCTCTTCCGTCGTGCCGCCGCTCGACTCTACCCTGCGGCAAGTCTGTGAACGGTATTTCCACACCCAAGCGCTTTTCGTTGGGCCGGGTGTAAAGACGGGAATGCCGGTGCTTTATGAGAATCCGGCGGAGGTTGGCGCTGACCGCATCGTCAATTCGGTGGCCGCCTTCGAAAAATACGGCGGTCCGATTATTTCGGTGGACTTCGGAACGGCAACGACGTTCGACTGTGTGACCGCCCAGGGAGAGTATCAGGGCGGGGTGATTTGTCCGGGCATCGGCATCTCCGCCGACGCGCTGTTTGGACGCACCGCCCGGCTCCCCCGCGTGGACATTCGCAAACCGTCGAAGATCATCGGTACCAACACGGTCGGCAGCCTGCAGTCAGGCCTGTATTACGGCTATCTGGGATTGGTGGATGGGATTCTCGAGCTCCTGCTCGGAGAGTTGGGAAAAACAACCAAGGTCGTGGCCACCGGAGGTCTGGCTTCCCTGATCGGCAAGGAATCCAAATATATCAAGCAGGTCGACGATTTCCTAACCTTGGAGGGATTGTGCATCATCTGGGAGCGCAACGCGATCGCAAAATCCGGGCGGGCGAGCGAGCGATAGTAGGACTCTCGAGCGATGGTGTGGGTTCGACTCCCTCCTCAGGCTATCCGCAACCTAACCATTCGTGGCCGTGGAAAACTACTTTAACAAATCTGTTTTGAGGGCGTGTTGTTGTGTATTCCAGGATTTACGTGCGCGTTTAGGTACGTTGTGGAGTGTTCGCGCACAGCACGTGTGCAGCAGATTGTGCAGTGCCCGGCGCTCCGCTAATCCCGCGTCTCGCAGCAGGCGTTTAAGTCCGTTGGGGCCGACTATGCCCGATAGTTCAAGACGAAATCAGACCAGCAGATTCAATGAAGTAGCGGACGCGCTGCGCAGTTGCCGCAGAGATTGCGCATTTTTCTCTCTGCGACATAAAGCGAGAAAACCCGCAGCTCATTCCGCGCAGACCGAAGGATTCTTCGCGAACCCTCGACACAGGTTTTGGCCCGTGTAACGGTTTAGCAATTGTCTCCACCGACGTGACGCCCACGCAATCCCAATCACTTCCAGTCGCACTGAGCGACCAAACTGCACCCAATGTGACATCATTCGGCAGTTCGGAACCGTTCGGGACACCCAGCGAAGCAGGCAAAAACTTCGCGGGCACCCCTCATGCGCCGGCAAGCACTCCTCGTCCTCTGAGGCTGCGGAATACTGTCGCAGGCGCACGACCTCACGAGTCCGGATCCTGGATTCTACGTAAGCAGCTTATGTCGGCGGCATGTTGAAACATCGGCTGACGAGGACGAACAAACGGCGCACACTTGCCCTACCTGCTTCCTTGTGACCCGATTCGGGTCATGCTGACCTGTTAGCGATAGTTCTGACGGACGACTCAGAAGAATCTTCACCAGGAATACTCGTTTCTTCAGCGCACATTGGGGCTCAGCTTCTTTGGGCCGCATGAGTTTGCGTTATCGTCAATCATTCCATATCATCAACTCGTTTCGCGCTATTTCCTCCATTTCTTCGGGTTACGTTGCGTCCGCAATTCTCTAAGTTGGAAAGACGCATGCCTGACACTCCCGATGACGCGACTCTGAGCCAGAGTGCAGTCGAGCGATCTTTCACGGTCATCGGTCCATATCGGCTAATCAAGATGCTGGGCGCGGGGGGCATGGGCGAAGTCTGGCGGGCCGAGCAGACTGAGCCTATTCATCGTACGGTTGCCCTAAAGCTGATCAAGGCGGGAATGGATACGAGGGCCGTGGTGGCGCGCTTCGACTCGGAACGGCAGGCTCTTGCTTTGATGGAACACCCCAACATCGCCAAGGTTTTCGATGCTGGCGCGACGGCGGAGGGCCGGCCGTATTTTGTAATGGAATACGTTCATGGCTTTCCCATCACCGACTATTGTGACAGGCATCGGCTCACAATTAAGGAACGTTTGGCGCTATTCATGCAGGTGTGCGAGGGGGTGCAGCATGCGCACCAGAAGGCGATCATCCATCGCGATCTGAAGCCATCCAACGTGCTGGTCGAAGAAGTAGATGACAAGCCCGTGCCCAAGATCATTGACTTCGGACTCGCCAAGGCTATGGGGCAGCAGCTCACCGAGATGACTCTGTTTACGGAAGCCGGAGCGATGCTGGGTACGCCTGACTACATGAGTCCGGAGCAGGCGGATCGCAACGAGCGCAACATCGACACTCGTACCGATGTGTACTCGCTGGGTGTGATTCTGTATGAATTGCTGGTGGGCGAACTCCCCATCGGATCGCGGGAGCTGCGAGCGGCGGGAATCGAAGCCATGCTGCAGAAGATATGCGTACAGGAGCCACCCCGCCCGAGCACGAAACTCAAGTCTTTGGGCCACTCTGCGAAGGATTCAGCGGAAAGGCGCCGGGAAGAACCTGAGTCGCTTGAACGCCATCTGCGCGGAGATTTGGACTGGATCACGATCAAGGCACTGGAGAAGGATCGCTCGAGAAGGTACGGTTCCGCTTCTGATCTGGCGGGGGACCTGCGACGGTATCTGCAAGACCAGCCCGTTTCTGCCGGGCCGCCGACCGCCGGCTATCGTTCGCGCAAGTTCATTCGGCGGCATCGCTTCGGAGTGAGTGTAGCCGTGGCCGCGGTTGTGCTGCTGATCGGGGTTGCAATCACCCTGGCCGTGCAAGCCCGGCGCATCGCGAAGGAGCGTGACCGGGCAAACTGGATTGCCGATTTCATGACACAGATGTTCGCAGTATCGGATCCGAGTGAGGCTCTCGGGAACACCATCATGGCGCGCACAATCCTCGATAAAGCCTCGAACCAGATTCGCGTGGGTTTGGCCAGGGATCCCGAAGTACAGTCGGACTTGATGTTCACCATGGCGCGCACCTACGCGAGCCTGGGATTGTACCCCAACGCTTACAACTTATCCTACGCTGCGCTCGAGAGTCGCCGGCGACTTCTTGGTCCCTACGATCGCAAGACACTCGCGTCTATGGCGCAGGTGGGTTGGATTCTCGACCGGCAAGGACATGACCATGAGGCGGAGAAACTGATGCGCCAGACAATTGCGGATGCGCGACGGGTGCTCGGACCCGACGATCCAATCACGCTAGAGGCAATGGATCATCTCGGAGTCATCCTGGAGAGGCAGGCCCACTTTGAGGAAGAAGAGAAGCTGCAGCGTCAGCTGGTCGAAATTTCAACTCGCCGGTTCGGTCCTGAAGATCCCCACACACTGCGCGCGATGGTGCACCTTGCTGATGCATTAAGTTCTCAAGGTCGCTACGCCGAAGCTGAAGGAATATACCGAAACACGTTGGGAATCGAGCAGCGTGTGCTCGGCCCCGAACATCCTCAAACCCTTGGGACTATGCACAACCTAGCCAACCGGATACAGGAGCAGGGACGGTATGCGGAGGCCGAGGGCCTGTACCGGGAGACGCTTGCAATTGAACAACGCGTGCTGGGACCCGATCATCCAGATACTGCCGATTCCATGGATGCTCTGGCCAACACGCTCTACTATGAGGGACGCTCCGCGGAGGCCGAGAAATGGTATCGGGCGGCACTGGAAGTCGAGCAGCGTGCGCTGGGGGCCGATCACCCCTACACAACCAGGCCGCTGGAAGGCCTCGCCAACGTGCTCTCTGGAAAGGGTCAATACGCCGAAGCCGAGAAACTGGACCGCCAGATTCTCGACATTCGGCAACACAAACTTGGTCCCGACCATACCGATACATTGCTGTCAGAATATAACATCGGAGACATTCTCTACCAGGAAGGCAATCTGTTCGAAGCCGAGAAATTCATCCGCGAGGCATTCGATGCCCAAAGCCGTGTGCTCGGAGCGGAGAACGTCGACACATTGGCTTCAAAAGCCGAGCTCGCAAGAATATTGATTAGAGAGGGTAAGTATCAGAAGGCTGAAGAAATGGCTCAGCAGGCCTTCGATACTCAGCTCCGCATCCTCGGGCCACAACATCTCGACACACTCAACACCCTGCAATTCCTGGCTACCGCAATGGTTTACAACCACCGCTATCAGGACGCCAATAAACTCTTCGAGGAGATCATCGAAAGGTTGACCAAAGCCCAGTCGGAGAATGTTTCTCTTGCATGGTACAACTTCGCCGGTGTGGCAGCGGCGGCTCATGACCGCGATGAAGCTGTGCAGCACCTGCGCGAAGCCATCAAGCACGGTTACAAGGATATAGACCACATACGAACCGATGACGATCTAAAAGCCCTTCGCGGCTACCCTCGCTTTGAGGCATTTCTCATCGAAGCCAAGAAGCGCACCGACGCGGCATCGCAGCAGCCCAACTGACTATTTCTCCCCGCAATCCAAGTCTGCGCCGTACCAGGTCAGATCGCCATATCGCTCATCCTATGAAAGCTGGGGAGTGGAAAGAATGGCGATACGATCGCCCTGAGAGTGAACCCTGGCGACGTGTTCGTGAGCGCGTCTTTGGCGTGCTGGCATTGGAAAGCGAACTCGTTGACCCTAGACTTTAGGCGATCAAAAATGCTAGGAGAGGCTCTTCCGGAGGTCAGTTTCAGACTATCTCCCCCTCTTGTTCTTGCGCGGACGTCCCCCCTTCCGACCATTAGCCCTTGCGGCCCTCGCTTTGGCTGCTGATCTCGCCCGCCCTCCTTTTGTTCCCCCGGTCCTACCCCAGTTTCTAAACATTTCTATGACCGCTTTAGGAAGCAGTGCTCGAAGAGTGCTGTTGTGGCGTTTTGCCATTCCGAGCGGATTCTAGCACGGTACGCTCGCGTTTTACATAACCCAAACCCCACATTGGGTTACTAGGTTGATACTGGCCCTTCGTGTCTTTAAACCCAAACCCTACTTTGGGTATAGTGATCATGTCGGGCTGGAAACACCCAGCAGGAAGGGTAAGCAGATGAAAGCAGCAGCTCCAGCAAACTGAGGTGCGTATGTTCATGAGACTACTTTGCATTCATTCCGAGACGTTCATTCGGACCTCGGGCAATCGGCTCTATACCGAGTGTGTAGCCTGCGGGCATGAGTCGGCGGGTATTGAAACAGGGACATTTGAGTACCATCCAGATGTGTACTCAAGATTGCAGCACACGGAGCAATTCGGCAAGGCTTGCTTGGCGGGATGAAAAAGGGGAAAAATCGCCATTTGCACTCTCCACCCTGGGCACTGCTCGCTCGTCTCCAGCGTGTCGCTCGCTGCTCGCGCACAGTGGTGGGCTCGCACCTCGCGACCCCCAGGATGCTTGATTTCAAACTGCAGCTGTGTCCCACGGCGTCTAGGCCGTCATCCCGGCCCCAGTCCCGAGGAAACGCCGCTGGCCAAGCTGCTCTCCGATGGCTGGGAACAAATCACTTGCGCCGTGCGGAATATGAAATCCGCAAGAAGATTGAGGGCTCCAATTTGGTCTGGAGAGGCTGGTACGCCTTCCGTCGTGGCCTTGCAACCACTGTATCGATGTGGTATGCGGCCTGAACAAGCTTGCCTGATTCTTCGCAATTCCGCCGAAGTTGTGTGCCGCCATGACATCCGTTTGGAGCAAGAGGGCACCAAGCTTGATGCTATGGCCCGCTTAGAGCAAGCCTACGAGCAGTGTGCAGCAACTGTGCAGTAAAATCTTCAAGAAGTCGCATAAACACGCAGTCCTAGCCGATTTGTGGAAAACTACTTTAACTACTTCACGGAGATCGAGGATCACTTCCGGCAGCGTCGCGGCACGACCATGCTGCTTTCCACTCTCGATTGGGTACTGATGGATGTGTGGAAACAAGCAGGCGTTCCCCTGGAAGCGGTATTACGGGGCATCGATGTCACTTTTGAGCGCTTCGCCGAGCGGCGATCGAAAACCCGCAGGGTAAATGGACTGGGATTTTGCACCCAAGAGGTGCTGGCCGCAGCCGAGGAGATGAAACAAGCCGCCGTCGGGGCGGGAAAACCGGCGCGGGGCAATGCGGGGGAATCCGCTTTCCCGGTTTCCGAGATTGCGCGATTTCTGCGGCAAAACGCCGAAGGCCTCGAGTGCGCCCAGCTACCCGAGACCAAAGACCTCTCGCCTAAGCCACTGGCCAGGGAGACGGCGGAGATGTTGCGAGCCATGGCCAGACAACTGGAGGAATCCGGTGCTCTTCCACCGCTCGAAGATCTCGAACGAAGGCTTACCGTGGCCGAGGAGAAGCTCCTCGCGGTCTTGCTGGCGGTAATTCCGGATGACGAGATCGTCGTCGCACGGGCCGAGGCCGACCATGCACTGGCGCCCTATGCGAGGAAAATGCCGGCGGCGCAGATCGAACAGCTGCAGAAGCAATATGTCCGCAAGCGCTTTCTCGATCAATATGGGTTGCCGAGGCTGAGTTTGTTCTATCTGTGAACCGAGGAAGCCCCTACTCAGCTCCCGCAGAGAACTTTCTCGCCAAGAACAAGGAGAACCGGGCCGGCCTGGCTTCTATCCGGTCTGAGGATCCGTTTTTCCCACGCCCCAGTGGCGCCCGATAGAATCATGGCTTGCTTTTTACGATCGAAAAACTTGTTTATGGCGGGGACGGTCTGGCGCGGCTGCCCTCGGAGGAGCCCGGGCGCGGGAAAGCCGTATTCCTGCCGTTCGTGCTCGAGGGGGAAAGCATTGAGGGCTCTGTGCTCGCGGAAAAACCCGGATTTGCCCGGGCCCATGCCGATCACATCCGCCAAGCTTCCCCGTATCGCATCGAACCCCAGTGCCCTTATTTCGGCGCCTGCGGGGGATGCCATTATCAGCATGCCAGCTACGAGCATCAACTCGAAATTAAAGCGGCCATTCTGAAGGAAACCCTTCGTCGCATTGCGAAAATAGAATTGGGTGTCAATCTCGCAATCCATCCCTCGCCGGCCTGGAACTATCGCAATCGTGCCCGTTTGAGAATCGAAGCCAAGCCTGAGTTCGCGCTCGGCTATTACCGGTCGAACTCGCGGGATCTTCTGCCTATCGAGCAATGCCCGATCAGCTCACCGCTGATCAATCGGGCGATCGCAATCTTTTGGAGTATGGGCAGGGCCGGGAACCTGCCGGCGGAACTCGAAGAGGTGGAAATCTTCGCCAACGCCGAGGATGACCGGCTTCTGGTCGAGCTCTACGGCAACTTTGCCCTGAAGGTGGGGTCCGCCACCGCCGTGGGGGAAACCTTACAAAGCGCACTCCCGGAGATAGCCGGGGTGGTTTCGTTCCCGACCGGCCACCGCCCTGGCCCTCGTCGCGAGGAACCGACCTCAACCGTCGGATCTCAAGAACTCAGCTACCACACGCAAAATTTTTCTTACAAGGTGGGCGCGGGAGCGTTCTTTCAGGGGAATCGATATCTGACCGACGAACTTATCCGCATTGTGACCGCTGGATGTTCCGGAACATTGGCCTTGGACCTGTATGCGGGAGTTGGCTTGTTTTCCGCAATACTCTCTCGGAGTTTCGCCGAAGTAGTTGCCGTTGAATCGTCCGCCGCTTCGTACGCCGATCTGGTGTCGAACGCACCGCCGAATGTGAAGGCGGTTCGCAGCACGACGGAGCTATTCTTGGAGAGGGCACGCCGGTTGCGACCGGAGCTGATCGTCGTGGACCCTCCGCGGAGCGGGTTGGGGAAAGCGGTGATCCGCGGCCTCGAAAAGTTGGGCGCCCGCTCGATTCTCTATGTATCCTGTGATCCGGCGACGCTTTCCCGCGACCTCGCGAGTCTGGTGCGAGCAGGCTACTCCATTCAGCACGCCCATCTAGTGGATCTATTTCCTCAGACCTTTCACGTGGAAAGCGTGTTCCGACTGGCCATGGTTAGCCAGCGGGCAAGGCAGTAACCTCAGCGCAGGTTTGCGCTACCGTCCGTACGGGTCGCCGGTTTGCGGTTATCGCTCGGCTCGGGTAGCCGCGGCTTTAGGCTTTGTCCGGGGAATCCTCGAACGCGGAGAGTTCAGCCGTTTCGGCCTCGTCCGGACTCCGTCGATATTCCTCAATCAGTCGCCGCGCCCGCTCAGCG
>Ga0187783_10004564_pt1 | contig 10241 bp, 8 predicted proteins | sample 1015_SJ02_MP02_2_FD_132471 | JGI IMG/M metagenome (GOLD analysis project Ga0187783, IMG submission 132471) | Tropical peat soil microbial communities from peatlands in Department of Meta, Colombia - 1015_SJ02_MP02_20_MG | ecosystem: Environmental > Terrestrial > Soil > Wetlands > Peat | place...
CTGCTGACCGAGATGACCTCGCCGGTGAGGTAGGAGGCGAGATCGCTGGCGAGGAACACCATCACGTTGGCGACCTCCCATGGCTCCGCGCCCCGGCCGAAAGCCTCCCGGCTGGCAAGCTCATCGAGCAGATCCTGGCTCATGACCTTAGCCAGGAAGGGATGCGTGGCCAGGCTCGGCGCCACCGCGTTGACCCGGATGCCGTGCGCGGCCACGTCCAGTGCCGCGCACCTGGTCAGCGCCATCACGCCCGCCTTGGCCGCCGCATAGTGCGCCTGCCCCTCCTGCGCGCGCCAGCCGAGCACCGAGGCGTTGTTCACCACCGCGCCGCCGTGGCCCTGCGCGACCATCTGCCGCAGCGCGGCCCGCGTGCAGCGGAACGTGCCGTTGAGCGTGATGTCCAGGACGCGCAGCCAATCCGCGTCGGCCATCTCCAGGATGGACTTGGTGCCGCCGAGGCCGGCATTGTTGATCATCACGTCGATCCGGCCGAAGTGCGCGGCGGCGCCGGCAACCAGCGCCCCGACCGCCCCGTCATCGGTCACGTCGCAAGGCCTCGCCCAGACCCGGTCGTCATACTGTGCGGCCAGTTCGCTGGCGAACGCGGCGAGGCGCTTCTCGTGCTGGTCGCTGATGACGACCTGCGCGCCCTCCTCCAGGCACCGCCTGGCCGCTGCGGCTCCGATGCCGGCGCCAGCCGCGGCAGTGATCACCACGACCTTCCCCGTCAGCAGATCCCGGCCCGGCGGCGGCACAGGGAGGCCCGATTGCGCGGTCATCAGCGGGACTGCCTGGGCAGGCCGAGCGCGCGGTCGGCGATGATGCCGCGCTGGATCTCGGCGGACCCGCCGTAGATCGTGTCGGCCCGGCTGAACAGGTACAGGCGCTGCCAGTCATCCAGGTCGTAGGGCGGTCCCTGGGCAAGCATGGACGACGGCCCCAGCACGTCCATCGCCAGCTCGCCCAGGTCACGATGCCACGTCGACCAGAGCAGCTTGACGACCGACGCGCCGCCGGCGCCCGCCGCGCTGTCGCTGCCGAGCATCGCCAAGACCTGCTCCCTCATCACCTGCAGACCGATCCAGGCTCGCGCCAGCCGGTCGCGCAGCAGCGGATCGCGGGCGGCGCCGGTGCGGCGGGCAGCGGTTATAAGCGCGTCAAGCTCGCGCTGGTAGCCGACCTGCTGGCCGAGCGTGGAGACGCCGCGCTCGATCGCCAGCGTGGCCATCGCCACCCGCCAGCCATCGCCGGCCTCGCCCACCACCAGGTCGCGCGCGGTGCGTGCACCATCGAAGAACACCTCGTTGAACTCCGACGTGCCGGTGAGCTGGCGGATCGGCCTGACGGTGATGCCGGGCTGGTGCATCGGAACCAGCAGGTAGGACAGTCCTGCCGACCGGCGGGATCCCGGCTCGGTGCGCGCCAGCAGGAAGCACCAGTCGGCCTCGCGCGCGAGCGACGTCCACACCTTCTGCCCGGTGATGACCCACTCGCCGCCGTCCAGCCGCGCGGAGGTGGTCAGCGAGGCGAGGTCCGAGCCGGCGCCTGGCTCGGAGTAGCCCTGGCACCATAGCTCGCGGACCTCGGCTATCGGCGGCAGGAAGCGATCCTTCTGCGCCTGCGTTCCGAAGGCAAGCAGGGTCGGGCCGAGTAGTTCCTCGCCCATGTGGCCGACCCTGGCAGGCGCGCCGGCGCGTGCGTACTCCTCGTGGAAGATGACCTGCTGGGCAATCGTGGCGTCGCGGCCGCCGTACTCGGCCGGCCAGGACAGGCAGGTCCAGCCGCTCGCGGCCAGGTGCCGGTTCCAGGCCAGCCGCTCCTCGAAATGCTCGTGCTCGCGGCCCGGTCCGCCCTGCCCGCGAAGGGCGGCGAACTCGCCGGTCAGGTTCTGCTCGAGCCACTGCCGCACGCGTCCGCGGAACTCGGCGTCCTCATCGGTCAGCTGCACGGCACCTCCTGCGCCGCTCACCCTACCAAGCACTTGCTTGATCGGTTCGCCATGCCACCAAGCCCTGGTCATAACGACGCACTTAACGCGCTCTGCGCGGCATAATCCCCTCACCTCGCCGCTCGGCGGACGGACTAGGTGTGGAGCCAGCCAGGTGGAAGCCCAGTGGTCAGAGCCATCGGAAGCCCATGCGCCACCGCCGGGCCGCGCCCGGTATCCCCTCACCGGACTGGCGAACGCACTGACGGCCACGCTGCTGATTGAGGCGGTCGGCTGGCTGGCCAGTCTGGTCTGGCCCACGGACGGCCCGGTGACGCTGGCGGCCTTCGTGCCGTCGGCCATCCTGTTCCTGGTGTGGTTCCGCCGCGCCCGGATCAACGCCGACTCCTCGGACTGGCACCAGCGCAGGGCTATTGGCTGGGCCGTTGGCGGCTGGTTCGTGCCGCTCGCGTCCGCGTGGATCCCGTTCCAGGTGATGGCCGACATCTGGCGGGCCGGGCTGCCCGCGGACCGACGGTCCAGGCGTGCGGTCCTGCTCGGCTTCTGGTGGCTGTGCTGGCTGCTGTCCCTGACGATCAAGAGTGCGCCAAGACAAGTAACCGCTCATCCGGCTATTTACGTGAGCATGGACATACCGTCCGGCGTTGCCGGGCGGTCAGTGCGGTGCTGCTCATCGTGATCGTCAGGAAGGTGTCGGGCCGCGGCGTGGTCGGCTAAGCGCGGCCCCGGCCCGCTGCGTGGCGCGCACTAGGCGGAAACGTGCGCCGCTGCCTCGCTCAGCGCGGACACCGCGGCGTTGATGGCGGGCCTGCGGGCCGCGGTGGTCCGCCAGAGCGCGTAGATGTTGCGGCGCAGGGTCGGCCGGACAGCGATCATGTGCACTCCAGCGGGAACGTCGCCGCGGCCCAGCCGTGGCATCACGGCAGTGCCGAGGCCGGCCGCGACCAGGGCGAGCTGCGTTGCGTACTCGTTGGCCGTGTGCGCGAACTGCGGCTCAAGGCCGGCCGAGCGCAGCGTGAAGGTGAGCCAGTCATGGCAGGAGGTCCCTGGCGTCCCGCATATCCACGGCCCGGCGCCGAGCTCGGCCAGCTCCACTGCGCACCGCGGGTCTTCGGCGGTCGCTCCGGCAAACGGATGCGCGGCTGGTACGGCGATGTCCGCCAGGTCCTCGGCCAGCAGGGTCTTAGCAAGGCCCTCGGGGGCGGCGAGGGGCGCGTTCGACCAGTCGTGCGCTATGACCAGGTCCACGGTGCCCTGGACGAGCGCAGGGATGGACTCGCTGGAATCGGCCTCGGTCAGCTGAACTTGCAGTGCCGGGTGCGCGCGGGCGAGCTGACTCAGCGCGGGAGCAGCAAGGCCGCGAGTCGCCGTGGGCAGGCTCGCTAGCACCAGCCGTCCGGTCACCGTGCCCGCGCGCGCGTTAACGTCGGCCTGGGCTAGCTCGGCCATCGAAAGCAGTGCGCTGGCGTGCTCGGCCAGCAGGTGCGCCGTGTCGGTCAGCCGGATACCCCGGCCGCTGCGCTCGACGAGCGTAGTGCCCGACTCGTGCTCGAGCTTGGCCAGCTGCTGTGACACCGCCGAGGTTGTCACGTGCAGCTCCGCGGCGGCAGCAGTCACCGACCCGTGCCTGGCGACAGCCTGCAGGACGCGCAGGCGCTCGAGGTTCAACACATCAGAAATTCTACGATGTATCTAACAGAATAATTAACTTGTCCTACGACAATGCCTCGGGCAGATTGATGTCATGAGGTCGCCGCAACTCCCGCCGCAGACGACTGGGAGGCCCGGCTGGCGGCTGCAGTACTTAACGCTCGCGCTGATCTGGGGCATGAGCTTCCTGTTCATCAAGGAGGGCGTGCGTGCCTTCGCGCCGCTGCAGATCACGCTTGGGCGGGTGGCTACCGGAGCGGCAGTCCTCATCGCGGTGCTGCTCGTCCGGCGTGAGCGCCTGCCGCGCGGTCGCAGCACCTGGGGCCATCTTGTCGTCGTCGCAGTGATCAACAATGTGATCCCGTTCAGCCTCTTCGGATACGCCGAGCAACGGATCCCGTCCTCGCTCGCGGGCATCTGCAACGCGAGCGCCCCGCTGTTCGGCGCACTGGTCGCCTTCGCCATGCTGCCCGACGAGCGGCTGAGCCCGCGCCGGGCGGCCGGGCTGGTAGCCGGATTTACCGGAGTCTTCGTCGTACTTGGCGCGTGGACCGGCCTAGCTGGCCACGACCTGCCGGGCGCACTGCTGGCGCTGGGCGGCGGCCTTTGCTACGGGATTGGCTTCCCGTATACCCGCCGGTTCCTTACCGGCACTGGTTACTCCAGCCTGTCGCTGGCGGCCGGGCAACTGCTGTGCAGCACCATGATCCTCGCGGTCCTGACGCCCCTGCTCACCAGTGCGCCGACGCGGTGGCCGGCCACGGCCATCCTGTGCATCGTGCTGCTCGGCGTGCTTGGCACCGGAATCGCGTACCTGCTGAACTACGGCATCATCGCGGCGGCCGGCGCGACGGTCGCCACGACCGTCGGGTACGTGATGCCGCTGGTCTCGATCCTCGCCGGGATCGTGCTGCTCGGGGAACGGCTCACCTGGAACGAGCCTGTCGGAGCGGCCTTCATCGTGGCTGGCGCGGCGCTCGCCCAGGCCCGGACGCGGCGCGCTCAGGCAGGTGGCCATGACGGCAGCGTGCCGGAGCCATTGGCATCCTCGCACCGCTAGGCACCCGCCGCCGCGACGCCTGGCCGGGCTGACGCCGTACAGCTACGCTTGCCTACCAAGCACTTGCTTGCTTCGGAGTGCCGATGAGCTTGCCGTGGGCGTGCGGAGTGAGCTTGCCGTGAGGAGTCCCGAGTGCGAATGACGATTCCCGCTGCCGTGGACCGGGCGGGCGGCCTGTTCGGCGGGAACACCGCGATCGCGGAGCCAGCCGGCCCGCGCATTAGCTACTCCGAACTACTCGAGCGGGTCCGCGGCATCGCCGGCGCGTTCATCGAGCAGGGCATCGAGCCGGGTGACCGGGTTGCGGTCTGGTCGCCAAACAGCTACCACTGGGTGCTCGGCGCGCTCGGCGCGCTGTACGCGGGCGCCACCCTCGTGCCCGTCAACACTCGGTTCACCGGGCCGGAGGCGCTGGACGTGATGGGCCGCAGCGGCGCCCGCGCGCTCCTGGTCGCGGGCCGGTTCCTCGGCACCGACAGGCTCGCCGCGCTGCGCGGCGCAGCAGCGCAGGAGGCAGCAGGCGCCGCCGGGCTCGGCCGCCTCAAGCTGATCGTCCGGGTGCCGATCGAGGGCGGCGACGGCGCGCCGCCCGCGCTCGCAGGCGTGACCGCGCTGGACTGGGCGGAGTTCGAGCAGGCCGCTATCGGCCAGGGCAGTGCGGAACTTGCCGCACTGGCAGCCGAGCGCGCCGCGGCCGTGCAGCCCGACGACGTCAGCGACATCCTGTTCACCTCGGGAACGACCGGCCGCAGCAAGGGCGCGATGAGCGCGCACGCCCAGACGCTTAGCCACGCCCTGGCGTGGGCCGAGTGCGGCGCGGTGACAGCAGCCGATCGCTACCTCGTGCTGAACCCGTTCTTCCACAGCTTCGGCTACAAGGCCGGCATCCTGGTATGCCTGCTCACCGGGGCGACGATCGTGCCGCAACTGGTCTACGACCCCGAGCAGGCCATGCGCCTGATCGAAGCCGAGCGCATCACGGTGCTGCCCGGCGCGCCGACCATCTACCAGACGATCCTGGACCACCCTGCGCGGGCCAGCCTGGACCTGTCCAGCTTGCGGCTGGCGGTGACCGGGGCAGCGGTGGTGCCGGTCGCACTGGTGGAGCGGATGCAGTCCGAGCTGAGCTTCGACACGGTGCTGACGGCCTACGGGCTGACCGAGGCGCCGGTGGTCACCATGTGCCGGCCCGGCGACGACCCGAAGGTCGTGGCGACCACCTCCGGCCGGGCGGCTACCGGCTTCGAGGTGAAGGTCGCTGGCGCCGACCAGACGGGCCAGGGCGAGATCCTGGTCCGCGGCCCGAACGTCATGCTCGGCTATCTCGACGACCAGGCCGCCACCCGCGAGGCCATCGACGCCGATGGCTGGCTGCACACCGGCGATGTCGGCATGCTGGACGGCAGCGGCAACCTCACGATCACCGACCGGCTCAAGGACATGTACATCTGCGGCGGCTTCAACGTGTACCCGGCCGAGGTGGAGCAGGCGCTGGCACGACTGGAGGGCGTGGCGGACTGCGCCGTGATCGGCGTCCCCGACGAGCGGCTCGGCGAGGTCGGCAAGGCCTTCATCGTGACCAGGCCCGGTCACGAGCTGACGGCCGGGCAGGTCATCGGCTTCTGCCGGGAGCGGCTGGCGAACTTCAAGGTGCCGAGAAAGGTCGAGTTCCGCGCCGGCCTGCCGCGCAATGCGTCCGGCAAGCAGCTCAAGCGGCAGCTCAGGGAGGAGTCCCGATGACCACGGGCGAGCAGGACGTCGTCACCTACCACACCCGCGACCGGACCGCGGTGATCACGCTCAACCGGCCCCGTTACCGGAACGCGCAGAACTCGGCCGTCACCTACGCGCTTGACGCGGCGTTCCAGCGCGCCGTCAGCGACGACGAGGTGGCAGTGATCGTGCTGGCCGGCGCCGGTGATCACTTCTGCGCCGGGCACGACATCGGCACTCCGGGCCGCGACATCGACAAGTCCTTCGACCGGCAGGCCGTGATCTGGTGGGACCACGTCGGCAAGGCGGGCGCGGACAACCGCTACGCCAGGGAGATGGAGGTCTACCTGGGCATGTGCCGGCGCTGGCGGGAGGTGCCCAAGCCGTCGATCGCGATGGTGCAGGGCGCGTGCATCGCCGGCGGGCTGATGCTCGCCTGGGTGTGCGACCTGATCGTGGCCTCCGACGACGCGTTCTTCGCCGATCCTGTGGTGCGGATGGGCATCCCCGGCGTGGAGTACTTCGCGCACCCGTGGGTCCTCGGGCCGCGGTTCGCCAAGGAGATGCTCTACACCGGAGACCGCTTCACCGCGCAGCGCGCCTACGAGCTGGGAATGGTAAGCCGGGTGGTGCCGCGGGCTGAGCTTGAGGAGACCACGCTCGCACTGGCGGACCGGATCGCGACGATGCCGCCCTTCGGGCTAGCGCTGGCCAAGCGCGCGGTCAACCAGTGCGAGGACCAGATGGGCATGCGCAACGGCATGGACTCGGTCTTCGGGCTGCATCACGTCGCGCACGCGCACAACGCCGAGACCGGCGCCGACTCGCTCGCCGGGATGGACGCGCGGTCGATGAAGAAAGCTTCCGGATGAGCAACGACAGGCAGCCGCGCCAGCACGGGAACGACGCCGGGGCGGCCTGGTGAACCTGGATTTCGGCCCGGCAGTCCAGGAGTTCCGCGCCGAGGTGGCGCAGTGGCTGACCGAGCACATCCCGGCGGAACCGCTGCCGTCGGTGGACACCGCGGCGGGATTCGCGCTGCACCGCCAGTGGGAGGCGCAGCTGGCCGGCGCGCGGCTCGCCGCCGTGTCGTGGCCGGCGCAGTACGGCGGCCGGGACGCGTCCCTGCTGGAGTGGCTGGTCTTCGAGGAGGAGTATCACGCGGCGGGCGGGCCGGTCCGGGTCGGGCAGAACGGCCTGTTCGTCCTCGCCCCCACCCTGCTCGCGCACGGCACGGACGAGCAGAAGGCCAGGATCCTGCCGGCTATGGCCCGCGCTGATGAGGTCTGGGCGCAGGCCTGGTCGGAGCCCGAGGCCGGCAGTGACCTGGCGGCATTGCGGTCCCGCGCGGTGCGAACGAACGGGGGCTTCCTGCTGACCGGCCAGAAGACCTGGAGTTCCCGCGCGGTCTTCGCCGACCGGGCGTTCGGCCTGTTCCGCTCCGACCCGGAAGCGGAGCGGCACCGCGGGCTCACCTACCTCATGTTCGACCTGCGCGCACCCGGCGTCACCGTGCGCCCCATCCCGCAATTTGACGGCGAGGCAGGCTTTGCCGAGATCTTTCTCGACGACGTCTTCGTTCCCGACAGCGACGTCATAGGGAAACGGGATGACGGGTGGCGGATCGCCATGAGCTCGGCCGGCCATGAGCGTGGCGTGTCACTGCGTAGCCCGGGCCGGTTCACCGCCGCCGCCGCGCGGCTGGTCGAGTTGTGGCAGCGGTGCGGCTCGCCGCGCGAGGGCTCGCTGGCTGAGCGGGTGGCCGATGCGTGGATCGGCGCCCGTGCCTATCAGCTCTACGGGTACGGCATCGCCAGCAGCCCTGACGCCGCGGCCGGTACCGGAGCGCAGGCCAGCCTGGGCAAGGTGTACTGGTCGGAGCTGGACCTGGCGCTGCACCAGACTGCGCTGGACCTGCTCGGGACCGAGGCCGAGCTGCGCGACGGCAGCGGCGCGCGGTGGCTGGACGGCTACCTGTTCGCGCTGGCCGGACCGATCTACGCCGGCACCAACGAGATCCAGCGCTCGGTCATCGCCGAGCGCGTACTCGGGATGCCGCGGTAATGGACTTCGCGCTCTCCGCCGAGCAGCGGCAGTTCGCCGCGAGCCTGCACGAGATGCTGGCCGCGGCCGGCGTTCCCGCTGCCGCGCGCAGCTGGGCCGCTGGCGACCGCAAGCCTGGCATGGAGATCTGGCGGTCGCTCGCCGACGCCGGAGTGACCGGGCTGCTGATACCGGCCAGCCTCGGTGGCGTCGCGGGCAGCGCGGTTGACCTGGTCGTGGCCTGCCAGGAGATCGGTCATCACGCCGTGCCCGGCCCGGCCGCGGAGTCGGTGGCCGCGGTGCCGGTTCTGCTCGCCGGCCTTCCGGCCGGCGAGCAGGACGCCTGGCTCGGCCAGCTCTGCACCGGCGAGCTGATCGCGACGCTCGCCGCGCCCCCGTGGCTGCCGATGGCCGCCGACACCGACGCGGCGGGCCTGGTCCTGCTCGCCACGCCCGATCGCGTCGCCGTGGCCGAGGCGGGCCGCACGCTCCGGTCCGTTGACGCCGCGAGGACACTGGCGACCGTGCGCGAGGTGGCCGGTGCCGGAGCACTGGACCCCGCGGTGCTGCCGCTCGCCCTGGAATACGGCGCGATCGCCTGCGCGGCCCAGCTGCTTGGCGCCGGACGGGCGCTGCTGGCGGTCGCCGCGGAGCACGCCCGCAGCCGGGTCCAGTTCGGCCAGCCGATCGGGTCGTTCCAGGCGGTCAAGCATCACCTGGCGGACGCGCTGATCAAGCTGGAGTTCGCCGAGCCGCTGCTGTTCGGCGCGGCGGTCGCGCTGCAGGAGCACCGCAGGCTGTCCAGTCCACGCGACGCTGACTTCTCCCGGCTGCGCCGCGACGTGTCAGCGGCCAAGGTCGCCTGTGCCGATGCCGCGACCCTCGCCGCCCGGACCGCCCTGCAGGTGCACGGCGCCATCGGCTACACCGCCGAGCACGACATCAGCCTGTTCCTGACCAGGGTGCAGGCGCTGGCGCCGGCCTGGGGCAGCCAGGCCGAGCACCGGGCCAGGGTGCTGGCGGCGGTGAGCGGCTGATGGCGGAGACCGGCGAGCAGCGCGCCCTCAGGGAAGCGGTCCGCGGCCTGCTGGCCCGGCACCAGGCGCAGGACGACGACCAGCGCCTGTGGCGGCGGCTGGCCGGAATCGGCGTCGCCGGCCTCGCCGTGCCCGAGCGGTTGGGCGGCGCCGGCGCCGGGCCGGCCGAGGTGCACGTGGTGCAGGAGGAACTCGGCCGGAGCCTGGCGCGCACGCCCATGCTCGGCTCGGCCGTGCTGGCTACCCAGGCGCTGCTGCGATCCGGGGACGAGGCGGCGTGCGCCAGGCTGCTGCCCGCCATGGCCGACGGCACCGCGATCGCGGCACTGGCCTGGACCACGGCGGCAGGGCGCTGGGACCCGGCCGAGGTTGCGTGCCGGGCCACCGCCACCCCGGACGGCGGCTGGAGCATCGACGGCGAGTCGCGGTACGTCCTCGACGGCGATATCGCCTCCGTGCTGCTCGTTCCCGCCCTGATGGCCGAAGGAGCCATCGGCCTGTTCGAAATCGACCCAGGCCAGCCAGGCGCGACCGTTGCGGCGTGCGCGAGCATGGACCAGACGCGGCGGCTCGCGTCAGTGCGGCTGGAGCGCGCGGTCGGCCGCCGGATCGGCGCGCAGGCGCGGCTCGGCCTGGTCAGGGACCTGGGCTGCATCGCGCTGAGCTCCGAGCAGGCCGGGGCGGCGGCGCGGGCGCTGGAGATCACAGTCGAGTACGCCACGGCCAGGGTCCAGTTCGGGCGGCCGATCGGCAGCTTCCAGGCGCTCGCGCACCGGATGGCGGACCTGCA
>Ga0187783_10004565_pt1 | contig 10240 bp, 9 predicted proteins | sample 1015_SJ02_MP02_2_FD_132471 | JGI IMG/M metagenome (GOLD analysis project Ga0187783, IMG submission 132471) | Tropical peat soil microbial communities from peatlands in Department of Meta, Colombia - 1015_SJ02_MP02_20_MG | ecosystem: Environmental > Terrestrial > Soil > Wetlands > Peat | place...
AGAGCCTCATCATAGCGCTTAAGATTCACGCCGAAAAACGAGCACTCCAAGCGGAGGAAGGGTCATATTCAGCGAAAAAGACTGCCCGTGAATGGGAAGCGGCGTAGCTTCTAATCCGCCGTAGTTGCCCTGTCCACTGCCTCCATACAACGGGGCATCGCTGTTCAGAAGCTCCTTCCAGAAACCCTCTCGCGGAATGCCGACACGGTAATTCTCTCGCACGACCGGCGTAAAGTTGCAAACGATAAGCAATTCGTCGCCCGGGTTCCGGCCACGCCGCAGAAAACTCACGACGCTCCGTTGAGAATCGGTGCAGTCTACCCAGGAAAATCCGCCGTTCTCGAAATCCCGCTCATAGAGCGCCGGCTGCCCTCGATACATCGTATTCAGGTCACGCACCCAACGCTTCAACGCTGAATGAAGCGGCGTCTCCAGTAGATGCCATTCGAGGCTCGAGTCGTGATTCCACTCCGACCATTGCCCAAATTCATCACCCATGAAGAGTAGCTTCTTGCCGGGGTGTGTGAACATGTATCCAAAAAACAATCGCAAATTCGCAAATTTCTGCCATTCGTCCCCCGGCATTTTACGCAATAACGAGCCCTTGCCGTAAACGACTTCGTCATGGGAGAGCGGGAGCACAAAATTCTCGCTGAACGCATAAAGCAGGCTAAAGGTGATCTGGTTCTGGTGGTAGCTTCGGAACACTGGGTCCTGCGACATGTAGCTGAGCATGTCGTGCATCCAACCCATATTCCATTTCAGGCCAAATCCCAGGCCGCCGACGTAGGTGGGCCGAGAGACCTGCGGCCACGCCGTAGATTCTTCGGCAATCGTCAGCGCCGTTGGGAAGGAACCGTAAACGCTTTCGTTGAACATCCTCAGGAATTGAATCGCCTCGATGTTCTCTCGTCCACCATATTGATTGGGAATCCATTGGCCGCTCGAGCGTCCGTAGTCGAGATAGAGCATCGAAGCGACCGCATCCACGCGGATTCCGTCCACATGGTACTTATCGAGCCAAAACATCGCGTTGCTGACGAGAAAGCTTCGCACTTCGTTGCGCCCATAGTTGAAGACGAACGTATTCCAGTCGGGGTGCTCGCCACGGCGAGGGTCAGCGTGTTCGTATAGGTGCGAGCCGTCGAAGTAGCCGAGACCGGCTTCGTCTTTCGGAAAATGCGCTGCGACCCAATCAAGAATTACGCCGATTCCACGCTGGTGCAGGTAGTCGACGAGATACATAAAGTCGGTGGGCGTTCCGAAGCGGCTAGTCGGAGCGAAATAGCCTGTTGTTTCGTATCCCCACGAACCGTCGAAGGGATGCTCCATGACAGGGAGAAATTCCACGTGGGTGAAACCCGCATCGTGAACGTAGTCCGCGAGCAACGGTGCCATTTCTCGGTAAGACAGCCAGCGGTTGCCTTGCTCCGGAACTCGTCTCCATGAACCGAGGTGCACCTCATAAATGGATATTGGCGAATCGAGAGAGTTTCTCCTCCCTCGGTCACTCATCCACGCGCCGTCCTGCCAGGAGTAGGAGTCGAGATCCCACACACGCGAAGCGGTTTGCGGGCGTATCTCCGCGCCAAAACCGAAAGGGTCTGCCTTATCGACGCGATAATTCTGATAGTTGGATTGGATGCAATACTTGTAGATATCTCCCTGACGGAGATGCGGGATAAACGTTTCCCAAACTCCGGAAGTACTCGGTGCCATCGGATTGGCCGAATCGTTCCAGTGGTTAAAATCACCAATCACGGATACGAGCTTCGCATTGGGGGCCCATACCGCAAATTGCACGCCCCGCTGGCCATTGCGTTCCATAAAATGAGCACCCATTTTTTGATAGGCCCGGCTAAAGGTGCCTTCGGCCAGCAGGTGTCGATCGAGGTCGCTTAGGACTGATGCCATGGTATCGTCTCCCGTCTTTGATGCTGGGCGTATTCAAACAGACAGCCGTTTTTTGCGGCAGCCTAGAGGTAATAGTCGAAATCGCGCTCGGTATGTGCCCATCGTCTCAGGCGGAGGATGTGCGCCGGTAAGCTTCCCGGGGTGAGTTCCACGTAATTGCGCGACCCCTGCCACAAAAACTGACCTCCACCGAGCAGGTCGTGCGCCTGGAAGGCATGGCGCGCGTCGAGTCCGAGGGAGGCGAGGTCGAGATTTAGCCAGCCCGACTGAGCGTGAAAACAATCGAGATTCACTACGACAACAATAACGTCCGAAAGGTCTTGGCTGGCCTTGCTATAGCAAATCAACGAAGGGTTGTCGGTGTCGTGAAAGCGCAGGCTTCGATTGCTTTGGAGCGCAACGTTCTCTTTACGGATCTCGTTGAGCCTGGAAATTAGGCTCTTCAAGCTCGCCGGGGAATTCCGATCGCGATGCTTGAGCTCATATTTTTCGGAATTAAGATACTCTTCGCTGCCGGATTGAAACGGCGTGTTCTCGCATAGCTCAAAAGCGGGACCGTAGATTCCGTAACTTGAGCCCAGCGTCGCCGCCAGGATGACGCGGACCATGAATGCTGGGCGCCCACCCACCTGAAGAAACTCTGGAAGAATGTCGGGCGTATTGGGCCATAGGTTCGGGCGCAGGTACTCCCTCACCTCCGTTTGTGTCAATTCTTTGAAGTAATCGGTCAACTCCTCTTTCGTGTTGCGCCACGTAAAGTACGTATAGGACTGCGAAAAGCCCAGCTTCGCAAGCCTGTACATCACGTTGGGCCGCGTGAAGGCTTCAGCGAGGAATAACACGTCCGGATGCTGCGCGTGCACTCCGGAAATGAGCCACTCCCAGAAGGAAAAAGGCTTGGTGTGTGGATTGTCCACACGGAAGATTCGCACCCCCTGCTCGATCCAATAGTCGAAGACGCTCTTCAATTCCTCCCACAGTGCTCGCCAGTCCTGTGTCTCAAAATCCAGCGGATAAATATCTTGATACTTCTTGGGCGGGTTTTCGGCGTACTGGATTGTTCCGTCGGGGCGCGACCGGAACCATTCGCGATGTTCTTGCACGTAAGGATGATCTGGCGTGCATTGCAGAGCGATGTCCAGTGCGACCTCGAGTCCATGCTCCTTCGCCTTGCCCATGAACTTTCGGAACTCCTGCAGCGTGCCTAATTCGTGGTAGATGGCTTTGTGGCCGCCTTCGGCCGATCCGATAGCCCACGGACTACCCACGTCGTCTTTCCGGGCCGGCACTGAGTTGTTCTTTCCTTTTCGAAATGTTTTGCCAATCGGATGGATTGGAGGCAGATAGACGACGTCGAATCCCATTGAGGCGATATACGGAAGCCATTCTTCGCAGTCGCGAAACGTTCCGGAGCGCCCCGGCTCAGGCGCGCAGGATCGCGGAAACACCTCGTACCAGGCGGAGAAGCGAGCCTTTTCTCGTTCGACAACGATCGTCAATTCCTTTTCGTAACGGGTCGCGAGATCTCGCGCAGGGTATTGTTCCATCAAGCTCAGGAGCTCCTTCTCCTGTGCGACGGCCACCAACTGGCCATCGCCCGGCTTGTTTCGCAATCGTTGCGCCCAGTTCAGGAGAAGCTTGGCCTCTTTGTCTTTTGCCTGACGGGCAGACCGCTCGATCAAATCGACGCCAATGAGTAAATCGACCGAGATATCCTGCCCTGCGGAAATCCTTTTCTCCAAGTCTTTGCGCCAGGTCTCGAAATGGTCGATCCAGCCCTCGATTGTGTAGTGGTATATGCCTAGCTTGTTGACGGTGAACTCGCCGCGCCAGCGATCATTACCTAGCGGCTTCATGGGCGCGGTTTGTCGATTCTTCTCGTCTTGCCAGTACACGATCCGGCAGGCCACTTGGTCGTGGCCGTCGGCAAACACATCGGCTTCGACGACCACGCTTTCACCGGGGACACGCTTGATCGCGAATCGGCCGCAGTCGATTTCCGGTGAGACGCGCGCGATTACAACGCGACGCCGCCCATCGACCGGCAATTCCAGTTTCTGGCTCTCGCTTTCGGCTATTTGTTTTTCTGGGATCGGCATTCCGTTTCTCCGGCGAAGCAAGGCGCACCAGCCTCATTTTATGACGGACGTGCAGCGATGCAATGCAAGATTCCTAGCCAATCCATCGAGGAATCACTGTAGCCGTCCGCCTCAGGCGATTAGGCATAATAGTGGTTCGCCTAAATACTGTGGATCGATCAGGGTACGATGAACTATTCGCATAGAATGCCTTTCGGGGCTGAAGTTTTGGTCAACGGGCATGTGCGTTTTCGGCTGTGGGCGCCAAAGGCACGAAGCGTATCTGTTGCGCTTTCGCAAAGCCTTCCCATGAACCGTGATGATGGCGGCTGGTTCGAGCTCGTCACCGGCGAAGCTTCGCCCGGATCGCGCTATCAGTTCGTAATTGATCAAAAGCAACGCGTTCCAGACCCGGCTTCTCGATTTCAGCCCTCGGGCGTACACGGCCGAAGCGAGGTAATCGACCCTTGCACCTATAAATGGGAGCACAATTGGCGTGGCCGCCCCTGGGAGGAAGTGGTTTTATACGAGATGCATGTGGGAGCTTTTTCTCGCGAGGGTACCTTCGCCGCAGCGGAACGAAGATTAGACCATCTGTCCGGTTTAGGGGTCACAGCGATCGAAGTAATGCCGGTTTCGAGCTTTCCCGGTGAGCGAAACTGGGGCTATGACGGTGTGTTGCCTTATGCTCCCACCGCTTGCTACGGCCGGCCGGAGGACTTCAAACATTTCGTCGATGCGGCGCATTCGAAGAACCTCATGGTGATGCTCGACGTCGTCTACAACCACTTTGGGCCGGAAGGGAACTACCTGCATCTCTATGCGCCGCAATTTTTCACCGACCGACACAAAACGCCGTGGGGACAAGCCATCAACGTCGATGGCCCCGAAAGCCGCACCGTTCGCGAGTACTTCATCCACAACGCGCTCTATTGGCTCGAAGAGTATCGCCTCGACGGTTTGCGATTCGACGCCGTGAACGCAATCCTGGACGACTCTCGGCCTGACATTCTGACCGAGCTTGCCGAAAGGGTGTACGAGGCGATCGGGAAGGATCGTTTTATCCACCTTGTTCTGGAAAACGATAATAACGCTGCACATTATCTGAGCGGCGACGCAGGTAGGCAAAGATCGGGATATACCGCGCAGTGGAATGATGATTTTCACCACGCCGCGCATGTTCTTCTGACGCACGAATCAGACGGCTACTATGCGGACTACTCTGCGGATCCGGCCTGGCATCTCGGCCGCTGTTTAGCGGAGGGCTTCGGCTACCAGGGCGAGGCGTCCCATTACAGGGGCGGCAAGTTGCGCGGAGAAGCCAGCCGCGCTCTGCCGCCGGGCTGTTTCGTTTCGTTTTTGCAGAATCACGACCAGGTCGGAAATCGAGCGCTTGGCGAGCGCATCACGAGTCTCGCGGATCCATCCGCGTTGAAAGCGATGCTGGCTGTGTTTCTCCTGGCCCCCCCTCCGCCGCTTTTGTTTATGGGGGAAGAATTTGGGGCGAGTACTCCCTTTCTGTTTTTCTGCGATTTTGGTCCTGACCTGGCGCCTAAGGTCACCGAGGGCCGCCGCGAGGAGTTTTCCAGATTCGCCCAATTTAACTCCGAGGAAGTGCGCGAAAAGATTCCAGATCCAAACAGGGGAGAGACTTTCCTGCAGTCGAAGCTGAATTGGACGTCGTTCCAATCGCCACCGCACAGCGATTGGCTAGATCTTTACCGCAAGCTGCTGGCTCTTCGCCACAGCGCCATTGTTCCACACGCTAGAAACTTTCAGCCCGGCAAGGCAACGTTCGAGGTGCTCGGTCCGAAGGCCCTGTCGGTGGTTTGGCCCTTCGCGAGCGGAGGCAAGCTGCATCTGCTCGCGAATTTTTCGAGTGAACGGACCGCTGTCCCGAAATCCCCGGAAGGCGGCTTACTCTATTCAACGGGGGACGACGGCGCAGCGCTGCTCAACGACAAAACTATGCCACCGGTTTCGACTGCATGGTTCCTGAATCCTTGAATGAGGGATTCCTCGACGTTTTAGGCTCCAGCGAGCTGCTGAAGGGCCTTTTTATTGAGGATCACTAGGGTCGAGCCGTGAATGTCGAGGAGCTTCTTGCGTTTCATGCCGGTGAAAAGACGGCTGACCGTCTCGCGAGAGCTGCCAATCATGCTGGCGACTTCTTCGTGGGTGAGACTCAGTATGAGGCGTGGCGCGTCCGGTTCGGAGTTTTTGGCCGGTTTCAAATCCAACAGGAATCGCGCCAGCTTTTCCGCGGCCGAACTCGAAAGTCCAAGATAGCGAACTTCCTGACAGGTTGCGTAATAAATCTCGCCCAGCATCTGGGCGACCCCCAGAGCTGCGTCTCCGTGCTCGCGAAGAAAAGACAAGAAATCATCGCGGCGAATGAAGTTCGCCTGAATAGGTTCAAGCGCCTCAGCCGTCAACTCGTACTGCTTACCGGAAAGCGTGCTCGGCAATCCGATGATTTCCCCGGGCGCGGCAATACGAAAAATCAGGGCCTTGCCGCTGGAAGATGTTCCGAAAAGCTTGACCCGCCCGCTGCAAAGAATGAAGACGCCTCGGGGTGATTGCCCCTCTACGAACAAGACCGAGCCTCGCGGATACGTCGCTGTGGAGGAAATCGCGTCCAACCCCGCCAGCGCAGTTTGGGGCAGATTGCAAAAGAGCCGGTCCTTATGCATCGGACAGCTGATGCAATCCTCGATCACGCTTAAGCCGTAGGGGGTCTTCATCGGTTCAGGGCATTATACGACTCCGAGCTAATGTGACATAGATCAACCGCCGCGTTGACCGCCGTCACGGAATCGGAACCCCCCTAAAGCGTAATGTGCATTTTGGGAGGTCAGCCATGCTAGCCACAGCGACAAAAAAACGAGTTACTTTTCAAAACATATTGTTTGCTACCGATTTTCTCCCTGCTGCTCACGCAGCAATGCCGTATGCAGCCGGCCTTGCAAGAAGCTTTGCGGCCAACCTCTACGCAATTTACGTCGCGGAACCGACCAACTACGCCTTGCCGCCTGAGGCGTGGGTGGGAATGCAAACAGTTGTCGAGGCGGAGAAAAAGGCCCTTCGCAAAGAACTTCACCGCGATTTTCCAGAGATCACTCCTAGACTCCTGGAAGGAGAAGGCAGCGTCTGGACAGCCATAGCCAACGCGACCGAGAAATACGCTATCGATCTGATTGTTCTCGGAACAAGAGGGCGGACGGGCGTGGGAAAACTGCTGCTCGGATCGAAGGCGGAGGAAATTCTAAGGCGCGCCCCGTGTCCCGTTCTCACGGTAGGTCCAGACGTTCCTTACGAGGGAAGGCTGTGCGGCAAGATCGCTTCCATCGTTTACGCCACGGACTTCGGACCAGCATCGCTGAAAGCTTCGCGAATTGCGGTGTCGCTTGCCGAGGAATATCAGTCCAAATTGACGCTGCTCAACGTGTTGAGCCACCGGGACAGCGATCGCTCACAACCTCAAGAAGAATTCGGCGAAGCACAGGAGCGGCAACTCCGCGAGTTGGTTCCCGATGAAGCGACTCTTTGGTGCTCACCCCATTTTGTAGTGGAGCACGGCAATCCGGCGGAGAAGATTCTAGAAGTTGCTGATCGAGAGAAGGCCGGATTGATTGTGTTAGGTGCTCACCCGCAAGAAGGTGCGGCTGGAGCATTCACGCATTTCCCGATGGCAACGATTCACAAAGTCGTCGCACATGCCAATTGTCCCGTGCTGACCATTCGAGGCTAGGCCAGCTCGACAGCGAGGGCGACCGTTTCCCCCAGGTCGGTCGCCCTCCTCTTTTTCGGCCTGCTCTCCGAGACATCCGCTCACAGTTCGGGCCCACCGTCCAATTGACGCTGCCGTGAGACGCCTCAGCCGTTAAAGTGCTAACTTCTCATCGACGCGCAGAGGCGCATTGGGCTGTCTCGGAGGGCCAAAATGGGTAGTCGTCTTTCGGGTAAGGCCGTGGTGATCACGGGTGCGGCGCAGGGTATCGGGTTTGGCTGTTCAGAACTGCTTGCGTCGGAAGGCGCTGCAGTCGTACTGAGCGATGTGCAGCAAGAGAAAGGAAATCAGGCTGCAGCGAAAATTCAGGCTGCGGGAGGCAAAGCGCACTTTTATTTGGCGGACGTAAAGAAAGAGAAAGATTGCTCAGGGGTGATCGAGACCGCGATAAAAACCTTCGGAAGGCTGGACGGTCTCGTCAACAACGCAGGCTGGTTTCCGCGCGCGACTCTGGAAACAACCACAACGGAGCTTTGGGACGAGGTCCTGCAAGTCAACCTGCGAGGCGCGTTTTATTGTTGCAAGTATGCCGTACCCGCGATGCGGGAAAGCGGCGGTGGAAGCATCGTGAACATGGGGTCCATTTGCGGTATCCAGAGCTTGCCCAATCTCGTGGCATACGGGGCCGCAAAAGGTGGCCTACTCGCACTGACTAGGACTCTTGCCGGTGCCCTTGCCGAACAGCGCATTCGAGTCAATTACGTGATTCCGGGCTGGGTGCTGACCGAAGGAGAAATCGCCATACAGAAAGGACAGGGCAGGCACGAGGAGACTTTGAAGAAAGACGGCGAAAGGCTGGCATTCGGCCGGCATCAGACCCCGCGCGACGCCGGGTTTGCGGTTGTTTACTTACTCAGCGACGAAAGCGCGCAGGTCACGGGCACAGTCTTACACATCGATGCGGGAGCATCGAGTCTGCCGATCGCTCCCGGCACATACCCGGGCTAACTCGGCGAGGCGCAATCCAGAAGCGCGGTCGCAAGCGGAACGATCAAAGCGATCGTGCCCTCTTCCACTCTAAAGGCGGCAGGTCCAGATTGCCGGCCTCTCTGAGATACGCCCTGGCGTACGCTTCTGCTCGGTCTTTTCCTTGTTCGATGTCATCCACCGATTCGGATGGAGCGATCCACCTTTTCGCACTGGCGTTGTACACGGACGCCTGCACGCCGAGCGCATTGTGCTCAGAGAACAAGCGCAAATGTTCGCCACCGATCTTCACTTCAGCCCAAACGCCTTCGGCTAGCATAAGGAAACTCCAAGAAAGACTCCCGCCGGGTAGAATTTAGCAATTACTCAGAAGCGCTGTATCCAGAGATTGCATCATTGTGCCCTGAACCTAACTATCCATCCGAACCGGCCGCGGAACCGTTTTTGGCCTCTTGCCAGATGAGAAACCCAGTTGCGATTGACATTGCTTCCGGTCTACTTCGGCTACCTACAATAAAGGCAGTGAACAAATCAAAGAAGCTGCGAATCTGGCTAAACTTCGGACTGTGGCTGAACGGTGTGGTCGTTTGCGGAGTGATTGACCACCTGCGTCACTCTTCGCTCATGCTTTCGATTTATCTGCCGGTCGCGGCCATGGTCGTGGTCTTTGCCACCAGGAAGCAGCGCCTTCCAAACTACAAGTTTGAGATGGTCGAACCGGGAGTCGTTCGCAGTCAACAGGGTTTCGAGATTCGCGTGTCCAATCGCGGTTTAGAGTATGCCGAACTGGACCGCAAAATCTCATGGCAGCCAAGGCACTCCACTGGCGCGGTTGCCAGATTCAATTTCTCAGAACAAAGCGTCGGCAGTTGGGATCCACCCTTTGCCGCAGAACCCATTAGCAGTAAGAAGAAGAGCGAAATCGCTAGAGCCGTTCGCTCCGCTCTGATCTTTCTTCAACTTGTTGAGCAGGGGAAGATCCGCCCAAATCGAAACGCCCGCGAACGCCTCGCCACCCAGCCTTCGCAACGACCTCGTCCAACGCGGTAATCGCCGTCAATTAAGGCAAGAGAAACTCGGAGCGAATAAAGGGCTTAATTCCGTCGTCTCCCGACAATTCCAAAAACAGTATCTTGCCTTCATGTTCCGCATCGATGCGAAAATCGAAAAACGGGCAGCATTTTCGTTCGTCTTTAGCCCATTCCTTTAGCTCGGCAAGGGTGACCCTGGAAGGACTGAAGAAGAACTTGTACCCGCTTCGCATCTCCACGAAGGCCTTCCAGGAAGCGACCAACTTGTCAGTCAATTCCTTATGGTGTGCACCCTCGACGGGAGTAAAAGCGCCCATGTTGCAATAGAATCGCGATGCCATATTCACACAATTAGAGTCGTTCACCGGCAAACCGGTTACGCTAAGCTGCAATTTTCGTAACGTGATCGTCGACTGGTGCCGGGGGACCCGCATGCACGATATTGCCAACGGCCGACGGCCTGTCCCTCTTTTTGATAGACATCACCCGATTCAAGCCTC
>Ga0187783_10004566_pt1 | contig 10240 bp, 8 predicted proteins | sample 1015_SJ02_MP02_2_FD_132471 | JGI IMG/M metagenome (GOLD analysis project Ga0187783, IMG submission 132471) | Tropical peat soil microbial communities from peatlands in Department of Meta, Colombia - 1015_SJ02_MP02_20_MG | ecosystem: Environmental > Terrestrial > Soil > Wetlands > Peat | place...
GCACAGACTGGCAACAATTTCACATGAAGCATTTATCGGGGCGATTGCGCGGGCGGACGCGGATGCGCGGCTGTTCGCGTACTGCGCGATGGAGATAGCGGCGAAGCCCGGCATGGCGGACGCGCTGGCGAAGAATAAGGCGTGCCCACGAGACCTTGTGGCACGCGCGGGCGGACACTTGTCGTCTTTGGGAATTCAGGCGGTGCTCGACGATCTGGATGGGCTTTCGATGTCGGGGGCCTTGGCGGAAGCTCTGGCGAATTCGCCCCATGCGACGCCGGAGCAGATGGAGCTGATTGCGGAACTCAGCAAGGGAGTGCCGGAAGAGCGCCACGTGCGTGAAGCCGTGAAGGTAGCCGAGCCGGATTCGGTTCGACGAATGACGCTGTTGCAGAAAATCACGAACATGACCGTCGTCGAAAGAATTCAGCTCGCCATCAAGGGGCCGCGCGAGGCGCGCACGGCGCTGATTCGAGATTCGAACAAAATTATTCAGCGCGCGGTGCTGCAATCGCCGCGGTTAACCGAAACCGACGTCGAAGGCTTCGCTTCGATGACGAATTTGAGCGCGGACGTGCTGCGGATCATCGCGTCGAACCGCACGTTTATGAAGAATTACACGATCGCGCGCAACCTGACGAACAATCCGAAAATGCCGCTCGATATTTCGCTTCGGCTGCTCGTGCGGCTGACGATAAACGATCTGAAGCATCTCACGCTGAACAAGAACATTCCCGAGACGCTGCGCTCGACGGCGGTGAAGCTCTACCGGCAGAGGCAACAACCGCAGGGCGAAGAGGGTTAATCGCCGCGCTGAGCCAGAACGCGCGCGGGTTCGCGTTCGGAAGCGTGCCGAGGCGCAGGCTGGAGAATTCCCTGTAACACCTTCAAATCACCATCCACGGTTCCAATCTTCAGGCCAAGAATTTTCGCGATGAACGGATAGAGATTCACGTTTTCAAACGGCTCGACTGTGACGCCGCGGCGAATGTCCGGCCCCTCGGCATAAAAAATTGCGCGCATCGTCTTAAAGCGAAACGGGTCGTAGCCATGCATGCCTTTAATGTCGGGCGGCTTGTCGTTCGGGGCGGGCGCAGATTTGGCACGCACCAAATACGGCCCGTTGAGGACGACCACGGGGTCGCCGATTCGCGGATTGCTGTCGTAACGAAGATCGGTGGGAACGTCGTGGCGGCGATAGACATTGAACTTGTCGCTCGCGCCCTTGAGCTGCTCGAAAGCTTTTTCGGCTACGGCGTCGTTCGGCGGATAGATAAGGGCGCCATCGGTCTCGAAGCCCGAAAGATCGGCCCACTGATCGAGGTTGATCCACCCACCCTGGAGGGTGTCCATCCCGTGATCGGCGACGATGATGAGGTCAATCGGAAGATGAAGCTTGTGGAGTTTCGCCTCGAGGTGGCCCATCAAGTCATCCACGTGATGCACCGCGGCGGCTTCCTCCGGGCTTTCCGGGCCGAATTGATGCCCGGCATGATCCGTATCCGAGTAGTAGAGAGTGATGAAGTGCGGACGTTTTGCGGGCGGGAGGCGAAGCCAGGCAATCACCTGATCAATGCGATCTTCGTCGGGGACTTTGTTGTCGAACTTCAGGTAATAGCTGGGCCGCACACCGTCAATGTCGGCCTCGGAACCGGGCCAAAAAAAGCACGCGCTGCGCATGCCTTGATTTTCCGCGAGCACCCAGAGGGGCGTTCCGCCATACCAACTTCCGTCGGCGCCGGTCTTGGGATCGCTGTAGGAAAAATGCTGCTTGCGTTCGGGATCGTAAAAGCTGTTGGCGACGATGCCGTGATGTTCGGGATAGAGGCCAGTGACAATCGTGTAGTGATTCGAAAAGGTGACCGATGGATACGCTGGAATCATTCCGTCAGGGACGCTCGCGCCGCGCGATGCAATGGCGAGAAGATGCGGCGCGCCGTATTTCTGCGCGTAGTCGTAGCGAAATCCGTCGAGCGATACGAGAACCACGTAGGGCTTATGCCGCTGCGCCGGCGCGTTGGGCCCATGTGAAACTTCGATGACTGGAAGCGCCCCGGACTTCTGGGGAAAAGACGGTGAGGCGAATAGCAGCGCAAATGCGACCGATGCCAGTGCCCACGCAACTCGGAATCGAGCTCTCATGTGGCTGATCAACTACTTCTCCGCGAGTGACGCGATGATCTGCTTTTGATATTCGTGCGCTTTTCGCAGGATTTCATCTTCATGGAGTGTCAGCATTTTTCGCTCGTCCATTATGACGCGGCCCGCGATGATTACGGTTCGCACATCCGACGCTTTGAGGGCGAAGACGAGCTCGGAATAGACGTTGTACATCGGCGTGGCGTGCGGCGCGCTGGGATCCACGATGATGAGGTCGGCTTGCTTTCCGGCTTCGAGCGAGCCGATGCGCTTCTCGAGATGCAACGCCCGAGCGCCCGTGATCGTCGCCATCTCGACGACTTGCTCGGCGGGCAAGGCGCGCGGGTCCATGCGCGAGATCTTTTGGAGCTTTGCCGCGAGATTCATTTCTTCGAAGAGATCCTGATTGTTGTTGCTGGCCGCGCCATCGGTGGCCAGCCCAACCGGCACGCCCGCCGCAAGCATTTCGATGACGGGCATCACTCCGGCCGCCGTTTTCATGTTGCTCGAGGGGTTGTGCGAGCAGCCGACGCCAAAGTGCGCGAGCGTGGCGATGTCGGCGGCGGTGACGTGAATGCAGTGTGCGCCAAGGACATCCGGGCCGAGCAAACCGATTCTCGCGAGATACGCGACAGGCGTAAGCCCGTGCTTTTCGCGGCTTTGCTGCAATTCGAATAGCGCTTCCGCGAGGTGAATGAGAATCGGCGCGCCATTCTTGCGGGCCAGCGCGGCCGAATCCTCGAGTGTTTTTTCCGAGAGCGTGTAAATCGAATGGGGCGCCACGGCAGCAACGATCAAGGGGTCGCCCTTCCAGTGGTCGAGGAATTTCTGTGTGTAGGCGTACGCCTGATCGAGGGTTTTGTTGTCAGGAGCGGGAAAGTCGATGATCGTTTCGCCGAGAACACCGCGCATGCCGGCCTCTTTGGTCACACGGGCGACAGCGTCTTCGAAGTAGTACATGTCAGCGTAGGTGGTTATGCCTCCGCGAAGCATTTCGAGAAGGCTGAGCTTCGTGCCCCAAGCGGAGAAATCCTCGCTGACGTTCCGCGCTTCGGCCGGAAAAATATACTTGCGGAGCCACTCATCGAGGCTCAAATCGTCAGCGACGCCGCGAAAGAGGCTCATGGCGGCGTGCGCGTGGCTATTGATCAGGCCGGGCATGACGATCTTCCCTTGAGCGGCGATGGTACGCGCGGCTTCGCAGCGCGATTCGATCTCCGAACGCGGACCGACGGCGACGATGACGTCGCCGCGAATGGCGACAGCGCCGTCTTCGAGGACGCGCTTCCCGGAATCCATCGCGACGACCGTGCCACCAGAGACGATCAGATCCACCTGTTCTTTTTGCGGCGCGGCGTCCAATCCGTGCGGCTTGGCGAGAAACAGGGCGCACATCAGGGAAAATGCGAATAAAAGCGACAACGATTTCTTGGACATCGAGTCTCCCCGAGCGAAATCCGGTTTGGGCGACTTCATCTGGTTCGCCATGCGGCCGGGCTGGAGGCGAAGCACTGGCAAGGGACTAGAGAAAGGAGTGGTCGAATGGGCGCGGCAGAAGAGAGCCTGACGTCTCGTGCTCCACTTTGCCTCGAAGATTTGCGAGCGTGACGGGAATATCGCCGCAGAACTCCCAGATGATTTGACGGCAGGGACCGCAAGGTGGAGTGAGTTTCTCCGTGTCGCAGACGACGGCGATGGCCGCGAAATCACGCTCGCCTTCCGAAATCGCTTTAAAGATAGCGACGCGCTCGGCGCACACCGTGAGGCCGAGCGTGGCGTTTTCGATGTTGCAGCCTTGAAAGATCTTGCCGGACTTTGTCCGCAGCGCAGCGCCGACGCGAAAGTTGGAGAAGGGTGCGTGGGCGTTTTCGCGCGCAGCGCGCGCGGCCTCGATCAGTTTTTGTTCGTCAGTCACGGGTTGCTGCTCACGTCGGCGGCGATGCGCGGCAGGACAGCTCGCAAGAGCGCGATAAACTGCCCCTTCACGCGCTCGCCAGTCTCCATCACCTCGGCATGATTGATGGGCTGATCGAGAATGCCCGCGGCCATATTCGTGACGCAGGAAATGCCGAGGACGCGAATACCCATGTGCTGCGCGACGATGACTTCCGGCACGGTGGACATTCCCACGAGATCCGCCCCAATCGTGCGCATGTAACGTATCTCGGCGGCGGTTTCGTAGCTGGGTCCCGTCAGCGCGGCGTAGATGCCCTCGAAAATCTCGACGCCGAGGCGTTTCGCCTCTTCGATGGCGATGGCCCGGTAATTTTTCGAGTAAGCCTGGGTCATATCGAAAAAGCGCGGACCGAAGCGCGAGTCGTTGGGGCCGATCAACGGATTCGAGCCTTGCAAATTGATGTGGTCGCGAATGAGGACGAGCGCGCCCTGTTTGAAATCCGTGCTGACGCCGCCGGCCGCGTTCGTGAGAATCGCGGCGCGAGTGCCGAGGCGGCCAAGGACGCGCATCGGGAAGACGACTTCCTTGAGCGAGTATCCCTCGTAAAAGTGGACGCGGCCCTGCATCGCCGCAACGACAACTTCGCCGGACTTGCCGATGACGAGGCGGCCGGAGTGGCCTTCGACAGTGGAGCGAGGGAAGCCGGGAATTTTCTCGTAGCTGACGCGAACGGCGCTGGTGAGTTCGTCCGCAAACGCACCGAGGCCGGAGCCGAGGACGACGGCCACGCGTGGGCGAAGCTTCGTCTTCGACAAAATGAATTTGGCGGCGCGATCGGCGCGCACGAATTCGCTTGCCGCTGCCACGGATTTTTTCGCGCGCGGGCTCATTTCAGCATGATTCCCACGATCGAAGCGGACATCATATTCGCCATCGTTCCGGCGAGCATGGCGCGAAGCCCGAGGCGCGCGAGATCGCCCTTGCGATTGGGCGCCAGTGCACCGATGCCCCCGATTTGAATTCCAATCGAGCTGAAATTCGCGAATCCGCAGAGAGCGAAGGTGGCGATGGTGAAAGAGCGCTCATCGAGCGTGCCTTTCAGCGGGCCGAGACGCTGAAAGGCGATCAATTCGTTCGTTACCGTGCGCAGCCCGAGCAGGTTGCCTACGGTTGCGCAATCGTGCCAGGGAATGCCGATGAGCCAGGAGATGGGCGCGAAGACCCAGCCGAAAACCTGCTCGAGCGTGGCAGGAAAGATGGCGATGTGCGAGTGAACGAAGCCGAAAATCCCGTCCACGAGATACAGAAGCGCGATGAAGGAGATTAGCATCGCGCCGACGTTGATGGCCATGTTGAGGCCGTCGCTCGTGCCCCGCGAAATGGCGCCAAGAGTGTTTGGCTCGCGCTCGATTTGCGGCATCTCGACGCGGCCGCCCGTTCGAGGAGAGCCCGTTTCCGGCACGAGCATTTTCGAGAGCAAGATGGTGCCCGGCGCCGTCATGATGACGGCCGCGAGAATGTGTTTGGCCTCGATGCCGAAAGCGATGTAGGCAGCCATGATGCCGCCGGAGACGTGCGCCATGCCGCTGGTCATCACGGTCATCAATTCGGACTTCGTGAGGTCGGGCAGAAACGGCCGGATAGTGACGGGCGCTTCCGTCTGGCCCATGAAGATGCTCGCCGCGACGTTCAGGGATTCGGCGCCGCTCGCCCCCATGAAGCGCGTCATGGCCCATGCCGCCGCGCGCACGATGGCCTGCATGATTCCCCAGTGATAGAGAAGCGCGAAGACCGCGCAGATGAATATGATCGTCGGAAGAATCTGAAACGCAAAGAAAAATCCCATGGGCGAAGTTTTCTTGCCGAGGTCACCGAAAACGAAGGACGAGCCGTAGTAGGCAAAATCGAGAAGCCAATTGACCGCAGCGCCGGCCTTCTGAAAAAGCAAGCGTCCATATTCCCAGCGCATCACGAGGAATGCGAAGACGATTTGCAGGCCGAGGCCCCAGCCGACCGTTTTGTAGTTAATCGCTCTGCGATTGGTGGAAAATAAGTAGGCGAGGCCCATCATCGTGAGCATTCCGAGGATTCCGATGAAATGGTGCATTCACGACCTCCGGTTTACGCCGAGCCTGCGCCGCCAATAATTTTTCGCACGAGAGGGCGAGCGCGCGGCGCCGCGTCTCCGATAACGAAACTGTTACTCAACATCGCGAGGGCTTCGCCCTTCCGCGCGTCAGAGTTGAAGTGAATCGTGCAGAGCACGCTGCCTGCCTGCACGCGATCGCCAACTTTTTTCTCGAGCACGATGCCAACAGCCGGATCGATCGTGTCTTCTTTTTTCTCGCGGCCGCCGCCGAGCAGCATGCTCGCAACGCCCACCTGCTCGCAGCGGATCGCGGCGATGTAGCCTTCTTTCATAGCGACTGCAACGGCTTTGTTTCTGGCGCGCGGGAGGCGTGAGGGATCGTCCACAACTCCGGCATCGCCGCCCTGAAGCCGAATAATCTCGCGGAATTTGTCGCGCGCGCTCCCATTGGCGATGATTTCCGCCGCGAGCTTGCGGCCTTCCGCGACGAGTTTGCACCTGCCGCCGAGAACGAACATCCACGCCGAAAGGTCGAGACAAAGCTCGCGCAAATCCTCCGGGCCGCCGCCCGCTAGCACATCCAGGCACTCCTCGACTTCGAGCGCATTGCCAACTTTGCGGCCGAGCGGCTGATCCATGTCGGTAATGAGCGCAACACTTTTTTTCCCCATGCGCTGCCCGGTTTCCACCATTAGCTCCGCGAGATGAATCGCGTCCTGCTCGCGCTTCATGAATGCGCCATCGCCGGTTTTCACGTCGAGGACGAGCGCGTCAATTCCCTCCGCGAGTTTCTTGCTCATGATCGAAGCGCAGATGAGATAAGGGCTTTCGACGGTCGCGGTGACGTCGCGAAGCGAATACAGTTTCTTGTCCGCCGGAGCGATCTCGGGCGTCTGCCCGATCAACGCGCAGCCGCACTGCTTCAGAACTCTGCGAAAGTCGGCGAGCGACAGATTGACGTTAAAGCCGGGAATGGATTCGAGCTTGTCGAGCGTGCCGCCGGAATGGCCGAGCCCGCGGCCGCTGATCATCGGCACGTGCAAACCACCCGCGGCGGCGACAGGAGCGATGACGAGCGAAGTCTTGTCGCCCACGCCTCCTGTGGAGTGTTTATCCACTTTCGCGCCAGGAATATCGGACAGATCGAGCACTTCGCCGGAGTGAAGCATCGCTTCGGTGAGCGTGGCGAGTTCGAGGCGCGTCGTGCCGCGCCACAAAACGGCCATCAGCCATGCGGCGAGCTGGTAATCGGGAACGGAATCGTTCGTTGCGCCACGAATGAGGTATTGGATTTCTTCGGGGGAAAGCTCCCCGGCGTCCCGCTTTTTGCGGATGATGTCAACGGCGCGCATGCATGGACGCACGCGTGGAGGCGTGCGCAAAATAGATGCGAAGGCTAGCATCGCCGCGCAGACCAGTCAACGCGCGTCGAGTCCGATTTTTATCCTTTTTGGCGTGGCGCTGTCCGTCCGACACTACACGGTCTCACGGTCCAAATCGCGGGCAAGATGCCCGCGCCACGAAGTATTCACTCGCCCGTCGCTCTGGCAGAATCAGGCCGTCGGGAGGGGAGGGCCATATGATTGCACGACACTGGAGAGGCTGGACAAAAGGTCAGGATGCAGACGCGTATGAAAAATTCCTGATGGAAAAGGTGCTGCCGGCACTGAAAACGATCGAGGGGTATCGCGGCGGCTGCGTTCTGCGGAGCGATGGGACGGAAGAAGCCGAGTTCGTGGTGGTGAATCTGTTCGATTCGTTCGAAGCGGTGAAATGCTTTGCCGGCGAGGATTATGCCGTTCCGGTGTTTGAGCCTGAGGCCAGGAAGCTACTGTGCAAGGTCGAGCCGATCGCGCGGCATTACGAACTGCGAGTGAACACAATTGAGACGCTAAAATAAAAAGCGTTTTCCTCAGAGGCTGCGACGCGGCTTGATTCGCTACATCCGGCGTGCTAGTCTGCGCTGGAATTCCTGCAAAGCTGAATGAGTGCCGCGGCGCGCGGAATCTTATGCGCGGCCGCCTCTCGGGCAATCATCGAGCTCAAGCGAGCGAGGAAGAATGACCAACGACGCGCTAGGGATGATTGAAACGAAAGGGCTCATCGGCTCGATTGAAGCTGCGGACGCGATGGTGAAAGCTGCGAACGTCGTCCTGATCGGAAAGGAATATATCGGCTCGGGCTACGTGACGGTGATGGTGCGCGGAGACGTCGGCGCCGTCAAAGCCGCGACAGACGCCGGGGCAGCGGCCGCGCGCCGCGTGGGAGAATTGATTGCCGTGCACGTGATTCCGCGGCCACACGAGCACGTCGAGGGAATTCTGCCAGGAGCGCACGGAGCCGGAGCAAAGAAGTAGCGACGGATTCGCGCGTGGGGGAACCAAGCGCCGGTACCGCGGCCAGCGAAAGGGGCGGAGCCGGTTGCGGTCGTTTGAGTTGGTTTAGGGGCATGGCGATTTGAGTTTGCGCGACCCCGATTTGATTTCCATCCAGGAAGCTCGCGCCTCTGTCGAGCGAGCGCACGCAGCCCAGAAAAAATTTGCGGAATTTTCGCAGGCGCAAGTGGACGCCGTGGTGGAAGCGTGCGCGGCGGCAGCTACGGATGCGGGCGAACAGCTCGCGCGCGTGGCGGTGGAGGAGACGGGCTACGGCAACGTCCTCGACAAGACGGAGAAGAATCGTCTCGCGTCGGTGGACGTGCCGCGCGCGATTCGCGGAATGAAGACCGTCGGTTTCGTGCGCGAAGACCGCGAAAAGATGGTGTTCGAAATTGCGGAGCCGTTCGGCGTTGTGGCCGCGGTAATTCCCGTGACGAATCCGACGTCCACGGCAATTTACAAAACGCTCATCTCGCTGAAATCGCGAAACGCGATCGTGCTCAGCCCGCACCCGAACGCGATGCGCTGCATCTGCGAATCGGCGGCGGTGCTCGAGCACGCGGCGCTGAAAGCGGGCGCGCCGGAAGGCATTATCGTGTGTCTGAATCATCCGACGATGCAAGGCACACAAGAGTTGATGCGGAACCGCCTGACCGGCGTGATTCTCGCGACCGGCGGGACCGGACTTGTTCGCGCCGCCTACGGCTCGGGGAAGCCGGCGTATGGCGTCGGGCCGGGCAATGTGCCCGCGTGCATCGAACGCACCGCCGACGTGCGAAAAGCAATCGCCGACATTTTTGCTGGCAAGACATTCGACTACGGAACGATCTGCTCGTCGGAGCAGGCAATCGTCGTCGAAGAAGCCGTGCGGGAACGCGCCATCGAGGAGTGCCGGAATCAGGGCGGGTATTTTCTGGCGGCGGATGAAATTCAGCGGCTTGGCGAGCTGGTGATCCGGCCGGGCTCGTCGGCGCCGAATCCAAAAATTGTCGGCAAACACGCGACGGTGCTGGCCGATTTGGCTGGGATCAAGGTGCCGTCCGGGACGCGCGTGCTGATCGCGAGGCTCGAGGGCGTGGGCCGTGAGTATCCGCTGTCGGCGGAGAAGCTCTCGCCGATTCTGGCGTTCTACTCCGCGGCGAATCTTGCCGGCGCAATCGAGATTTGCCAGCGCTTGCTGCGTTTCGGCGGCGCGGGGCATACGGCCTCGATCCATTCGCAAAACGAAGCGGCGGTGCGTGAGTATGGGCTGAAGGTCCCGGCGTCGCGCGTAGTGGTGAACACCTCGGCCGTTCACGGCTCGATTGGGTACTCGACGAATCTTTTTCCGGCAATGACGCTGGGCTGCGGCTCCGAGGGCGGGAACATCACCTCGGACAATATCGGGCCGATGCACCTGATGAACTTCAAGCGCATCGCGTGGGAATCGCGCGCGGTGGAGCATCGCACGGTTCCCGACGAGCAACGGCTGGCGGGAAGCACGAACATACAAGCGGCCGAAAGAGTGAAAGCGGCGGCTGCCTCAGCGCAACCGGCTGCGCCGGCAGCGGAAGTCGTCAAGGCCGCAGTCGCGGCGGTGGTATCGGAGGGGGCGAGCGCTGCGACGGTGCCGGACCGGCCGACAATCGCGCGCATTGTGCAGAACGTGCTGCGAGCGAGCGGCATTCCGCGCAGCGGCGCGCAGGAGAATCCGGCGAAGCCGAGTCCGGCCGAAGTTGCGGCGCAGGTCGTTGCCGC
>Ga0187783_10004567_pt1 | contig 10238 bp, 8 predicted proteins | sample 1015_SJ02_MP02_2_FD_132471 | JGI IMG/M metagenome (GOLD analysis project Ga0187783, IMG submission 132471) | Tropical peat soil microbial communities from peatlands in Department of Meta, Colombia - 1015_SJ02_MP02_20_MG | ecosystem: Environmental > Terrestrial > Soil > Wetlands > Peat | place...
GCGCCCACCTTGATGCCGTCGGGCGTGCGGCGCGCCAGGAACAGGTTGGCGGCGCCGAGAAAGGTCGCCACGAAGCGCGTGGCGGGCCGCGAATACAGGTCGTGCGGCGCACCCGCCTCCAGCAGCCGCCCGAAATTCATGATGCCGATGCGATCGGCCATGGCGAAGGCTTCTTCCTGATCGTGCGTCACCAGCACCGTGGTGATGCCGAGCTCGCGCTGCACCTCGCGGATCGTGCGCCGCAGCTCCTCGCGGATCTTGGCATCGAGCGCGCCGAACGGCTCATCGAGCAGCAGCACTTCCGGCTTGTGCGCGAGCGCGCGTGCCACCGCGACGCGTTGCTGCTGGCCGCCGGACAGCTGCGCCGGCAGGCGATCGTCCATGCCCTCGAGCGCCACCAGGCGCAGCAGCTCCTGCCGGCGCTGGCGCCGGGCGCGGGTGCGCATGTGGCGTACGCGCAGGGCAAACTCGATGTTGTCCGCCACCGTCATGTGGCGAAACAGCGCGTAGTTCTGGAACACCAGGCCCACGCCACGCTTGCGCGCGGCGACGTGGGTGACATCACGGCCGTGCAGCGCGATGCGGCCATGATCGACGCCCGACAGTCCCGCGATGGCGCGCAGCAGCGTGCTCTTGCCGCTGCCGCTCGGCCCGAGGAGCACGAAGAACTCGCCGTCGCCGATGTCGAGCGAGACGTCGTTCACCACCGGCGCGCCCGAGTAGTGCTTGGTGACCTGGTCGAGGGTGATGGACATCCACGCATGCTACCGGGGCGGCCGCGCAGGCGTCAGTGGCGCCGCCCGCAGGGCGCGGTGACAAACGGGTTATAGGCCGCCCGGCGGCGTCGGCCGCGCCGGCGGCGGCCGCGCGATGCGCCCCGGCGCTGCGGCCGGCAACGCGTGGCAATAAGTAACTCAGCCGCGCCCCTGCGGCCGGCACATTCACCACGGGGTGCCGGCGAGCTCCTGCTTGTAGCGCTGCAGCTCCTCGTACACGCGTCGCCACGCCGGCCCGGGCTTGCCGCTGCCGACGCCATGGCCGTCGAGCAGCGTGACCGGCTGCACCTCGCGCGTCGCGGCCGAGATCCACACCTCGTCGGCGGCGCGCAGCTGCGCCTCGCTGACCGGCACCACACGGCAGTGGATGCCGGCGCGCGCCGCCATCTCCTCGACCGCGCCGCGCGTGGTGCCGGGCAGGATGCGGCGTGAGTTCGGCGGCATGAGCACCTCGCCGCCGAGCACCACGTGCACCGCGGAGGCGGAGCCCTCGGTGAGCTCGCCGTCGCGCAGCAGGATCGTCTCGCTCGCCGCGGCGTCCACCGACAGCTGCCGCAGCAGCACGTTGGCGAGCAACGCCGTGGACTTGATGTCGCAGCGCGCCCAGCGCGTGTCCACCGCGGTCACGCAGCTGACGCCGCGCTCGAGCACCTCGGGGCCGTTGAGCGGCAGCGGCGCGCCGAAGGCGAACACCGTGCGCGGAATGTGCGGCAGCGGCGCATGCGTGCGGCCGAGCTGCGCGCCGCGCGTCACCTGCCAGTAGACGTACTGGTCGCCGCCGCCGTTGCGCTCGATGAGCGCGCCGAGGATCGCGCGCCACTCCTCGCGGGTGTGCGGATCCTCCATGCTGATAGCGGCCAGACTGCGCGCCAGGCGCTCGCCGTGCGCGGCGAAGCGGAACGGCCGGCCGCCGTACACCGGCATCACCTCGTAGACGCCGTCGGCGTACAGGAAGCCGCGATCGAGCGGGGAGATGCGCGCATCGCTCAGCGGCAGGTAGGCGCCGTTCAGGTAACACAGCGGCAGCGGCTCGGCCATGCGTCGCTCCTCAGTGAAACATCAGCAGGACGCTGTCGTAGGCGCGCGTCCACAGGCTCCCGGCCGGCACGGCGGCGAGCGGTACCAGCGGCACGCGCGCGATCGTCTCGCCGCCGGCGCCGGAGACCGTGTACTCGCCGAGCGGCGCGCCGGCGGCCAGCGGTGCGATGAGCGGCTCGCGTGCCAGGCGCGCGCTGGTGTGCAGCGTCGGCGCCTGGCCGCGCGGCACGGTGGCGTACACGTCGTAGGGCACGCCCACGGCGACGAACTCGCTGGCCGCCTTGTAGACGCGCGGCTTGAGCACCGTCTCGTGCGCCGCCTTGATGCGGATGGTCTCGAAGAAGGTGTAGCCGTAGCCGAGCAGCGCCGCGCTGGCATCGGCGCGCGCCTTCTCGCTCGGCGCCCCCATGACCACCGACACCAGGCGCATGCCGTTGCGCAGGGCCGAGGCCGCCAGGCAGAACCCGGCGCTGTCGGTGTGTCCGGTCTTCAGCCCGTCCACCGACGGGTCGCGCGTCAGGAGCGTGTTACGGTTGCCCTGGCGGATGCTGTTCCACATGAACTCGCGCAGGCTGAACAGCGGGTAGTACTGCGGAAAGTCGCGGATCAGCGCATCCGAGAGCGTCGCCACGTCGCGTGCCGTGGTGTAGTGCTCGGGCGCCGGCAGCCCGTCGCTGTTCACGAAGTTGCTGGCATGCATGCCGAGCCGGCGGGCGTACTCGTTCATCATCTGCGCGAACGCCGCCTCCGTGCCGCCGATGCGCTCGGCGAGCGCGATGGTGGCGTCGTTGCCGGACTGCACGATCATGCCCTTGATGATGATGTCGACCGGCACCACCGAGCCGACCTTGAGGAAGGTGCGCGAGCCCTCGGCACGCCAGGCGTGCTCGCTGACGGTCACCGTGTCGGTGAGCCTGAGCCGTCCGTCGGCGAGCGCCTGGAAGACGACGTAGGCGGTCATGAGCTTGGTGAGGCTGGCGGGCTCGGCGCGCTCATCGGCATGCTCCTGCGCCAGCACGCGGCCGCTGAAATGGTCGACCAGGATGTAGCCGCGCGCAGCGAGCGCGGGCGGCGCGGGCAGCGGTGCGGCGGCCGGCGCGGTGCGGCTGGCGATGAGCGCCAGGAGCAGGGCGGGCAGGAGGCGAGTCACTGCGGGCGGTTCCTCGTGAGCTGCGGCAAAGGCCGCGAATCTTAGCGCATGCGGTGCGCCGCCGGGCCGGCACGGCGCGCAGCGTGCGGGCGCCTCACTCGACCGCCAGCCGCGCGTCGCTGATGCCGAGCGCGGCGAGCCGCGCGCTGAGCGCATCGAACTCGGCAACGCTGCCGACCGGACCCAGGCGCACGCGGTACAGCCGCTGGCCGGGCGCGGGCAGGGCAACGAACGCGGAGGCCATGCCCGCCGCCTGCAGCCGCCCGAGCAGGCGTTGCGCATTCTGCGCGTCGGCGAACGCGCCGGCCTGCAGGTAGAGCGTCGCCGGCGGCAGCTGCGCGCTGCGCGTGAGCTCATCGGGCACCCCGGGCGTGAGCGCACGCACCTCCACCAGCGTCGTGCCCTCGCGGATCATGTCGAGCTTGAGCGCCGCGCTGTAGGAGAGGTCGATGAGGCGGTTGGCGACGAACGGTCCGCGGTCGTTGATGCGCACCACGACGCTGCGGCCGTTCCTGAGGTTGGTGACGCGCGCATAGGTCGGCAGCGGCAGCGTCTTGTGCGCGGCGCTCATGCCGTACATGTCGTAGGGCTCGCCGCTCGAGGTGTTGCCGCCGTGAAAGCTCGGACCGTACCAGGAGGCCACCCCGCGCTCGAGGTAGCCGTCGGCGGCGGCCAGCACGTAGTAGCGCTTGCCCATGGCGTCGTAGAAGGGCGGGTTGCCGTGGGCGCTGCGCGGCTCGGGCCGCGGCACCGCATCCGGAATCGCCTCGACGTTGGCGGGCGGCGCTGGTGGCGCTGCCGGAGCGGGCGCCGCTGGCGGCCGCGGCGCGAGGTGCGCGCAGCCGGCGAGGCTGAGCAGCGCCAGCACGAGCGCGCCGTGCCGGGCGCTGCTGCCGCGCCTGCCCGCCGGGCTCACGGTGGCGCGGGCGCCGCCGGCGCAGGCAGCTGGTGCGCGATCGCCTGCGCGAGCTCGTACACCGCCATGGCGTAGCGCACGCTGGCGTTGTAGCGGGTGAGCACGTAGAAGTTGTGGAAGCCGACCCGATAGGCCGGCCCGTCACGCTGCTCGGCGGACATCAGCAGCACCGGCGTGTCCGCCGGCACCTCGGCGGCGACCCTGACGCCGCGCGCGGCGAGCGAGTCCACCGTCTCGGTGAGCTCGAGGTTGTGCGGCTCGATCTGGAAGTTCGGGCTCGGGTCGAGCGTGGTCTCCGCCAGCACCGGGCCACCCGGCGTCCAGCCGTGCTCGTGCAGATAGTTCGCCACGCTCGCGAGGATGTCGTCCCAGTCGTTCCACAGGTCGCGCCGCTGGTCGGTGTCGGCATCGACCGCGTAGCGCCGGTACTGCGAGGGCATGAACTGCGGCACGCCGAGGGCGCCGGCGTAGGAGCCCTTGACCGTGAGCGGGTCGAGGCGGTTCTCCTTGGCGAGCGCCAGGAACTCCTCGAGCTCGCCGCGGAAGAATTTCTCGCGCGGCGGATAATCGAACGCGAGCGTGGTGAGCGCATCGAGCGCCCGGTACGAGCCGGTGTTGCGCCCGTAGCGGGTCTCGACGCCGAGAATGGCGACGATGTACTCCGCCGGCACCTGGTAGGCGGCCGCCACCTGCTCGAGCGTCAGGCGATGATCGCTCCAGAACTGCACGCCGTCGTTGATGCGCTCGGGGTTGACGAAGCGCTCGCGGTATTCGTACCACGGGGCAACCTTCTCGAGCGGCCGGTTCATGATCTCGATGATCTTCGGCTGCGGCTGCGCCTCCTTCAGCAGCCGGCGCAGCTCGCTGCGCTTGATGCCGTCGCGCTCGGCCACTTCGTTGACGAACGCCACGATCTCCGGGCGCTCGAGGTCGAAGCCCGCGGCGTGCGCCGCGGAGTCGGTCGACTGCGCGCCCGCCGGCGCGCACGCGAGCGCGGCGAGCAGGAAACAACGGCAGGTGTTCAAGATCCGACCAGTTTGCGCCGCGAATAGAGCGCCATGAGAATACCGAACCCGGCGAGGAGCGTCACGACCGAGCTGCCGCCGTAGCTCACCAGCGGCAGCGGCACGCCCACCACCGGCAGCAGCCCGGTCACCATGCCGGCATTGATGAACACGTAGACGAACAGCGTGAGCGCGATGCTGCCGGCGAGCAGCCGCGCGAAGGTGTCCTGGGTCTGCGTGGCGAGATAGACGGCGCGCCCGACCACGAACACGTACAGCAGCAGCAGCAGCAGCAGGCCGATCAGGCCGAACTCCTCGCCGATCACGGCGAAGATGAAATCGGTGGAGCGCTCCGGCAGGAACTCGAGCTGCGCCTGGCTGCCGTTCATCCAGCCCTTGCCGAACACGCCGCCCGAGCCGATGGCGATCTGCGACTGGATGATGTGGTAGCCGGCGCCGAGCGGGTCGGTCTGCGGATTGAGGAAGGTGAGCACGCGCCGGCGCTGGTAGTCGTGCATGAAACTCCAGCCGAACCACGCCGCCAGCCCCGCCAGCGCGAGCAGCGCCAGCATGACGCGCACGCGCATGCCGGCGAGCACGATCACCAGCGCGCCGGCGATGGCGATCAGCGCGGCGGTGCCGAGGTCGGGCTGCAGGGCCACCAGAGCGACCGGCAGCAGGATCAGCAGGCTCATGCCGCCGAGCGCGAGCCAGTTCGGTGGCAGCGGCCGCTCGTGCAGGTACCAGGCGCACATCATCGGCACGGCGAGCTTCATGAGCTCGGAGGGCTGGAAGCGGAACAGCCCGAGATCGAGCCAGCGCTGCGCGCCCATGCCGGAGTGGCCTATGGCCGCGACTATCACCAGCAACAGGCAGCCGCCGGCGTACAGCCACGGCGTCGAGCGGCGCAGGAAATTGGGATTGACGCGCGCCAGCAGCAGCATGGCGACGGCGCCCACCAGCAGCCGGGCCACGGTGCGCAGCACGGTCGGCGTGCTCTGGCCCGAGGCGCTGTACAGCACCACCAGCCCGTAGGCGGCGATCAGCGACAGGCCGACCACCAGCGGCCCGTCGATGCGCAACTCGAGCAGCACGCGCGCCGCGCCGCTGAGCGTGCGGCGCGTGCGCGAGCCGGAGCTGATTTCCTCGTAGATCACGACTGCGGCTTCACCTTGCCGTCGGCGTCGAGCAGGTAGGCGTCGAGCACCTTGCGGGCGATCGGCGCCGCGGCGCTCGCACCCGCACCGCCGTTCTCCTCGAGCACCGCCAGCGCGATGCGCGGCGCATCGGCCGGCGCGAAGGCGATGAACCAGGAGTGATCGCGCAGCCGCTCGTTGACCTCGCTGGCGTTGTACTTCTCGGTGCGCGCCACGGTGAACACCTGCGCGGTGCCGGTCTTGCCGGCGAAGGTGTACGGGGCGTGTGCGCCGATCGCGGCCGCGGTGCCGCGCTGGGTGACGCCGATCATGCCGTGCACCACGCGCCGCCAGTCATCCGCGGACACCCCCGGCACCTCGCCCTCGGAGACTGGCTCGATGTGATGCAGCTCGCCGCTGCGCGGATCGCGGTAGGCCGTGACCAGGCGCGGCTTCCAGATCCTGCCGCGCGTCGCGAGCACGCTCGCGTAGTGCGCCAGCTCGATGGGCGTCACCGTGAGATAGCCCTGACCGATGCCGAAGCTCACCGTCTCGCCCGGGAACCACACGCGCTCCGCCGCCCTGGCGAAGGTCTTCTCCTTCCACTCGCGCGAGGGCAGGATCCCGGCCTTCTCGCCGCCGATGTCGACGCCGGTGACCGCGCCGAAGCCGAACGGGGCCATGAAGGTCGAGATGCGGTCGACCCCGATCTCGTTCGCCAGTCCGTAGAAGTACACATCGCACGAGCGCGCGATGGCGTCGTCGAGATCGACCGCACCGTGGTGCTCGTTGTGGTACTCGCGGTAGATGAAGGAGCTGCCGGGCAGGTGGAACGAGCCGGCGCAGAAGCGGTGCGCCTCGGGGTCCACCACGTGGTAGGTGAGCCCGGCGAGCGCGATCACGGGTTTCACGGTCGAGCCGGGCGGATAGGTGCCGCGCAGCGCGCGATTGAACAACGGCCGGTCGATGTCGCCGGCGAGCGCGTTGTACTCGGGTGCGGTGATGCCGCGGCCGAACATGGTCGGGTCGAAGCCGGGCAGGCTGACGAGCGCCAGCACGTCGCCGTTGTTGGGATCGAGCGCCACCACCGCGCCGCGATGGCCGGCGAGCGCCGTCTCGGCGACGCGCTGCACCCGCAGGTCGATCGACAGCAGCAGGTCGGCGCCGGCGGTCGGCGCGCGGGTGCGCAGGTTCTGCACGAACGGCCCCTGACGCTCGACCGAGCGTCCCTGGGCGTTCACCAGCACCTCACGGAAGCCGTTGGTGCCGTGCAGCTGCCGCTCGTAGGCGCTCTCCACGCCGAGCTTGCCGATCAGCGAGGTGCCGGCGTAGGCCGCACGGTCGATGTGCTTGAGGTCCTGCTCGCTGATCGCGCCGACGTAGCCGAGCGCGTGCACCGCCAGATCGCCGTTCGGATACCAGCGCGTCTGGCGGGTCTTGATGTCCAGGCCGGGGAACTCGAAGCGGTGCACGGCGAAGCGCGCCACGTCCTCATCCGACATGCGCAGCCGGATCGGCACGCTGTCGAAGGTGCGGCTCGAGTCGATGGTGCGCACGATCTCGCCGACATCCTCGGCGCGCAGCAGCCCAAGCTGCACCAGGCTCGCGAGCGTCGCGTCGAGATCGGGCACTTCCTCCGGCACCAGCTCGAGCTGGTAGGCGGGCTGGTTGCCGGCGATCACCTCGCCATGGCGGTCGAGAATCAGGCCACGCGCCGCGGGGATCGGCTCGTTGCGCACCCGATTGCCCTGCGACAGCTCGCTGTAGTAGTCGTGCCGCGCCACCTGCAGTACCGACAGCCGCACGATGAGTCCCGCGGTCGCCAGGCCCATGATGGCGGCGCACACCAGCGCGCGCTGATCGAACAGGCGCTGTTCCCGCCAGTGGTCCTTGATGCGCACGGCTGGCATGGCAGTAGCGTCAGGACCGTGCCGGGGCGGCCATAGTTCCGCTCACGCCAGCCGCCGTCCCGAGCCGTAGGCGAGTATGGCCGCTACCGGCGGCCAGATCAGCGCGCCGGTGAGCGTGTGCAGCCAGCGCAGCGGGCTGGTCACCGGATGGCCGGTCCAGCCGTCGATCATGAACAGTACGACCTCGTAGAAGAGCAGCGCCACGAACACGAACAGCGCCTGCTGAATGGCGGGCTTGGAGCGGATGCGCTGGTGCTCGCGCACGGCGATATAGGTGATGAGCGAGAGCGCCAGTGCGTGCTCGCCGAGCACCGGACCCTGGAACACATCGAGCAGCAGACCGGCGAAGAAGCCGAGCGCGATGCCGCCGGTGCGCGGTGCGTTCACCGACCAGAACAGCACGGTGAGCACGAGGAACGCGGGACGCAGCACGTCGAGCCAGGGCGGCAGCGGCAGCACGGTGAGGGTGAGCGCCACGAACACGCTCAGCAGCAGCCGGCCGCGCGAATCGACGTTCACGGCTGCCCCTCGTCCGGCCGCGGCGCGCCGGGCGGCGGCGCGCTGGCCGGCGTGTCCGCCGGAGTCGCAGCCGTGCCCGGCGGCGCGCCGCTCGGGGCGGACCCGGCGGGCGCGGATTTGGCCGCCGCGCGCGGCGCTGCCGGCCGCGCAGCGGGCGCTGCGAGCGGCGCATCCTGACCGGCCGCGGCCCCCGGTCCCTGCGCCTCGGGTGCTGCCGGGGGCGGCGGCGGAGCGGCGCGTGGCTTGGGCGGGGTGGGTTGCGGCTGCATCGCGGGGTCGCCCCTGCCGAGCTCGCCGACCGAATCGGCCGTCATCGCGGGCGCGGGCGGGTGATCGGCGCGGAACCACACCAGCATCACCTCGCCGTCGGTGTCCACGTGCGCAAGCGGCGCGGCGCGCACCTGCGCGAGCGGCTGCACGGCGTCGCGATGCACCTCGGTGACGCGCGCCACCGGGTAGCCTTCCGGAAACACGCCGCCGAGGCCGGAGGTCACGAGCAGGTCGCCGCTCTTGATGTCGGCGTTGGCCGGCAGGTAGGGCAGCGCGAGCGAGGTGGTGTCGGCGGCGCCGACCGCGATGGTACGCAGCCCGGTACGCTCGATGCGCACCGGCACGGCGTGCTCCGGGTCGGTGATCAGGATGACTTCCGCGCTCCACGGACCGACGTGCGTGGTCTGGCCGATGAGGCCGCGGTCATCGAGCACCGCCTGTCCCTTGAAGACGCCGTTGACGGCGCCGCGGTTGATGAGCAGCCGCTGCCTGAGGCTGCTCAGCTGGATGTTGACGATCTCCGCGGCCAGCCAGCGATCGGCGACCGGCGGCAGGGCGTCCTTCAGCCCGCGCAGCTCGCCGTTCTCGCGTTCGAGCGCCTCGTAGCGCATGGAACGCAGTTCCAGGTCGCGCTGCGCGCCACGCAGCCGACCGTTCTCGGTGCGCAGCGCATCGCGGCTCTGCAGGCTGTCGCGCAGCCAGCGCCAGGCGGCCGGCGGAGAGTTCACCGCGAGCTGCACGGGGTAAGCAGCGGCCTGCAGCACGTAGCGCACCTGCTCCAGATAGTGCTGGCGCTGGTCGAGGTACATCATGACCACCGACAGCAACGCGTACAGCGTGAAGCGAAATCCCGGCGAGCCGCCCCGCCCCGTCAGGGGTCTCCCGGCTGCTGTGCCGAACGCGGCCACTTAAGAGACTCGCGTGCTCCTTACGCCGACTACTCGAGGCCGAAGTGCCCTGGCCCCAGCTCGTCCATCAGCTCGAGGATGCGGCCGCCGCCGCGCGCGACGCAGGTGAGCGGATCGTCCGCCACCACCACCGGCAGCCCGGTCTCCTCGGTGAGCAGCTTGTCGATGTCACGCAGCAGTGCGCCGCCGCCGGTCAGCACGATGCCGCGCTCGGCCACGTCCGCGCCGAGCTCGGGCGGGGTCTGCTCGAGCGCCTGCTTGACCGCGCTCACGATGCTCTGCAGCGGCTCCTGCAGCGCCTCGAGGATCTCGTTGCTGTTGAGGGTGAAGCTGCGCGGCACGCCCTCGGAGAGGTTGCGACCCTTGACCGACAGCTCGCGCACCTGCTGCCCGGGATAAGCCGAGCCGATCTCGATCTTGATGCGCTCGGAGGTGGCCTCACCGATCAGGATGCCGTAGTTGCGGCGCACGTAGTTCATGATCGCCTCGTCGAAGCGATCGCCGCCGATGCGCGCGGAGTTGGCGTACACGACGCCATTCAGCGACAGCACCGCGACCTCGGAGGTGCCGCCGCCGATGTCGAGCACCATCGAGCCGCGTGCCTCGTGCAC
>Ga0187783_10004568_pt1 | contig 10237 bp, 8 predicted proteins | sample 1015_SJ02_MP02_2_FD_132471 | JGI IMG/M metagenome (GOLD analysis project Ga0187783, IMG submission 132471) | Tropical peat soil microbial communities from peatlands in Department of Meta, Colombia - 1015_SJ02_MP02_20_MG | ecosystem: Environmental > Terrestrial > Soil > Wetlands > Peat | place...
CACCACCTCATCGGCGCCGACGATCATGATCACGTCCGAGGCGTTGGCGATCAGCGAGGCGTAACGATCCTCCACTAACCGCGCCGCGCGCCGCTCGCGCACCAGCGCATCACCGCGCAGCATGACTCCCTGGCGCAACATCAGGAGCAGCGTCAACCCGAAGACGATCATCGTCATGACGGTGGCCGGGCCGCCGATCTCGCCACGGGCGAAGTACACCAGCACCAGGAACGCGGCCAGCATGGAGACGTGCGGCAGCGCGCGCGCCAGAGTCACCGCGGTACCGGCGGCCCCGCGCGCGGGTCTCTTCAGCGCTCGCCTCTGTGCCCGGCCGGCCGCGGCCAGCGGTAACCAACAGCCCGTATACAGCACCGCCTGCAACCCGTTCGGCAGGAAGTAACCGCGGACCTTCGCCACCGCCCAGAGGATATCGGCCAGGAACATGGTGGCGAAGCCGAGCAGGATCAGCAGCGGCACGCGCAGGCCGCCACTCATGCCGCCACCGGTGAGCAGCAGCACACCGAACATGAGCAGCACCAGGCAGTCGAGCGCCACGTAGGCCTGGCTCAGCGTCTCCTTCAGCAGCCCGACGTTGGCGGTCTGCGACGCCGGGTGGATCACGAGGAACCAGAAAAAGGCGCCGAAGCCGACGACGAAGATGGTCGCATCGAGCGATAGCTGCGCCCACGGCACCTTGACCGCGGCCGCGCGGATCAGAAACAGCGCCGCAGCTCCGAGCACCGGATAGAAGCAGCAGTAGAGGATGTCGGCGGGACCGGGGAAGGGATCGCGTCCGAACAGCCAGCTGATGCCGCCGATGAGGTTGCCGACCGCCTGCAGCGCGAGCGCGGCGCTCAGCGCGATCCAGGCGGCGCGCAGCGACCCGGGTGCCATCCGTCGGGCGGCGGCGGCACACACGACGAAGGCGAGTATCGCCGGCGGTGTATCGGAGAACAGGCCGACGTAGTGCGTGACCGTCGGCCCGGCGAAGCCGGTGAGCATGCAGCCGCTGGCGGCGACGGCGTAAAGAACGAGCCCGAGGAGAAGCCGATCGACCCAGTGCCGAGCGGTCAGGACGCGGAGCGGCAGATTAGGTTTTACTTTCGCATCCACTTCGGATATCTGTACCGGAAATCCGCCGGTGACCACGACGTGCGGCGTCCGGTCAGCCGGCTCCCGCAAGGGGAATTTGACGCTAATCGGCAACGCCGGCCAGCGGAGTTTGACCCCCGCGTGACGTAGTTCTCGGCCGCCGGTAGGGAAGTGTGATGCTGATCCTGCGCGGTCTACTCGACCGGATGTTGCTGATCTGCGCGGTGGTCGCCGGCGGCCTGGTGCCGGGCTACATCGCGCAGTATCGGCAACGTCTCGGCGGGCGGCTCGATCAGGCGGAGCTCGACCTGGCGCCGTGGCAGAAGCTCGCGGATCAGTTTCACCACGGCGACCTCGGCAGTCTCATTCAATATCACCTCGCGAGCAGCGACCCGCAGTTTCGCGCCGAGGGCGCCGTGATCCGCGCCCTGGCCGCAAGCGTGCAGCAACTGCAGAGCGCGGTCGATGCGCTGCACGGCAACCTCTTCCAGCAGTTCGCCTACCTGGCGCTGCATGCCGACCCGGGGCTGGCGCGTGCGACCTTCAGCGACTGGGTGCCGACCTTCGCGCTCTCCGGCGAGGGACTGCTGTTCGCATTGCTGCTGGCACTCGGAGTGTGGCTACTGTTTCAGCTGCTGTGGCGGCTGCTGGCATTGCTCGGCAGCCGTGCGCCGCGGGCACCGCGGGTCAGCCGGCGCCTGTAACAGCCGCCGGCCGCCGCGGTCTGCCGCTACAGCGACCGCAGGAAGTTGATCAGATCCTGCTGGGCCTGCGGCCCGAGGTTCAGGAAGTTCTGCACCACCTGGTTCGCCTCGCTCCCCGAGCTGGCGTGATCCTGGATCGCCTGAATGAGGTTGCTGGTCCGGCCGTCATGCAGGAAAAACACCCGCTGCCCGACTCCCCACAGCGGCGCGGTGCGGAACTCGTCGGGTCCGGCCGCACCCTGAGTGATACCGTCGGACAACCCCGAGCCCATGTGGTGCAGCAGCAGGTCGGAGAACAGCGCGACCTGCTGGTTCGAGAGTGCGGCACTCTGCGAGAGGTAGGAGCCGCTCGCGATCGCCGAGCCGGTGGTGAGCACAGGGGTGTGGCACAGCGCGCAGCCGATGGCGGCGAACACCGCGCTGCCGTTCTGCGTCGAAGCAGTCGGCGGCGCCGGCTGCGGCGGCGCCAGCATGCGCATAAAGTCCGCAAAAGCCTCGATATCCGACAGCACCGACGTGGCGGTGTAAGGCAGCGCGGGATTGGGGAAGTTGCTGGTGTCGTTGGGCGTGGCGTTGCCGCCCTGACAGGCTGGCGTCTCGTCGCGCTCCTGCGGAAACAGCTGGTTGGAGATGCCCATCTCGACGTTGTAGGCCTCGCCGGCAAACATCAGCAGCGACTTGTTCTGCGCCTTCCAGCCAAAGCGTGTGACCGTGCCGTCGTTGGCGCTGCGATTGGCGATGGCGGCGATATTGACATTGCCGCCTTGGATCGAATTGGCGTGACCGCGAATGCCGAACTGCTGCTTGGCGCCGGTGTTCGACTGTTGGTTGACGAGGATCACCGAGTCCGGGATCGCCTCGATCAGGCCGGCACCGAGAGTCGGCGTCGGAATGCGGAAGATGACGTTGGAGTTGCCGCCCTGTCCCGTGACCGGATTGCCCGCAGGTGTAAACACCGGCTGAGCGATATTGCAGTTGCTGCTGACATCGGTGCGCCCGGTGACCACGAACAGGTTGTGCACGCCGCCATCCGGCACTCCGCCGGACTGTATGAAACGCGCTTCGCGTACCGGACCGTTCTGCGCTTCGAACCACGGCATCTGATTGCCGGCACCCTCGGCGTTCACCACCGAGAACAGCGGGTTGGCGGCCGGGCTCGAGCCGCCGACATACGGTTGCGCATGACACGAGGAGCATTGGTTGGAGTTGAAGCGCGGCCCGAGGCCGTTACCCTGGTTGCTGGTGGCGTTGTTGATCGCGCCCGAGACCACTTCCACCGTGGTAAAGCGCGCCAGGCCATCCTGGAAGAACTGCATCTCCACGGGAATGAGGCCGGGCAGCGGCAGCGGCGGGCCGCCGTCGGTCGCTGCGTGCCGCACACCCGGATCGGTCACCTGCGCCAGCGCCGGCGCGCAGATCGCGCCGGCACACACCAGAAAACTCACCACGACGCGCTGCCTCGGCGCTTGACTAAATCTCATGGAAGTACCCCCACACACACGCAAGCGATTGCGCGAGCGGATTTTGTTTACGCCCGCACGGCGTGAGTGTCGAAGTGTCGCGCCTTCGAGACGTGGCGCTGCGCGCCTGCGCGACGCAAAATACGCCGGAAAATACCCGCATTCGCGCACGGCGCAGCGCGGCGTGTGAGTCACAAGTTCATTGAACGAGTTGCTCGCGCCGCGTGCGGGTGGCACGGTCCTATGCAGGCAATGGAGCGCAACGCGCCCAGGGAGGAGCGGGCATGGGGGGTCGGGCACGACTGCGACCGATTTCACTGAGCGCCGAAGAGCAGCAGCAGCTCGGTGCGTGGGCGCGGCATCGCCACAGCGCGCAGCCGCTGGCGCTGCGGGCGCGCATCGTGCTCTGTTGTCGCGGCGAGCGCTCCAATCGCCAGATTGCCCGCTCGCTCGGCGTGACGACTCAGACAGTCGGCAAGTGGCGGGCCCGCTTCATCGCGCGCCGTCTGCGGGGTCTGCTCGATGAGCCGCGCTCGGGCGCGCCGCGCTCGATCAGCGACTCGCTGATCGAGGCGGTGCTCGCCAAGACGCTGCACGAGCTACCGCCGGATGCTTCGCGCTGGAGCAGTCGGCGGCTGGCGACAGCGGTCGGCATCTCGCAGCGTGCCGTGCTGCGTATCTGGCACGCCTTCGATCTGCCGCGGCCGCCGGCGCGCGCGCTTACTGCAGTCCCACGCGCGCGAGCGCCGCGGCCACCAGCAGCTTCTCGAACGGCTCGTTCGGGTCGGGCAGGATCTCGGCCAGCAGGCTGAGGGTCTGTGGCGGGGTGCCGAGCTCAGCGACGCTCACAGCAAATTCAGCGCGGCCGAAATCGTGGCCGCGATCGACACCGAACGAGACCGGCACGATCGGTACGCGCATGCCGCTCGCCACGTCGGTCGGATAGTACTTGAGGAACGGGCCGTGCTGGAGATCGACGCTTTCGGTCGCTACCGTTTCCTCGAAGATCTTGCCGCTGTGACCGACGAATTCGTCGCGCCACACGGCGCTCGAGCGCACCGCAACCGCCACCGAGTAGTGGCCGTCGGCGCTCTTGGCGGCCGCGTTGTTGATGTACAGCCGCAATGGCCGCAGCCGGATCGCATCGCCCGATGCATCGAGCCTCAGGCTGGCGACGAAATCGAGCGCCACCTGATCGGAATCGGGCTCGCCGCCGGCGAAGCGCGTGAAGCGCAGGCAGCTGATGTGGCTGTTGAGCGCCCGCGGCCCGCCGGCCGCTGCATCGTCGGGCCGGTAGTAGTCGGCACTGGCGCGCGCTTCCGAGACTCTCGAGTACTTCAGCAGCTCGTCGTGAACGCTGACGGCGAACGGATGCAGGATCACCCGCCAGGCCTGCACGGCGATGCTCCACAGGAAGCCTTTGGCGACCTGCGCGCGCTGACTCTCGCCCGCAGCGCAGTCGCGCAGCAGCGCCGCCTCGGCGGCGCTGCCGGAATCGACGCCGCTCAGGCGATGGTCGGCGAGCGCCGCAGTTGCCTCCGCCCCCGGGATCAGCACCAGCAGTGCGCGCGTCGGCGTGAAGGTGACCGGCACGCGCTGCGGGCCGCTGCCCGGCGCTGCTGCGAACGCCGGCGCGGCGAGCCCGGCCGCCGTGAGCAGCAGTGTCGTGAGCAACGGTCGCGGCGTCCCGCCCTGCATGCGCGTCTACCTGACGGTGAACTCGAGCGGCTGCCGGCCGGTGCGCCCGTAGTTGTCAGCGATCTCGATGACCAGCTTGTGGCTGCCGCTCGGCAGTTGCGCACCGCCGGCGCGCAGGCCCGCCGCCGACACCTGCACGCCGGGCGCCTGCAGGATACGCTGGGTGATATCGAGACCGAGGAAGCCGTACTTGATCTTCAGGGTCGACACGCTGACGCTCGAGCCTTCGGCCGCCTGGAAGTGCACTTCGATGTCGACCGGCGGCTTGATCGGCAGGCTGCGGTCGGGTCTGACGACCGTGATGCTCGGGGCGTTGAGATCGGCTGCACGCGTGACGAAGTGAGCGCCGGGCTTGCTGCGCGCCGCAAGCTCGGATTGGTACTCCTGCGCAGATAAGAGCTCAAAGCCGCGGTCGGCGGCGAGCGCGAGCGCCGCCGCGAGAACTGTAGTCGTGGCGGCTGCTGCCAGGATTCTCGGGATCATCTTCGGCGCTCCTCTCTTCTCACTTGCCGGCGGCGCCCTCGACCCGCACCGTGAGCGAGCCGGCCGCGAATTCGCTGTGGCGCGCCTCGACGGACAGCGCGCGGGTCGCGCGCGCCGACACCTCGGTGAACACCTGCTGCATCCGCCCGGCGGAATCACGACCTTCGATTCCGAGCTCGAGCAGGTTGACCGGCTTGGCGCTCAAGAACGCCACTACCAGGGAAGGCCCGACAGGCTCGGCAGCCCGCAGCACGAAATTCATGTCGGCAGTCGGGAAGCGGAAGGTACCGGCCGGCACCTGATTGGCCGTGGCGTACTTGTTGGGATAGAGAACCGTGGCGCGGTCCTGACTATCGACCGCGACCACGTTGAGGAAACCCGCCCGCGGCAGCGTGACTGCAAGCGTGATCTCTTCGCCGAGATGCAGGTCGTGCCCGGTACCCGTGAGCGTCAGCGGCTCGCCCCGCGCCGCGAGCGCCGTCAACGCCTGCCAGGTCGGCCCCTGGCCGTCGCGCAGCGGGATCACATCGAGCGCACCGCGAATCAGCCGCTCGTTGCCGTCGGCCACCGGATGGTGGCGCGACTGCTCATCGGTGTGCGTGGCGATGTAGGCGGTGGTGGCGGTGCGCAGGTCGGCGACGCTCGGATGCCGGCCGTCGCGCGAGGCGCCCTGGATCGTATCGACCACTCCCAGCGTGAAAAGCCCGCCCTGCTCGGTGCCAACCGCGAATTCGTCGTCACGCGCCGCGGACAGCGCGGCGTAGTTCTCCGCGCCGCTCGTGAGTGCGCGCAGTGCGCGCGTCGTCCCGGTCGGCATGCCGGGATAGGAATAGAACTTCATGTACCCGGAGCTGACACCGAGGCTGCGGTTAGCGAAGGTAAATGAGCGCGTAGCGGTGCCGCTGTGACAGGCGTCCACCAGCACCAGCACGTTGTGGCTCGGGATGGCGGCGAGGGCCGTGCCGAACTCGTGCCCGATGAGGACGTTCTTCAGCGTGGCGCGACCGTTGACGCGGGTGCGCGCGACGTCGTGCAGCACCAGCGCATCGTCGACGCCGCCGACGTTGGCCGGCGAGGGATCCGGAACACGGGTGCCGTGGCCGCTGAAATAGATGAGGACCCGATCGTCCGCGCCGACACCCTCGCGGACCCAGACGGCGAGCGCCTGGCGCACATTGGCGTAGGTCGCCTGCTCGTCGAACAGCACCTTGATGTCGCCCGGCGCGAAACCCATCACCCGCGCGACCTTCTTCATGTTGTCGATGTCGAGATCGATCGCCGGCAGGGCATTGTTCGGCACATCGCCGACGCCGATGAGCAGCGCACGCGGGTTCGCCCGGGCAGCGGGCGCCAGCAGCGGCGCAGCGGCAAGCAGGCTGAGCAGCAGGGCCCGGGCTCTCATCTGGGGCGCCTTGTCACGAAGCGGGCAGCGCGCTGATTTCGACGCGACGTTGCTGGAGCGCGTTGGGAGACAGCCCGGGGAGCGGGCGCGCCGAGCCGTAGCCGGTGGCCTCGATCCGCTCCGGCGCGATCGAGAAGTGCTCGAGCAGATAGCTGCGCACCGCACGGGCGCGCGCCTGCGACAGGTGGAGATTGTGCTCCGCCGAGCCGGTGGCGCTGGTGTGCCCGGCGATGAGGAAGCGCGTGCGCGTGAGCTCCGGGGAATTGAGCGCCGCGCCGAGCTGCTCGAGCTGCGCATGCGCCGCCGGGGTGAGACGGTCACTATCACTGGCGAAGCGGATGTCGAGCGCCACCTTGCGCTCCCCGGCCACGGCGGCCGGGTGGCTCGACTCGCCCGAGCCGGCCGCCGCGCGCGGTTCCACGACCAGGCCGCGCGTCGCCGCTGCGGGTGCGCGCAGGCTGCGCACGATGCTCTGGCTGTCAACCACCGCCTGCGCATCCGCCGGCGCCGGTACGCCGCCGGCGAGCGCCGCGAGCGGCAGCAGCGTACCGGCGAGCACGGCAACGCGGCGCGGGCGGCGAGTCTCGGTCATGACGCACACTCCAGGAAGCCGGCGGAGTTTATCGTTAGCGTACCGCCTCACCGGCGGCAGCGCCGGCGCACTTGATTTCGCGCTAGAGCATACGACAGCATCGAGTCATGTCAATGGGGGGCGCGGCGAGAGCCGGCGGCGGGCTGCGCGATCGCGTCGCGTACGGCGTGCGCGCCGCCCTGCACAGCCTGTTGCTCGCATCGGTCGCGCTGTTCTTCCTCAACTTCAACCTGCTCGGCACTGCCAGTCCGAGCAAGCGCTTCTCGCAGGACCTGGTATACGCCTGGTTCGGCAACGAGGCGTGGCTGTATCCGCGCAGCGCGGCCGGCGCCGCTCACGGCGGTGCGCCGCCGCGCGTGGTGGTGGTGGTGATCGATGAGAGCGCGCTGGCGCTGCGGGGTGCGCGCTGGCCGGTGCCGCTCGAGTTTCACGCGCAGTTCCTCGCCGAGCTCGAGGTGCTGCGGCCGCGCGCCGTGCTGCTCGATTTTCTGCTGATAGATCCCGCGCCACCGCCGGACATCTGCGAGCTGTTGATGGTGGGGACGCGGCTGCGGCGTGCGGGAATTCAGCTGTATCTGGCGGTGACCACGCCCGCCGACCTCGATACCCTGGACGCCGCCGGCTGTCGGACTGGCGACGGCCGGCCGCTCCCGGCCGCGCAGGTGTTCACGACGGTCTCGGTGCAGCGGCAGGTCGACGGCAGCGACTTCGTCAGTCGCCGCTATCCGTTCGAGCAGCGCGCGTCGGAGTCGGCGCCGGGCTCCGGGCTCGCCAGCGCCGCGGTGCGCATCTACTGCGACTCCGAGCGCACGCCCGACGCCTGCCTCACGCGGCTGACGGCAGCGCAGGAGCCTGATGCCGGATTCGAGCTCGCCTGGACCCCGGCGGGCGATCCGTTCAACCAGCGCTGGTCGCAGGTCTCCTGCAACGAAAGCATCTCGCCGGTGCGCGCGATTCTCAACCAGCCCGCGCTGCCGCGTGAATCCGCCTGTCCGCCGGTGGCGACGCTGTTTGCCGGGGCACTCCTCAGCCCCGAGCAGGATCCGGCGCTCGGTGCCGGCAACGAGGACCTGTTCGCGCTCGCCGACGGCTCGTACCTCATGGTTGGCGGCAATTTTCGCGGCAGCGGCGATCTCATCACCACGCCGCTGCACACGCTGCTGCCGGGCGTCTACTACCATGCGGTTGCGCTCGAGAACCTGCTGGCCTTCGGCGGGGCGCCCAAGGTACGCAAGGAATTCCGCAGCCCGCGGCTCGCCTTCTACGGCTACGACCTGCTGGTGCTGTGGATCCTGGCCGCGATCTTCCAGTGGCGCCAGCGGCTGGTGCAGCGCGTGCATCCGCTCGATCGCAGCCCGTTTCAGCTTTCCGACGAGGCCCGCAGCTGGCTGGCGCCGCTCATCGCCCGCTTTCCGACCCCGCTGTGGATCGTCACCGCGGCTGCGTTGCTGCTGTTGTTCGCGACCTTCCGCGCGTTGCAGCTGATTGGCGTGGCCGCGACCATCGTGGCACTGATCGCGGTAGAGCTGCGGGTCGCGCCGCGCACCGAGATCCGCAAGCGGCTCCTCGGTCTGCTGCTCTACCTCGGCGCCATGGCGCTGTCGCTGGCAGTGATCGCGCTCGCGATCTGGATCGGCTATCGCTGGCTGCGCTTGCCGCCCGGCGACTGGCTCGGCTATTTTTCATTCGTGGCCTTCGGCTTCTTCGTCGCGCACGCCGCGATCGCGGAATTCGGGCGGCGCATCGATGAGCTGAACGTGGCACGCAGAACCGGCAGAGGCGCGACATGAAGGGATGGGTGCTGCTGACGGCGTGCGCTCTCGCGCCGTCGCTCGGGGTCGCGGCGCAACCGTCGTCGCCGGCCGCTGCCAACGACAGCTGCCTCAAGCTCGACAACCGGGTTCTCGGACCGCGCACCAGCGACCGGCCGCTGCCGCTGCTGAGCGGGGATGCGATCCACGGCTTTCATCCTGCCTGCACGGTCTCATGGCGCGCGCTCAGTCCACGCAACGAAGCGCTGGCCGTCACCGGCTGCTTTCGCGGCAGTCTGCTGCAGATCGCCAACGACAGCGCCTGCGGAGGCGGCACCGGGCCGCTGTGGGTGAGCACGCGCTGGGTCATGACGAGCGCCGAGCTCGAGAAGCCTGCGGCGCACGCGGCCACCTGCCAGCAGCTCGACACGGGTGCCTGGGCCGGCACCCGGGCGTACGAGTTCGACTGCGTGCCGCAGAAGAAGGAGCTCAATGCCGCAGGCGCGCCCGTTGCGCAGCGCGCAGGCTCGTCCGCCGGCGCCGCGGGCGCCGCGGCCCTTGCCGGCGCCAGAACCGCTGCGGACGCTCACGCCGCGGGCGCCAAGGATGCCGACGCCAAGGCGGCCGTCGCCGCACCCGCGAATGTCACGCCCGCGACCACCACCGACACGGCGCCGCCGCGGTAGCCGAGCGCGAGGCTCGCCTCTCCGGTCACCGCCTAGCACCCGCATAAGGACCCGCATGAGCGACTCACGCATCGGCTTCATCGGCCTCGGCAATGTTGGTAGCCGCCTCGCGGGCAACCTGCAGCGCCAGGGAGTCGACCTCACGGTGCGCGACCTCGATGAAGCGCGCGTCGCGGCGTTCGTCACGCGCGGGGCGCGACGCGCCGCCAATCCACGCGCGCTCGCCGCAGCGGTCGACGTGGTGATTACCTGCCTCCCCTCCCCGGCGGCCTGTGCGCAGGTGATGGAGGCCGACGACGGGGTGCTCGCCGGCCTCGAGCGCGGCAAGATCTGGCTGGAGATGAGCACCACCGATGCCGCCGAGGTGCG
>Ga0187783_10004569_pt1 | contig 10237 bp, 18 predicted proteins | sample 1015_SJ02_MP02_2_FD_132471 | JGI IMG/M metagenome (GOLD analysis project Ga0187783, IMG submission 132471) | Tropical peat soil microbial communities from peatlands in Department of Meta, Colombia - 1015_SJ02_MP02_20_MG | ecosystem: Environmental > Terrestrial > Soil > Wetlands > Peat | place...
ACCGAATTAAGGGCACTGAGAAAGGCAAGTCGTTCATCCGCCGTGGACGGTTCACCGACACTTGGATCAGCCGCGATGGGAGGTGGGTATGTGTTGCTAGCCAATATACCCTGATCAGCAAGTAAAACGCTCGGTGTTAAGGACTTATGCCCTGGCGTATATATCTCTGTTTCGATAGCCCGCGCCAGCCCAACCAGCAACAGTCAGACGGGAATTTTAGATTTGCGGTAAAAACAGCCTTGAGCGTGTCATCGGAAGGGGCAGGTTTGTAGGCAGGCGGAGATCTTGCAAGAGAGCCATCGGCCAATACCGTAGAACGAGTCGATGTCCGGCACCTCAAAGAACTCCCCCAGCTTGGCAATAGCCCTGAACCGTGGGATCGGATCCAGTTGCTTGAAGGCCGAGGTGAACGCGTTTGACAGACTTCGCATCGTCCTGGCCGAGAATTCCGGATATTCCGGTTTAAAGTACAAACTGTGGACCTCTGATAGGAAACTCTTGGGCGCATCTAGCTTACCTTCGCCCAACGCACCGTAGGTGATCAGTTTCGCTTGCGCATCTGTGATCTGGGTTTGCTGCCAGGTCTCGACCTGACGCCGCATGGGCTCGAAGTGTCGCTGGATCATGTCCACTCCCACCGCAAGTGTGTCGATGAGATTGAGGCTCTTGGTGTGCTTGGCTAGGTCAGGAGTGAAGTCCCCATTGAACGCCATGTTTCGCATATAAGTACGCCAATCGGCGAACGAGTTCAATAATTATCTAGATTAAACTAGATATAGTAAGATTAAACTTGACTTACCAAGATAGGCCAGGATAGAATCAGGTGATTAAAAAAGGTGATTATGCCAAGCCATCGGACCAAGAAAATCGCCCCTGAAGTTGATGCCAAGCTTTGGGATGAGCTGGTGACTGTTGCGAAGAAGAATGGACAGCCGCAGCGGTATGTGCTCGAGCAAGCGCTAGCCCACTACCTGCACAACGTGGTTCCATCGCAGCACTTGGTTCGTCCCAAGGTAATGGACGCCTTCGAGAAGTCTGTCGCCCGCAACCGTGATCTGCTGGAGCGTCTGGCTAAGTAGATGGCCGACTACCTAACGGTGGCGGAGGTGTACCAGATGCAACACCTCCTGATCGAAAGGTTCGGCGGCATCCACGGTGTTCGCGATAAAAATGCGGTCGAGGCTGCCGTTTTCCGTCCCCAGGTGGGCTATTACACTTCCATCGAAGAGGAAGCGGCTGCGCTCATGGAGTCGCTCGGGAACAACCACGGCTTCCTTGACGGCAACAAGCGGATTGCCTTCACCGCAACCGACGTTTTTCTGAGACGAAATGGTCTCTACATCGAAATCGATGCACCTGCAGGGTATGAGTTCATAGAGGGATCCATGGAACGGCATGAATTTCGCTTTCCTAAGATTCTCGATTGGATCCGTCAGCACATAAAACCTCTCAGATGAAAGATCCCTCGACGGCCGTCACTTGAGTACAGGTCGGCCATCCCTATCGCCCCGGAACTCAGTACTTAGTCTTAGTTGTCCTTTGAACAATGCGTGGAGGATATCGTCCGGGCCAAGTCGTTTTAGGGCGAATTGACTTATTGTCACATTGTCCTAGGTGTGAAGTCTCCGCTGAACACCATGTTGAGCCGCGCAAACACGCGCAGGCCGACGCTGAGCACGAGCCCGGTGCTCGGCGCTCGATTCGATCGTCGGCTGTTGACATCGCGATGCTTCCCGCGGGAGTAACCTTTGCCAATCTAATCACAATTTTTGTTTGCGTCAGGAGTCGCGATTTCAGGCTATTGGGCGAAAGCTGAAGAAGCTGCTCTCGTGTTTCGTAGTACAGGTGGGCAGAGGAGTTTAGGGTCTCGCTTACCCAGTAGATCATCACATTGGTCAGGCTGCAATTGACACCCTCGATGATTCCGCTGTCAACGAATACATCGACGCCATCGTGAAACAGATGGGCAAGATCGACATCATTCTCGACGCGGCAGGCCCTCTGGTTCTACAGTATGGAAACGGAAAGCTCGCTGTGGACTTGCCGATCGACCAGTTCATGGTCCCACTCGACACCATGGTAAGGTCTCGTTTTATCACCGCCAGGGCTGCGGCGCGTCACATGGTGAGGCAGCGTTCTGGCGTGATCATTCTCGTGACAGGTAGCCCAGCTCGGCCACACGTGCCCGGTGCCACGGCAATTGGCGCCGCATTTGCAGCGATGGAGAATCTCACTGCTAACCTCGCCTTCGAGGTCAGCCCGTTTGGGGTCCGGGTGGTTTGCGTCCGAACGACGGCCAACATCGACAGTACATCAATTCAGGACACCGTGGTGTTTCTGTCCGGTCAACTGAACATTACAAAGGACCAGGCGATTGCACAGATCGCGCAATTCAATTTCCTGAAGGTTCCAGCGACCGTCCAGGACACCGCGAACGCAGCCGTGCTCGTCGCCTCCGATCGCGGGCGCTTGCTCACTGGGACCGTGGTCAACGCAACTGCCGGCGCTGCCCTAGACTAAATAGTGGAGCTTGCGTATATGGTCGCTGGAAAACGCCAAGAAGGGACCCGGAGGGCACAGAAATTCGCTGAAGTCATTGAGGTGCTGTCAAAAGATCACGGCGTCACAATCGGTCGGGGAAAGGGATTCGGTAGGGGCGCTCTGAAAGCCAAAGGCAGGATCTTCGCCATGATCTCATCGGAGGATCAGTTTGTGGTGAAACTCCCGAAAGATCGTGTCGAGGCGCTGGTCGCCTCAGCAGCTGGCAAGCATTTTGAGCCGCGCCCCAGCAAGTTGATGAAGGAGTGGCTTGTTGTGACTAGCCTGGGCAGCGACTGGGTCAAGCTGGCGATAGAGGCTCGCGATTTTGTAATGCATCACTCGCCGTAGCGGCAAAAAGATGTCCGGCTCTGTTCACTTCAATCGTTAATAGGATGTAAGCAACAACAACCTTTAGGAGAACCACGATGAGCGACTTTACATTCTTGTATCGCGGCCGAGACACCAATGCATCACCGGAGCAGATGCAAAAGACGTTGGAGAAATGGCGTGCCTGGTTTAAGCAACTCGGGGAGAACGGTCACCTCAAGGACCCCGGACACCCGTTGGAGAATGCGGGCAGGGTGGTCAAGGGCAAACAAAAGTCCGTGACCGACGGACCGTTTGCCGAGGCCAAGGACGTGATCGGAGGCTTCACATTGATCCAAGCTCGGGATTTGGAGCAAGCAACAGAGCTTTCGAAAGGTTGCCCAATTCTCGAAGTCGGCGGCTCGGTAGAAGTTCGGCCGATCCAGGTCATAAACCTGTAAATGGAACTCACCGACCATCTTTTTCGGCACGAGGCTGGCCGCATGGTCGCCGTGCTAACGCGTCTCTTTGGAGTCCACAACCTGGCGCTCGCAGAAGACGTTGTGCAAGACGCCTTCTTTCGAGCGCTTGAGGTGTGGTCATTCCGAGGCGTGCCGGAGAATCCTGCCGCCTGGCTGATGGCTGTTGCCAAGAATCGCGCACTTGACGTACTACGGCGCGAACGAACCGCACGAACCTATGAGCCGGAGCTAAGTAGATTTCTGCAGAGCGAGTGGACACTCGCACCCGTCGTGGAAGAAATGTTCACCGACACTGCCATCAAGGATGATCAGCTCCGGATGATGTTTTCCTGCTGCCATCCTCGCTTGCCCGAAGAAGCGCAGGTGATGCTCATCCTTCATATCTTGTGCGGGTTTGGCATTGATGAAGTCGCGAGCGCCTTCGTTACCACGTACACAGCGGTGGAGAAACGAATCCCGCGTGCAAAGAAAGTCCTGGCGGAATCGAAGCACCTGTTCGATACGCAAGCCCCCAAAGATTTCTCCGATCGGCTGTCAGCCGTGCAGAGAGCACTCTATTTGCTTTTCAATGAGGGCTATCACGGCGCTTCGGCCGAGTTCGCGGTTCGCGCAGAACTTTGCGATGAGGCAATTCGGCTGGCGAAGCTCCTGCTCGAACATCCGCTTGGCGCAACTCCCAGTTCGTCTGCGCTGTCTGCCCTGATGTTCCTCAATAAGGCACGACTGCCAGCGCGCGTGGACGCCTCGGGCAGGTTGAATTCTCTTTTCGATCAGGATCGATCGCTGTGGGACCAGCGACTTATCGGCGAGGGATTGCAACTGCTGGAACGATCGGCCGAAGGCGCAGAGTTGACCGAATATCACGTCGAAGCTGGGATTGCGGCGGTACATGCGACGGCGCCGAGTATCCAAGCGACGAACTGGCACGAGATCGTCTCGCTGTACGACACCCTGATGACGATTCGCCCAACCCCGATAGTGGCTTTGAATCGTGCTATTGCCTTTGGGCAGCGCGATGGCGCGGAGTGCGGACTCCGGGAGCTGCGTGCAATTCCAGACTCGGAGCGCTTGGCCAAGTACCCTTTCTACCATGCAGCATTTGGAGAGTTTGAGCTACGAAATGGCCAAGCCGAAAATGCCATTAGCCATTTTGAGATCGCGCTCAGGCTTGCCCGAAACCAAAAGGAACGGCAGTTCTTCGAGAATCGAATTTCTAGTTGCAACCAGAACGCGCAAGCGCAATGACTCCCGGGGGAGTCAGGCCGAAGGGGAGGCTTGCTTTACATTACACCATATGGTGTAATATCAACGTGGATCAACTAACAGATGTGCTGACAGCCATTTCTCACCCCACTCGGCGAGCGATCATTGGGCAGCTAGCGAAGGGACCTGCTCGATTCCTGGATGTCGCAAAGCCGTTCAACACCGCTTTAAACGCGGTCACGAAACATCTGAAGTTGCTTGAAAGAGCTGGCCTGATTGAACGCAGAAAGCAGGGGCGTGAAGTTTACATATCGTTTCGAGGTGAGCCACTCAGGAAGGTGGCAGGATGGGTGCATGAATACGAGTTGTTCTGGAACGAACGCCTGGACCAGTTTGAGCAGTATTTCAGGGACAAAAAGAAGAAGGAGAAATAGTGACGATGGATTCGAACAAAACGCTTGAATTCAAGTTTGAACGAACGATCCCCGCTCCCCCCGGCGAGCTGTTCGATGCCTGGCTGAATCCGAAGATCCCCGGCAATCCCTGGAATGCAGCTGAAAAGTTTGTTTTGAATCCGAAAGCGGACGGGCTCTTTTATTGGACGCTCAAGGGGACGTCGCATTACGGCCGATTCACCGAGGTCGAGCGACCCGCTCGAATGCAACATACCTGGGTGTCACCAAATACCTTAGGGCAAGAGTCACTAGTTACTCTGACCTTTGAAAACCAGGGAGAAGACACGCTCATGACGCTCGTGCATTCCGGTCTTCCGGATTGCGAGCCGGCAAGGGGGCATGAGAAAGGCTGGAACTACTTTTTGGAAATTTTCCGTGAGCAATTTGGAACTGGCTCACGCGAGACATGTCGCTGGGAAGACGCTCATCCAAGAGAGGCAATGAAGAAATGAGGTACGTCCAGAAATCTAAAGGCAGTGATGTCAATAGAAAGGAACAAGTATGACTTCGCACACCGGCGCAACAACGGAAGTCCGCGGATACGTGCCTGTAAACGGTCTGAAGATGTATTACGAAATCGAAGGAACCGGCGATCCGCTCGTTTTTATCCCGCCTGCTTTCGGATTTGCCGGGCTGAAATCAAAGTCCCTTCGAGTCTACCTCGAAGTTGTCTTCTTCCATCGCCAATTCTCGAGTCGTTTTCCCACTCCACTTATGTGGGTCTTTGAACTGCTTTGCAATCTCTAACATTGAAGGGTAACCAGAGGTAACTAAACACATGTCATCTTTCGATCCTTCCGGTCTCATGGTGTAATTGCGTTCGGGCGTGGAAGTGAAACCGCTCCACCACTAGACGGAAGCAACAACGATGGTGCCGGTCTGACACTCGGCAACCTGAACTCGTCCGGTGTCGCGACATTCATCATCCTCCTGACCAATGGAAACAATCTTGGGATAGGAATGGCGTTCTTGCAGTAGATCGTGATCGAAAACAATCCTCCCCTTTATTTTCGCATAACGGAGAAAAAGGAAATGAAACTCAACGCATTGTTAGTTGTATTCGCACTTGTTGTCTTCGCACCTGCGAAGGATACGCAGCATATCGCGGTGGGCTCAAAAATTTGCATCAACGTTGAAGGCAGCTTCGATAACTACCTGATAACGGCGCTGCAAAAGGAAGACGTGAAACTGGCATACTTCGACGGGAATGACAAGTCCTGTGACGCGGCTACGTACGTTCTGAAAGGCATGCTCGACGATGGCGGCACGAATGACAAAGGCCATCATGGGCACAACCACAACTCCGAGTTCACTGCAAGCGTCCGGTTGGTGAAAGCCGACGGCACGATTGCATGGAGTGGAACTTCGGGCAAACCGGCGCTTGCCGAGAAAACGGCTACGCAACTCGCAAAAGAGATAAAGAAGGCGGTTCGCTAGGTTCCAGCCCTCCCCCAAAGTTTGTCGTTGGCTCCGCGCGGTGCCGTTGTAGTTCATACAGTCTCCTGTTGCCTCTGTCGCTGTGTTGTGGTTTTCTGCCAGCTGTTCGGAAAGTCAAGATCTGGAATTAAGAATGTTGTGCCCGGTTTGGCTAGGTGGAATCATCGCTCTAAAGGGTAATCGCGGTGGGAGGCTGTTTATGCGAAAACTAAGAGGCAAGGTATCCAGCAGAGTTGCAAAGGCCAGCCAAGTTGGGAAATGCGCTATCGGCGGCAGGAAAAGCGATCCGATCGCCGGGACAGCTTCGGCAAAGTCGACTCCAGCCAGGCATGCAAAGAATCAGTAAAGGCCTGGACCGCTTCTGTCGACCTTCGCGTCGCGCGTCCGGGCACGACCAGGAATCTCTTCTTCGATGGCGTAAAGTTGTCCAATCCGTTCGATGGCTTCGGCCGCGACCGGCGACAAGAAGATCTGCGGCCGTCCGGCCTGCTCCTCCGCGCTCCGTGCACGGTTACCTGAATCCCCGATGAACGTGCCCTCTGTTCCCGAATTTCCCCGAATTCCCATTTTGTGGTATTCCAAGCGGTTGGTTTTACCGCCTCGCAATTGCGCGGCTGCCGAAGCTGCATTGCAGCCCAAGGCTTTCGTCAAACAGGCGATAGGCAATGCCGTGACCGCAAGGACTGCTCTCGTTGATGGTCCAGTTCATGGACCAAATTCAGCGGTGACATTGGTGCTACAGGGGAATCCCGACCCAGCCGGCGCACAGCTATTCAAAATCAGCGTACAACGATCGCTGCCGCTATAACAGCCGCTCCCGTTTACTTCAAAACCCGAAAATCCGGAGCCGGAGGCCGTCAACGTCACCGAACTGCCGATGCTGTAGGTCGCGGAACAGACCCCAGGACAATCAATCCGCCCATCAGTGCTAATAACCGTTCCCCCTGACTCTCCAACAATTCCCACATTAAGGTTGACCGTGGTCGCCGTAAAAATGAAAGACGCGCTTACCGAGTTGTTTTCGTTCATTATGATCGAGCAATTTGAAGCCTCTCCGCTGCAGCTTCCGGTCCAACCGTCGAAAGATGAACCGGAGCGGGATGCGGCAGACAACGTAACCGATGTGCCAGCGGTGTACGTTGCGGAACAAGTTGACGGGCAGCTAATTTTGCCGTCGGCGCTGCTAACAGTGCCGGAACCGTTGCCAGATTCCACCAATGACAGGGTATAAGTCGAGCTTGAGTCACCTGAGTTGTTGTTTGAGTTACTTGAGTTACTTGAGTTACTTGAGCTGTTGTTCCCGCCGCACCCCGTCACCCATAATAGACTGATGGCCGCAGTCATGAAAACTAAAGTCGAAGCGCGCGAATGATCGGCGAATAGTTTCAACGTTTCCAATTCTCTCCTTTTGAGGCGGTAGCCCTGCTGGCGTCATTCAACCTCCAGCGTCAGTGGCGCGGGTCCCGCTGTGCTCATCTTCGATCCAAGCGGGAACTCCACAACCCTTGCTGTCGGCTCGCCTGCTGTTGAAAGCTAGAGCACCCAGGAAATGGGGTCGCACAACTGCAGGAAGTTTGCCAGCTCACGTCCGCGCAAGCTACAACCGTGGTTCCGCCATTAAGGTAGAACAGGATTCCGGTTGGACTCGGCAGGCAATTGCAAGACAAAGCAGAACCGCCAACGCTCAGCGGAATCGGAACGGTTGTAGTGCTGGTGCCTGTGACGCTAATACTGGTCGGCCCATCGCCGGTGTAGATCACCCCTTGGATCGACTGTCCCGACGGCATTGTCGGCGAGAATTGCACCGCCATGTTTCCCGAGAAATTGTAGCCTAAGCCATTCGAGGAGGAACTGTAATTTGCCGAGGCCAATGAGGTGCAATATTCAAGCCCGTAACAGTTGCTCGATGACCCCCCGCCGCAAGCCGAGAGAAGCACTGCGAGCACCGTTACGCACAGTGTTCTGATCATGTTTATCACGAACCCCCTTTTATTTGACTTAATACGCCTACTGTCTTTGCTTGTGATTTCCGTCACCGTTCCGGAGGAATTCCCTCTTTTCTTACTCTGGTGAGGCTGGCGTGTAAACCAGAAATTCCAAGAGCTGATTACCCTAGTACTAGGGCGCACCGAGAAGGAGTGGGTGGCCATAACGCCCTTACTAGCCCGCATTATTCATGAAAAGTGGAGTGACGTGCGATTCTCGGATCGATTTTCTTGGCCCTTCTGAGCAGGGTCATCTTGATGACTTGAAGAGGATATGCGTGGCATGAACGCCAATTGTGCCCGTAAAAAAGTAAAGATATCAATCGAGCCCTTCCCGATTGAGACGACTATGAACGTGTACGGACGTTCACTAATGTCAGATGCTTCGCGTCTCGCAAACAGCACGATGGTTCACAAGGTCCTGCCGTATTGTCCAAAAAAGCAGAAAGCAGATCCTTCGCCAGGGCTGCCGCTTCTTAATGCGCCCTCGCCCTCTCTCGGGGGAGGGCAGCAATCGAGGGCCGGTGTATCTATGAACGTTCGTTGCGGGAGATTTGAAGGATTTGAACACCGCCGTTGGGTTACGGGCCGCCAATGCTAATCTTTCATCTTTGCCCCTTGTCATGGGTGTTGCCAGTTGGTCTTTCACGTTGTTCCTACGATCCGCTTGCGGAGGTCAAGGGTGCCGCATGGTATGAAGGAAAAACTCGCCGTCGTTGGGCGCGGCACGGCGGCGATGCAGATAGGTACTTGGGGTCCTGGCGGTGCGTCATTGTTCAGAGGAGGTAACCACCCTATTTACATCAATATGAAAACGCTGGATTTACCAATGAGCCCGTGAGGTACGCGGGATCAGACTTCGCTCGGGGGTGGGGAGCGATCGGGATAGACCAGGGAAAATGTAGCATAGGGAGGGTGCCAAGGCAGTAACTGGATACCACACTTCATCGACTATGTCAGTATCCATTGCGACTAACTCTTGTGTTATCAACATCTGGCGAAGAAGGGCAGATTCTCACCCATTCCAGCCGTCAGACGAAATAGCAATATTGTCCCGTCCGAGCGTCCGCGCTGGTATGGAGTAGCGAGTTCGGTACGAACTGCGAGCGAGCGGATTGTGATCGAGCAGGCCTAGTCAAACACTCGACAGGGACGACAGGCTCGGACTGGGACAAGGGATATCAGTACACATTATATATTCTGAATATATTCTGAACTCTGGCTCTTGGGCTAAGTTCTGGGTTCTGGATTACGGGGTTCTGGGTTGCTGATCTTCCGTCCCTTGGTCGCCGATTTTGTTTGCCAGAATCCCCGACGGAAAAAACCGATTTCGGGCTATAGCTGGATCGGTTGATCGGACGCGCAGCGAGGAACGAGCGTCGCGCATGTCTTGACTCCTGTGAATGAGCGGCGACCGCCACTATACCAGCGATTGACAAACTCGGAATCAGCATCCTCCGCCAAACTTCGTTACGGCGGCAACCCCACTTTCCGCACTAGTTCAGCGAATCGTGGGTCGGCACGAATGGGGTCGAGTGCGAAGTCAACTCTTAAACCTATCAGCCACCAGTCATGCTCCTGAAACGCAGTGTTTAGCCACATGAAAGCTTGATCTTTGTCCCCCAACTCCGCGTAAAGTTGGGCAATCTGATATGCGGACTGGTAACCAGTCCTACGTTGCGCTTTCCGGGTTTGAATGCCTTTGGCGAGAGCGCCCGTCCAGCCCCCCGTCCGAAATCCCTGCTCCATCGCAGAAGCAAATTCGGAAGTGCTTGCATCGTGGGAAAGCTCGCCCCAGAGCTTCCATTCCTCAATGGTTTCCAAGTAC
>Ga0187783_10004570_pt1 | contig 10237 bp, 7 predicted proteins | sample 1015_SJ02_MP02_2_FD_132471 | JGI IMG/M metagenome (GOLD analysis project Ga0187783, IMG submission 132471) | Tropical peat soil microbial communities from peatlands in Department of Meta, Colombia - 1015_SJ02_MP02_20_MG | ecosystem: Environmental > Terrestrial > Soil > Wetlands > Peat | place...
GAACCACACGGGCACATGCCCGATTGGGGGCAATAATCGATACTTTCCCAATTCCTATCTTTGTGAAGGCAATGCGCAGTTTACGCTTCAGGAAATTGGACAAGCCAATGCGGAGCAAGGCCCGTTGATGGTGGCGCGCTACGATATCGGCAATGAAAGTGAGGTCACGCTTGTCCTGAGATGGCGGCAGGGGAAGAAAGTCATATTCGAAAAATATAGTGGGGCCCGCTCGTTCGCGACCCTCCCCTCAGCGCCGGACTACGCCTGGCAGACGGTTCCGGACGCACCGCCGACACCGTCCGATTTCAAGACAGAGCCACCGGCCATATTGCAAGAGGTTATCCCAGACCACACCCCAACCTCGTGCGAGCGGTTCCACATCAACTTCTGGTTCGGCAATTTCTCAGCCGACAGGAATCCCAATCCGCCGCCGAGCGGCGCGCAGGAACTCATCATTACAAATTTCGAGTTCCGACCATAGAATGGTCACCGGTTGTGGGCGCGCGGCGGCGATGTCTTCGGGAATCGGGCTTTGGCCGCAAGATGCTGATGCCGCTGCGTACCATGCTGCAAGAGATCGATCTGTGTTAGCGACTAGCCACTCTATCTTGAGGCCCAGCTTGATTGTCTGATTCGCAGACTTCGTTTGGAGATCTTATGGCTTCTCTTGCAAATGTTTTGGAGAAAATCGATGCCAATCGCGATCACGCACTGGAGCGGCTGTTCCGGCTAATGGAAATTCCCTCGGTTTCAACCGACCCCGCATATGCTGGGGACTGCGCCAGAGCGGCTGCATGGCTTGCAGGAGAGCTCAAGAGCATTGGGTTTGAGGTGTCGGTGCGCGAAACCTCCGGGCATCCAATGGTTGCCGGTCATGCTAGGGCCGCGCGCCCGGATGTGCCGCATCTCCTCTTTTACGGCCACTATGACGTGCAGCCGCCAGATCCGCTCGATTTATGGAAGACCCCGCCTTTCGCGCCCCGCATTGCCGAAACCCCATTAGGAAAGCAGATTACGGGGCGCGGCGCTGCGGATGACAAGGGCCAGCTCATGACCTTTATCGAGGCCAGCCGCGCGTTCCATGAAACCGGTGGACTGCCCTGCCACCTCACCTTCCTCATCGAAGGCGAGGAGGAAACCGGCTCGCCATCCCTTCCGGCGTTTCTCCAGAAGACCAAGGATGAGCTTAAAGCCGATATGGCGCTGGTCTGCGACACCAATATGTGGGACCGGGAGACCCCGGCCGTCACCACGATGCTGCGCGGCCTTGTGCTTGAGGAAGTTGTGATCCACGGCGCGGACCGCGACCTCCATTCGGGCATGTTTGGCGGCGCCGCGGTCAATCCCATTCACGTGCTTGCGCGCGTCATTGCCGATCTCCACGACGAAAAGGGACGCATTACGCTTCCTGGTTTCTACAATGGCGTGAGCGAGCTCCCGGATGATGTCGCCAGGCAATGGCGCGAATTGCCGTTTGACGAGGCTCAATTTCTTGGCCAGGTTGGCCTTTCGGTCCCCGCGGGCGAGCACGGCCGCAGCGTGCTCGAAATGATTTGGTCGCGGCCGACATGCGACGTCAACGGAATTTTGGGCGGATACACGGGAAAAGGGTCAAAAACCGTGCTGCCTGCGCAGGCCAGTGCCAAATTTTCCTTCCGGCTTGTGGGCGCGCAGGATCCGCGCAAGATCTCCCAATCATTCCGCGCCTTCGTCAAAGAGCGCCTGCCTGCGGACTGCCGCGCCGAATTTGCCTCGCATGGCGCGTCTGGTGCACTGCATCTGCCGTTCAGTTCCGAGGCCCTGTCGCGGGCAAGCCGCGCATTGCAGGCCGAATGGGGCAAGGAGCCTGTTCTTGCCGGTTGCGGCGGATCAATCCCGATTGTCGGGGCGTTCAAACGCGATCTTGGCATGGACACGCTCATGATCGGTTTTGGCCTCGACGACGATCGCATTCATTCACCGAACGAAAAATACGAGCTCTCGTCCTTCCACAAAGGCGCCAGGAGCTGGGCGCGGGTGCTGTATGCGCTGGCGCTCTGATGAGCTGGCCCTTCCCTGTCAGCTGCGCGGGCGAAGAAGCCCGATTCTTACTTTTCCAACCCTCAGCCCAGCAGCCAATGCGAGCCCGTAGACACAAGCGCCCGCCACCCCAAGAAACAGGAGCGCGCTGACATTTGCGAAGGCGCCAAGCCCGCCGGTGAAGCGCTGAACGGGCGCGGCGGCAAAGAGGGAAAAGACGGCAAGAATTAAGGAAGCGGTTGTAATGGCAGTGGCGGTCTTCCAGAAAAACAGATCAATGCGCATGGCTTTGCACCGGAGGGCGAGAAGGACTAGGGCCGTGAGGTTAATCCAAGCCCCGGCCGCGGTCGCCGCGGCAAGGCCGGGTGCGCCAAAAGGTCTGAATAGGACAATCTTTAAGAGAACGTTGATCGCGACGGCCAATAGCGCGGCCAGCATCGGCGTTTTCGTATCGCCCTGGGCCTGGAAGCTTGCTTTGGCCGCGCTAACAAGGACGATCGCAATCAGACCGAAGCCATAGGCTGTGAGCACCGCCGCGGATGCGCGGGCTGCCTCGGCGGTAAAGGCGCCGCGTAAGAACGCGCCGCGCATAATCTCATCCGGCACCATGATGAACGCAATAAAGAACGGCGCGGTCAGCGCCAGCGAGAGCGCCATGGTCCGGTTCTGCGCATGCAAGGCAGCGGGCGCATTGCCCGCCGCAAAATATTTGCTCATTTCCGGCAGCAGCACCGTGCCCGCCGCTATCCCAATGACGCCAAGCGGCAGCTGGTAGATCCGGTCGGCATAATATATCGACGACACGCCGCCCGTCGGCAGCAGCGAACTTAAGATGGTATCGGCGAAAAGCGCTATCTGAGGCCCCGCCGAGCCTATCACCCCGGGGCCAAGCATCAACAGAAACGCTTTGATATTTTTTGTCAGTGCGGGACGCGCGATTCGTTCAAAAATGCCCGCATGGTAAGCGGCGGCAGATGTCAATGCGAGCTGCAGCGCCCCGGAGATCATCAGTCCCCAACTCGCCGCAAGGCCGGGGTTGGCAAAGAGAAAAGCAACGCAAAGAAAGGCAATGATCGAAAGATTCAATAAGACCGGCGCGAAGGCCGCGGCGGCAAAATGTCCATGCGTGTTCAAGGTGCCGGACTGCAGCGTGACGAGCGAGATGAATAACAGATATGGGAAAGTGATCCGCGTCAGCGTCACGGCGAGGGCAAATTTTTCCGGATCCGCGCGAAAGCCGGGAGCGAGAAGATCAATGACATAGGGCATGAAGGCCCAGGCGAGCGCCAGCAATACAAGCTGCACTAGGAAAAGCCCGGTAAAAATCTGCCCGGAGAATCGCCGTGCGCGTTCAAGACCCTCGGCTTGCAGGACACGCGCGTAGGACGGAACATAGGCGGCGTTGAAAGCGCCTTCCCCAAAGATTGCGCGAAAGTGATTGGGCAGGCGCTGCGCGACGGCGAAGGCGTCATTGAGCAACCCCGCGCCAAGCACGTCAGCAACCATGACGTCGCGCACAAACCCGCTGCCGCGCGAAAGCAAGGTCAAGCCGCCGACGGAGAAAAGATTTTTGTACATAACCGGCCGCGGTTACCCGGAAGGCAGCCTGGCGCAGGAATTCTCGCTTGCCGCCGCCTCGATCCCCACGCTCTCCTCGATCAAATAGAGCGGCCGCCGTTTCACTTCCGCGAAGATGCGGCCAATGTATTCGCCGATAATTCCAAGGGAGAGCAGCTGAATTCCCGAAAAGAACGTAATCGACACGATCAAGGATGCATAACCTGGGACATCAACACCGAAGAGGAGCGTGCGCACAAGGTAAAAGGTCGCCAATGTCAGTGCCAGCGCCGATGTCGCCAGTCCCACATAGGTCCAAACGCGCAGCGGGAGCGTCGAAAACGACATGAGCCCGTCGAGCGCCAGATGGGTCAATCTGCGATAGCTGAATTTGGTTTCGCCGTGAAGGCGCGGCGCCGGATCGAAGGGCACGCCGATTGATTTGAAGCCAATCCAGGCATAAAGACCCTTGGAAAAGCGCGCGTGCTCCCCGAGCTTTTGCAGGGCCGAGACGGCTTGCCTATCGAGCAGCCGGAAGTCGCCGGCGCCGGCTTGCAGCCGCATCTCGCCGAACGAGCCGAAGATTTGGTAAAACCGGTGCGTGAGGAAACGCCGCAAGGGGCTGTCGCGCGCTCGATCGATTCGTTGGGCGAATACATTCTTGTAGCCGTCGCGCCAACGGGCCACGAAGGTTTCGATCAAGTCCGGAGGATGTTGGAGGTCGGCATCCATGATGACCGTCGCTTTTCCCGCCGCATGGTCGAGTCCCGCCGCGATCGCTATTTCCTTGCCGAAATTGCGGCTAAGCGAGAGCACACGAATCCGGGAATCCGCCCGATTGGCTGCGCGGAGCCGTTCGAGCGTATCGTCTGTTGAGCCGTCGTCAACAAAAATGATCTCAAACGAGGCCGCACAACGCATCAGCACCGGCAGAAGTTTTTTTAGCAGCGCATTGATGTTTTCGGATTCGTTAAATACCGGCGCAACCACTGAAAGCTCCACGCCCATCGCATGCATTCCCCTATCCCTGGAGTTGAACAATTGCCGCAGCCTCACGCCGCCAAGCCGCCCATTTGCCGTGGCAAATGCGCCTTTCGGCTATTCTGCCGCATGACCTTGGGCAAGACGGCTTTTCGCTTTGACCGCGGCGGGGCCATTTGCTGGCCGCATCGTTCCCTTTGTTCCCGCGGTCGCAGCAAGTGACCGTCATGGCTGCGGCGCGCGCAAAAATTTCCTTCAGCCTTTGCGCCGATGACTACGCGCTGTCGCCGGGGGTAAGCCGCGGCATTCTCGAAGCGCTCGGCGAACGCCGTTTAACTGCGGTGAGCGTCCTCGTAACAACGTCATGGTGGCCTTCGAGCGCTGCGGCTCTTTCTCAATTTTCTGCATGGGCCGACATTGGGCTTCACCTCAACCTAACGCTTGGCAGTCCCCTTGGACCCATGCCGCAATTTGCGGCATCGGGGCGCTTTCCATCCCTTGGCGAGGTCGTCAAAGGCGCCTTGAAACGTGAATTGCCGGAAGCCGAGATCGGACGGGAAATTATGCGGCAGTTCGACACATTTTGCGAGTATTATGGCGCGGCTCCCCGTTTTGTCGATGGCCATTGCCATGTCCAGGTCCTGCCTCAGGTCCGCAAGCAGCTCTTCGCGGCCCTCGAACAAAAGGCGCTTGCCGGCAAAGTGTGGCTGCGCGACAGTTCGGATAGCTTGCTCAGAATTTTGCGGCGGCATGCGGGCGAACTCAAAAAGGCCTTGATCGTCGCGTGGCTTGGAAGAGGCTTCGCCAAGGATGCTAGAGCCCGCGGCTTCCTGACCAACGATGGCTTTGCCGGTTTTTCCGCTTTTGATCCGGCAGGGGACTATGCGGGCGAATTTGCCGGCTATCTTCGTGTGCCAGGTGCCCGCCATCTTGTCATGTGTCATCCGGGCTACTGCGACGAAGAGCTTGCCGCAATTGATCCAGTAACCTACAGCCGCGAACAAGAGCTCCGCTTCCTCCTGTCGCCAGCGTTCACCCGGCTGCTGGATTGCACCGGCGCCAAGCTCGTGCGGATCTCAGATTACATGGCGCGAAATTGAGCCGATTAAGCGGCACTTAGCCGGATGCCAGTCTTAAGAGCTTGCACTATGTTTTAGGCGACGGCCGCGCGGGTTGCAGGCGCAAGCGCTATCTCTTCCAAACTTTGGCCGGAAAACTTTGCCTATAATGGATGCCCGGGACATGGGACGTTGCCAAATGACACGGTTTTGCAGAGCTTCGGTTCCCCTCGTTGCATCCTTACTAAGCTTAGCGGTTATCGCCTCTGCGCTGCGGGCGGAGGCGGGAAGCGCCACTGAAGGCAAGACCGGCCTGAGTGGCACGCCGCTTGACCCGGCACAAAAGGCAATTTTGATCGCACAAGGCTACGGCCGTCCGCCTGGCGAGATTGGGGCGGGCGGAGATGCCTTTTATCCCGGTGATGCGCCGGATGGCGGCCCCCAGGATTCGGCTTCCCTGCTCATCCGTCTCGGCCGGCTCGAAAGCCAGATGCGGCAGATCAATGGGCAGATCGAACAGATGCAATTCGAGACCCGCAAACTCGAGGAGCAGCTTAAGAAATTTCAAGAGGACGTTGAATTCCGGTTTCGCGAGGGGCCGCAGCGCGCGCCTTCAAATAATCCGCGTGAGCGAAGAGGCGAAGCCGTTCAGCCACAGACCAAAGGCGAAATCTCGGCCACAGCACAGCCGCAAAATGCACCGGCGGAGGCAGCCCGTCCGGCTGGGCGGGGCGATGCCTTTGATCCGGCGCAGGCCCCTGGCGCTCCGGGTGCGCCGCGGCCGCTCGGAAGCCTTGCCGCCAACAGCGTTGCCCAAGAGCCCGCTAGCGGCGCTCAAGCAGCATCCGGCCCGGGCGATCCTGGCGCGCCGCTCGATCTTACTAACGGGCGATCCAAACTTCCGGAGGCTGCAGCCGGAGCCCCCCAACTGGCGGCCGCGCCCGGCGGCATTGAGGCCGAGGGCCCAGCGTCTGCGCGCGGCACCGTAATGAGCGGCCTTGCAAACACCCCAAAAGGTGAGTTTGACCTCGCTATGGCCTATCTCAAACAAGGGGCCTATGAGAGCGCCGAAAAGACTTTTGCTGATTTTCTGGAAAAGTATGGCAAGGACAAGCTCGCTTCGGACGCGATCTTTTATCTCGGCGAAAGCTATTATTTGCGCGGGCGGCGGCGGGAAGCGGCCGAGCAATATCTGAAAATTTCGAGCCAATTTGCCAAATCGCCGCGCGCGCCACACGCTCTTTTGCGGCTCGGCCAATCGTTGAGCGCCCTCGGCGCCAAAGAACAGGCCTGCGCGGCTTTTTTCGAAATTCCGCACAAATATCCGAACGCCCCTGCCATGGTCAAGGCTGGCGCCGAACGGGAGGCCAAACGTTCGCAATGTTGATGCGCGGCACGGCTGCTTTAGAGAAGCCTGCGATTGGCGCTGCCCCCGAGCCAGATACAAGACTCATGGGCCGGGCAGACGGGGATTGCGCTAGCCAATTGTTTCCGGACGGCCTCGTCCGGCGGCTTTTCAGGCCCTGGGAAGATGCACGGGGCGTTGTTCTTGCCGTCTCGGGCGGCCCCGATTCGGTCGCCTTGATGCTACTTGCGGCGCGCTGGAGGAAATTGCTCGCAGCGCCGCCTCCCGTCTCTGTTGCAACGGTCGATCATCGCTTGCGCGCGAATGCGGCGCAGGAAGCCGCACTGGCGGCCGAATGGGCGAGGGCTCTTTCTCTCCCGCACGCAACCCTGCCCTGGGAAGGGGTGAAGCCGAAGACCAGAATCCAGGAGCGTGCACGGGAGGCGCGCTACGAACTCCTGTTCCGCTACGCCTCAACGATCGGCGCCAATTGCGTCCTCACCGCGCATCACGCCGATGATCAGGCCGAAACAATTTTGTTCCGGCTTTTGCGCGGGAGCGGGATTTCGGGCCTCGCCGGGATGGAAAGGATTTGCGCGCGCCAAGGGGTGATCCTCGCCCGCCCCCTGTTGGACTACGCGAAGGCCGACCTCATCGCTTACTGCGAGGCTAAGGATCATCCTAATATCGAGGACCCATCTAACGATGATCCGGCCTATGCGCGAACGCGTCTAAGACAGCTGGCGGACGTCTTTGCCCGGGAGGGTTTGGACCGTGCAGCCCTAATAAGGCTGGGGCGCCGAGCGGCCAGGGCCGAAGCGGCGCTCGCTGCGCGCGCGCGCGCGGTTCGCACCGGACTCGCTGCCCGCCGCGAGCCTGGACGGTTCTCGGCCGACCTGTCGGCGCTTAAAGATGAACCCGAAGAGATTTTGTTGCGCCTTCTTGCCTGCGAACTGAAATTGGCAGGAAGCGGAAGGACGGTTCGACTCGAGCGCCTTGAGGTTTTGGCGGCAAGGCTTGCCGAGGCACTGCGCGCGGGGACGGGATTTAGGGCTACCTTAGGCGGTACAGTGCTCGAGCTTAAAATCAACCATACTCTCGTAATTGTGAAGGAAGGGCCAAGACGTGCGCCGTCTCAAAACGTACTTCCTCTCCCTTAAATCCGCGGTCTGGACCGGTCGGCCGTGACTACGGCAAGTCACAGTCGCTCTTGGCAAGAGCGAATTCCAAGCATACATTGGGTAGCCGTCCGATTTGCGGCGAATGTGGGTCAAAGGGGACGGCCGGTGGGCCGGAACGGCGTGCAGCGGGAACGAAGATGAGTCCAAATTTCCGGAATTTCGCACTTTGGGTAATCATTTTTCTGCTTGTCGTTGCGCTCATCATGCTGTTTCAAAACCCGGGGCAGCGCATCCCCTCACAGGACATCTCCTTCAGCCAGCTTTTGAACGAGGTTGATCAGGGCCGGGTCCGTGAAGTGACAATCGCCGGTAACGAAATCACCGGCCATTTCACCGATAACCGGGCCTTCTCGAGTTATGCACCCAATGATCCGACGCTCGTCCAGACGCTTTACAAAAAGAATGTTTCGATTACGGCCAAGCCTCCGTCTGAGGGCACGAATTGGGTAATCACCATTCTTGTCAATGCCCTGCCGATTATCGCGCTGTTGGGCATCTGGATCATTCTTTCCCGGCAAATGCAGGGGGCCGGGGGAAAGGCCATGGGCTTTGGCAAGTCTAAAGCGCGGCTGCTCACCGAGACCCAGGGGCGTGTGACTTTCGAAGACGTCGCGGGGGTCGACGAGGCTAAGGACGATCTCAAGGAAATTGTCGAATTCTTGCGGGATCCGCAGCGTTTCCAGAAATTGGGCGGACGGATTCCGCGCGGCGTTTTGCTGGTCGGACCGCCGGGCGTCGGCAAAACGCTGCTTGCGCGCGCTATCGCGGGCGAAGCCAATGTGCCCTTCTTCACAATTTCGGGGTCGGACTTCGTGGAAATGTTCGTCGGCGTCGGCGCGAGCCGCGTGCGCGACATGTTTGAGCAGGCCAAGAAGAACTCGCCCTGCATCGTTTTTATCGATGAAATCGACGCTGTCGGCAGGCATCGCGGCGCAGGCCTTGGCGGCGGTAACGACGAACGCGAACAAACCTTAAACCAGCTTCTCGTCGAAATGGATGGCTTCGAGCCCAACGAGAGCATCATCCTCATCGCGGCGACGAACCGGCCCGACATTCTCGATCCGGCGCTGATGCGCCCCGGCCGCTTCGACCGCCAGATTGTCGTGCCAAACCCCGACATCATCGGCCGCGAGCGCATCCTCAAGGTGCATGTGCGCAAGGTTCCGCTTGCGCCGGACGTCGATTTGAAAACGATCGCACGCGGCACGCCCGGTTTCTCCGGCGCCGATTTGATGAACCTTGTCAACGAGGCGGCACTGCTTGCAGCAAGGCGAAGCAAGCGCGTCGTCACCATGTCCGAATTCGAGGATTCGAAGGACAAAATCATGATGGGCGCGGAACGCCGCACCATGGTCATGACCGAGCAGGAAAAAATGCTCACCGCCTATCACGAAGGCGGGCACGCCATCGTTGCGCTGAACGTCAAGGCCACCGACCCAGTCCATAAGGCAACCATTATTCCCCGCGGCCGCGCACTCGGTATGGTCTTGCAGCTGCCGGAGCGCGACAAGCTCTCGATGAGCTATGAGCAAATGACGTCGCGGCTCGCAATCTGCATGGGCGGACGGGTCGCCGAAGAACTTGTCTTCGGCAAAGAGAAAATCACCTCGGGCGCGCAATCCGACATCGAACAAGCGACCAAGCTTGCCCGCGCCATGGTGACGAAATGGGGCTTTTCAAAGGAGCTCGGCACGGTCACCTATGGAGATAATCAGGACGAAGTTTTCCTTGGTTATTCGATCGGTAGACAGCAAACCGTTTCCGAGGCCACTGCCCAGAAGATCGATGCGGAAGTGCGCCGCCTGGTGGAAGCGGGCCTTGCCGAAGCAACAAGGATCATTATCGAAAAGCGGCAAGATCTCGAAGTCCTCGCCAAGGGGCTGCTCGAATATGAGACGCTCACCGGCGAAGAAATCGTCGCGCTTCTGAAGGGACAAGCGCCTGTCCGGGATGCGGGCGAAGATAATGAACCGCCGCTGCGCGGCTCGCCTGTGCCGACGACCGGCAGCGCCGTCCGGCCCAAACCGGGCCCGGAGCCTGGCGGATTGGAACCTCAGCCGCAAGCTTGAATTGCACTGTGGGCCGATGAGCCTCAC
>Ga0187783_10004571_pt1 | contig 10237 bp, 8 predicted proteins | sample 1015_SJ02_MP02_2_FD_132471 | JGI IMG/M metagenome (GOLD analysis project Ga0187783, IMG submission 132471) | Tropical peat soil microbial communities from peatlands in Department of Meta, Colombia - 1015_SJ02_MP02_20_MG | ecosystem: Environmental > Terrestrial > Soil > Wetlands > Peat | place...
GGTGTTGTCGGCATCGAAGGCGGCGAAGCCGCCGTCGCCGCTCTGCATGCCGATGAGCCAGTCGAGCGCCCGCTCGATGGATTGCGAGAAACGCTGCGGGTCCGCGCGATGCATCGCCCAGACGACGACCGCCGTATCGTCGAGGTCGGGGTAGTAGCCATTGGCCCGCTGAAACGGCCAGCCGCCGCCGGCGAGCGCCGGGCGGCTCGCCCGCCAGTCCCCGGGTTCGTCGAGCAACTGTCGCTGCCTGAGCCATTCGAGTGCGCGAAGTGCCGTAGCGCGTGCGCTTTCCTCGCCCGCCTCCTGCAGCGCCAGGGCCGCCAGCGCCGTGTCCCACACCGGGGAGATGCACGGCTGACAGTAGGCGATCGAGTCGCCGATCACCAGCAGCCGCTGCAGGGCCTGTCTCGCCTCACGGCGGCGCGGATCATCGGCGGGGTAGCCGAGGAGCACCAGCGCTTCCAACGCATTCACCATGGCGGGAAAGATGGCGCCGAGGCCGTCTTCGCCGTTGAGACGTGCGAGCATCCATTGCTCGGCACGCCTGAGCGCATGCCGGCGCAGCGGCGCGGGAATCAGCCGCTCGGCGCTGCGGGCGATGCGGTCGAGGAACAGAAACGCGCGCGCCAGAGCTCCGCGGCGCCCCGGCCGACGGAAGTAACGCTTCTCCCGCTCCGGTGCAGTCGTGAACAGCTCGCGGATGTGGACGCCGTGCGGGTTGCGGGCGCGTGCCTTGAGCGTGCACAGAATCAGCAGCGGCACCATCACCGTCCGCGACCAGTAGGAGACCCGGTAGAGGTTGAACGGAAACCAGCGCGGCAGCAGCACGATCTCTACGGGCAGATATGGAACGCCCCGCCACGGCAGCTCGCCGAACAGCGCGAGCGCGATGCGTGTAAACACATTGGTGGCCGCCGCTCCTCCGTGGTCGAGGATTGCCGCGCGCGCCCGCACCATGTGCGGCGCGTCCGCGCTGTCGCCGGCGAGCTTGAGCCCAAAGTACGACTTGACGCTGCAACTCACCTCGAAGTCGCCGTGCGGATAGAGCGGCCAGCCACCGTGCCCGGCCTGGTGAGCGCGCAGATAACGGGCGATCTTCGCCTGCAGCTGCACGTCGATATCGCCGAGGAAGTGCATCATCATGATGTACTCGGCCGCGATCGTGCAGTCGGCCTCGAGCTCGAACTGCCACTCCCCCGCGGCGCTCTGCAGTCGCTCGAGGGCCAGGCGCGCCGCGGCGATCGCGCCATCGAGGGGCAGAGGCCGCAGCGCCTGCTCAATGGCGGGAGCGGGGCGCGCAACCGCGGCGGAGATCGCGGAAGCAGTCACAGCGGATCGTGGCGGCGAGCGGGTCATGGTGTGTCGCAGGCGGCGCTCAGAACGGCCCGGCCAAAGCTCGCCGGACCTGCGGCGACCCAAGACCGGCCGCGTGGCGGGTTGCGCGCTTCGCTTCATACATCTCCGCCGCTTCCGCGGCGGCACGGGCCGCTGCCCGGCGCGCCCCCAGCGGGGGCGCAAGCGGCAGGCCCTGCGCCGCGCGCTCCAGCAGCCGCTCGAGCAGGTAATCGCTGCGCAGCGTGAGGCCGGTGGAGATCCGTGTCAGTAACACCGCCGCGTGGGACACCTTCACCTCCGCGCCGCAGCTGAATTGCGGATTAGCCGCAATCCTGCGCAGCGTCAGCACCGCTAACCCGATGGCCCAGAGGCAAAAGCGCCGCACCCCTCCCTCGCGCGGCGGAATCAGCAGGCTATATGCGAGCGCATTGCGCAGGTGTGCGTGAGCCACGCCGACCAGCTCCCGCAGCCCGGCGTGGAAACCGGCATCGGCACGCTGTCGCTCGAGAGTGCCGAGATCGACCCCATGGCGCGCGAACAGCTCCTGCGGCAGCCAGCACGCCCCGCGACTGCGGTCCTCCCACAGATCCTTGAGGATGTTGGTCATCTGCAGACCCTGAGCAAACGAGGGCGCGAGCTCCTTGAGCGCCTCCCGCTGGGCGGCTATCGCCGGGGAGTATGTGCAGAAAAGCTCCGTCAGCATTTCGCCGACGACGCCCGCGACGTAGTAGCAGTAGCTGTCGAGATCGGCGCAGCGCGGCAGACCGCGCACGCTCGCCGTGCGCTGAAACCGATGCATGCCGTCGCACATCAATTCGATGCAGCGTTGGATTGGAGCGCGTTGTGCGCCCAGGGTCGCGGTCACGGCGATGACTCGCTCCATGTTGCTCACCAGCTCGCGCTCCGCCGGCAGAGTGCGCTGCGACAGTCGTCCGGCCACCTCGGCCGCCAGCGCACCCGCCGCTTCGTTGCCGGCGACCACGGCCACGAAGCGCTCGAGGAACAGCTCCGTTTCCGCTGCCGACACCTCCGGCTCATCCTCGATCGTGTCCGCGATCCGGCACAGCAGGTAAGCGTTCACCACCGCGCGGCGCAGCGCCGGGGGCAGCTGCGGAATCGTCAGGGCGAAGGTGCGTGAGACCTCCGGAAGGATCTGCAGCTGGTAGCCTTCATCGGAGATTCCAACAGCCATCTGCGGGTCCTGCACCAGATTGACGAAATGCCCTTTACGGCCGCCTCGTGCGCACCGTGGCACCGCTACAGTCTTGCGCAACGGCATAGATCAAGGCAAGCGTAGCGCTGCAATCAACTCAAACGTAACTCGGCCGGCAAACATAACGTTGCTCGCGGTGTAAAACTTCAGGCACGACGCGGAACAGGCAGGATAGCCCGCCGCGGCAGGCGGCTGGCGGCGGTCAATAACTCCGCACCAGCAGCCAGTCGGCGAGCGCGCGCAGGGCATCGGCCGACGCGCCGAACGGGCGCAGCGACTCGTGCGCCTCGGCGTGCAGCTGCCGCACGAGCTCCTGCGAGGCTGCCACCCCGAGCACGGCAGGGTAAGTCGGTTTGCCGCGCGCGCGGTCGCCGCCGGTCGTCTTACCGACCGTGGCGGTCGCCCCCAGCACATCGAGCAGATCATCCTGGATCTGGAAGGCAAGTCCGATCGGACCGGAGAACGCCTCCAACGCATTCCACAGGCGAGGCGCGAGGGAGGGCGCGCACGCGGCGGCCATCAGCACGCTGGCGCGGATGAGCGCTCCGGTCTTGCGCCGGTACATTGCCGCCACCTCGGTGATCGGCAGACTTCTTCCCTGCGCCTCGAGATCGAGCGCCTGACCACCGGCCATGCCGCCCGTGCCGCTCGCCTCCGCGAGCAGCCCGAGCAGGCGCACACGAACGGGCGCTGCGGCCGGCAGCGCCGGATCGCCGGCCAGGAGCTGAAACGCGAGCGCTTGGAGCGCATCGCCCACGAGCAGCGCGGTCGCTTCGTCGTAGGCTTTATGACAGGTCGGCCGGCCCCGGCGCAGGTCGTCGTTGTCCATCGCCGGCAGGTCGTCGTGCACCAGGGAGTACACGTGCACGAGCTCGATCGCGCAGGCCGCGCCCTCGACCTCGTCTTCGCTGAGGCCGACGGCGCGGGCAGCGCAATAGAGCAACATCGGCCGTACGCGCTTGCCGCCGCCGAGAACGCTGTAGCGCATGGCGGCGTGCAGCCGTTGCGGCTCCACATCCGCGGCCGGAAGCCGCGCCTCGAGCGCCCGCTCCGTGCGCGCCTGCCACGCTGCGAGCTGCTCGGAAAACTCGAACTCCGGTGCCGGCGCGGCCGGCGTGCTGTCGCGTGCTTGCGGTACGCGTGGCCCCGGCAGGCTACTCACGAGCGGCGTGTCTCACGGCTGCGACGGGAATCGACACGCTCGGTACGCGCTCGCCGCGCTGGTAGAGCACTGGCAGGTCGGGTGCCATGGGGCCACTGACGCGCGGGCCGCGCAGTGCCACCTTGATCGCCTTCAATGGGTGGGCGAAGGCGTCCGCGACCGCCGTGCCCTCGTACCCGCAGTGGGCCATGCAGTTGTCACAGCGGGGATTGCGACCCACGCCGTAGTGCTCCCAGTCCGTGTCCTCCATGAGAGAGCGGAAGCTGGGCGCGCTGCCCTCGTCCGAGAGCAGGTAGCAGGGCCGCTGCCAGCCGAAGATGTTGTATGTCGGATTGCTCCACGGAGTGCACTGATAGCGCTGGTTGCCCGCGAGAAAATCGAGATACAGCGCGGAATGATTGAACGACCAGCGGCGTCGCCGACCCGCTGCGCGGCGGCTCGTGCCTCGCCGGAAGATCTCCCGGAACAACTGCTTGCTGGCATTGCGCGCCAGAAAGACGTCCTGTCGTGGCGCATGGCTGTAGCTGTAACCGGGGGAGACCGTGACTCCTTCGATGCCCAGCTCCATCGCCGCATCGAAGAAGGCAGCCGCTTCCTCGGGATCGGCGCCGTTGAACAGCGTGCAGTTGATGGTGACGCGAAAGCCCCGTTCGCGGGCCAGGCGGATCGCAGCCACTGCCTTGTCGAAAACGCCCTCCTGGCAGACCGACTCATCGTGCTGACGCCGATCGCCGTCCAGGTGAATGGAAAACGTGAGATACGGGGAGGGGCGGTATTCGTCGATGTGACGGGCCACGAGTATGGCGTTGGTGCACAGGTAGACGAACTTGCGCCGCGCGACGATCCCGGCAACGATCTGCGGCGTTTCCTTGGCGATGAGCGGCTCACCGCCGGCAATCGATACGATGGGTGCGCCGCACTCATCGACCGCCCGCAGCGCATCGGCGACGCTGACGCGTTTCTGCAGGATCTCCTTGGGGTAATCGATCTTGCCGCACCCGGCGCAGGCGAGATTGCACTGAAAGAGCGGCTCGAGCATCAGCACGAGCGGATAACGTTTCTCCCCGCGCAACCGACGGCCGAGGATATAGCGGCCAACGCGATACATTTGCAGAAGCGGTACAGCCAAGCGCGTAACTCCTTCCGAGGCGGACGATTGCTACTGCAGCGCCAGCACGGCGCTGCGGTGCTCGCTCCAGAGGCGGCGCCACTCGAGCCTGAACCAGGGCGTGAACTTGCCGCCGTCCGGGTCGGCCAGCTCGGCCTCGAGCGCCTCCGGCCCAGCCCAGCGCCAGGCGAGGACCTCGTCCGGGTTGATGTGTACGGGCCCGTTGCTGCGCCCGATAAAGACCGAGCATAGCTCGTGCTCGGCGCCGGCCGCGTCGAACTGTGCCTGGTACTCGAACTTGAACAGGAAGCGCAGGGGACAGCTCAGCCCGAGTTCCTCCTGCAGACGCCGCTGGGTCGCCGCCTGCATGCTTTCCGAGCGGCGCGGATGGCTGCAGCAGCTGTTCGACCAGTAGTGCGGCCACAGCCGCTTCGACGCGGCGCGCTGCTGCAGCAACAGCTCACCCTCGCGGTTGAAGATCAGGAGCGAGAAAGCGCGATGCAGCACGCCGCGCCCCGCATGACAGCGCGCCTTGTCCAGACTGCCGACCTCACGATCGGCTGCATCCACGAGAATCAACTGCTCCGACGCCGGATTCTCCTCGCGGCCTCGTCCCAGCCAAGCCTGTTCCTCCAAGAAACTCACTCCATCCGATCAAGTCATGGCCAAATAATACCCTTACACGCCCGAGGCGCGTTTGGAAATGTTGCGACAACGCTCCGCAAACGCCGACGAGCCGCTCGCCCGCGGGCATGATATGGCAATGAGTGACACAGCGCAGCTCAATCCGCCGGACTGCATCATGCCAGTCTCGGCTTGAGGGCGCGCAGGTCACGGGAAGATACGGCTCCCAGCAGTTGTTCGCTCTCATCTGTAATGGGCAAGGCGCGGAAGCCGTATCGCTCGAACAGCAGCAGTGCATCCCGTAGTGTCGCGTCCTTCGGCAAGGCGATGACGTGAGCCGTCATGATCTCACCGAGTGTCTGCCCGGGCTGTGCTTCGACGATTTCAGGCAGGTCCACCACACCTTTCAGTGTGCCCGCCGCGTCGGTGACATAGATATACCTCACGACGTCCTTGCCGGCCGCCAGCTCCCGATAGCGCTCGAGTACCTCCGCTGCCGCAGTCGTCGCCGGTAGCCGGATGAGCTTCGGCGAGGCGTACAGCAGCACGTGCTCGTCGTGCTCCGCGATGATGTGCTCGACCGTGGAAGACTTGTCGCGATCGATGAGCTTGAGAATGGCCGCCGCCTCGTCGCGCGGCAGGATTGCCAGGATGTCCGCCGCCTGCGCCGGGCTCATCTCGTTGATCAGCAGCGCCGCGCGTTCCTTGGCAATGGCATGTATCAATTCGCGCTGCACGCGCGGTTCCACTTCCTCGAGAGCGTCCGAGGCTTGCTCGGCGTCGAGTGCGTTGAACAGCGCGACCCGCTGACCGCCCTCCAGCTCTTCGAGGATGTCGGCGAGATCCGCGGGATGAATGTCATCGAGCTGCGCTTTCGGAATCTTGAGCTTGATATTGCCGGTAAAACTGCCCAGCTGTTCCGGCAGCGGCTGAACGTAGAGCCAGGACACGCGATTGTCCTTGTTGCGATCGGCGAGAAGCTTGGCGAGGCGGTTCAGCCCCAGCCGGCGCAGTGCCCGGTAGCGGCTGAAGTCGACTTCCGCGGCGTACAGCTTGCCGTTCTGCAGTGCGAGCTTCACGTCGTAGACCACTTCCACTTCGTGGTCGTCCATATCGAGAATCTTCTTGTCGAGGATGTGGTCGCGCAACAGGATCAGATTCTGCTGCGGTGGGCGCTCGAATTGGCTCAACGCATCCTCCGTCACATCCAGCACCACCTCGTGATTGGATATGAGCAGCACTTTCTCCCACGGCACCGCGAGCGCCGGGTAACCGAAGGCGCGGTCGACCACCACGTGCGTGACTTCGGGCAGTTTGCCGGTCTCGACGATGGCCAGGTCGCTCAAGCGGCCGATGCGCTGTTTCTTCATGAAAACGCGCCGACCCAGAATCTCGCTGAGAAAGAACTCGGATTCGAGTACGGTAACCATGCGTGTCAGCGGCTCGTCGCCAGCAGTATGAATTTGTAGATCATCAGGCCCACCAGCAAGGAGAGATACAGTCGCAACGCGAGCAGCGCCCAGCGCACTGCGCCGGACATCGCGATGCGTGGCTGGCGATAACGGCCGTTGATTTGCCGGATCTTCGCCAACAGGTCCTGGAACGCGCGCATCCGCGATCACCGTCTAGTTGATGAGATTTGGGAACATGACCGAGACACCGTACAGGGTGGAGAGAACGACGATCCCGATCACGATCGAGGCGCCGATCAGGTTTTGACGCGGGGTGTTGCAATACTCGCCCACGGTGTTGCGGTCGTTCAGCAGCAGAACCAGGAACACCAGCGCAGCCGGCAGCAGTGTCACGGCGATCACCTGCACGAACAGCGTGATCAGGACCAGCGGTGCCCTCGGAATGAGTACCACGATACCGGCGCTCAGCAACATGAGAAAGTAGGTAGCGTAGAACCACGGCGCCTCGCGTATTTTGGTGTTCAGGGAATGCGCCCAGCCGAAGATCTCGCCGAACGCCCACGAGCTCGCCAGCGAGATGCAGATCGCACCCAGGAGTCCCGCATCGAAGAGGCCGATCGCGAGCAAGGCCCCGACGTAGCGATCGGTCTTCATCAGCTCCCGGGCTGCCTGCGCCGCGTCATCGACGTCTATGCCCGCCAGAACGGTTCCGGTGACGACAACGATGAATACGGCCACAACCACGGTCACGATGGAGCCGAGCAGGGTATCGAAGCGGCCCCAGGGGATGTCCTTCTCCAGCATCCCCTTGTCCACCACCGCGCTTTGCTGGAAGAACAGCATCCACGGAGCGATCGTGGTGCCGATATTGGCCATGAGAAAGAAGAACAGCTGGCCGTTGAAGCCACCCGCGAAATTGGGGATCAGTCCCTGGTGCAGCACCTGTTTGACGGACGGGTGCAGCAAGAAAGCGCCCGGGATATAGACCAGGTTCAAGGCGCAGAACAGCAGCGCCAGCTTCTCGAAAGTCCAATACCTGCCGTGAAGCACGATCACCGCCATCAACACGATGACTGCCACGACGGTGATCGAGGGCGGCACGCCGAATATGGACAGCGCCGCCGTCATACCGACGAACTCGGTGACCAGCGTCAGCCAGTCGACGATCATGAGGTCGAGCAGCGAGAACCAGCCCCAGAACGCGCCGAAGCCGTCGAAGATCGCCTCGGCGTGTCCGCGCTTGGTCACGGCACCGAGCCGCACCGTCATCTCCTGCACGTAGTAAGCGACCGGAATCAGAATCAGCAGGAACCAGATCAGCTGGTAGCCGTACTTCGCTCCCGTCACGGCGTAGGTGGTGATGCCCCCGGCGTCGTTGTCGGCGACCATGACGACGATTCCCGGGCCGGCGAGAACGAGGTAGAGTCGCACCGCCTTCCAGGCCTTGCGCACTCCGTAATAGAGCCTGGCGAAAAAGTTCACGGTGTGTGGCGCATGGCGCGCAGAATGAAAACAGCGCCGAGGATCAGGAACAGTCCGCCGGCTGCGTAATGTATGGCTTTCAGCGGCAGCCGATCCGAGAAGGCCTTGCCGAGAAATACGACCGGAATGTTGGCGAGCAGCATCCCGCTCGTCGTCCCGGCGACCACGGCGAGAAAGTTCGAATAGCCGGCGGCGAGCGCCACCGTGGCGATCTGTGTTTTGTCGCCGATCTCGGCGATAAAGAATGCAATCACAGTGGCGATAAACGCGCTCGCGCGATTGGCCCGGCCCGCATCTGCGGCAAGCGTATCCGACTTGAGCGCCCACAGCGCCATCGCGACCATGCTGATCCCGATGGTCCAATCGAGCACCGTCGGGGTGAAAAACCGCCCCAGTCGAATCCCCACCAGCCCCGCCAGGGCGTGATTGGCGAGCGTCGCGCAAAGCACACCCGCCAGAATCGGCCACGGCTTTCTGTAGTGGGCTGCAAGCATGAGCGCGAGCAGCTGGGTACGATCGCCCATCTCCGCGACCGCCACGGTTGAGATCGAAATCAGGAAGGACTCCACGGGGAACTCCAGGCCGAGCGGCTCAAGACCACGGCCGAACCCCCACCGCTCGTACCGGAGGTCCTGCCGTTGGTCTCGCCATGCCTTGCGGCCTCGTACGCCACGGGCTCGCGCCCAAGTATGTTGACGTACGACCCGGCTTTGCCCGGGCGGCTACTCCCCAAGGAGAGCGGCGGTTTTTACCTCATCCGACTGAGCTTGGCAACCGCGGCTTGTCGGCGCCCGCAACCTCGCCGACTACAGGCTGCCCCAGCGCTTTCTTTCGGCGGTGCCTATTTGTGTGCGCTCTGGCAAGAGAAACCTTCCGCAGCGCGCGAGCGCGTCAGCCACTCTTCCAGCTCTGCGGCCGGCACCGGGCGACTGTGCAGATAGCCTTGCGACTGATCGCACCCCTGCCCGGCGAGATACTCGAGTTGGGCGCGTTCCTCGACCCCTTCGGCAACCGTCGTCAGGTCGAAGGCATGCGCGAGACCGATGATCGTCGAGACCAGGGTGCAGCTCTTGCGGTCGCCGGGGAGCTCCTTGATGAAGGCGCGATCTATCTTGAGAGTGTCTATGGGCAGCTGCGACAGCCGGCCCAGGGAAGAGTATCCAGTGCCGAAGTCATCGATGGCGATGCGCATGCCGGCGGCGCGCAGGAGTCTCAACGCGTGGACACAGGCAGCGGAGTCATCCGAGAGGGCGCCTTCGGTTACCTCGACGTCGATGCCCCATTCCCCATCGCCGACCATGTCACCGACGCAATCGAGGATCTCGCGGGCGATGTTGCGGCGCCTCAGTCCCGCCGGCGAGATGTTGACCGCGACTCTGACCGGCGCGAGGCCCCTGCGGCGCCAGTGGCGGCAGTCCGCCACGGCTTGTTTCAGCACCCAGGCGTCGGCCGCGGCCATGAGGCCCGCCGACTCGAGCAGGGGAAGAAAAGTCCCGGGCGGCACCAGTCCGCTTTCCGGATCCTGCCAGCGCAGCAGCGCCTCGACTCCGATGGCCCGGCCGCTGCGAAGGTCGATTTTCGGCTGGTAGTGCAGGCGGAATTGCTGCTTGTCGAGCGCCTCGCGCAGGCGGTGCTCAATCGCAACGCGACGGGCGAGCGCGGAGTTCATCTCGATGCGGTGATGCAGGTAGCGCTCCCCTGAGGTCTTGGCCTCCTTGAGGGCTGCTTCTGCGTTCTGCACCAGCTTGTGCGGCTCGCCACCGTCGTCAGGGTAGCAGGCCACACCGCTCTTGACGTTCGCGGTGATCTCACGACCGTCGACGATGAAGGGACGATCGAAGATTCGGGCCAGTTCCTCCTGCAGGGAATGTGGCTTCTCTGTCGTCGTGTCTGGCAGCGCA
>Ga0187783_10004573_pt1 | contig 10235 bp, 4 predicted proteins | sample 1015_SJ02_MP02_2_FD_132471 | JGI IMG/M metagenome (GOLD analysis project Ga0187783, IMG submission 132471) | Tropical peat soil microbial communities from peatlands in Department of Meta, Colombia - 1015_SJ02_MP02_20_MG | ecosystem: Environmental > Terrestrial > Soil > Wetlands > Peat | place...
GCCTTACCTTTTTGGCAATGCTTTATCGGGATCAAGGCCGCTATGCCGAGGCCGAGCCGCTCTTCAAGCGCTCACTCGCGATCCGCGAAAAAGCGCTCGGCCCTGACCATCCCGATGTCGCCCGTAGCCTCAGCAACCTCGCCTTCCTCTACAGCGAGCAAGGTCGCTATGGCGAGGCAGAGCCGCTGTTAAAGCGCGCGATCGATATCGAACAGAGCGCATCCGGAGTTGAGCGTCCGGATGTTGCCGGGAGCCTCGATCGCCTGGGCTGGTTGTATGTCCTCAGCGCCCGCTACGCGGACGCCGCGCCCCTCCTCAAACGCGGCCTGGAAATCCGCGAGAAGGTCTTCGGCCCGACACATCCAAGCGTGGCTCAGAGCCTCAACAAGTTGGCACGCCTCTACGACGAGCAAGGCCGTTTCTTCGATGCCGAGCCGCTCTTCAAGCGCTCACTTGCGATCCGCGAGACGACGCTTGGCGCCGGCCATCCCCTCGTCGCTCAGAGCCTCAGTAACCTGGCACGCCTCTACCTCGACGAAGGCCGTTACGCGGAGGCCGAGCCGCTGTTCAAGCGCGCGATTGCCACCTTCGAGAAGGCGTCCGGGGATGCGCATCTCGATCTTGCATCTAGCCTCGGTATGCTCGGTTTGTTGTATTACCTCGACGGCCGCTACACAGAAGCCGAACCTCTCCTCAAGCACAGCCTAGCGATCCGTGAGAAGGCCTTCGGCTCGACGCATCCAAACGTTGGCCAGAGCCTCAACAATTTGGCCAAACTGTACCAGGCCGAAGGCCGCTACGCCGAGGCCGAGCCGCTGTTCAAGCGCTCACTCGAGATCCGCGAGACCACGCTCGGCGCCGACCATCGCTATGTCGCACAGAGCCTCAATAACCTGGCGCTGCTCTACCGCGATGAGGGCCGCTACGCCGAGGCCGAACCCTTGTACGAGCGCGCTCTTGCAATAGTGCAAAAGGTCCTGCCACCAACCAATCCTTTCCTTGCCAGGGTGCTCGCCGACCTTGCTGACATTCAGTCTTTGCGCCAACGGTTCCCAGAAAGCCTGGCCTCCATCCGACGCGCCACGGCAATCGTGATCAGGCGCGGGACCAACGAAGCGACGGTAAAGCGTGCCGAGTTTCGCCGGGTAATCACGCGCAACAGTCGGTATTTCCAGCAGCAGGTGCGTGCGGCCTGGCGGGTCGGCGAGGGAGATGCAAGTGAGGCTTCTCCACTCCGTGCCGAAGCTTTCCGCGCTGCTCAGTGGGCGATCGAAACCGAAGCCGCGGGCGCCTTGACACAGATGGCAGCCCGCTTCGGCGCGGGCAACACGGCATTGGCCGAACTGGTGCGCGAGCGGCAGGATCTGCAAGCGCGTTGGAAGGTCGTGGACGCGCAGTTCAGCGCTGCACTTTCTATTCCCGCCGATCAGCGCAGCGGCGCCGACGAGCGTGCAAGCAAGGAGGCTGCCGAAATTGATGCCCGCGTCGCCGCGATCGATGCCCGCCTCAAAGCCGATTTCCCGCAGTTCTTTGCACTCACCAGACCCGAGCCGTTGTCGACATCAGAGGCGGCGGAGCTGCTCCGCGCTGACGAGGCTCTTATCCTGCTGCTCGCCGGAGATGACGAGGCGACCTTCGTTTGGGCGCTGACGCGCGACGGCGTCACCTGGCAGCGCATCCCGTTAGGCGCGACGAAGCTGACCGACATGGTCGCATCCCTGCGCCGAGGCCTGGACGTCCAAGACCAGAAGGAGACCGCGCGACCTGGCAAGCTCTTTGACCTTGGGCTCGCGCATGAGCTCTATGCAGCGCTTCTCGGTCCGGTCGCCGACCTGATCGATGGCAAGCACCATTTGCTGATCGTTCCCTCGGGCGTTCTGACCGGCCTACCCTTCCATCTGCTGGTGACCGCGCCGCCGCCGATACCCCAGCCCAACGACCGCCAGCTCGGGACCTATCAGGACGCATCCTGGCTGATTCAGCGCCATGCCGTGACGGTACTGCCTTCGGTATCGAGCCTCAAGGCCTTGCGGGTGCTCGCCACGGGCGGGCGGGCGGAGAAGCCGCTGGTCGGCTTTGGCGACCCCGTGTTTGGGCCGCCCAAGGGATCGGCCGAGCCACGACGCGCGGCGGCGAAGGCGGCGGCGCCATCGGTCATTAGGGCTCGCGCCTATGGGAGTTACTGGCATGGCACGAGCGCCGATCTTAATGTTCTGCGGACGGATCTTGCCCCGCTACCCGAGACGGCGACGGAACTCAAGGCGGTAGCGCGGTGGCTCGGAACGACGGAGGACGACCTGAAACTCGGCCGCGCCGCCAGCGAGGCGACGGTCAAAGGCACCGACCTTTCGCTCTACCGCGTCGTCTATTTTGCGACGCACGCGCTCGTTGCAGGTGAGATCGCAGGCCTTGCCGAACCCGCGCTGGTGCTCACTATTCCAGCCGAACCGACCGAACTCGACGATGGGCTGTTGACGGCGAGCGAGGTCGCCCAGCTCAAGCTCAATGCCGACTGGGTGGTACTTTCGGCCTGCAATACCGCGGCAGGCGACAAACCGGGCGCCGAGGCGCTTTCTGGCCTGGCGCGCGCCTTCTTCTATGCAGGCGCCCGCGCGCTGCTTGTGTCGCACTGGGAGGTCGACTCGCCTTCCGCCGTGCGTTTGACCACGTCGACGTTTGAGGCTCTGAACAGGGATCCCACCATCGGCCGCGCCGAGGCGCTTCGTCGCGCCATGTTGGCCATGATTGCAGACACATCGGACCCTTGGAACGCCTATCCGGAGTTTTGGGGGCCGTTCTCCATCGTTGGCGAAGGCGGGCGTTAGACGGTGGATGCTAGAGCCTGCGCGGAGCGGTCACACCGCGTCACGCGACAACATCACAGACCAGATTAGGCGCCAGCGGGAGCGCGTTTGAGTCCTCATCGTCGTCCGGTCCTCGATGAGACCGGGTTCCTCGGTGTGTCGCTTGACCCCCGATCGCTGTCAAACTTCGCTGCAACGGCGAGATCGTCAGGAGCGTGCCGGAACGACATTCACCGTCACTAATATTGCTGTGTGCCGAGCGGAACGTTAACCGCGTCGTAACCGAAGACCCAGGTAGGGTCAGTCGGAGAGCGCAGGAAGCTGTTTTCGGCGGAGATCCGTCGCACCTTGCTGACGCGCGGCATGCGGGACGTTTGATAGAGCGCAAAAGCGGCCGCGTGGTCGGCCAACTGGACCAGACACCTTGCCAGCACGGCCGCATCTTCCATGGCCATGCCTGCACCCGAGGCCATGTAAGGCATCATGGCGTGGCAGGCGTCCCCCAGAAGCACCAAACGGCCCCTGCTCCATGTGTCGATCGGTGCGATGTCCAAGATCGGCCACTTGCTATGCTGCGGCGCTGTTTCGATCACGGTGCGGACTTCGGGGTGAAAGCCCGCAAACGCGTTTATGACCTCTTCCCGGCGGCACAACTCCCAGGACGCTTGCGAATGCCATTCGCCCTTTGCGCTGGTCACCAGATAAATGTCGTTGCGCGATTGCTCGATGTAATAGATCAGGATGTGGCCGTTTGGTCCCCACCATTTGGTGCAATTGCGCACTTGCATGCCGCCGAGCCGCGTCGAGGGATAGATCGCCCGATGCGCGACCGCGCCGGTGAAGCGCGAAGGGCTAGGACCGACGACCGCCTCGCGGACCTTGGAGTTCACGCCGTCCGCGCCGATCACTACGTCTGCCGCGGCCTCTGATCCATCGGCGAAGCTCAGCTGCACCACGTCACCGTTCTGCTGCACAGCGGTGAGCTGCCGGCCGAACGCGATCGTGCCAGGTGCGACTTTTTCCAGAATCGCCGCATGCAGGTCATGACGGTGGACGGTGATGTAGCTTGCGCCATACCTTTGCTTGCCCGTTTCGCCGAGAGGCAACTCGAAAAGGACCTCGCCACTGTCCCATTTTCGGCTGGTAAATGTATCGGGATGGTTGCCAATCTGGCTCAGCCGGTGCTCCGCATCGAGATGGCGCAATACCTTCATGACGTTGGCCGAAACGTGAATGCCGGCGCCTATCCGTTCCAGGGACCGCGCCTGTTCGTAAACCCGCACCGCGAAACCCTCGCGCTGCAACCAAGCGGCCGCTGTCGCGCCTCCAAGTCCGGCTCCGATGACTGCGATGCGGGTGCCGCGCCTCACCTACGTCATTCCCCAGAACTCCGCCGCCACACCGATGCTGAGGACCGTTTTGGGTGGCCGGAGTTGATGACCTTGGTCGGCATAGAGAGCCGAGTGGTGGCCCATGTAACCGACCACGAGCGGATCGAATTTCACGAGGGCGGTGCCTATTGTTCTGTCGGTTAGGCTGTCGCCGCCGCCCGTTCAGGCTGAAGGGTGCATCAGGGAATCATGACTAATTCCAGAGTTGCTTTGACGCCAGCCGCGCGCCCTCGGCCATCGCCTTGAACTTGGCCCAGGCGATCTCCGGCTCGACCTGGTGAACCGACCGCGCGAAGGTCGCGAAGCCGCAGTCGGTACCTGCTATCACGCGCTCGCGCCCGACGACATCGGCGTAGCGCACAAGACGCTGGGCGACCAGCTCCGGATGCTCGATGAAGTTGGTCGTCGAGTCGAGCACCCCCGGGATGATCACGCGGTCGTCCGGCAGACGGATCTCGCGGAACACGACCCATTCATGCTCGTGGCGCGGATTCGCGCCCTCGAAGGACAGCGCCTGAGGCTTCGCCTTCAGCGCGACCGGCAGGAGCTCGCGCAGCGGGATGTCGCGGTGGTGCGGCCCTTCGTAGTTGCCCCAGCAGAGGTGCAGGCGCACGCGGTCGGCCGGGATGTCGCGCAGGGCGTGGTTCAAGGCCTCGATGTTGGCCGCCGCGATCTTCAGGAACTCCGCGTTGCTGACATCGGGGAACGCGAGGTGCCGCCCCATCGCGAGGTCCGGGCAGTCGATCTGGAGCACGAATCCCGCCCGGTTAATCGCATCGTACTCCTCTTTCATGACGTCGGCGAGGCGCGCCAGATAGGCGTCACGGCTCGGGTAGTACTCGTTCTTCAGGAAGTGCGCGATGACGCCGGGTGACGCCGCCGACATGAAGGCGTCGGCCGGCTTGGCCGACTCAAGCGCCGTTTTGAAGTTCGCGATGTCCTTCTGGACCGCGGTGCGGTCCTTCCACTCGATTGGCCCGTTGCACGCCGGCCGCATGATTGTCGAGCGTCGTTCACCGCGCGCGGCCGCTTCGGGAAAGTCGGCCCAATCTGCCCGCATCGGCGCGGCGGCCTGCCCGTCGAAGCCGGTAAGGCGATGGCGCACGTAGGTCGAGTAGCCGACCTTGCCCTGCTCGCCGTCGTTGACGATGTCTACGCCGGCCTCGAGCTGCTGGCGGACGATATCGCCGACGGCGCGGCGCACGCGCGCGTCGAACGCCTCGGGATCCGGCATGCGCCCCGAGTCGAGCGCCTCCAGCGTGGTCGTCAGGTCCTGGGCCCGCGGAAGGCTGCCGGTGTGTGTCGTCAGAATGCGGTCGGTGCTGAGCTTCATCGTGAGCCCCTTGGAACGCCTAGAGCCGAGTGCACCCTAAGATACGCGACTAGCCCTCGCTGTACCAGTGAGCGATGTTCCAGTCCCAGCTCCCGATGTCGATGCCGCGCCGCCACGGTGACTTGCCGCCGGTTCGGGCCGCTCTCGCCAAAACACTTGCCGAACTCGACGATCGATAGCCGTCGGGCGATTTGCAGGTTTGGGGAGACAGGCCTCCCCTAAAATGACGATCGCATGCTATCTATCGCTCGCAGACGCACACTCACTCCAGCTGGATCGACTCGGTGATTTTGGTCACGGCGCTTGTCGATCGTCATTGGCCGGGCGCTTTCCCAGGCCCTTGAGGAACCTGTCGATCTGCCGTCAATCGACGTGCTAGGCTGCCGGCGGCTTGAGCAGGATACCCTGCGTCCCAGGAGATATTGGCAATGGCGAAGGGCCGCAAAGTCATCATTACATGTGCTGTTACCGGTTCGATCCACACTCCATCGATGTCGCCGCATCTGCCCATCACGGCCGAGGAGATCGCCGATGCCGCCGTTGGCGCCGCGGAAGCCGGCGCAGCGATCGTGCACCTGCACGCGCGCAACCCCAAGGACGGCCGCCCCGACCAAACGCCGGAAGCCTTCACGCCGTTTCTCAAGGTGATCAAGCAGCGCTCCAACTGCGTCGTGAATCTCACGACCGGCGGCGGCATGGGCATGACGGTCGAAGAGCGCGTCAGGCCCGCCGCCACCTTCAAGCCGGAGGTGGCTTCCCTCAACATGGGCACTATGAACTTCGGCCTTTACCCCATGCTGGCGCGGCAAAAGGAGTTCAAGTTCGACTGGGAGAAGCCTTATCTCGAAGCGACGCGTGCCGGCATGTTCAAGAATACTTTCGCCGATATCGAGTACATTCTCACGACTTGCGCCAACAATGGCAGCCGCTTCGAGATCGAGTGCTACGACATCGGCCATCTCTACACGCTGCGCCATTTCGCCGACCGCGGCGTGGTGAAGCCGCCGTTCTTCATCCAGTCGGTGTTCGGCATCCTGGGCGGCATCGGCCCGCATCCCGAGGACGTGCTGCACATGCGGCGCACGGCCGACCGACTGTTCGGCAACGAGTATCACTGGAGCGTGCTGGGTGCAGGGCGCCATCAGATGCCCATCGCCGCACTGGCCGCCACCATGGGCGGCAACGCGCGCGTCGGCATGGAGGATTCGCTGTGGATGGGCCCCGGCCGGCTCGCCAAGAGCAACGCCGAGCAAGTCGCCAACGTGCGCCGCATCATCGAAGGGCTGGGACTCGAGATTGCGACGAGCGACGAGGCGCGCGAGATGCTGCAGCTCAAGGGCGGGGACAAGGTGGCGTTTTGAGCCCGACCGCTCGCCCAAGTGCGACCCGCCCGCTGCGCGAGCATTTGCCTACACGGATCCAACGGCGCTCGCGCGGTCCCGATACCCCTCTTCGCGATGTCATCGTCATCGCGTCACGCAATCCCTCGGGCGATAAGTTGCGGCTCAACCCGGAATGCCTGGCGAGTGCCGGGACGCGCGACTGCGCCAGCCGTCCATGATGCGCGGCATGTGCCGCGGCGATGCCGGGTCTCTCCGACGCAATCTCGGTGATGCGAGCCGAGCCCTCGCGCCCGGCTCCTTGCCCTCGGGCCCCCTTTCGGCCTCGTAACCCTCGCGCACTTGGCAATCAGGCAATACTCGGGTGCCACGGTAGCACCATCACATCGCCTCCAGTCCAAATCCCCATAAGCGGCTGCCGTGCCCGCGGACGCTCACCTCCGGCGGTTTCGTGCCTTGGCGCGTTATCGACGCCTGCGCTCAGCGCGTAGACCGGGCGTCATGCAGCGTCCGCACACCTGCAAGGAATCGCACCGCAGTGGCGACGCGCTTTAGGCTGAAGTTTTAAGCCTGTGCGTCGAGCGCCTGACCAGCTCCAGAAATTTGCGGATCGCCGTCGAGGTTTCGCCGCGCCGCGATACGAGGTAGAGCGGAGCCTTTGGCGCTGGTCCGGACACGCTGCGGAACGCCACGCCGTCCATATGCATGCGCTGTAACGAATCCGGGACGAGAGAAATTCCGAGACCTGCGGCGACAAGATTTAGCGTCGACACAATGCGTGGCGCTTCCTGTCCGATGAGCGGACTGAAACCCGCTTTGTTGCAGGCCGCCAAAATGGCATCGTAGAGCCCAGGGCCGCTGTGGCGCCGGTACGCAATGAATGTCTCGCCGGCGAGTGCTTTCAAGCGCAGAGCCTTGTCCACGCTCTCCCGCCGGGCGAGTGAGTGCTCCTGGGGCAAGGCGATGGCCATGGCTTCCTGGAACAACAGATTGACGACAAGCCCTTCCTGGTTAGCGAGTGGCGTGCGGATGAACGCAGCATCGATTCGCTCGCCGCGTAGATGTTCGATCAGTTCCGTTGTTCCGCCTTCCTCCAGTGTAAGGGACACCAGCGGGAATGTTTCGCGGTAGGTACGAATGATGCGCGGTACGAATGGATGAAATGGAGCCGAACTCGTGAACCCCACGGAAATACGCCCCTGTTCGCCCCGCGCCGTGCGTTTGGTCGTCGCCAGCGCATGATCGATGCGCGCTAGAATTGCGCGAGCGTCGGCCAACAGCGCCGAACCAGCGTCGGTCAGTTCGACGCCCCGCGGCTTGCGGCGGAACAATTGAACGTCGAGTTCCCTCTCCAGCGCGCGGATCTGCTGGCTGAGTGGAGGCTGCTGCATGCCGAGCCGCTCCGCCGCGCGCGTGATGTGTTTTTCTTCGGCGACGGCGATGAAATATCGGAGGTGCCGGAGCTCCATCTGCCATATCCGTTGGATATGAATATTGCATCTACCATAGTATAGATAACAGGTCAGGCAAAGGCTATCTCTGGTTCGAGCCACAAGGATCGGAGAATGACCATGGTCGAAACCACCTCCAACATGGCGGCCGAGCTCTACGCGACGATGCGGCAGAACCTCACCGTCGTGCGCCGCCGACTGCAGAGGCCCCTGACCCTCGGCGACAAGGTGTTACTCGGCCATCTCAACAGCCCAGACACGCAGGATTTGGAGCCGGGCCGTAGCTACCTCTTGCTCCGGCCCGATCGCGTCGTTTTTCAGGACGTGCTCGGCCAAAGTGCGATCCTGCAATTCATGCAGACCAAGCTCAAGCGCGTCGCGGTGCCGACCACGATCCACTGCGACCATCTTATTCAGGCTCGGACCGGTGGCGCGGCGGATCTGCAGGCAGCCGTCGACGAGAACAAGGAGGTATTCGACTTCTTGCGCTCTGCGGCGGCGAAATATGGATGCGGCTTTTGGGAACCGGGCGCCGGCATCATCCACCAGGTGGTGCTTGAAAATTACGCCTTTCCCGGCGAATTGATCATCGGCACGGACTCGCACACGCCGAACGCGGGTGGACTTGGCGCCTGCGCGGTCGGTGTCGGCGGCGCCGATGCGGTCGATGTCATCTCTGGGCTGCCGTGGGAGCTGCTGTATCCCAGGCACATCGCCGTGTATTTGACTGGGAAACTTACCGGCTGGGCGGCGCCAAAGGACGTGATCTTGTCCGTGGCCGGCCAGCTCACAGTTGCGGGCGGCACGAATGCGATTGTCGAATATATTGGCCCCGGCGCGCGCAGCATAAGTGCGACCGGCAAGGCTACCATCACCAATATGGGTGCCGAACTCGGCGCCACGACCTCCTTGTTTCCCGCCGATGAGCGGATGGCCGCTTATCTGCGAGCAACTGACCGCGACTTTTTGGTCCCGTTGATGCATAAACATCGCGACCTACTTTCGCCCGATCCAGAGGTCGAGGCCGACCCTGAGGCGCATTATGATCGTGTGATCAGGCTCGATCTGAGCACGCTCGAACCGCACGTTGTCGGACCACATTCGCCGGACCGCGCGCGCCCGATTTCCAAATTTGCCTCCGAGGTCGCGGATCGCAGCAGCGGCTTCGTCGATGCGATCTCCGCGACGTTGATTGGGAGCTGCACCAACTCGTCTTACGAGGACATGAGCCGATCCGCGGACGTTGCTGCACAAGCGAGCGCACACGGGATCAAAGCGGCCGTGCCCCTGATGGTGACTCCTGGCTCGGAGCGGGTGCGCGCAACCATCGAGCGGGACGGACAGCTGCAATCGCTCAAGGCCATCGACGCGATTGTGCTGGCGAATGCCTGTGGTCCGTGCATCGGGCAGTGGCGCCGGTCGCGCCAGGCTGCGGCAGTGCCCAACACCATCGTTACGTCCTACAACCGCAACTTTCCGCGACGAAATGACGGCCAACCGACAACGATGAACTTTATTGCCAGCCCCGAACTGGTCACCGCGTTCGCGCTGGCAGGACGTTTGTCATTCAACCCGTTGCAGGACACCCTGATCGATAATGACGGAAACCCATTTAAGCTCGACGCTCCAAAGCCTGCCCCGGAAGTACCCGTGCAGAACTTCGTCCACAAGCGATCGGCCTTTATCGCTCCTGGGGATGGTGGCGACGACATTGAGCTCAAGATTGACCCCGACAGCGAACGGATCCAGCGCCTGGCGCCTTGGCCCGCATGGGACGGCAGTGACTTCCTTGACATGCCGCTCTTGCTCAAAAGCAAGGGCAAAACGACCACCGACCACATTTCGCCAGCCGGGCCGTGGCTGCGTTACCGCGGCCACCTCGACAAGTTCAGTGACAACATGTTCATGGGCGCGAC
>Ga0187783_10004574_pt1 | contig 10234 bp, 10 predicted proteins | sample 1015_SJ02_MP02_2_FD_132471 | JGI IMG/M metagenome (GOLD analysis project Ga0187783, IMG submission 132471) | Tropical peat soil microbial communities from peatlands in Department of Meta, Colombia - 1015_SJ02_MP02_20_MG | ecosystem: Environmental > Terrestrial > Soil > Wetlands > Peat | place...
GACTTCGCGATCGTGGCCATCCCGATCACGACTATCGACCAGGTCCCCGTCGAGCCGCTGGCCGGGAAGGTCGTGATCGCCACGATCAACTACTTCCCCCAGCGGCTCGGCCGCATCCCCGAGATCGACAACGGGACGACCACTGCGCCGGGACTGCTCCAGGCCCACCTGCCCACCAGTAAGGTCGTCCGCGCCTTCAGCATGATCAACGCCTCGGAGATGTCGGGTGACGGCCACCCCGAGGGCGACCCGAGACGCCGGGCGCTCGCGCTGGCCGGAGACGACCCGGCCGCCAAGCACCTCGTGGCCGGGTTCTACAACGAGCTCGGCTTCGACGCGCTTGACATCGGCGGCCTCGACGAGAGCTGGCGGCTGGACGCCGGCCAGCCCGCGTTTGTGGCCAGGCAGGATCTGGCCGAGCTGAAAGCGAACGTGGCCAAGGCCAAGCGCCACGCCTAGCTGGCGCCGCCGGAAGTCATGGCCACAGCCAAGGTCTCAACCGCGGCGGAGCTTGACCTGCCGGTCCTGGACATCGCCGGCAGCGTCAGGACCAACGGCGGCCGGGGCACCAGCCTGGTCCGCGGGGTGCAGGTCGGGCTGAGCGCGATCGCGGCCAGCGTCCAGCCGGCCGGGCGGATCGGGCGCCTGTCGGTCGGGGGGTCCCTGAGCTCGCACGAGGACGATGTCGGCACACTGGAGGTGGCGGGCGCCGTCGATGTCCTGACCGTGCGGCAGGGGATCATGGCCGCTGGCGCGGGCTCGGACGCGGTCCATCTGGCCGGCCAGGCAGGCGGCCTCGATGAGGTGATGGTGACCTCGGCCCACGGCCGGCCGATCGTCCGCAAAGCCGAGCCGCCGGAGTGCATCGCAAGGAGGAAGCGATGGTTGTAGCACACAAATGGGTAGCGGTCGACTTCGGCGGTCCCGAGGTCCTGCGCGACATCGAGGTCGACGTGCCCGACGCCGGGCGCGGCCACGTCACCATCGACGTGCGCGCCTGCGGCATGAACCCCGCCGACGCCAAGCACATCGCGCCCGGCCAGGACCCCAAACTGCTGCCGCTGTCGCTCGGGTTCGAGGTGGCCGGCGTGGTGACGGCCATCGGGCCGGACACCGAGCTCGCCTCCGGCGGCGGGGGGGCAGGCGATGAGGTCGTGGCCCAGGTCAGCGGCGGATACACGACCGCGATCACGACCTCCGCGTCCAGCGTGTTCGCCAAGCCGTCGACGCTGAGCTTCCCCGAAGCGGCCAACCTGCTCCTGGTCGGGACCACCGCGGCCGATCTCCTGCACACCTCGGGCGCCAAAGACGGCGAGACCGTGCTGCTGCACGGAGCCGCCGGGGCGGTTGGCGTCAGCGTGCTGCAGCAGGCCAGGCTCATGGGCGTGCGGGTGGTGGGAACGGCCAGCCAGGACAATTTCGATTTCGTCCGGCGCTTCGGCGCGATTCCCGTCGAGTACGGGCCGGGCCTGCTGGACCGGGTCCGGGCCGCCGCGCCCGAGGGGATCGCGGCCGCGCTGGACACGGTCGGCAGTCAGGAGGCTGGCGACGTTTCGCTGGCGCTGGTCGCGGACCGGAAACGGGTTGTCACGATCGCCGCCGCGCCGCGGGCCAAGGCCGACGGGTACGTCTTCATCGGCGCGTCGAACCCGGCCAGCGGGCCGTTCCGGGCCCGGGCCCGCAGCCGGATCCTCAAGCTCGCCCAGGACGGGGACCTGGTGGTGCCAATGGCCGAGACGTTCAAGTTCGCCGACGCCCCGGCCGCCCTCGCCGCCCTGACCAGCCCGCACCCGCCGGGCAAGCTCGCCCTGGTCAACGAGCACTGAGGACCTACCTGCTCAGCACTTACGTAGCTGGCATTCCGCCAGCGCCGGAGCCGGGATCTGGTCGCGGGACGGCCGATGGATGTCCGCGTCGTCCGGGCCGCCGCGCGGCCGGAGCTGGACCGCGACCAGCAGCGCGGCGGCGACAATGATGCCGGCCGCGATGAGGAAGGACAGCCGGTACCCGGCGACCAAAGACCCCGCCGCGCGGGCGGTGCGCGCGGCCGCCGCGGTCGCCAGGACGGCCAGCCCGACGGCGGCCCCGGTCTGCTGGCTGGTGGTGAACAACGCCCCGGCCAGCCCCTGATCCTCGCGCCGGACGCCGCTTGTGATCGCGATCGACGCGGTCGGCAGGGCCAGGCCGATGCCCAGCGAGGTGAGGATGAGACCGGGCAGGACGACGCCGAGGTAGGTCGAGTGTTCTGAGATCTGGGCGAGCACCAGCTGGCCGGCTCCCAGGCAGGTGAGCCCGGCCAGCAGGACCCACCGGACCGACATGCGCGCCAGCAGCCTCCGGGTCCCCAGCGTCGACACCAGCACCACGGTCAGCGTCGAGGGAAGCAGCGCTAGCCCGGTCTCGACCGGGCTGAAGTGGTGGACCCGCTGCAGGTAAAGGGAGACGAAGTAGACGTAGCCGGCCAGCACCGCGCCGATCATCACCATCGCGGCCACCGCGGCCCGGCGGGACGGCACCGAGAAGATGGCCAGCGGCAGCATCGGCGCGGGCGCCCTCAGCTCAACCCGGACGAAGGCCGCGCCGAGGACCACGGCCAGGACGAGCGAGATGATCGTCGCCGCTGACGTGAACCCGTGCTGCTGGCCATTGCTCAGCCCGAAGATCAGGCTTGCGATGGCCGCGGTCACCAAGATCGCCCCGCTGTAGTCGATGCGGCTGCCGCCGGTCGCGGCGCCCGCAGGGAGCCGCCTGATCAGCGGCAGCATGATCGCGATCAGCGGCGGGTTGACCAGGAACACCGCCCGCCAGCCGAGATACTGGGTGAGCAGGCCGCCGGCCACGATCCCGGCGGTCGCCCCCGCGGCGGTGGTCGCCTGCCAGATCGCCAGCGCCCGGTTCCTGGCTGCTCCCTCGGCGTTGGTCGTTGTAAGCAGCGACAGCGCGGCGGGCGACACCAGCGCCCCGGCGCCGCCCTGCACCAGCCGCGATGCGATCAGCATGATCGGCCACGGCGCCAGGCCGCAGGCCAGCGAGGCGGCCGCGAAGATGACCAGCCCGATGACCAGCAGCCGTCGCCGGCCGAGCAGGTCGGCCAGCCGCCCGCCCACAAGCAGCAGCGAGCCGAACGTCAGCGCGTACCCCGTCACCAGCCACTGGAGCTGGGCCGCGGCTATGTGCAGATCTCTCTGGATCGTCGGCAGGGCCACGTTGACGATGCTGAAGTCCAGCTGCAGCACGAACTGCGCGCCGCAGATGAGGACCATCGCCAGGCCGGACCCGCGCGACAGCGGTACCGGCCCGTTCATGGCCGCATTCGGCGAGCTCCGCACAATGCTTCCTTAGAAGTTAATTTTATAACAGTATTTCGTGACGGTCTCAGGACAGCAGCAGCGGGGCACCCTGAAACTCGGCATTCTGGGCACCGGCCACGTGGCCACGACGCTGGCCGCCGCGTGGAGCAAGAACCATGAGATCACCCTAGGGTCATACGCCCGGGGCCAAGGACTAGGACTACCAGCTCCTGGCGCTGGCCGAGACCATCAGCACCGGCGGGATGAGCTTCACCTACGAGCGGCGATCCGTCCAGGACCGCACTGAGCCCGACCCGGAAACCTGGGGCAGGCGCAGCGGAACGATCCGCCGCTGGTACCGGCTCGTCGATGAGACGGGAACTCCCATCTTGTACAGGTCCCACAGGGACAATTTCGACATGAGCGCTCCTGCCTGCATCAAGTTCCCTGATCAGCGGTGGCTCCGGTTCCTGGTCCGGGGAAGTGGACGAGCGAATGCCATCATGACCGCGGTCGACCAGGCAGGGAACACGGTCGCCCGGTACAGGCTCATCGACAAGGCTGTTCGCCAAACACCACTTTGGTCATGGGGGACTGAGGAGATTGTCGTGCATCCCGGCTGGAAGCTGACCGATGAACTAGCGCTTGCGCTCGCGGTATCAGCTGGGTGGCTCGATTCATATTTCCAGCGCCGGGGAGGGGGATGACGATAAGGATCTTGAGCGTCGTGCCAGCAACGTGCAAATCAAGCCATCTCCGGCAGGAGCATCAGCGAGGCGCCGGGTAGGGTTTTGACTATGCCCGAGCTGCGGCAGGAATTTCAGCGTGAGCTCGATGCCATCGATGCCAAGGTCCTGGAGTTGCTCGACCTGCTCGCGGCAGACCTGGCCAGGGCGAGCCCTGCGCTCCCGGACGGCAACGATGAAGTGGTCAAGGTGCTGGCCGAACATGGGCTGGTCATCGACCTTCTCTGCCCGGAAATCGAAAAACTTACCAAAACGGCAATCCTGCTGCAGGCGCCCGTCGCTTCAGACCTCCGATTCCTGCTCTGCGTGCTGAGAATCCTGCCCGAACTCGAGCGCGCCCACCATCTCGTCGTACAGCTCGCCTCCAGGGCCAACCACATCCGCAGCCGGGACCTCTCACCCAACACCAGGGAACTCGTCGAACGAATGGGGAACCTGGCATCCGACATGTGGCGCAGGACAGCGGACTCCTGGTACCAGCGCGACCATTCCGTCGCCGCCGCGCTAGCCGAACGTGATAACGAAATGGACGATCTTCACGCCAGCTTGATAGTCGAGCTTTCATCAGGACGGATGGCGCTCGCGGTAACGATAGAGATGACGCTGATCGCGCCTTTCTACGAGCGTCTCAGCGACCACGCGGTCAACATAGCCAGGCAAGTTATCTACATTGCAGGCACAGGCCCCAGCGTGGTGCTACGGAACTGAGACGGTCAGACGTGGACGAGGACCAGTCCGGGGTCGACTGCGGCGATGTCTGCGTCATCGGAGGTCAGGACGGCGTGGCCTCGCTCGGCCGCGGCCAGGGCCACGTGCACGTCCACGACGTCCGGGTGGGAAGTCGTACCGATCGTGATGCCGATCTGCCTGGCGCGTTCGGCGGTGAGCTCATCGATGATGACCGGGCCGCCCCGGGCGCGGCCCGCGCTGATCAGCCGTCCGGTGTTGGCCTGGCGCGGAGTGCCGCGCCAGATCTGCGCGATGACGGTGCGGGGCAGGACCACCTCCACCGTGCCGTGCAGTGCTTCGTCGAGGACGCCGAGCAGGAGCGCAGACCTGCGTTCCAGCGCGATGAAGGCGCCTGCGTCGAAAACGAATCCCCTCACGCCGCGTGTCCGGTGCTGCTGCTGCGGTGCCTGCGGTAGGCCTCGTCAGCGGCGGCGAGAGCGTCGGCCAGACGTGCCCTGGCCTGGTCGTCAAGCTCGCCAGCGTCACGGTGCAGCTCGGTCACGACCGCCTCGAGCTGGGCGCGCGCCTCCAGGAGTTCCAGGCCTTCGGCGATCAGTGCGGACACCGACTCGGCGCGGCCTTCCTCGACTTCGCGGGCCGCCCAGTCATACAGCTCCTGGCGAAGCGAAACGCCGATCTTCTTGGTCATACCGCGAATCATACCTCTGGTCGGCCGAGGGCTACGGTTCCACGTCGGCGGCACCGGCCAGCAGCGCGGCGACGGCGATCTCGGCCTCGGCCGCCGCGGGCAGCACCGCGGGCAGTCGGGGGATGGCCGTCAGCTGCCCGTCGGAGGTGTACGTGCTGATCACCCGCGGGTCGATGTAGGAAGCGCGCGCCACGGCCGGGGTGTCGCCCAGCCAGTCTGCCACCCCGCGGATCGCAGCGGTGACGGCGCTCTTGCGGCCCCGCGCGGTCGGCGCCGGGTCCGCGCTCGCCAGCAGCAGCGCCATCAGCACGGTGGCGTTCCAGGTACGGAATTCCTTGGCGGTGAAATGGCCGCCAGCGCGGGTAGCGATATAGCTGCTCACCTCGTGCGAGCGGAGCGGCCGCCACGTGTCCCCGTCCTGGAAGGAAAACAGGAAGTCGGACGTGCTGTCGCTGCTGACAAGCGCCCGCACGACCGAACGGACCGCGGCGTCGGTGACGGTGATCGTCCGGCGCTTGCCCTCCTTGGCGATGTAGTCGAACGCGACGCCATCGCGCATCACCCTGACATCGTGCCTCTGCAGCGTGGTCGCCCCGTAGTGATGATCGAGTTCGGCGTACTTCTCCCCGCCGATCCGGAACAGGCCGAGGTCGATCAGCCGCACCGCGGCCGCGGTCACGCGGCTACGGTCGAGGTGGCGGCGGGCGAGATCCTGGGCTGCGGCTGACCGCAGCGCGGGCAGCGCGTCGGCGAACCTGAGCATGTGCGCGAACTTCTGGGTGTCACGCTGCTCGCGCCACACCTCGTGGTAGCGGTACTGGGTCCGGCCCCGGCTGTCAACGCCGGTGGCCTGGATGTGGCCAAGCGGATCGGGCGAGATCCAGACGTCCTTCCAGGCCGGAGGGATCCCGACAGCGCCGATGCGGTGCAGCGTCTCGGGATTCGTGACCTCCGACCCGGAGGGATCGTAGTACCGGAACCCGCCGCTGATCCGCTCTCGGGTGATCCCAGGACCGTGCGGGTCACTGCGGGTCAGCCCCGGGACCGCCGCGGCCTGGGGCAATGATTCGGCGCTCAACGGACGTCACCTCGGAAGCACAAGAGGTACTGCTACGCGATTTCTGTGGAAGTATAGTTTTGGTTAGCTGCTTCTCAGGAAGGCAGGATCTGATGGCCGACGAGAAACCCCCGCAGGACTTCATGAGCGCGCTCGGCACGGAGTACTTCGTCCTGCAGTCCACGGCCAGCTCCACCATCAGCGAGAGTAGCAGCCGGGTCAGCATCTACCTGTCCTCGCTGGCCAGCGGGCTGGTGGCGCTCGGGTTCTCCAGTTCCTCGCCGAGGGCGTTCGCCTCGCTGGCGTTCACCGTCCTGCCGACCGTGTTCTTGCTCGGCTGGTTCACCGTCGTCCGCCTGATCGACACCAGCGTGGCCAACATCATCTCGCTGCGCCGGATGGAGCTGATCAGGCGGTATTACGCGGCGCTGACCCCGATTGCCCCGCCCTATTTCGGGGCCGACGAGTCCGTGACGGCGCGGCACAGCGTGCGGTACGGCCGCTGGTCGTTCCTGTTCACGATGGCCAGCATGGTCATAACGGTCAACTGCGTGCTGGGCGGCGCCACCGTCGCGCTGCTCTGCGACCTGGCCTTCAAGGTACCGCTGCCCGCCGCCGCGGGGATCGGCGTGGCCGCGGGCCTGGCCATGCTCGTACTCAGCCTGCGGTATGAGCACCGGCGGCTCACCCCCGTCGTGCTCAGCTCCTACGTCGCCACCGCCATGACCGGCGACAGCCCCGGAGTCACCTGACCCGCTGCCACTCAGCCGTCGCCAGCGTCATCGAACAAGCCGCAGCCGGATAACCACCCGATCACCCTGAACCAGGGGACGCCGGCCGGACGCCCGGCGAGCCTTCGCGGCGAGATTAGGATCTCGCTGTGGACGAGGGCTTGTTCGTCGGGCGGCATGACGAGCTGTCAAGGCTGGTGGCCCTGGTGTCGGACGTGTCCGAGGGCGTCGGAGGCGTGGTCCTGGTCGAGGGCGAGCAGGGCATAGGTAAAACGTCGCTGTTGCAGGTGGGCCTGGCGGACGCGGCCAGTGCTGGCTGCCGGGTCTTCTGGGCGGCGGGCGACGAGCTGTTGCGGCAGTTCCCGCTGCGGCTGATGAGTGAGTGCCTGGGCGGGGCCGCCGCCCGGCCGGCCGTCCCGGCCGCCGCGACCTTCGGCGGCGATCCGGTAGTGACGGCGATGGAGGAAATGCTGGCTGAGGTCGACCGGCTGTGCGCGGCGTCGCCGGTGGTCCTGGTGGCCGAGGACCTGCAGTGGGCCGACGAGGCCAGCGTGCTGATGTGGCACCGGCTGAGCAGGGCCGCAGGCCAGATGCCGTTGCTGCTGGCCGGGTCGGCTCGGTCTGGCTCGGGCCGGACCGACCTGGATCAGCTGCGGCGGGCCGTGACGTCGCGCGGCGGGGTCGCGCTCACCCTGGACGCGCTGTCCGACGCCGACGTTGCCGACCTGGTGGGCAGGCTGCTCGGCGGGCGGCAGGGCAGCGGCCTGGCCGCCGTGACCGGGCGGGCTGGCGGGAATCCGCTTTACGTGCGCGAGCTTGCCGACAGCCTGGTCCGCGACCGTAGGATCGTGGCGCAGGCCGGCCAGTGGGACCTCATCCCCGGGCCGGCTGCGGTCAAGGTTCCGACGTCGCTGGCCGCGGCCATCACCGATCGGCTGGCCGGGCTGGCCGCCGAAGTGGTGGAGGCCCTGCGCTGGGCCGCGGTGCTTGGGCTTGAGTTCCTTGTGGCCGACCTGTCGGTGCTGACCGGCCGGGAAGCAGGCCAGCTGATGCCGGTGATCGAGTCCGCGGTGGCGGCCGGTGTGCTGGTGGACGCGGGCCCGCGGCTTGGATTCAGGCACGCGCTGATCCGCCAGGTGCTCTACGAGGGACTGCCGGCGGCACTGCGCGCCGCGCTGCACGTGCAGGCGGCCCAGGCCCTGGCGGCGGCTGGCGCGGCGCCCGATCGGGTGGCCGGGCAACTGCTGCCTGGGCCGGGGGAGCAGAGCCCGCTGGCCTGGGCCGGTGGGTCGGCCCGGCGATGGGCGGTCGGCTGGCTGGCGGCGAACGCGCAGGCGCTGACCTACCAGGCTCCGCAGGCGGCCGCCGACCTGCTGGAGGACCGGCTGGCCAGCGTTCCGGCCGGGTCCGAGCAGCGGCTGTCGCTTGAGGTGAGCCTGGCCCGGGCCGCGTTCCAGCTCTCCCGCGACGATCAGGTGCAGCGGGACGGGACGGACCTGCTGACCCGGCTGGATGACCCGGACCTGGCCGGCGAGATAGCGTGGCTGGTCAGTACGTCCGAGCTGCGTACCAGGCACCCCATGCAGGCCGGGTCGACCATCGCGGCCGCCCTGGCCAGGCCCGGGATAGGTGATCTGCGCGCGGGCCGGCTGCAGGCGCTGCGCGCGATCGTCCTGGCCGTGCTCGGCGAGCTGGCCGAGGCAACCGCCGCCGGGCAGGCCGCGCTCGACTGCGCCAGGCAGGTCGGCGACCAGATCGGCGCCGGCTACGCCTTGCACGCCATGGCCTTTGCCGCCATGCACCGCCGCGATGAGGCGGCCGCGGTGACGCTGATCGAGCTGGCGCTGACCGCAATCGGAGATGACCCGCAGGCCAGCGACCTGCATGTCATGATGCTGGCCAACAACGCGTCCTGCCTGATCGACCTGGACCGGTTCCACGAGGCGCTGGCCGCGGCCAGCGAGGCGGTGGTCCTGGCCGAGCGTGCGGCCACCGCCCGGCTGGCCGGAGCCAGGTTCGCCCTGGCCGACCTTTTCTTTTCAGCCGGCCAGTGGGACGACGCGCTGGCCGAGCTCGAACTGGTCGCGGGCATTCCTGGCCAGGACCACCGGCAGCTGCTCGTGCAGGGCCTGATCGCGTTGATCGCCGCGCACCGCGGCGACCGGCGGACTGCCCTTAGCCAGCTGAGCGGCCTGCTGAGCGAGCCGAGGGCCGCGGATGTCACGCGCGGCGGATTGTTCTGGGACCGAGTCTTGCTGGCCAGGGCCTTGATCGCCGAGCAGGAGACAGGTCCGGCCGCGGCCGCCGAGGCGCTGGCGCCGTGCCTGGAGCCGGATGTCGGCGCGCAGATGCCCGGCCGGTATGCGCTGCTGCCCACGCTGGTCCGGCTGGCGCGGGCAGCTGGCGACGGCAAGCTCGCGACCGCGGCGGCCGAGGCGGCGGCGGCCGAGGCGGCCGCGGGCGGGCAGTCGGGCACTCCGGTGGCCGTGAAGGAGGCGCTGGCCGGCCACTGCCGTGGCCTGCTCGACGATGACCCGGCTCAGCTGCGGTCCGCGGCGGCTTATCTCGCCGCGACTGGCCGCCCGCTGCCTGGGGCGGCGGCGCTCGAGGACGCGGCCGAGCTGCTGGCCGCGCAGGGTGACGGCGCGGCGGCCCGCGACGCGCTGATCGCCGCGTCCGAGGTGTACGTGCGACTGGGGGCGAGCTGGGATCTGCGCCGCGCGGCCGAGCGGCTGCGGCCGTTCGGCATCACGCTGCTGCGCGGCACGGCACGGCTCCGGCCGGCGACCGGGTGGACGGCGCTGACGCCGACCGAGCTCAAGGTGGCCCGGCTGGTGGCCGAGGGCCGCTCGAATCCCGACATCGCCACACAGCTGTTCTTGTCGCGCAACACCGTGCAGACCCACGTGTCGCACATCCTGGCCAAGCTGAGCGCGCGGTCTCGCGCCCAGATCATCGCCGAGGCCTTCCGTCACCCGTCGGCCGACGGACCCGGCTGACCGCGGTCCCGTGGTCGGCCGTCCGGACCGACC
>Ga0187783_10004575_pt1 | contig 10232 bp, 11 predicted proteins | sample 1015_SJ02_MP02_2_FD_132471 | JGI IMG/M metagenome (GOLD analysis project Ga0187783, IMG submission 132471) | Tropical peat soil microbial communities from peatlands in Department of Meta, Colombia - 1015_SJ02_MP02_20_MG | ecosystem: Environmental > Terrestrial > Soil > Wetlands > Peat | place...
CGCAAAATACGAAAGCTTCGACCTCCTTCGCCCTCAAACGAGATCACCGCGTCGACCATATGCTCGACGACTCGAGGGCCCGCGATTTGCCCATCCTTGGTGACGTGACCGACGAGAATGACCGCTGCGCCAGTGGTCTTTGCGAAGCGGATCAGCGCCTGCGCTGCGCCGCGAACCTGGCCGACCGTGCCGGGCGCCGAATCGATGAGCCCGGTCCACATCGTCTGAATGGAATCAATGACGACAAGGGACGGTCGGATGTTGCGAGAAAGGGTCGCGACGATGTCCTCGATCCCGGTCTCGGTGGCAAGTTCGACAGGGGCCGCGGCAAGACCAAGCCGCAAGGCACGCAGCCTAACCTGGTCGACCGCTTCCTCGCCGGAAATATAGACAACCCTCCGGTCCGATCTGGCGAGCCTTGCACAGGCCTGAAGGAGTAAGGTCGATTTGCCTATGCCGGGCTCGCCACCAAGCAATACGACCGAGCCTGGAACGAAGCCACCCCCGGACACCCGGTCGAACTCTTCGATGCCCGTCCTGATACGCGGAGCGACGGGGCCGGCCGACGGGTTGAGGCTTGAGAGGCCAAAAACGCGCCCTTTGCGGGCGCCTATCCCCGGCGTTGCACCTTCTTCAACGATCGTATTCCATCCGCCGCAAGAATCGCAGCGGCCCTGCCAGCGCTGGCTCCCCGCGCCGCAATTTTGGCAGACGAAAGACATATGTGATTTGACCATAGTTGGCTGCTGGCATTTTTGTCCATCGCACAGTACGCGAGTCCGTACTACCGCGAGCCCGGGATTCGGACATTTTGAAGCTACGTACGGAAAATGCCTTGGCGCAAGGCAAATCCGGACGGTAAGCTGGAGAATGGTCCATGATTCATGTTGTAACCCCTGAAAATGAGCATTTCTATCACAACGAAATGGATCAAGCCTATCGCTTACGGCACAAAGTATTTGTTGAGGAAATGGGACGGAAAGACCTTAGCAAGCCAGGCGGTCGCGAGATCGATCAGTTTGATACGAAGCATGCAGTAAATATGCTGTATATAGAGGGCGGAGAAGTTCTTGGTTATCAGCGGCTATTACCTACTACTCGTCCTCACCTGCTGTCCGAGATCACGCCCGAGCTTTGCGAGGGGGAACGGCCAACAGGAGCCCACATCTGGGAAATTTCCCGTCATTGCGTTGCGCCGAGTCACCAAGCCGGCAGGCGATTTGTCAACTCGGTTGCCAACGCCCTTGGGACGGCTTTGGTCGAATGGGGCCTCGAATGTGGCATCACGAAGTTTGTCATTGAGATCGAGCCCGAAAGCATCCTGCCGTTGATTCAGCTGCACTTTCAGCTTATGCCGCTTGGTTTGCCAAAGAACATAAACGGCAGGGATGTCATCGCGGTTTCGCTAACATTTGACGGCCGGACGCTTGAGCGGTTGCGGCAAATGCGCGGGACCCGCCGCAGGGTGTTGGCTGAGACCTTCGAGCGCCCCGCTTTGTTGCATGCCTAGGGCAACTGAAGCCGACGCTCCTGAGCTTGCTGCGGCGCGCCGGCGGGGGCGGCCGGCCCATTTGACGGCCGTTCAACCGGCGTTCGAAAAAATCCTGCGGGCCGTTATGCGTTTGGCTGCAATTGCGCTATAAATTATCCCAACACCGCTCAATTGTTCCAGCGTGCCCGGGTTGCCAATGGCTACGCCGGAAGCGTGGCGATTGGAACCTCACTCGTGACAAAATCCCCCAACCCCATCGATCGGCACGTTGGCAGCCGCGTCCGGATGCGGCGGATGATGCTGGGGATGAGTCAAGAAAAATTGGGGGATGCTTTAGGCCTGACATTTCAGCAGGTCCAAAAGTATGAAAAGGGCATTAACAGGATCGGCGCCAGCCGGCTCCAGCAAATTTCGCGTATCCTCGACGTTCCTCCCGCCTATTTTTTTGAAGGCGCGCCGTCGTTTGAGCCAACAGCAAATCCCGAACCTACCTTCCTTGGCGTTGCGGAAGAGTCCAAAGTCAATTATGTCGCGGATTTCTTGTCGACCCAGGAAGGCCTGCATCTCAATATGGCCTTTGCGCGAATTCACGACCCAAAGATCCGCAAGCGCATTGTCGATCTTGTCTGCTCGCTCGCGGGCGATGAGCCGGAACCGGCCTTGACCCGCGGCAACACCGCCCAACCCGAGCAATGAATCCGCTTCTGCCGGCTCGCGCGAACGCGGGGCGGGGGAAAGGTTGACAAATCGGAACCCCCTGGCGAAAGCATTGGCGGTTCACTCATTACGGAGACAAGCCTTGGCCCGGCAGGACTATCTTTTTACAAGCGAATCGGTAGCGGAAGGCCATCCGGACAAGGTGTGCGACCGGATTTCCGATGAAATCGTCGATCTGTTCTTTCGTGAGGGCGCAAGAGCCGGTTTAGATCCGGCGCACATCCGGGTTGCTTGCGAGACAATGGCAACAACCAACCGCGTCATAATCGCGGGCGAGGTGCGGGGTGCACCGATTGGGCCGGAAACGATCGAGGCGGCGGCGCGCGGCGCGATCAAAAACATCGGTTATGAGCAAGAAGGCTTCCATTGGCGCGATGCCAAGGTCGAAGTCCTGTTGCATGGCCAATCGGCGGACATCGCCCAAGGCGTCGATCCAAGCGGCAACAAGGACGAAGGGGCGGGCGATCAAGGCATTATGTTTGGCTATGCGTGTCAAGATACGCCCGAGCTCATGCCGGCGCCGATCTACTATGCGCACAAAATCCTCGAGGAGCTCGCCTTTGCCCGCAAGGCAAATGCCGGCGAGGCCGGTAAACTCGGTCCGGACGCCAAGTCCCAAGTGACCATCAGATATGCCCGGGGAATTCCAGTGGGTGTGACCCAAATCGTGTTGTCCACGCAGCACCTTGACGATGCGCTTAGCTCGCAAGGGGTCCGCGAGATTGTCGAGCCCTTTATCCGCAAGACTCTGCCGGAGGGTTGGATCACGCCCGGCACGGTATGGCACGTTAATCCAACGGGCAAATTCGTCGTTGGCGGCCCCGATGGAGATTGCGGCTTGACCGGGCGCAAGATCATCGTGGACACCTACGGCGGCGCGGCGCCGCACGGAGGCGGCGCATTTTCCGGCAAGGACCCGACGAAAGTTGATCGCTCGGCCGCCTATGCGGCCCGCTATCTGGCAAAGAACGTTGTTGCGGCGGGCCTCGCCGATCGCTGTACGATTCAACTTGCCTATGCAATCGGCGTCGCCGAGCCGCTGTCAATTTATGTCGACACCCACGGCACCGGCCAAGCCGAAGAAAGCAAGCTGGAGACGGCTCTCTCCGGTGTCATGAATCTATCGCCGCGCGGGATCCGGGAGCATCTTAAACTTAACCGGCCGATTTATGCGCGGACAGCCGCCTATGGACATTTTGGCCGCGCACCTGATGCCGAAGGAGGATTTTCTTGGGAAAAGCTTGATTTGGCCGAGGAACTCAAAGCGTGCTGCAGCTGAGCGCGTTGCGCTGCTTGCCAGCAGTGTGTTCCGACCGAGACCTTGAAATGCAGCCCCTGACGCCTGAATGCCTGGAGTTAGGCAGTCAGCAGGAGAGAGAAACACATCCATCGGAATTGCATGGGCGGCGGCGCGGCCGGAAGCTCAGCGGCCGACAGACGTTGTTGTTGCACACCGCCCTGCCCCGCCTTTCTCTCGATGTTTCGCGCCCGATTTCCGACATCGAGTCTCTGTTTCCGGGCAAGCTTTCGACGCTGTGGCTCGAGATCGGTATTGGCGGGGGCGAACACCTAGCCGCGGAGGCCAAGGCGCATCCTGACGCCGGCTACATCGGCTGCGAGTTCTTTCTGAATGGAATTGCGAAAACCTTGGTCCTTATCGAGGCGGATCAGTTGCACAATCTGCGCCTCCACGACGGCGACGCCCGGGACCTGATCGAGGCCCTGCCGCCGGCATCGTTGGATGGCGCATATCTGCTTTATCCCGATCCTTGGCCGAAGCGGCGCCATCGCGAGCGCCGGTTCCTGACCCAGGAAACGCTGGATAGACTGGCGCGTGTGATGCGCCAAGGAGCGGAAATCCGCTTCGCGACCGATATCGATAGCAACGCCAGCTGGACTTTGGCGCAAGTTTTGCGTGCTGACAAATTTAGCTGGAACCCTTCCCGCGGAGAAGACTGGCGCTTGCCCTGGGAGGGATGGACCCCCACGCGATACGAAGCCAAGGCTTTAAGGAGCGGCCGAAGGCCTGTTTATTTTACCTTTTTGCGAAAATAGCCGGTATTAACGCCACGACTGATTTAGCTTCGCTCACGCCATCTGATTCCGAAAAGAGTTAGAAAGTGAGTGCGGCGGCGCTGGGCGCGCTAGTTTTATGTTGCTTCATTGTGTTGGTTGGAGAATTCAAAGCTCCAAGCGGAGCCCGGTTGAACAATAGCATTGGCGATCGCACCCCAATTTCCTTGTTGGGCCAGCTGGACGAGATCTGCTCTTCCTTGGAAAGACATGCAGAAACGGGTAATCCGTGTCTTTTCGAAAATATCAATATAATCGATTTGGCCAAAAATATAGAGCCGTCTACCCCCTTGCGCAGGGGCTTGAAGAATTTCAATAATCTGAGTTGTGGTAAAATTCTGATCAGCAATGCTCATGAAAGAATACTGAAGATTTGGAGAAATTACGTTACTACTATTACGCGCTATTCCGGCCAAATTTGGGAAAATGAAATTTGGCGGGAGTGGATGTTGTTTTATCCGCAATACCGCTGCCTGCACTGCTTTATTGGCCAGAGTCTTCCCTACGTTAATAGCTCCAAAACCGACCTGCATTCTAAGGTTTGGATCTATATTATTAATCCAACCAGGCAATATTGTAATATAAGCCTTCAATTCTCTTTCCGCATGGATTTCGCCAGCGGTCCACAATTTTTCCGTAGAAATCCAAAGCCTATAGGTATAAATAGCCAATGCGCCAGTAAAGAAAGTAAGAAGTATATCTGTTATTTTGAGATCATAAAAAAGATTCTTGGCCCATTTTATGAACCCATTTTCTTCTTCGGCTTGTTGCTCCTCGCCGCGTTCCTCCTTTGGTTGGGGGGATTTATATTCGTGTGTGGCGCTGGAAGTTGCAATTGGAAACGCATAATATATTGGATCTTCGGCTGGATCATTGCCGTCAGCGGTCCCGTAGTGATGCTGATAGGATGCGAAGCGCTTGGCTTTCTCAGCCCATGAAACTCCGCCGACTGAAATCGCCACCAAGACCAAAGAAAAGATTAAACATCCTCTAAACGCACAATATCGCATCCTATCTCTGCCAGCGAAGCGAGGAAAAAAGTCGCGGCGAAAGTACCGCGCCCAAGCTTGCTTGTAATGGATGCTTCCGTTTCCTGAAACCCCTTTGCGTTGAGTCGCCTAGCGAGTTCAGCATAGCTGACTTCAGCCCGCTTTAATTCTGCCTTGAGGAACCGCCTTGCGCGGTTCGCCCATTCCTTTTCAACGTCTTCTGGAGACATGGCATCGCTCATTCAAAAACGAACGATACCTATCATATATGAAAGTTTACTGTTGACAAGAAGATCATATTAGGCCATCATATTTGCAATCTACCGTGCAGATATGAAGTATGCCACAGCATTTCCTCCTTTCCCGTACTGCCAAGACCCTGAGCCTAGCTCAGGTGTTCTGCATGTCGGACGCGGAAGCCGAGGCGATGTTTTGCAAAGTACGCTGGCCAGAAACGGAAGGCGCCCCAGTCTGCCCGCACTGCGGCGGTTTGAACGCCTATGATTGCAGGCGCCCAAATGGCGCCCCGCGTTCCGCTGCAAGGCTTGCCACAAGGATTTCTCGGTTACATCGGGAACGCTCTTTGCGTCGCATAAGCTGCCCCTGCGCGGCTATCTCGCGGCCATCGCGATCTTCTCCAATGAAGTGAAGGGGAAGGCCGCGTTGGCGATCTCTCGCGATCTAGGCCTGTCATACAAGACCGCCTTCGTTTTGCTTCATAAGCTCCGCGAAGCGATGGCAGAGGAACTGAAAGGCCGCACGCTTGGCGGTGATGGAAAAGTGGCAGAAATCGACGGTGGATATTTTGGCGGCTATCGCAAGCCTGCCAATCTTGCTGAGAACCGCGTTGATCGTCGCCTAGCGCGCTACCAGACAGGCAAGCGGAAGGCTGTTGTTGTCATTCGCGAGCGCAATGGCCGTTCTATTCCAGCAGTGTTTCGCAGCGAAGGGCAAGCCCTTTCATTCATCCGCTCGCGGATCGCTAAAGGAACGATTGTCAACGCGGACGAAAGCGGCCCTTGGGATGCGTTGCATGCCAAGTACGAGATGCGGCGCGTCAATCACGAAGAGGCTTATAGCCTAAACGGCGCTTGTACGAATTGGGCAGAGGAATTTTTCAGCCGCATGCGCCGCGCGGAGCAAGGGCATCATCACCATATCGCTGGGCCTTACTTGCTCCGCTACGCGCAAGAGGCCTCATGGCGAGAGGATCACCGCCGGATCAGCAATGGCGATCAGGTTCAATTGATTGCAGCGCTGGCGATGAAACGACGCCAGTCAGTTGATTTCAGTGGATATTGGCAGAGAAATTAAAGCGAAGGTAAAGTTTTGTAACTAAGATGGACAATTAGGGCAATGATTCTATATATTAGCCCCTATGCGCGAATAGCTTCACATTTTAGATGAATTGTCAAGTCACGCGAGTGTTGAATGACTGGAACCGCTACCGAAATCCAAGTTGTTAGACGCATTCGGAATGGCTGGTATGTTTATACATGCGAAGCACTGCCCGGATTGTACGTCGCTAGCAAGAATGATAAACAAGCATATTATGACGTTCCGAATGCCATTCGAATGCTGTACAAGCTGGATTTTGGCGCGACCGTTTCGGTGTTCCCTAAGACCGACTACGCTACATTTATGAAGCAACTGGAATTGGGTGAACGAGCGGCCGAATCCATAGAAGAACGAACGCGCGAAATGATGGACTCCCATCAGACCATTTTCTCGTTTATGATCGGGAGTACCAATAGTGATTTCGCTTCCTCTTGTCACTGAGCTGCAGGTTCACGAAATACTCCGTGAACTTGGTTACGATGATACGAAACACGTGACAGAGACAGGGCGGTTCTGGCGGCATAGAAAAGCGAAGAGGCATCTGTTAGTGCCAAATTCATCAGATGGATTTTATCCAGATTGGCTACTTGACGATCCTGCACATCGGGCGAGAGCAATTGGCGATCAAGCAACGGCTGAAGCCATAGGCTGCATTAGCCCATGGGAGCGCCTTCGGGGCGCAAAGCGCCCAAAGCCACCCGCCTAGATGAAAGATGGCGCAACCGCCCACTTGGCATTTCGGCTTGTACCGGACTTAACGACCTCGCCGCGCTTAGCGAGCTTCCCTAAAATGCTAAGCACGCGCTCAGTGACTAGCGCCTTAAACGCTTTGTCGTTTTCCGCCGCGCCTTTGGCCCGCATGACTTCGGTAGCAATCTCACTTGTCGCAATAGGCCCGCTGGCAAGCCGCAGAATATCCATAATGAGGCGGTACAGCTCATTGTTGGCGAAGTACCGGGTGCGCCTGTAGGCACGCTTTGGCGGGATTTCATCGGGGTTCGCCCCTGGGGAAAAGAGGCGGATCGTGGCGTCAAGATTTGCCAGCGCGGACGCGGGAGCGTGCTATCTTCTTTTCCAATTCATGAATCTGCCCAGCGATTTCGGCGTGCTTGAGACGAAGGGCGGAAATGACATGAGCTTCGGCCATGCCGCAGATTTAGGCGATGGCTAGGATAAATTCCTGTGGCGTTTGCGCCATAATACCGAGAATAGCGCCAGATCGGTCAAATTGAATTGGACAGAGTTCGGGACCGTTTACTTCGCAGGACTACGGTTCGGAAATCGGGCTCGGCGCATTGAGGAGACACCACTTTGGCTATTTCGATGATAGGGGCCGTCCTGCTTGGAGCCGTTTTGGCGCGATTCTACAACGTTTTGATCCTCGTCCCCGCGTTTGCGCTTATTTTCGCCTCGATTGTTGTGAAATCATTTTGTTTCCACTTTGGGCTGTTGCGCCCTGCCGTCGAATTTGCCTTGCTCATCACGAGCCTGCAAATCGGCTATGCCGCTGTTCCCATTTCCTTTGTTGTTATGGCGCCATGGATAAAAAGGCGCAGTAGCAAGTGCTCCACGACGCATGCGCCGATTATTGCGACGCGGCAACAGTAACTCCGCCGCAGTGCACAAACGATTTTCTTGTTGCGCCCAATTTTAGCTCAGTTTATTGTGTTTACCTGCAATGAAGCGGCCGATTGTGGCTCCGAATTAACTTCGGGAAGGGGAGCCTAGGGCGATCGGCAAAGCTTAGGCGTGTCAAAGCTGCGTTTGTCCCCGAACAAAATGCACTGACGCACCTTCCCTAAGCGCCAAAGCTGAGTGACTTTGGGAGAAGTAACCAACGCGATGATCATCCTCGCGATTTTGTCTCTATCGTTCGGCTGGCTGCTCGGACAGTTTTTCAAGTTCCAGGTCCTGTTTCCCACGATTTGTGTGGGGGTCCCTATCGTGTTTGCCGCATCCGTTGCTTTGGGCGATACCGCACTTCAAACGGTCTTGAAACTTGCCGCGGCCATTTGGCTCATGCCGGTTGGCTATGCCTTTGGCCAGATTCTGCTTCATATTTCCGTAGTTATGCGCAGCCGGCGCAAGGTCGCCGCTGGACTTGCCAGCTTGCGCGCAAGGCGCGACTAGAGTGGGCTGCGACCTTTGCTCGAGGTTCCGGTTAGTCCCACAGGAAAAGTCCCGCTGCGGTCGAAGGCCCGCCCCGCACGGCTCCCGTGATCGCGGCGAACGCCGCGGCCGCGATGAAGCCGTCGAGCCGGTCCATGAAGCCACCGTGCCCCGGAATAAGGCCGCTTGAATCTTTCGCGCCAAACCGCCGCTTGACCCAGGATTCGAAAATGTCGCCGGCCTGTGAGACGCCAGCAGCCGCAAGGCCAAGCGCGAAAAGAGCCGCCTGCACCCTCAAGCCGAAACCGTGGCCGCCGATCGCCGAACCAAGAACGGCGCCGGCAAAAATGCCAGTTACGGTGCCCGACCAGGTCTTCGAGGGGGAGATCCTTGGCCAAAGCTTCGGGCCCCCGATAAGCCGCCCGCCGAAGTAAGCGAAAACATCTGTGCCCCATACAATCGCAAAAAGCCAGACGATGGACCGCGCGCCATAATCTTCCGCCCGGTGCAGCGCGGCTAGCGAAATAAGCAGCGCAGCTGCATAGCCTACCCCCGAGAAGGCCCAAATCCTCCGGCCTTTATCCGCAACCAGAGCTGCGGCGAGAGAGCTCGCGCCGAGGGCTGCGCCGGCGGGTAAAATCTCTGTTTCGGCCAAAAACAGCGCACCGGCCGCGAGACCGAGAGCGGTGGCGAGACAGCGCCAAAAAGGGCGCCGAACCGCAATCAGACTCTGCCATTCACAGCCGACCGCCACGGCGGCAAAAAGCCAAACCACATCAAAAACAGCGCCGCCCAGCCAGACCGAGACGAGACCGGCCGTCATCAAAACGACGGCTGAAAGAAACCGCGGGAGAAGATCCGCCAAGCTGCGCCGCTTCACCAAATTGAGCCTGCAAAGTCGTCGGCCGGTCGGCCCACATTGTATCACGCGGCGTAGGCAAGCATCATCCTCAGCGGTCAGCCAATAGATTTTCGCCGCGGTATTGCCCTGTCACCCCGCCAAAACGCCTCTCGCGCGCTGAAAATTCATTTAGCGCCGCCGCAAACGCCTGACGGTCAAAGTCCGGCCAGTGCATCGGCAGAAAAACCAGCTCGGTGTAGGCCGCCTGCCACAGCATGAAATTCGAAAGTCTCTGCTCGCCGGAGGTGCGGATGATGAGATCCGGATCGGGGATGCCTGCCGTGTCGAGGCGACTTGCGAACAGCGACTCGTCGATATCCGATGGCTTAACAAGGCCGCTTGCCGCCTCCTGCGCCAATATCCTTGCCGCAGCGGCAATTTCCTGCCTGCTTCCATAGTTGAAGGCGACAATCAGGTTGAGCCGCGCATTGTCCCTTGTTCGTTCCTCGGCCTCTTCAAGCAACGCAAGTATATCCGGCTTTAAATTGCTGCGGGCGCCGATCACCTTCACCCTGACGCCAACCTCCTCCAACTCGTTGAGATCTTTAAGAATAAAGCGCTTGAGAAGCGCCATGAGATCGGCGACTTCGGCAACCGGCCGGGTCCAGTTCTC